>Ga0315326_10000154_pt1 | contig 30376 bp, 28 predicted proteins | sample M180m32315metaG_FD_203457 | JGI IMG/M metagenome (GOLD analysis project Ga0315326, IMG submission 203457) | Ammonia-oxidizing marine archaeal communities from Monterey Bay, California, United States - M1 80m 32315 | ecosystem: Environmental > Aquatic > Marine > Coastal | place: USA: California... | reverse complement strand
AAAGCAGTTATGAAAGAATCAGGTCCAGTTTCTGCAGTAGAATATTGTAATATTGCTGCTTTGGATATTACTAGCGATGTTTCAAATCAAAAGAATGTTTTTATAAAACGTACTAGTTTAAAATTAAGAAATAAAAATAATATGCCAGATAAATGGGAAATAGATGTATTAAATAATTTTGAAAAAAGAAAACAAAATGGAGAAAATGTAATGTCCCTTGGTTATCAAGAGGTTTATAAAGATAAGAATGAATCTTTTTATAGATATATGAAAGCTATACCTATAGGTAAAGTTTGTCTAACTTGCCATGGTTCTAATATAAACCCAAAACTCTCATCTAAACTTTCAGAATTGTATCCAGATGATAATGCTTATAATTATAAATTAGGCGATATAAGAGGAGCTTTTTCTGTTAAAATACCTTTGCCAAACTAAAGTAATATAGAATGATACCAATTTATGATGATAATCCAGCATTAGGAAAACCTTTGTTTGTGGTTGGCATAATAGTAGCTTGTATAGTTATTTGGTTTTGGCAATTTGGGCTAGGTTATCAAGCGAATAGTCAAATAATTCTGGATTATGGATTAACTCCTGCTGCATTTCTTGGAAAGATGGAGCAATCTGGGCCTCTAATTTCAATTTTTACTTTATTTACATCTATGTTTATGCATGGAGGTTTTATGCATTTAGCAGGTAATATGCTTTATCTTTGGATATTTGGAGATAATATAGAAGGGGCATTAGGCCATATACGTTTTATTATTTTTTATTTTGCATGTGGTATGGTTGCTGCATTTGCTCAAATATTTTCCTCTCCTGATAGTACTATTCCTATGATTGGTGCTAGTGGTGCAGTTTCGGGAGTTCTTGGTGCATATTTGATTTTTTATCCACGGGCAAGAATTAGAACTTTTGTTTTTTTAGGCATATTTATTACTTTTTTAAGACTTCCCGCTATTTTGCTTTTAGGTGTTTGGATTTTGGGGCAAATTATTAGTGCTAGCGTTTCTAATCCTGGCTCTCCAGGTGTAGCGTGGTTTGCTCATTTAGGAGGTTTTTTTGCTGGAATGATATTTGGTCCTTTATTAAAAAAGCCAAATATAAGTATTTTTCAAAAACCGAGGACTAAAGTTAAAGAAAAGCCTATTAGAATTCGTTTTCGTAGATAATAATATTTTTATTCATTAAACTCTTGTTTGTCAGGGATCCTGGTAAAAGCTATTCGTGTTCCAGAAAAAGATTTTATTTTATTCGGTAACCCTCCTATAGTTACACTATCTCTACCAAAACGGGTATTAATATTATCCATAGTTTTTGATAATTTTTCAAAACGATTTGTATCTAAAGTAATCTTTTTATTAAAACTTTGGAATAATTCAGGTTGTAAATCAGATTTTTTTTTAAGGTTATACAATGTTATACTTATTTTTTTAATTTGTTTGAAATTTTTCTTTTTAATTAATTGTGTCCATATTTTTGTTGCTTCTTCTTGTAATTTTTTATTATTACATGCTCTATAAAATTTACTTTTTCCCTCTAGTCTTAGATTATTTTCTGTTCTTATACTAAGAGATAAACGACTACAGTAGTATTCCATTCTCCTTAACCGACTGGCTGCTTTTAACAATAGGCGTAGCATAACTTTTTCTGCTAATTCTACGAGTCTCCATTTGGGTTCTAATACATGGCTATGTCCTATAGTTTTTCTTTCTGTTTTAATATCTGCGATTTCTTTTCCTCGTAACATATACCAAAATTTTTCTCCCTGAACATTACCCCAAATCTTTCTCATATGTTTTGGAGATATATTATATAGTTCTTGGATAGATAAAATCCCTGATTTGTTTAAGCGGTATTCCATTGCCCTACCAATTCCGGTAAGATCAGAAAGTTTAAAATGTTTAATGCGATCTGGGATATCTTTGTTGTAAAGTACTTGTAAGCCATCAGGTTTTTCTAAATTACTAGCAGTTTTTGCAAGAAATCTGTTAGGTGCTATACCTATAGAGCAACGTATATGTTGCCCTATATTTTTTTGTATACCTATTTTAATATTTTTTGCAATTTTACGTGCTTGAGCCTCATTTTTTTGGCTTCCTATTAGTTTGCAGGCAACTTCATCTATAGAAGCAATAATTTCGATTGGAATGTGTTTATCTATTTCTGCTAATATTTTATGATGATACATAACATAGTTTTCATGATTGGCTTGTACACATATTATTTCTGGACATAATTTTTTTGCTTCATAAATCATTGTTCCTGTTTTAACGCCGTAGGCTTTTGCTTCATAGCTTGCAGCTATCGCGCACGTCGCATCCGTCATTGTAGGGACTATTGCAATTGGTTTGTTTTGTAATTTTGGTTGTATTTGTTGTTCAACACTTGCAAAATAGCTATTTAGATCCAGGTAAAGCCAACTTAATATCATTTTATTATTTAAAATTTTGTTCATGTTTTGTTCTAATTAATCATGATTATAAAGTCAATATTATTATAAAACTTTAATGAGATAATTTAAAAATATTAACAGTAGCAGTGGGAAGATGTTTTGAAGAATGAATGGCTTTATTTAACTCATCTAGATTTGGTTTTTCGCCATAATTGATATTAAGTGAGTGAGATAAGATCCCACTTGTTATTAGTATAGTATTAATTCCAATAGAATTTCCTCCTAAAATATCAGTTTCTAAACCATCTCCAATGATTGAAACATTATTTAAATTTATATTTGGTGATAGTATTTTTAAATGCTTTAAGGCTTCAGAAAAAACATTTTTGTATGGTTTTCCAAATTGTGTAACATTTCCTCCTAAATTTTGATACATTTCTGCAATTGCTCCAGCACAAAAAATTTTTTCCCCTGTTTGCCTCACTACAATTTTATCTGGATTTGCACATATCATAGGTAATTTATTATTTAAGCATTCTTTTAATTCAGACGTATACAATTCTAGGTTATCTTTAAAATCACGTGGGCCAGTTATAAGTATAAAATCTGAATTTTTAGGAGAAGAACTTTTTTTAAATCTAGTATTATCAAGTAGATCATTATCTTCTTTTAAACCTATAAAATAATATCTAATTCCAGAAACTAAATTAGTATTTGTAATAAGTTCATTCTTACATACATCACCTGAAGATATGATTTTATCATATAAATTAGGTTGAATACCAATGTTTGCTAATTTGTTTGCAACTATTTCAGATTTTCTCGGAGCATTAGACAAAAGAATTATAGGAATATTTTTTTTTCTAATTTCTAATAAAGTTTTTAAAGCTTCTGGATAAACTGTAATACCGTCCCACAATACTCCCCATATATCTAAAATAAGACCTTCACAACTATCTATCATGAAATTTAAATCATTATAAAAAGGTATTTTAGCTTTATGACTACTCATTTATGTAATCGCCATTTGCAATTTCATAAGCTTTACTGCCTATTATATTAGTTATATGATTTGTATTACTTTTATTATTTAATTCTTTAATAATTTTATTAATCAAATTAGGACCATTAAATACTAAACCTGTATATAATTGTAAAATACTAGCACCAGCAAGCATTTTAAGATAAGCATCTTCAGCATTAGTTACTCCGCCAATACCAATAAATTTAATATTATTTTGAGCATGTAAATAAGCTTTTGCTAGCATTGTGGTTGATTGAAGAGTAAGAGGTTTTCCAGAAAGTCCCCCATTTTCATTTTGATTTCTTGATTTAAGTTCATAAGATCTATTTATTGTTGTATTAGATATACAAATAGCATCAATATTATGTTTTAAAGCCGTATCAATAATATTTTTTAGTTCACTGTCATTCAAGTCTGGAGAAATTTTTAACCAAATCTGCAATGCATGTCCTCTTTTATTTTCTATTTTTTTTCTCTCTTCATTAACATTGCTTAATAGGTTTGGAAGTATATCACTCGTTTGAATATTTCTTAGACCTGGGGTATTAGGAGAAGATATATTAATAGTGATCCAATCTGCATATTTACCTAGATTTTTAGTTAATATAGAGTAATCATTAATTTGATTTAAAGTATCTTTATTACAACCTATATTTATTCCCAAAGGAATGTTTGAATAATACTTTTCAAGACGTTTAGTTAAATATTTTTCACCTTTACTAGGAAAGCCTAACCTATTTATTATAGCTTTATCCTTATTAAGTCTAAATACTCTAGGTTTTTTATTTCCTGTTTGAAATTTAGGAGTTACAGTTCCAATTTCAGTATGTGATAGACCTAATTTATCTATTTGATGAAAGACTTCACCATCTTTATCAAAGCCAGCTGCAAGTCCTATAGGATGTTTAAAATCAATATTCCCTAGTTTTATATTAAGATTTTTATAGGAATCTATAGAATTATTTAAGAATAGTCCTGTTTTAATTAATTTAAGAGTAATATTATGTGCTAATTCAGGAGGTAATTTATGTAAAAAACATTTTAATAAAAGGTTATTTAAATATTTCATTTTATGCCTTCTATTGAGAGGTTTAATCAATTATATAATTATTTAATTTATATAACTATAAATATTTTTAAATAAATACTTATATGCTTGCAATAATAATGCAAAATGCATATACTTCTTCGCTTTCCAAATAAATAGGCTAGAATATAATTATAAGGATGGCAGATGATAAAACAAAATAAGAGTTTAAGTAAAGTAGGTATAATAATGGGCAGCCAATCTGATTGGGATACCATGAAAAATACTGTGAAAATATTAGAAAAATTATCTGTACCTTACGATGTTAATATAGTTTCTGCCCATAGAACTCCTGATAGACTTTATGATTATGCTAAGTCGGCGAAAAGCAAAGGTTTTAAAGTTATTATAGCTGGAGCCGGAGGAGCTGCTCATTTACCAGGTATGATTGCATCTTTAACACATATTCCTGTGCTGGGAGTACCAATTTTGAGTAAAGCATTAAGCGGAATGGATAGTTTATTATCTATTGCTCAAATGCCATCGGGCATACCTGTAGGAACTTTAGCTATTGGTGCAGCAGGCGCTTGTAATGCAGGTATAATGGCAGCTCAGATATTAGCTTTAAATAATAAATCTATAGAAAGAAAAGTAAAAAATTATAGATTAAAGCAAACTAAATCTGTACAAGAAAAACCGGAAACCCATATTGAAAAATAAAACTCTAGGTATAATTGGTGGAGGCCAATTAGGAAGAATGACTGCTCTTGCAGCAGCTAAATTTGGAATAGAATGTCACGTTTTTGATCCGGATTCTAATGCACCAGCATTTCAGGTTTGTTCTAAATCATTTATTAATAAATATGAAGATCTAACAGCAATAAAAGAATTTGCTTCAGGAGTTGATGCCGTTTTATATGAATTTGAGAATATACCATTAAAGAGTGCTCAGTATATTGAAAAATTCTGTTTATTAAGACCTTCCTCTTTTATTTTATCAGTTTCACAAGATAGATTAGTAGAAAAAAATTTTTTATTGAATAAAGCGAAAGTAAAAACTGCAAAATTTTATGAATGCAGTAAATATGAAGATTTAGAAAATGCATATAATTCTATTAAAGGACTATCGGTATTAAAGACACGACGTTTTGGCTATGATGGTAAAGGCCAAATAAAGTTAAATAGTGATGCAGATTTAGGAGAAGCATGGAAAGTTATTGGAAGTAATGAATTAATACTAGAAGAATTTATTCCATTTAAAAGAGAGTTAAGTATTATTGTTGCTAGAGACTATAATGGTAAAATTGAATTATATGATGTTGTTGAGAATAAACATAAAAATCATATTTTAGATCAAACAATTGCACCTGCTCCAAATATTTCTAAAGAAGTAATTAATTTAGCAAAAACAATAGCAGTCAAAATTGCAACTGAGCTAAATTTATTAGGCTTGCTAGCTATTGAGTTATTTGAACTTGATGATGGAGAGCTATTAGTTAATGAAATTGCGCCGCGCCCACATAATTCAGGGCATTGGACTATGGACGGATGTGTTACAGACCAATTTGAACAAGCGGTAAGAGCAACTTTAGGAATTGAATTAGGAAGTACAGATAGGTTATTTAATATTACTATGCAAAATTTAATTGGAGATGATATATTTTTAGTTGAAAATTTTATAAATGATCCTAAAGCAAGAGTTCATAATTATGGAAAAAAAGAAGTTAGAGCAGGAAGAAAAATGGGACATATAAATCATATTATATCATAAAATAAATATTATACTTTAATAGACTTTAATTCTTTTATAATAATAATTAATTTATTAAAAATATTAAAATTAGATATTTTAGATTTAATAGAAGAAGATTTCTGTCCAAATTGAAGAACTTCGTCAATTCTTCTATTTAAAAATAATTTAGTTTCTTTAATATCTTTTTTTGTATCATTAAACCAGCAAATTAAAGTTGAGAGATATACCCAAGATAATAAAAGTCTTTTAGTATAATGATTATAGTCTGTAGAAGTATCTCCAGCTGATTTCCAAATTAAATCTGCTGCATTCCATAAGTTTTTAATAGATTTTATTGGATTTGATGATTCACTAACAAATATTTGTTTAATTGCATCTTTATTTTTTTGAAATATCTCTAACCTTATAATTACTCCATTATAAATTTTATCACGAATTCTTATATTTTTACTTTTAATCCGGTTTATTTTTTTTAACATTTCTATATCTGTTTCATTAAAAAAATATTCCTTTAACTCGTATATTCCTTCAGGAAATAATCTTCCTACAGTTCCTTCTGATAAATTGCAATTTTCTGTTGCCTTAATAAGCATATTCTTATTAAACCCATAGGTATTAATATCAACAAGTGCTTGCTTTAAGATTTTTTTTCTTTGCCTTTCATACCTTAATTTTTCTTTATTCATTTCTGCTAACCCAATGTTTTGCTTCACTTATAAACTGTAATGAAGATAAATCTTTCATTCTATGAGGATATAGTATGCCAAATAAATGATCACACTCATGTTGGACAACTCTAGCATTAAAACCTTCAGCAATAGTTTCTATTTTATTTCCTTTAAGGTCTAGTCCTGAATATTTAATTTTATTAGGACGAACTACTTGTCCTCTCAGTCCAGGCACAGAGAGGCATCCTTCCCAATCGATACTAGTTTCTTTAGTTACAATATCTATTTTAGGATTAATTAATGTTATTAAGTTAGCTTCTTTTGCATTCTCAGATGAGGTTTCAAAAATTACTACTTGAAGTGAAACATGAACTTGAGGTGCTGCTAATCCAACACCATTACCCAGATCATCAAGTGTTTCTAACATATCATCCACTAATATTTTTATTTTGGGATCCGTTGGATCATCCACTTCTTTAGCTTTTTGTAAAAGTATTGGGTGTCCCATCTTAGCAATTTTCAATATAGCCATAATATTTTTACCAATTTAATATTCTATTATATTAAAATAAACTTCTTATTACTTCACTTATACTTATTCTTGTGTTAATACCACACCTTATATTAATAATAATATATATTATTATTGAAATTAATGTAAGGCGAGGAGTTAGAAGTGCAAGTAATAGTTAGAGATAATAACGTAGATCAAGCTTTAAAAGTGCTTAAGAAAAAAATGCAAAGAGAAGGTATGTATCGCGAAATGAAAAAGGGAAGATCATTTGAGAAACCTTCAGAAAAGAAAGCTAGAGAAAAAGCAGAAGCTGTAAGAAGATGGAGAAAATTACAAAGAAAGAAAGAGATGACTGAAGAATAAAGCAGTTACTTAATTTACTAAATTTTTAATTCTTTTATTATTATATAAATTTTCCAAATTTTCACATATAAATTTAAATCTTCTGTCCCATAATTGGCTACTCCAAGCTGAGGAATGTGGGGAGAAAGTTATGTTATCTAATTTATGAAGAGGATATTTTGAGGGATATAATTTTTTTGTAACACTATTTTTTGGATAATTATACCATACATCAATAATTGCAGCTCTAATTATTTTATTTTTTAAAACTTTATATAAATCCGCTTCATTAACTATAGGCCCTCTAGCAATATTTATAATTACTGAATTTTTATTCATTTTTTTCATTAAATTAAAATTTATTAAATTCTTTGTTTCATCATTAAGTGGGCAGGCAATTATTAAATAATCAAATTTGTTTATTTCTTTATTAATATTTTTTACTGAAAGAAAATTAATATATTTATTTGATTTATATTTATCAATATTTCTAACTAGAGATGATATATTCATTTTAAAAGCTTTTGCTCTTTTAGAAATTTCTTTTCCTATATGTCCATAACCAATAATGCCTATGTTTTTATTAAGTAGCTCTCCATGGAAGGAAGAACTTGAAAAGTATCCTTTCCAGTTTCCTTTTTTTAATTGTGCATTCATTTTATTTAAATTTATTTCAGCTTCTAGCATAGATAGAAGGCAGTATTCTGCAATTGGTACTTCGTGTTCAAATGTATTGCTTACCTTGCAGCCTTTAGGAACAGATTCAAAGTGAATATTATCAAAACCCGCTGCTGGTATTTGTATTAATTTTAATTTAGGAGCATTTATATATTTATTTGGCCAACGAGTTGTTATAAACACATCAGCATCTAATAATTCTCTTGAAAGTTCTCCAGGTTTCTTATCAACACTAACAATATTATAATTAGATAAAACACCTTTGGATTTAAAATTTTTTTCTAAATATTTTTTAAAATCAATATCGAGGCCACCAGGTATTACTATTTTAAGTTTTTTTTTAGTCATTTTTCAAACTTTTATTATATAAGTAGTTATATATATAATAAATTTACTAATTGTAAAAGAATTGTTAGGAGGTGCTAAATGATAGTTGAGCAAATATGGACAGATAACGCTTATAGAAATTATAATTATCTTATTGCTTGTCCTCATACTGGAGAAACTATTGCTATAGACCCATTAGAATCTCAGATGTGTTTTGATAAAGCAAAAGAAAAAGGATGGGTTATTACTAAAATACTTAATACGCATGAACATGGTGACCATACCGGTGGTAATATAAATTTAATCAATCTTACTGGAGCAGAAGTGATGGCACATGAAGGTGCATCTAAAAATATTCCGGGAATGACAACAGGTTTATTAGAGGGAGATGTAGTGAAAATTGGAAAAGAAGTAGAATTAGAAGTTTTAGACACTCCTGGTCACACTATGACTCATATATGCCTCTTATCTAAGACCGATAAACCAGCTTTATTTTCTGGAGATACTTTATTTAATGCAGGAGCAGGTAATTGTCATAATGGTGGACATCCAGAGGAGCTTTATGAAACATTTCATAAACAATTTCGTAATTTACCAGATACTACTTTAATATATCCTGGACATGATTATTTAGAAAATAATTTACAATTCACTTTAGATAGAGAACCAGATAATAAGTATGCACATAAATTGCTAAATTCTATAAAAGATTCAGAAGCCGGCAGCATTATAACTAACTTGCAAATGGAAAATAAAATTAATACATTTTTTAGGCTTTCAAATGACAATATAATAGATAGATTAAGAGAGGACTTTCCAACATTATCAAATAACCCATCACAAAAAGAAGTTTTTTTATTGCTTAGACAGTTGAGGAACAAGTGGTAAGATAAGTTTTACTTAAAGTAACACGGAATAAAAATGGAAAGATCTTTTAAAAAAGAAATAGAAGCTTTAAAACTAGAAGAAGGAGAAGTATTTGAAGGCGAAGGAATATTAGCTGTAACAAAAGCATTATTGCAGTCAGGTGTTTCCTATGTTGGAGGATATCAGGGCTCACCAGTTTCAAATTTATTAGATGTAATGGTTCAGGCAAAAGATTATATGAATGAATTGGGAGTCCATGTTGAGGCATGTGCTAACGAATCTTCTGCTGCTGCTATGCTTGGTGCTTCAATAAATTATCCAGTAAGAGGAGCAGTTACCTGGAAATCAATTGTTGGAACTAATGTTGCTTCTGATGCGTTATCGCATTTGGCTTCAGTTGGAGTTCTTGGAGGTTCATTAATTATAATTGGTGAAGATTATGGTGAAGGTTCGAGTATAATTCAAGAGAGAACTCATGGGGTGGCTTTAAAATCAACTATATGGCTTATGGACCCTAGACCTAATTTAGAAGTAATTGTAAGAACTGTTCATAAAGCATTCGATCTTTCTGAGCATTCTCATACTCCTGTTATGATGCAATTAAGAATAAGAACTTGTCACTTGCAAGGTAAGTTTATTGCAAAGAATAATATTAAACCTAAAATTTCTAGTACTCATAAAGTTAGAGAAGTAGCTCCACATAATTATGATTTAATTGCGCATCCACCCAGTACTTATGCGCAAGAGAAACTAAAATATGGACAAAGAGCAAAACTGGCAAAGGCGTTTATATATAATAATTCTTTAAATGAATTTTTTGAAGGAGAAATAAAAGAAATAGGGTTTATTGTGCAAGGAGGTCTCTATAATAATTTAATAGCGGCTTTAAAAGAACTTAATATATCAGATAGTTTAGGTAATTCGAAAATATCAATTTATGTTCTAAATATAGTTCATCCTCTGATTCCTGAGGAAGTTATAACTTATGCTAAAAAATTTAAAGCTATTTTGATTATTGAAGAAGGGCAACCACAATACATAGAGCAGGAGTTAGGATTATTATTTCATAAGGAAAAAATTGAAGTTAACTTGGCTGGAAAAGATGTATTACCTATGGCGGGAGAGTACACATCTGAAGTAATACATAAAGGTGTACTTACTTTTATTAAAAAGTATATTCCTAATTTTCATAGTTTTTTAAATTTAGATTATAACACTGAGGTAGATCAGCTTAGAGAAAAAGCATCTTCATCATTAGGTGAAATTGTGCCACCTAGGCCTCCAGGTTTTTGTACTGGCTGTCCTGAAAGGCCATTTTTTTCTGCTTTAAAAATGATTGAAAAGGATACTGGAAAAATTCATGTTTCTACAGATATTGGTTGCCATTCCTTTGCTACCTTTCCACCTTTTTCCTTTGGGCAATCTATTTTGGGATATGGAATGAGTTTAGCTGCAAGTGCAGGTGTACAAAGTTTTTCATCAAAAAGACCAATCGCAATAATGGGTGATGGAGGATTTTGGCATAATGGTTTATTAAGTGGTGTAGCATCAAGATTATTAAATAATTCTGATGGTATTTTAGTAATACTTCAAAATGGTTATACTTCAGCAACAGGAACTCAAGATCTTATCTCAACCCCTGAGGCAGAGAGTAGGAAACTTGCTGCTTCTTCTAGTTCCACTAGTACAGACAAAACAATAGAAAAAGCATTAGAGGGGTTAGGTGTGAAATGGCTAAAAACAGTCCATACATATGAAGTAGGTTCTGTTAAAAAAGTCATAAATGAAGCCTTGGAAAGTTCTTTTAAAGGTTTGAAAGTAATAATAGCAGAGGGAGAATGTCAATTAGAAAGACAAAGAAGACTTAAGCCTATAAAAAACAATGCTATAAAGATGAAAAAAAGATTTGTACGAATACGATATGGAGTTGATGAAGATACATGTACTGGAGACCATTCTTGTATTAGGCTCTCAGGTTGTCCCACCCTTACTGTCAAACCTTCTAGTGATCCTTTAAAATTGGATCCAGTAGCCCATGTTACCGATGGGTGCGTAGGATGTGGTTTATGTGGAGAAAATGCAATAGAGGCAACATTATGCCCTTCATTTTATAGAGCTAAAATAGTAAATAATCCTAATTTAAGAGAAAGATCAGTGGCTTGGGTTAGAAATAAAGTTATTGGTCTATTATCTTGAGTGATTATAAAACTACATCAATATTAATTACTGCTTTAGGGGGAGAAGGTGGGGGCACCTTAATGAATTGGATAATAGACTGTGCTAGAAGTCAAAAATTATTTGTACAAGGAACATCTGTTCCAGGTGTTGCACAAAGAACAGGCAGTACAAGTTATTATATAGAAATATGTGATAGAAGTTTTTATAATGAGAAAGAACCCGTTTTATCATTATATCCTAAACCAGGGCGAGTAGATATTGTCATTGCTAGTGAATTACTTGAAGCTGCAAGAGTCTTGGAAAAAGGATATATAAATCCAGAAAGAACGACATTAATTACATCTTCAAGTAGAACCTACACTAATTTAGAAAAATCTCATTTGTTAGATGGAAGATTTAACCACGAAAAAATAATGAATGCGTGTAAAGATATGTCCAAAACTTTTATATGTTTAGATTTAAATAGTATGGCTATAGAGCATTCAACAATAGTATCTGCTACTATGTTTGGTGCTTTGGCTGGTAGCGGAGTATTATCATGGAAAAAAGATATTTATGAAGACATTTTTCAAGATAATATTTTTGGAAAAAATAGTTTGTCAGGTTTTAATTTTGCTTATCAGCAAGTACAATCTATTTCTGATAATACTTTAAGAGATAAAGAAAATATAAACTTAAATATTGAAAGTAAAATAAATAATGTAAATGAGTCACTATCTAATGAATTTTTTAGTATTATTAATTTAGGAAAAGAAAGATGTACTGATTATCAAAATAATAAATATTCAGAATTATTTATGACAAGAGTTAATAAACTTATGCCAGTAATAAATAAAAATGATCCTAAAATATTATCCATTGTAGAAAATATAGTTAGACGATTAGCTTTATGGATGACATATGAAGATATACCTAGAGTTGCTCAATTAAAAATAAAACCAGATAGGTTTGTAAAAATAAAAAATGAAATTAATCTTAAAACAAATCAAATACTTTTTGTTCAAGATATTTTTAAACCTGGTTTAAATGAAATAGGAGCAATGCTTCCAAATAAGATAGGAAGATGGTTTATTAGAAATAAAAAAATAGTTAATCATTTACCTTTTGTAGGTAAGGGAATGAAAATAAATTCTTCAACAATATCAGGGTTTCTTGTATTAAAAACTTTATCCTTGTTTCGCTTTATTAGACCTATTTCTTTAAGATATAAAGAAGAGCAAAATAATATAGATAAGTGGATTGATAATATAATTTTATCTTTGGATCAGTCTATATCTTTTTCAGAAGGATTAGCAGATATGCCACAAATATTAAAAGGATACGGAGATACATGGGATAGAGGTATAAAGAAATACAATAAAATCAACAATGCTTTAATAAAAAATAAATTACATAATATAAATGAAAAAGATGGAGCTATATTGAAAGAAGCAATTTTGATTTCAATGAATGATGTTGAGACAGAAAAATTAGATCTTTTCCTCCAAAAAAACGTAAAATAGCTTTTATATTTTTAATCTAGGGCTTGAACTATTTTTTCTAACATTTTTTTTGCGTCATCAAAAAGCATCATAGTGTTTTCATTGTAAAAAACATCATTATCAATGCCTGCATATCCAGGAGATAACGATCTTTTAACAAACAATACAGTTTTGGCGCGCTCAACTTCTAAAATTGGCATTCCTGCAATAGGACTCGCAGGGTCCGTTTTAGCGGCAGGATTAGTTACATCATTTGCTCCAATTACAAAAGCAACATCTGTGCTAGAAAAATCGCTATTTATGTCTTCTAATTCAAAAACTTCATCATACGGAACGTTTGCTTCGGCTAGGAGAACATTCATATGTCCTGGCATTCTTCCTGCAACTGGATGGATAGCATACTTAACAGTAACTCCTGAACTTTTTAACTTATCTGTCATTTCTCTTACAATATGTTGAGCCTGCGCAACAGCCATTCCATAGCCTGGAACTATGACTACATTTTGTGAATTTTGCATAATAAATGCTGCATCTTCTGCACTTCCTGCTTTAGCATTTTTGTTTTTATTTTCTATTTTTTCATCTTCAAGAGTGGAACCAAATCCTCCTAATATAACGCTAATAAATGATCTGTTCATTGCTTTACACATTATATAAGATAAAATTGCACCTGAACTGCCGACCAATGCTCCTACGATTATTAATGCTGTATTTTGAAGAGTAAAGCCTATTCCAGCTGCAGCCCATCCTGAATATGAATTTAACATAGATACTACAACAGGCATATCAGCTCCACCAATTGGAATAATTAAAAGAATTCCAATAAGTAAGGCTAAAATAGTTAAAACATGAAATAATCTAGGATCTTCATTATTAGAGAAAAGTATTATGAGGATTACCATAATCAACCCTATAGCTAGATTTAAAATATGTTGGCCTTTAAATACTAAAGGTGCACCACTTACAAGGCCTTGAAGTTTTCCAAAAGCTATTATTGATCCTGTAAAAGTAATGGCTCCAATAGCAACCCCTAAGGACATTTCTATTCTACTTGCTGTTTTTATAGATCCTATATTACCTATTCCATAAGATTCTGGAGAAAGTAAAGCTGTATATGCTACTAGGACGGCGGCAAATCCAACTAAACTATGAAATGCCGCTACTAATTGAGGCATTGCAGTCATTTCAATTTTTAAAGCTATAGATGTCCCAATAACACCACCAATAATAATTGCGGTAATAATGAGAAAATAATTTGAGGTATCAGGTTGTAAAATAGTTGTTATGATGGCAATAGCCATACCAATAATACCAAAGTAGTTACCTTTTCTTGCACTAGTGGGGCTGGAAAGTCCTTTAAGTGATAAAATAAATAATACTGAAGCTAATAAATATAATAGAGCTGAAAAATTTATACTTATCATTTATCTTTACCTTTATTTTTCTTAAACATAGCTAACATTCTCCAAGTAACTACAAATCCTCCAAAAATATTTATTGATGCTATAATAATGGCTATAAAACCTAACAATTTTGAGGTATTTGATATTTCGTTACTTGCTGACCCAAGAGCAATTAATGCTCCAACTATTATTATTCCTGATATTGCATTTGTAACTGACATAAGAGGAGTATGTAAAGCAGAGGTAACAGACCAAACAACAAAATAGCCAACAAATATAGCTAGAATAAATATAGTTAAATCTATAATAAAAGGGTCGATCATATTATTTTCCTTTAAATTTATATATTAAGCACTTTGCCATCATAACTTACACAAGATTTTTTAAGTATTTCATCTTCCCAATCGATTTGAATTTTTTTCTCTTTAATCATTAATTGTACAAAATTTAGCAAATTTTTTGCATATAAATTACTAGCATCTTGAGATAATTTACTAGGAAAATCAGAATAGCCAATTATTTTAACATCATGTTCAACAACAATTTCGTTCAATTTTGTTAGCTTACAATTACCTCCAGCTTCAGCTGCTAAGTCTACTATTATAGAACCTGCTTTCATATTCTTTACCATAGAATTAGTAATTAATTCTGGAGCTTTTTTACCAGGTATTAATGCAGTAGTTATAACTATATCTTGGCTTTTGATTGTTTCATGTAATAAATCTTGTTGTTTTTTTTTATAATCATCGGACATTTCTTTAGCATATCCTGATTCAGTTTCATTATTATCTTCTGAAATTACTTCAATAAATTTTGCTCCTAAGCTTTCAACTTGTTCTTTTGCTGCACTTCTAACATCAAAAGCGGAAACTACTCCACCCAATCTTCTGGCTGTTGCTATAGCTTGTAATCCTGCTACACCAGCACCTAAAATTAAAATTTTTGCTGGAGCTATAGTGCCAGCAGCAGTCATCATCATAGGAATAGCCTTTGAAAATTCTGAAACTGAATCTATTACAGCTTTATATCCAGCCAGATTTGACTGAGAAGAAAGAGCATCCATAGATTGAGCTCTACTAATTCTTGGAATAAGTTCAACAGAAAAAGCATCAATATTATTATCTGCCAAATCTTTAATTTGGTTTGGGTTTTGAAGAGGTTTTAAAAACCCTATAATTTTAGTTCCTTTATTATAATTTCTTATATCATCAGCGCCTTTTCCATCTTTATGCACTGTATTTACTTTTAAAACTATATCTGCAGCAGAGATTATAGTCTTTGTATCAGCTATAATATTTGCTCCTGCATTTTTATAATCTTCGTTTGAAAAAAAAGAATTTTCTCCTGCACCTTCTTCTATATCCACTGAAAAACCTAATGATATGAGCTTTTTAACTGTTTCGGGAGAAGCAGACACTCTTTTTTCTTGTTCTTCAGTTTCTTTTACAATAGCAATTCTCATATATATTCTCTTTTTTATTAATTTTTATTAATTTAATGATATTAAGTTAAAATTATTTTTTAGAATTTTTATAACTTTTATGATAATGGTTTTCATAAGTTACTTTATTTTTTTCATGTTTACTATTCTCATGAGCAAAAGATACAGATATAAAAAATAAACTTATGACACTAATAATTAAAAATTTCATATTTTCTCCTAAAAAACACAACAATATATTATTTATTTTTGAATGACAAATTTATTTTTACTTTGCCCAAATAGGAATTTTATTTAACTCAACTCCAAATACAGGCCCTAAAATAAGAGCAATAATAACCCCTATAATTATTAAGGACATTATATTTAACCATATTCCTGCCTTTACCATATCAGAAATTTTAATATGACCAGAGGCATATGCAATTGTATTTGGCGGAGTAGCAACAGGCATCATAAAAGCACAACTAGCACCTAGTGTAGCAGGTATAATTAGTAGCAGAGGATCTTGTCCAAGGCCTAAAGCAGTGGCACCAAAAATTGGAATAAATGTTGAGGCAGTTGCAGTATTAGAGGTTAATTCAGTTAATATTATTATTATAGCTACACTCAAAAGCACAATTAGAATAATGGAAATATCTTCAAAATTACTACTTAAAGCTCCAATCCAGGCAGCCAATCCAGATGAATTTATTACACTAGCAAGCGCTAAGCCACCTCCAATTAATATCAAGGCTCCCCATGGTATTTTTTGAACTACTTCCCAATCAATTAATCTTTTTTTATTTATTTTATTTGATGGTAATATGAACAAAACTATTGCAGCTAATATAGCAATTGAAGAATCATTTATTGCTCCTATTGGAATTATGTTTTCTAAGAGTGAAGAGATCCATTTTCTGGAAATCCATAAAAAAGCAGTAATAATAAAAACTACGCCTACTAATATTTCATCCTGAGAAATTTTTCCTAACTCTTTAATTTTATCGGTTACTATACTTGCTTTTACAATAGTTTTAGAATCCATAGGAAAGCATAAGTAAGTTAAAATTACCCAAGCAATTGGTAATAATATTATAGAAGTTGGTAAGCCTATTTTGAGCCAATCCACAAAACTTATTTCATAATTATATAATTCTGACAACATTGCAGCCATAACTGTATTAGGTGGAGTTCCAATTATAGTTGCTATTCCCCCTATAGTTGCAGAGAAAGCAATACTTAATACTAGAGCTTTATCAAAATTATTATTTTTTGGATTAATTTTATTTTCATGTAAAACTGTAATTATAGATAATGCAATTGGTAACATCATTATAGCTGTAGCACTATTACTTATCCACATAGATAAAAATGCAGTACCGGCCATAAAACCAAATATTATAGATCTTGGTCCTTTTTTAAATTTAGATATAATGTAATAAGCTATTCTTTTATGCAAGCCAGTATGCTGCATCGCAAGACCAATAATAAATCCTCCCATAAAAAGAAATATAATTGGGTGACTAAAACCTTGAGCAGTTTGTTTTATAGAACTAATGTTTAGTATGGGAAAAAAAACTAATGGAATTAAACCAGTTGCTGGTAGGGGTATAGCTTCTGTTAACCACCAGGTTGCCATAAGTAATGCTACTCCTAAAGTTAGCCAAGCCTCTGAATTTAATGAATTAGGAGCTGGAAAAAAGCATGTTGCTAAAAAAAATATTATACCAATTAACAAACCTATATATTTTTTTTTATTTTTTTTTATATTATTCATATTTTTATATAATCAGCTATATTACTTCATGTTATATATCTATAAATTAAATAATGAAAGAAAATATATTTTGTGAGTGGAGATCAAATTTATGAGCGATAAGTATGTGTTTGTAATGAAAGAATTAAATAAAACTTGGCCTGGTGGCAAACAAGTTATTAAAGATGGTTGGTTATCCTTTTATCCTGGAGCAAAGATAGGAGTATTGGGATCAAATGGAGCTGGAAAATCTACTTTATTAAAAATTATGGCAGGATTAGATAAAGAATTTTCTGGTGAAGCATGGGCAGCAGAAGGAATTAAAATAGGATATTTAGCTCAAGAGCCAATATTAGATAATAATTTAAACGTTTTTGATAATGTTATGTTAGGAGTTTCGGAAGTTAAGGATGCATTAAAAGAATTTGAAGAAGTAAGCCTAAAGTTTGGTGAAGTTTCTACAGATGATGAAATGAATGATCTTTTAGGAAAGCAAGCAGAGCTTCAAGAAAAAATTGATTCTATAGATGGATGGGATATTGATAGACATATAGAGATAGCTATGGATGCGCTGAGATGTCCTTCTGCAGAAAGTAATATCTCTGATTTATCTGGTGGAGAAAAAAGGAGAGTTGCTCTTTGTAAATTACTTTTATCAAAGCCTGATATGCTTTTACTAGATGAACCAACCAACCATTTAGATGCTGAATCTGTAGCTTGGTTGGAAAGGACATTAGCAGATTTCCCCGGAACCGTAGTAGCTATAACGCATGATAGATACTTTTTAGATAATGTAGCAGGTTGGATTCTAGAAATTGATAGAGGTAATTTAATTCCTTTTGAAGGAAATTATTCTAATTGGTTAGAGCATAAACAAAAGAGGCTCCAGCAAGAAGCTAGAGAGGAAGTATCTATTCAAAAAACAATTGCTAATGAACTTGAATGGGTTAGACAAAATCCTAAAGCAAGGCAATCCAAATCGCAAGCTAGAATTAATGCTTATGAAGCTCTGGTAGCAGAATCTCAGGCTAGAGAAAAAGGTCCCTCCCCTCAACAGATAGTAATTCCTTCAGGAGAAAGATTAGGTTCTAATGTCATTGAATTAAAAAACTTAAGTAAAGGCTTTGGAGATAAATTATTAATAGATAGTCTTTCATTTAAAATCCCACCAGGAGCAATTGTCGGAGTTATTGGCCCAAATGGAGCTGGAAAAACAACTTTATTTAATATGTTATCTAAAAAAGATACTTCAGATAGTGGCAATATATCAATTGGTGAAAGCGTTAATCTTGGCTATATAGACCAGAATAGAGATTCTTTAATTGATAAAAATACTGTTTGGTTAGAAATTAGCGGAGGAGATGAACAAATTGATCTTGGAAAGCAAAGTGTCCCAAGCAGAGCTTATGTATCATGGTTTAATTTTAAAGGTGGCGATCAACAAAAGATTATAGGACAATTATCTGGTGGTGAGAGAAATAGAGTTCATCTTGCCAAAATGCTTAAGTCGGGAGCTAATGTATTATTATTAGATGAGCCAACAAATGATTTAGATGTTGATACATTAAGAGCTTTAGAAGAGGCTCTTAGCTCATTTGCGGGCTGTGCTTTAATAACTAGTCACGATCGATATTTTTTAGATAGAATTGCTACACATATTTTAGCGTTTGAAGGCTCTAGTCATGTCGAATGGTTTCAAGGAAATTATGAGTCATATGAAGAAGATAGAAAAAGAAGATTAGGAGATATATCAGACAGGCCTCATAGAATAAAATATAAACCGATTACCAGATAACTTAATTGTTTTGAGCATTCTTAGTTTCTAAATCAATAATTAAAGAGTGAAGGCCTCCTTTTTTAATAGATGCACCAAAATCTGCTCTTTTTGTAGCTAATAAACTTACTCCTTCGATAGCTATATCTATGATTTTTGTTCCTTCACCTCTGTTACGAAGTCGCCAGTCTATTCTTAGAGGAGGAGCAGTTTCATGTTCTATATGAGAAGATACAATTGTATCTTTTTTACCTTTTTTATAAGCTTTATCAATTATAAATAATTGATTTGAGTATACTCCGAGTTGAGAAGCATAAACTTTAACTATATGTTTATCAAATGCTTCTCCAAATCTAATTAATTGTTCTTTAGACGCTCCTCTTGAAGCTTTTCCTAATACAGCTCTATGTATTAATTTTTTGTCAAAATTGTTATCTAGCATTCTTTTAAATAATAATTCTCTTTTTTCTAAATTTTCTATTGGGGTTTTTAATATATCTATAGCCTTTTGACCAACATTCTCAATATATTTAATAGCTTCTATTTCTTCTATCGAATAACTAGGCTTTAAAATGAAAAACAAAATTATTAAGCTTATAAATATATTTTTTAATATTCTTATCATAAAAAACCCTTAATTAATCTAAAAGCATTACATCTATATCTATATCATATATTGAAGTGTCCTGGGATTCTTCATTAGCAATTAGTCTAGCACGTCGCTGTAAATACATAGTTCTCATAATTGCATATGGATCTAGGGAATTTTCTCTTGTTCCTTCAATTACTCCGTCTAATTCAACACGTGTATCAAGTGCTTTTGCAACCTTTGTAGCTAATAAAAAACTTTCATAATCTTCCCTAATTAAATATAACCCTACGGGATCTATTAACCAATCACCAACTTTACCACCTAAATCTCTAGTTGAAGTAGGTCCTAATATAGGTAAGATTAAATATGGTCCAGGTTCTATTCCCCATGACCCAAGTGTTTGTCCTAAATCTTCATCTACGGGCTCTAACCCTATATAATTTGCAACATCAAATAAACCTAAAATACCAACGGTAGTGTTTATAGTAAATCTTCCTACTGCTGTAATTCCTCTTTCAAATTCTCCTTGTAAAGTTGCATTAATAGCACTCATAGGAGTTTTTAAATTGAGAAGAAAATTTCTAATACTTTCTCTAACTGGCTCTGGAAAAACATCTCTATAAGCGTGTGCAATAGGTCCTATTACATATTCGTCAGCGCCTTCATTAAATGAATATATTTGTCTATTAAACGACTCAAATGGATCATTTTCTTGTTTTCCCGCTGTATCAGGACTAGAAGCACAGCCATAGAAAAAGATGGGCAATATTAAAAATAAAATTAGAATACGTATTTTTTTTATATTCATGTTTTTTTCCATACATTTATGAAGGTACTATACTATATATATTTAATTTTCTTCAAGTTTGTTTAACTAAGTTAATTTAAACTGTTGCTTTTTTGCCATAACCTCCTCCCCCTGGTGTTTTGATTATTATTGTATCTCCTTTTTTTATATTAATCGATTCGCTTGATTTTAGTCTTTTGATTGTTTTGTTTTTAGCTTTTAGAAGGTTTATACCTTTAAGTGCTTCTTCTCCTTCTAGTATGCCAGATGGTGATACTTTCCTTCTATTTGATAAAATAACGGCAGTCATATTTTTATTAAATTCAATTTCTCTAACTACCCCATTTCCTCCACTAAAAAGACCCTTTCCTCCGCTATTTTTACGAATGGAGAAATTATTAATTTTAACTGGAAATCTTAATTCTAAAATTTCAGGGTCTGTTAACCTAGTATTAGTCATATGGCATTGAACGGCATCTGAACCATTATGGTTTTTACTAGCACCTTCTCCTCCGCAAATTGTTTCATAATAGCCAAAATCTTTATTACCAAAAGTAAAATTACTCATAGTACCATAGCAAGCAGCTTGTATTTTTAGGGCACCATTAATTGTATCTACAATAGTCTGACTGGTTTCTACATTACCAGCAACAACTGCAGCAGGATATTTTGGGTTAAGTATAGAGTTTTTAGGAATGATAATTTTAATTGGATTAAGGCAACCGTCATTTAACGGAATTTTTTTATCTACAAGGGTTCTCAAAACATAAAGTATAGCTGATTTGGTTACAGCTTTAGGTGCATTAAAATTATTAATTGTTTGATGAGAGGACCCTGTAAAATCAAATATAGCATTTAATTTTCTTTTATTAATGGTAATTTTTAATTGGATTTTAGAACCATTATCCATCAGTGTTTTATATTTTCCATTTCTTAATTTACTTAAGACATTTTTAATAGACAATTCTGCATTAATTTTTACTTGGTTCATATAAAAATTGACAATAGGAAGACCATATTTTTTTACTATTCTTTTGACAGCATTTTTTCCAGAATTGGATGCAGCTAGTTGTGCTTCTAGATCAGATAAATTAGATTTAGTATCTCTTGCAGGATATTGAGTATTTTTAAAAATTTTTAAAATCATAAATACATTTAATTTACCTTTACTTACTATTTTTTCACCATTAAAAACAGCACCTTCTTCATTTATATGAGTAGACATGGAAGGCATAGATCCAGGAGTTATTCCTCCTATATCAGAATGATGTGCTCTACTTGCAATATAAAAATTTGGATATTTATTATTAGATATAAATACAGGGGTGATAACAGTAATATCTGGCAAATGTGTTCCTCCTTTATAAGGATTATTGTGAATGAAGCTATCACCATCAAACATATTATTTTTATTTTTTTTAATTACGTATTTTATACTCTCACCCATGGAACCTAAATGAATAGGAATATGAGGAGCATTTGCAATTAACCCGCCTTTATTATCAAATAAAGCGCAAGAAAAATCTAACCTTTCTTTAATATTTATAGAATATGCAGTATTTTTTAGCAGTGTGCCCATTTCCTCAGCTATAGACATAAACATATTGTTAAATATTTCTAAGCGTATTGGGTCAATAGTTTTGTTTTTAACTATTTGATCAGATTTTTCATTAATTTTTGAAATAATTATTTGTTTGTTTTTATCAATGTAACTTTTCCAGTTATCTGCAATAAATATAGATGAGTTTTCTTCATATATTATTGCTGGACCTTTAATATAATCACCAGTCTTTAAATTTTTTCTTTTAAAATATTTAATACGTTTAAATTTATTTTTAATATATGCAGAACAATATCCTTCATTTTTTACATTGTAGTTATTTTTTTTACTTTGAACTTTTTTCTGGAATTTTTTTTTGACTACAGATGCTTCTACTGAAATATTATCTATTATGATATTTTTTTCTGAGTGTAAAAAACCATATCTTTTTCTATATAATCTTTTAAAATTCTTTAAACTTAAATCTTTGTTATTAAATGGAATACTTATAAAACTGTCTGTATTTTCATATTTTAGGCTAATTATACTAGTTATTTTTATATTCTTTATATTTAATTTAGGATCATCTTTCCATAAATCGGCCAAAGCTAAATCTTTTATTTTATTAAAATCTTTAATTATTTTCTCATAATAAGTATTAATATTTTGTTCAATTGTTTTTGATTTTATACTTTTAATTTCTGCAAAATTCATTCCATAAGCACTTAATACACTTGAAAATGGATGGATAATTATTGTTTTTAGATTTAATGAATTGGCTACATTACATATATGTTGTCCAGCAGCAGCACCATAACCTATAAGAGCATGATTATGAATGTCGTGACCTTTCTCGATTGAAATACGTCTTATAGCATTAGCCATATTTTCATTTGCTATATTTACGCTTCCAAGAGCCAATTCGTATAATGTCATAGTCTTTTGGAATTTCATTCGAATTTTTTTTAAAATATATTCTAAAGATTTTATAGAAGCATCAATATTCAGAGAGCTATGCCCTTTTTTGCCAAATATTTTAGGAAATTTTAAAGCTTGAATATAACCTAATATAAGATTGCAGTCAGTAATAGTCGCTGGTCCCCCTAATCCATAGCAGGCAGGGCCAGGCATTGCTCCTGCACTACTTGGTCCAACATTAATTTTTTGTCCATCAAAACTAATAATGGATCCCCCCCCTGCAGCAATGGTGTTTATATTAAGCATGGGGGCTATAATTTTATGGCCTGCAATATTATTTTCTATGGATCTTTCATAATTATTTTCATAATGAAATACATCTGTTGACGTGCCCCCCATATCTAAACCTATAAACCCGCTATATTTATTATTTTGTTTATTTGTTTCAACTGCAGCTATTACTCCTCCGGCAGGACCTGATAATACTGCATCTTTTCCTTGAAAGTTCTGCCCAGAAGTTAGCCCTCCTGACGATTGCATATACAAAATTCTAGTATTGTTTAAACTTTTATTAATCATTGATGTATATTTGATCAACTTTGGTGTTAAGTATGCATTGACTACAGTAGTATCTCCTCTATTATTTAGCCCAATTAAAGGTGCTGTTTCATGGCTTACATGAATGTTTTTAAACCCCATAAATTCAGCAATTTTCTTTAAAATTTTTTCGTGTTTTGGATGTTTCCAAGAATGCATTAGTACAATAGCAATTGATTTATAACCTTTATTTAATGCTTTTCTCATTATTTTTTTTGCATGATTTACATCAAGCTTTATTAAGATCTTTCCTTTAGGTGATAATCTTTCATGTATCTCATAAACATCACTATATAGTTTTCTATTTAAGAGTATTTTTCTTGCAAATATATTTGGTCTTGTCTGATCGCCAATTTGAAGAGAGTCTTTAAATCCTTTAGTAATAAATAAGCAAGTTTTATTTCCTGTTCTAGTTAGTAGTGAATTTGTAGCAACTGTTGTCCCAATTCTTACCTCATTTATTAAATTAGAATCTATTTTATTTTTTGGTTTGGTTTTTAAAAATAGCCTTATGCCTTCTATTATAGAATCTTTATAATACAATGGGTTATGAGAAAGTAATTTTTTTGTATAAAATTTACCTATTGGGTCTCTAGCTACAATATCTGTAAATGTACCACCTCTATCTATCCAAAAGTCCCATTTTTTATTAGTCTTGTTGCTATTCAATTAATTTCTCCTAATAAAGATATTAATATATTTCATTTTTTATTATAGTTTAATAATTAAATTATAATTAAACAAAAGGTAATTCTTATGTCTATTTGGGGAAAAATATTAGGTGGTGGAACTGGAATGGTTTTAGGAGGCCCGTTGGGAGCGGTTCTAGGTTTGGCTTTAGGTCATAAAATTGATAAAATAAGAAGTAGAGATTCAAAGCTAATTGATAAAGATAATTCCTCAGATGATAACAGTCTATTTCAGCAATATAATGAAAATGAAAAACAAATAGCTTTTGCTACAGGTGTAATTGTAATAGCAGCTAAATTATCTAAAGCTGATGGAAAGGTGACACAGGATGAAATTATTAAATTCCGTGAGGTTTTTGATTTTGACCCTAAAGATGAGGCTGCAATTGGTAAAATTTTTAATAACGCTAAAAAGGACGCCGAAGGATATGAAAATTACGCAAAACAATTAAAATCAGTTTTTAGTAATCAGCAGGAACTGTATATAGAATTCATTAACTCATTATTTAAAATTGCTATGGCCGATGGCGAAATACATATTAATGAAGAAAAAATGATTAATAATATAGCTTTAATTTTTAACATGCCAATTGAAGTTTTAGAATCGATTAAATCACAATTTTTATTAACTTCTAATAATTCAGATATAGAAAATGATTATAAAGTTTTGCTCTCTAAGCCTTCTGATTTGGACTCAGAAATAAAAAAGAAATATTTTAAATTGGTAAAGGAATATCATCCAGATACACTAGTTTCAAAAGGTCTACCTGAAGAATTTCTTAAATTTGCTAATGAAAGACTTGCAAATATTAATAAATCATATGAGAGACTCACAAAATTTAGAAAAGATAATATTTAATGAGTCTATTGATTTGCCATGAATTTAAATCTCCAAATTATAATTTAAGAAAAAATTTAAAGCTTATAGATACAATCATTATACACTATACGGGCATGAAAGATGCTAAATCAGCATTAAATTATTTGTGTAGCCAAAAATCTAAAGTTAGTGCTCACTATTTGATTGATGAAACTGGAAAATTATTTCAAATTGTTGATGATTCTAATATTGCATGGCATGCAGGTGTTTCTCAATGGATAGATAGAAAAAATCTTAATGAAACATCAATTGGAATAGAGTTAGTAAATCCTGGTCATGATTATGGCTATGAAGAATTTACTTTAGAGCAATATATAATATTGGAGAAACTAATTAAATTGCTAATAAGCAAATATGATATTCAAATAGATAGAATACTTGGACATTCTGATATTGCCCCTTCAAGAAAATTAGACCCTGGAGAAAAATTTAATTGGCAAAGATTAGCTGAAAAAAAGTTGTCAATTTGGCCAAAAACAATATTAGACTTACCCAATGATATTTACTCAGAAAAATTATTATATAATTTATTATACAGTATTGGTTATGATGTTGATAACCATTATAAAGATAGTATAATAGCGTTTAAAAGACATTTTATTCCTAATGATGTTAATTCAAATATAAATAAAATATTACTTAAAATTGCATACTCTGTTTATGTGGAATTTTTAAAAATTAGATCCTATTATTGAATTTTTTTTAAAATATTTTATAATTAATATGTCAGGTAGCTAAGTGACTGCTCTTAAGCTTTTCATAAGAGAGGAAAGTCCGGGCTCCATGGAAACACAGTGCCGGATAATTTCCGGCGGAGGAAACTCTAGGGATTAGTGCCACAGAAAATATACCGCTTAATTATTTTGAGTAAGGGTGAAATGGTGTGGTAAGAGCACACCGCATTTTAGGTAACTAAAATGGCTAGGTAAACCCCACTGGGAGCAAGACCAAGTAGATACAACAAACTATTTATTTAGAAGCGTAGTTTTCAGCGTGTTGTTGGGTAGGTTGCAAGAAGTATTTGGTAACAAATACTCAAGATGAATAGTCACTCTAGACAGAACCCGGCTTATAGGCTACCTGACATATTAATTATTATATAAAATTATCATTCTATGTTTGACGAACCATACAATCCCATGTTATTACTATAGAAACCCATATATTTCCAAATTTGGAATTATTTTTTGGTAAGGGTAATTAAAAGTGTCAGATTTTATAGGAAGATATTTAAATAAAGTAGACAAGAAGGGCAGGGTTTCTGTACCTGCTGGTTGGCGTCCTAGTTTAATGGGAAAAGATTTCTCAGGAATTATTGCGCAATCATCTCTTTCAGAGAAAGCTATAGATGCATATCCACGAAATTATTTAGAACTATTACAAAATAAATTAGATTTAAATGACCCTTTACTAGAAGAAAATGAATATGAGTCTACTGTTTTATTTGGTGGTTCAGTTTTATCTTTTGATTCTGAAGGAAGAGTTGTTTTATCAAATTTATTAAGGCAAGAAATTAATGTTATTTCCGAAGCATTATTTGTAGGAATGGGAAGAAGATTTAGAATTTGGAACCCTAAAATATTTGATGAATATTTAGATAGAGCCAAGTTATATATGGATAAAAGAAGAAAAAATAAATCTTAAATTATATAAGGATAAACAATTGACAAAAATTATTTCTCATAAAAGTGTTTTGAAAAATAATCATACTCCTGTTTTATCTGAAAAAGTTCTTGAAAACTTAAATATTAGAGATGGCCTTACATATGTAGATGGGACTTTTGGAGCTGGCGGCCATACAAATATGATTCTTTCTGCCGCGAATTGTAATGTAGTATCAATAGATAGGGACCCAGCAGTAAAAATTTTTACAAAAAAGGTTCAAAATAATTTTCCTGAAAATTTTAAGTTTATTGCTGGAAATATAGGAAGATTAAAATTTCTTCTAAAAGGCAATGGAATTTCTAATATTGATGGGGGAATTCTATTTGATTTGGGAGTTTCTTCTATGCAAATTGATAATGCAGAGAGAGGTTTTTCATTTAAAAATGATGGTCCTTTAGATATGAGGATGGAAAAAATTGGAACGTCGGCTGAGGATATAGTAAATAAAGCTGATGAGAAAACATTAAATGATATAATTTATACTTTGGGTGATGAGAAAAAAGCAAGAAGAATAGCTAATGCAATAGTTAAATATAGAAAAACTAAATCTATAACTACAACACTTGAGTTGGCTAAAATAGTAAGAAGTTCAATAGGAAATAACCCTAAACTAAAAATTGATCCAGCTACAAAAACTTTTCAAGCTTTAAGAATTCAAGTCAATAATGAGTTAAATGAGATAAATAGTGCCTTGAAAGATGCTGAAAATTTATTAGCTCCTGGAGCAAGACTAGTTGTAATTTGTTTTCACTCATTAGAAGATAAAATAGTAAAAAATTTTTTAAGGTCTAGGAGTGGTTTAAATTCTAATCCGTCTAGACATTCTGCAAACATTTACTCTAAGTTGATTAATAATAATCCAACTTTTAAACTTATTACAAAAAAAGTACTTACAGCTAGTAATGAAGAACTTAGAACTAATATTAGGGCTAGATCAGCTAAATTAAGATGTGCTGAAAAATTATATAGTTTGGAGGATGCGGCATAATGCGTTTTCTTACATTTTTTATTTTAATCTTTTCTTTAACGGGAACAGTTTGGTCCATGTGGCTGAGCAGTGAATTAAAAAATGAAGAATTAAAACTTAATAATATTAAAAATAAAATTATAGCAATAGATGAAAAGATTAGGCTGATTGATGCAGAGTGGTCATTTATTACTAATGCAAAAAATATTGAATACTTAAACAATAAGTACTTAAAACTAAAGCCTGTGCCCCTAAAAGATATTTCTTTTATAAAAACAAATAATGAAATTTTATCTGAAAAATTAGTTAATTCAAATTATGTATCAAGGGAGATTAATTAATCATGATTTATATAACTTGCTTTAAAAATAAATATAAAATTAAACAACTAAATATTTTAATAAAAATGGAGAATAAATATGTCAATTAATATTAGTGTGCCTCCTACTCACGAGCTTAAACCAAGAATAACAGTTATTGGTGTCGGAGGAGCAGGTTGTAATGCAGTAAATAACATGATTTCTTCACATTTAGAAGGAGTTGAATTTGTTGTATCAAATACAGATGCTCAATCTTTAGCAAATTCTCAGGCTCAAATGAGAGTTCAGCTAGGTGCTAGCGTAACCCAAGGTTTAGGAGCGGGAGCTAGACCTGAAATAGGAAGAGCAGCAGCAGATGAGTCACTAGATCAAATATTAGAACATATCGATGGAACCCATATGCTTTTTGTTACAGCTGGTATGGGTGGCGGAACGGGAACAGGAGCAGCTCCTGTTATAGCAAAAGCAGCAAGGGAAAGAGGTATTCTTACTGTGGGGTGTGTAACTAAACCTTTTCAGTTTGAAGGAAAAAATAGAATGCGATTAGCAGAAGAAGGGATAAATGAATTACAAGATTCAGTAGATACTTTAATTGTTATTCCTAATCAAAACTTATTCAGAGTAGCTAATGCACAAACTACCTTCGCTGACGCATTTAAAATGGCGGATAAAGTTTTATATTCAGGTGTTAGAGGGGTAACAGATTTGATGGTAATGCCAGGATTAATAAATTTAGATTTTGCTGACGTCAGATCTGTCATGATGGAAATGGGTAAAGCTATGATGGGTACAGGTGATGCAGAAGGAGATAATAGGGCATTAGACTCAGCTGCCGCTGCTATAGCAAACCCTTTACTAGATGATGTATCATTAGCTGGAGCGAGAGGTGTATTAGTAAATATAACTGGTGGACCAGACTTAACATTATTTGAGGTAGACGAAATTGTTGATCATATTCGTCAACAATCTGATGATGATGTGAATTTAATATTTGGTGCTTCTCAAGATGATAGTATGCATAATAGTATAAGAGTATCTGTTGTGGCTACAGGGATTGATTGTCCCAAAAAAGTTGGTAATGTTGAAAATATTATTTCGGGTATCAATAATAATATAAAGGAAGAAAATTCTAATATTAGTAATAATGATACTTTAAATAAAATTAATGATACTTCACCTTATGAAATAGAGAATAGTAATCTAGAACTTAAAGAAGAAGTTAATGAAAAAGAATTAAAAGTAAGTGAAGAATCATTTATTCCTCCTGAGCCAGAAATAATCGAAAAAGATGTAGTTGAGGAAGAAGTTGAGATAGACCCTTTTACTGAAGCAGAAGTCTTAAACGCTTCAACAAATATAAAGACAGAAGAATTAATTGATAATGAAGAACCAGAGGTAAAACAGCAGGAAGGCTTAATTAAACGTTTTTCAGCAAAAGCATTATTTGGAAATGCTACTAAGAAAAATAGTGAAGTTATATCAAATAAAGAAGAATTATTATCAGATATTGATAGTAATCAATTAGATAAAAATACTACTGAAAAAGAAGATTTGTCTCTTGCTTCAGATATTTCTATGAAACCTGTAGATAAAAATACTAATGAAGATACCTTAGACATTCCAGCATTTTTAAGAAGGCAAAAAGAATAATCTTTATAAGAATGAGATAAATTGTGATAAATGCTGATAAAAGCATTAAGGTTGATGGATTAAAAAAATCTATAATTGATAAATGTAAACAAAGGATCATAGCTATTGCTGTAATATTTTTTGTTTCATTTATAGTAGTAAATATAAAATTAATCGATGTA
>Ga0315326_10000153_pt1 | contig 30553 bp, 48 predicted proteins | sample M180m32315metaG_FD_203457 | JGI IMG/M metagenome (GOLD analysis project Ga0315326, IMG submission 203457) | Ammonia-oxidizing marine archaeal communities from Monterey Bay, California, United States - M1 80m 32315 | ecosystem: Environmental > Aquatic > Marine > Coastal | place: USA: California... | reverse complement strand
GATATTTTTCAGTGTCTATTTGTAAAATTCCTTGATTGATTATTTGTTCTGTTTGATTATTTTCTTGTTTATTGCTTGATTGATAAAAACAAACAAATATTTTTGTTATTAAGTCTTTTTCAGAAATGGGGATTGTTATTATTTGATTAGAAAAATCTTTATTATCATAAAAATAAGATTCAAAAATTGTATGATCTTCAAAATTGAAAATTTTAGGAAAATCAAATTCAATTAGCTTAGAATAATTTTCAGAAAATGAAGCAGGTAAATTAATAATACTTAAATTATCAATATTTGATTTAGTTTCAATTTTTTTCAATTTTGGAGAATTTGCACCCCGTTCAATTAAAGGATGATTATTTTTTTTACTTTTTATTGAAATGCTTTCATGGTCTTTGTCAATATTAAAATCTTCAATACAAAATATATTAATAGAATTGAAATTGTCCTTAATTATCTTGATTAAGTAATCCTCTGTTCTTAAATTGAACCCTAAAAGAGTAATATTTTTGTACATAGTTATATTTTTTTATACTTGATATTTATGATTTTATAATGAAAATCTAGATGAATAAAACATTATTTGCAAAAATTACTTAGAAATTTAACCTTTTTTCATTGACGTTTCATGCATAAAATTCGTATACTAGTAGTTTGTGGTATCAATAAGCTTTTAAATTAAATATCTAATTTAAATGAAATAAACAATAAACGCATATAAAGGAATTGATATGCCTACAGTGAATCAGTTAATTAAGAAACCTAGAACAAGCGGGAGGAAAAAAGCAAAAGCTCCGGCCTTAAGATTTAGGTTTAATTCGTTGACAAAAAAAATGACAAATGACAGATTTGGAAGCCCACAGAAGAGGGGTGTTTGCCTTCAAGTTAGAACAGTTACTCCCAAAAAACCTAATTCAGCTTTAAGAAAAGTAGCTAGAGTAAAACTGACAAATGGAATGGAAGTAACAGCTTATATTCCAGGAGAAGGACATAACTTACAAGAGCATTCTGTTGTATTGATTCGGGGTGGACGTGTTAGGGATCTTCCTGGTGTTAGATATCACATAGTAAGAGGTGCTCTGGATACTTCTGGTGTAGAAGGAAGAAAAAGAGGAAGAAGTAAATACGGAGCCATTAAGGATCAAGGCTAATATATTAAAAGGTAAATCATGTCACGAAGAAGAAAAGCAATAATTAGAAAAATTAATCCTGATCCAAAATATGGAAGCACAGATTTATCTAAATTTATCAATAGATTGATGATAGGTGGTAAAAAATCTGTTGCTAGAAAAGTTGTTTACGCAGCCATTGATAAATTAGAAAAAGAAATAAAACGCCCAGGCATTGAATTATTTGATGAAGCGATGAGAAACACTATGCCAACTTTAGAAGTTAAACCAAGAAGAGTTGGTGGAGCTACATATCAAGTCCCAGTTGAAATCCGACCAAAAAGAAGAGTCGCTTTAGCTCATAGATGGGTTGTTGAAGCTGCTAGAGCTAATAAAGGACAAGCCATTCAGGATTCTTTATACACAGAATTCTTAAATGCGGTCAATAATACTGGAAATGCAATTAAAAAGAAAGAAGATTCTCATAGAATGGCTGAAGCAAACAGAGCTTTTGCCCATTATAGATGGTGATTAGAAAGAAAATTATGGCAGATCAAGATTTATCAAAAGTAAGAAATATAGGCTTTATAGCTCATATTGATGCTGGTAAAACTACAGTAACCGAGAGAGTTCTATATTTTACAGGGGAAACCTATAAGATAGGTGATATTGATGATGGTACTACAGTAATGGATTTTATGTCTCTTGAAAGAGAAAGAGGTATAACTATTGGATCAGCGGCTACCAATGCTTCGTGGAGAAACCATCAAGTTAATATTATTGATACACCTGGACACGTTGATTTTACTGCTGAAGTACAAAGATCTCTAAGAGTTTTAGACGGCGGAGTTGTTGTACTAGAATCTGTTTCAGGAGTTCAACCACAATCTGAAACAGTATGGAGACAAGCTAACGATTATAAAGTCCCAAGAATGATTTTTGTAAATAAAATGGATCGGTTAGGGGCTGATTTTTATAATGCAGTTCAAACAGTTCACGATAGACTTGGAGCTAACGCTGTGCCATTGCAAATTCCAATGGGTGCAGAATCTTCTTTTCTGGGTATGATCGATCTATTAGAAAAAAAAGCATTTATATATGAATCAGAAGACGCCGTTGAGCATAAAGAAACAGACGTTCCTGATGAATACAAAGAAAATGTAGAGAAATATCGAAATGAACTTATTGAAAAAATAGCCGAAACAGACGACGCATTGATGAACAAGTTTCTAGATGATCAAGAAATATCTGAAGAAGAATTGAAAGCAGCATTGAGAAAAGCGGTGCTTAATTTAGAAATTTTTCCTGTTTTATGTGGTTCAGCATTAAGGCATAGAGGTGTTCATCCTCTTTTAGATGCGGTCATAGACTATCTGCCTTCTCCAGTTGATGTCCCTTCTATTAAAGGAACTGACGTTTCGGATGAATCTGTTGAAATCGAAAGAAAACCTGACTCATCAGACCCTTTCAGTGCATTGGTTTTTAAAGTCGTTACTGATCAACATGTTGGGAGATTGGTATATTTGAGAATTTATTCAGGTATATTAACATCAGGTTCAAACGTTTATAATGCGTCTACAAGATCTAGAGAAAGAGCTGGTAGATTGATGAAAATGCATGCTGATTCTAGAGAAGAGATTAAAGAGGCAAAGGCTGGAGAAATTGTTGCTGCGATTGGATTAAAAGATGCAATCACTGGCCATACACTCTGTGATCAATCAAATCCATTGTTATTAGAGTCTATAGACTTCCCAGATCCTGTGCTTTCAGTAGCAGTAGAACCAAAAACTAGATCAGATCAAGATAAAATGGGTGAATCTTTAGCTAGGCTTGCTGGAGAAGATCCAACTCTTCAAACTTGGACTGATGAAGAATCTGGACAAACTGTATTAGCTGGAATGGGAGAATTGCATCTAGATGTTATTGTAGAAAGACTTAGAAGAGAATTTGATGTTGACGCAATACAAGGAGCTCCTAAAGTTGCTTACAGAGAAACTGTTACAAAATCTTCTGAAAAACAAGGTAAATTTATAAGACAATCTGGTGGTAAAGGGCAATATGGAGATTGTACTTTGAGAATTGAGCCTTTGGAACCAGGTTCTGGTATTCAATTCGAATCTGAAATCACTGGTGCTACTCTGCCGACTGAATTTTACAAACCCATTGAGTCTGGTTTCAGAGAAGCTGCTACCAGTGGTGTTATTGCAGGTTATCCAGTTGTGGATGTCAAAGCTGTTCTAACAGATGGTTCTCACCATGACGTTGACTCTTCTGAAATGGCTTTTAAGATAGCAGGTTCAATGGCATTTAAAGCAGCAATGACGAGTGGATCACCATCTCTTTTGGAACCAATAATGAAAATAGATATAGTTACTCCTGAAGAATTTTTAGGAGACTGCTTAGGAGATTTGAACTCTAGACGAGCACAAATTTTAAGCATGGAGCAACAAACAAATTCTCAAAATATTACAGCATATGTTCCTTTGGGAGAAACATTTCAATATGCAACAACTTTGAGATCTTTAACAACAGGTAGAGCAAGTTTTTCAATGGAATTGGATCATTATGCTAAAGTACCAACTCATATAGCAACTGAAATTTCAGGAATCAAAGGAAAGGAAAGCTAATGCCACCAACCCAAAAAATGAGGATAATATTAAAAGCTTTTGACCATAGAGTTCTTGATGTTTCTGCACAACAAATTTTAGAAACAGCCGAACGAACTGGTGCTAGGGTTGCTGGGCCTGTACCTATGCCAACAACAAAAAGAATGTTTACTGTAATAAGGTCTCCTCATGTAAACAAGGATTCCAGAGAATATTTTGAATTGAGAACACATAAAAGACTAATAGACATATTAGAACCGTCATCAAAAACGATTGACTCATTGACCAGCTTAAGTGTTCCATCTGGAGTTGATATAGCTATAAAACTATAATTAGGAAATTAAAGAGAAATTGATGAAAATAAATGGAATAATAGGAAAAAAACTTGGAATGTCATTAATATATGATGACAATGGAAACGCATTGCCTGTTACACTAGTTCAGGCAGGTCCTTGTACTGTTACTCAAGTCAAAACTACTTCTAAGGATGGGTATGATTCTGTCCAAGTAGGTTTTTTAGAAAGTAAGAGAATTAATTCTCCACAATCAGGACACCAAAAACGTTCTGGGGGAAAATTTTCAATACTCCAAGAATTTTTAGCCGAAGATTTTGACCAAATAGAAGTAGGTCAAAAAATAACAACTGAAATTTTTGAAGAAAATACAAAAATAAAAGTTACAGGGACTTCAAAGGGTAAAGGTTTTTCTGGAGGAGTAAAAAGATATGGCTTTAAAGGGGGACCTAAAACTCATGGTCAATCAGACAGGCACAGAGCAATAGGTTCTATTGGAGCTGGATCATCACCCGGGAGAGTTTGGCCCGGCACAAGAATGCCAGGTCGTTATGGAAATGAAACTTCAACAATAACTGGTCTGAGAGTTGCTAAAATTGATAACGATAACAACATCCTTGTTATAAAAGGATCAGTGCCAGGACCTAATGGTTCAACTTTAAGAATAGAAATTCAATAATAAGAAAAAGGTAAGTTTTGAAAATAGAAGTAAAAAATAATTTAGGGAAGACATTAAAATCTTTGGATCTAGACCCAAGTGTATGGGAACATGAATTTAATGCTGACTTGCTTCATCAATCAATTCATGTTTATCTAGCTAATCAGCGACAATGGACCAAAGGAACAAAGACTAGAGCAAATGTAAATTATGCTGGTCAAAAATTAAGACCTCAAAAAGGAAGTGGAAGAGCAAGAGTTGGATCTAAAAGATCCCCTATTATGGTTGGTGGAGGAGTTGCACATGGCCCACATCCTAAAAATATTAGAAAATCTCTAAATAAGAAAATGAAATCAAAGGCGTTGAAGATAGCTCTTTCTGCAAAATTGAAAGATTCTGAAGTCAATATTATAGAAGAAGCGCCTGTATCAGAATCTCCTTCTACAAAAAGTGTTATGGATTGTCTGAAATCACTTGAATTGCAAGGAAGTATTTTATTTGTTACAAATGAAAACAATAAAATCCTTAAGAAATCATGTGAAAATTTAAATAATATTAATGTGATTGAAGCAGGCTTGTTAAATGTATATCAATTGCTAAAACCAAAAAATATAATTTTTGAACTTAATGCTGTTGAAAAAATCCAGAAACTTTGGGGGAACCCTGAATTTAAAGCTCCAGCAAAGAAAGCTCCAGCAAAGAAAGCTCCAGCAAAGAAAGCTCCAGCAAAGAAAGCTCCAGCAAAGAAAGCTCCAGCAAAGAGCGCTAGAAAGACTGTGAAAAAAAATGCTTAATGAAGAAATCTTAATATCTCCAATAATTACCGAAAAAAGTTCAATGTTACAAGAGAGTAACAAGTATGTATTTAAGGTGCACAAAAATTCTAATAAGATACAAATAAAACAAGCTATCGAAGAAGTTTTTGATGTTACGGTCGAGGATGTAAATGTTATGAAAGTAAAAGGCAAAAATAAGACTTATGGAAGAAATAGAGTTTTAACGCCATCATGGAAAAAAGCGATGGTGACTTTAAAACTAGGAGATTCTATAACTCTTTATGAGGGAGCATAAAAAAAATGGCAACAAAAAAATTGAAACCTACTACTGCAGGCAGAAGAGATGCTGTAGTTGATGATTTTTCAGATATAACCACAAGTGAACCATATAAATCTCTTTTAGCTCCTTTGACAAAAAAAGGTGGAAGAAACAATAAAGGTAGAATCACAGTAAGGCATAGAGGTGGAGGTCATAAAAGACGATATAGAATATTGGATTTTATGAGATCAAAAACAGGAAAAGCTGTAATTGAATCTGTTGAGTATGACCCAAATAGATCTGCAAGAATTTCACTAGTTAGATACGAAGATGGAACTAGAAAATATATACTTACTCCAAATAATTCAAACATTGGTGATATCATTGAAAATGGAACTGAGGCAGCAAATACTATTGGGAATACAAAACAATTAGGATCATTGCAGACAGGTTCAGTTGTTCACAATATTGAGCTTTCTCCTGGAAAAGGAGGAGTAATGGTGAAATCTGCTGGAACTTCAGCTCAAGTTATGGCTCATGAAGCAGGTTATACTTTATTAAGATTGCCTTCTGGAGAAATGAGAAGAGTTTTAAGTGCCTGTAATGCCACTATTGGACAAGTTTCTAACCCTGACAATAAAAACAAAAAGTTAGGACGTGCTGGAACTTCTAGAAGATTAGGAAAAAGGCCTTCAGTAAGAGGTTCAGCAATGTCTCCAAATGCTCACCCGCACGGTGGAGGAGAAGGTAGAGCTGGTATAGGTATGTCTCATCCTAAAACTCCTTGGGGTAAACCTGCATTAGGTAAAAGAACTAGAAGAAACAAAAAAACAGATAAAATGGTTTTAAGAAGAAGGTACGATAGATAATATGTCAAGATCTATAAAAAAGGGTCCTTATGTTGACCCAAAACTACTCAAAAAGGTAGAGAAGATAAAAGAATCTGGAAGCAGAGAACCAATTAAGACATGGTCAAGATCTTCAATGATAATGCCAGAAATGGTTGGTGTGACTTTTGCAGTTCATGATGGAAGAAAATTTGTTCCAGTATTTGTAAGTGAAAATATGGTTGGTCATAGATTAGGTGAGTTTTCCCCTACTCGAACGTATAGGGGCCATTCAAGAGGTAATAATTAATGGCAATTTCTCATAATAAAAATGTAGGTTATTCTCCTTATAAAGTAAGACGTATAATTGATCTGATAAGATCTAAGTCTGTTACAGATGCAAAAATTCAACTAAATTTATTAGGAACTCCTGTTGCATTAGAAATTTTGAAAATTTTGAATTCTGCAATAGCAAACGCTGTAAATATAGATACAGCAAATGAGGAAGATTTAATTGTTTCAAAAATCTTTGCCGATGGAGGTCCTAGAATGAAGAGATTTAAGCCTAGAGCTAGAGGAAGAGCCGGGGCTTTTGATAGACCTTCATCACATATAACAATAGAAGTAAGATCTGAGGAAGTATAAATGGGACAGAAGACACATCCAATAGGATTCCGATTAGGCGGAGTTATAGACTGGCAATCACAGTGGTATGCAAACAATGGGAAAGCATATGCTACCCTTCTAAACGAAGACAGAGAATTGAGAGATTTGATAAACAAGGAACTTGGAGATAATGCCGCTATTTCTAAAATTGAAATAGAAAGAGGGTCTCAGGATATTTCAGTCACTGTATATACAGCAAGGCCTGGAATAATTATAGGTAGAGGTGGAACTAGAGTTGAAGAGTTGAAAAAAATTCTTGAAGAAAAAACAAAAAACACGGTAAGACTTAATATTAATGAGATAAGAGTACCTGAATTAGTGGCTAAACTAGTAGGTGAATCGATCGCTGAGCAATTACAAAGAAGAGTTGCTTTTAGAAGAGCAGTTAATACTGCTATGCAGAGAACGATGCAGGTAGGAGCAGAAGGAATTAAAGTTGTTATATCAGGAAGATTGGCTGGAGCAGATATAGCTAGGACAGAAAAATATATGCAAGGCAGAGTTCCTCTGCATACGTTAAGAGCTGATATAGATTATGAAATTAGTGAAGCAAACACAACATACGGTGTGATAGGTGTAAAAGTTTGGATATATAAAGGTGATATCATTCCTACCGCAGAAAATCTTTTAGCAATTAAGACAGCTAGAATTGATCGAAATGAACAACAAGATCAAAGTACCCAATCAAACCCTAAAGGATAAACTTAATGTTACAGCCTAGTAGAACAAAATTTAGAAAACAACAAAGAGGTAAAATGAAAGGAATGGCCGTTAGAGGGTCAACCATTGTAAATGGAGATTTTGCTTTGAAAGCTCAAGAATCTTCTTGGATATCTGCTCGGCAAATTGAATCTGCAAGAAGAGCAATCACAGGACATGTAAAAAGAGGGGGACAAATTTGGATAAGAGTTTTCCCTGACAAACCTGTAAGTGCCAGACCAGCGGAAACAAGAATGGGTGGAGGAAAAGGAGCTGTGGATAGATGGGTTTCTGTTGTCAAAAAAGGAAGAATCTTATTTGAAATTGGCGATGTGCCAGAAGATGTAGCTAAAGAGGCTCTTAAAAGAGCTGGACATAAACTTCCTATTTCTACAAAAATAATTTCTAGGGAAGAATTGGCGTTTTAATGAATATAGAAGATATTAGAAAATTAGATAATGAAGCATTGCTTAAGGAGAAAGAATCAATCCTTAAATCAATCATGGAAAATAGATTTAAACATAAATCTATGCAGCTTAGTGATACTAGCCAAATTGGTAAACTTAGAAAAGACAAGGCTAGAATTTCTACAGTTATAAATGAGAGAAAAATTATAGAAAAATTAGAAATTAACGAGAAAGATAACCAAGATGGACAGTAATCGAACTAGAAGAACAGGGAAAGTCATATCAGACACGCCTGATAAAACAATTATAGTAGGAGTTTCTTGGTCTCAAAAAGACAGGTTGTATAAGAAATCCACTAGAAGATTGACTAAACTAGTTGCACATGATCCAAAGGAAGAGGCAAAAGTTGGAGATAATGTTATTGTAGAATTTTCAAAACCAATATCTAAAACAAAAAAATGGAAATTAGTTGAGGTAATTAATTGATTCAAAGAGAAACAAGATTAAAAGTTGCAGATAACTCTGGTGCAAGAGAGGTTCTTTGTATAAATATTAATGGCAATAGCCATACTAAATTTGCTGGTATAGGAGACGTTATTACTTGTACAGTAAAAGACGCTCAACCAGGTGGAACTGTAAAAATGCATCAAGTAGTAAATGCTGTTATTGTTCGAACAAAAAAAGAACTAAGAAGAAACGATGGCTCATATATAAGATTTGACGAAAATGCATGCGTTATTATCGGAGATGACAACAATCCTAGAGGAACAAGGATTTTTGGTCCTGTTGCAAGAGAATTAAGAGACAGGCAATTTATGAGAGTTGTGTCTTTGGCCCCGGAGGTTATTTAGTTATGAGTAAGAAATTTAAGATAAAAAAAGGTGACGAAGTACTAGTTATAGTTGGAAAAGATAAAGGTAAAAAAGGAAACATAATTAGTGTTGATAAAAAGAATTCAAGAGTAATAGTAGAGGGTGTAAATATTTCAAAAAAGCACATTAAAAACACTCCAAATGTTACTCAATCAGGAATAGTTGATAAGGAGTCACCTATTAATATATCTAATGTATTGTTCATTGACCCTGAAAGCTCAGAATCAGGAAGAGTTTCTTATGAGCAACTTGAATCAGGTAAATATAACAGGATTGTACGAAAGTCTAAGAAATAAAACTGGAGAATTAGTTGACTACAAAGCAAAAAGAAAATTCAAATATAGAAAAATTGATACCAAGATTAAAATCTAAGTACAATGAAGAAATTATACCTGAAATGATGAGTGAATTTAGTTTCACTAATAAATTTAGAGTCCCTAGAGTTTCAAAAGTAATAGTAAATGTGGGATTGGGTGAAGCTTTAGTGTCATCTAATGTAATACAAGTTGTTGCAAGAGATTTACAATTAATTACAGGTCAGAAACCAATTGAACGAAAAGCTAAAAAATCAATAGCTAACTTCAAGTTAAGAGAAGGACAAGTAATAGGACTTTCTGTAACACTTAGATCCAACAATATGTGGTTTTTTCTTGATAAATTATTTAATGTGTCATTACCAAGAGTAAGAGATTTTAGAGGAGTTTCAGCAAAATCCTTTGATGGAAATGGAAATTATTCATTAGGATTACAAGAACAGGTTATTTTTCCAGAGATTGATTACAATGAAATTGATAAACTAAGAGGTATGCAAATAAATATTGTTACTAATTCTAATGATGATAACGAAACTAAGAAATTGTTAGAATTATTAGGAATGCCTTTTGAAAGTAATTAAGGAGTATTAATTGGCTAAAAAGTCTGCTATTGCAAGAAATAATAAAAGAATAAGAATGGTTGAAAAGTTTTCAGGCATTCGAAAAGATTTGAAAGAAATTGCAAATTCTTCCAAAGCTTCGTTTGAAGAAAAAATGGAAGCTCGTAGAAAACTAGACTTGTTGCCTAAAAATTCTAGTCCTGTTCGAGTAAGAAACAGATGTCAAAAAACTGGTAGACCAAGAGGCTACATGAGATTTTTTGGACTCAGTCGTATATCAATGAGAGATTTAGCCCTTAGAGGCCATTTGCCAGGAATAAGAAAAGGAAGTTTATAGAGGTTATTGTGACTATTGAAGATCAAATATCAGACATGATTACAAGAATCAGAAATTCTGTCATGGTTAAACATGAAAAAGTTTCTGTTGGAAAATCAAAATTAAACCAGAATATTTTAGAAGTTTTAAATAAAGAAGGCTTTATTTCTGAATACTCTGAAGAAAATTCAGAAAATTCAGAAATTTTTTCAAATCTTTCAGTAAAACTGAAATATTTTGAAGATGGATCTTCAGCAATATCTGGATTAAAAAGAGTTTCTAAACCAGGTTTGAAAATTTATGTTAAAAAAGATGAAATTCCTACTTATTTCTCAGGAATGGGTGTTGCAATAATATCCACTTCAAAAGGAGTTATGACTGGAATTGAAGCTAAGAAGCTTTCTCTTGGAGGGGAACTTCTATTTTATGTATGGTAAGAGGAAAATATGAGTAGAATTGGAAATCAACCAATCCAGATACCATCTGGAGTGGAAATAAAAATAGATAAAGATCTTGTGTCTGTTAAAGGACCAAAGGGGCAATTAGATCAAAAGATTGCAAGTCAAAACATATCTTTAGACTTGTCTGATGGTATTTTGAAAATTTCAAGAAAAAATGAAGATATAGAAACTAAATCTAAGCACGGATTATATAGAGCATTGATTTCTAATATGGTCACAGGCGTCACAGATGGATTCTCTAAAAAATTACAATTAATTGGTACTGGTTATAGAGCTCAAGTTAAAGGGAAATCATTAGAAATGAGTTTAGGCTTCTCTCACTCAATAACTGTAGATCCAATAGGGGAGAATAAATTTTCTGTTGAAGATCAAACTTTACTAATAATTGAAGGTCCTGACAAAGAACATGTTGGAAGACAAGCAGCCAAGATTAGAATTATTAGAAAACCTAATCCTTTTACAGGCAAAGGGATTAAATATCATGATGAAGTTATACGAAGGAAATCAGGAAAATCTGCTGTTGGAGCAGGTGAAGGTGGGTCAGCATAATGAAAATTTCAAGAAAAACCAGATCTTTGGGGAGAAATAAAAGGCACTTAAGAGTTAGAAAAAGAATTTCTGGAACGAATGACCGGCCAAGAGTTTCTCTTTATAGATCCAACAAAAATATTTATCTTCAATTGATTGATGATTCGAAAGGAATCACGCTAGCCTCTCTCTCTAGTATTAAGACTGAAGCAATATCTATAAATAAAGATTCTTCAAAAAAAATGGGATTAGAATTTGGAGAGAAAATTTCAAAGCTCGGAGTTAAAAAAGTTGTTTTTGATAGAGGAGGGAATCTTTATCATGGAAAAGTTGCTGCGGTAGCTGATGGAATAAGAGAATCCGGAATAGAGGTATAAATAATGACTACTGATAATAAAACTGATAACAAGCCTAGGGAAAATAATAACCAAAATAGAAGAAATTCAAGACCTAGAAGAAATAGAAATAGAGATAATGACGAATTTTCTTTAGTAGAGAATGTCATAAAAATTCGAAGAGTGTCCAAAACAGTTAAGGGTGGAAGAAACTTATCTTTTAATGCAATGGTTGCTGTAGGAGATGGAGCAGGAAGAGTAGGAGTTGCTTTAGCTAGTGCAACTGCTGTTCCAGATGCTGTCCAAAGAGCTGTAAAATATGCAAAAGAAAGAATGATAAATGTGAACTTAAGCAATACAACATTACCGCATGAGGCTGTTGTAAAATTTGGTTCATCAAAAGTAATGTTAAAGCCAGCTGCTCCTGGGACAGGATTAATTGCTGGAGGTGGAGTAAGGGCTGTTTTAGAAGCTGTTGGAGTAAAAGATGTAGTTTCAAAAACATTTGGTTCCACTAATGCTATAAATGTTGTGTATGCAACAATGGAGGCATTGCAAGGTATGAAAATACCCAAAAAAGAAATAACCAAAAGAAGAGCTTGAAATGAAAAAAGTTATAATTTTTCAAACTAGAAGTAAAATAGGAGCCTCTCCTGCTCAAAGAGATACATTAAGAGCATTAGGTTTAAGAAGAATAGGATCTAAGGTTCAGAAAGATTTGTCTCCTCAAATTGAAGGAATGATAAAAAAAGTAGATCATTTGATTTCAACTGAAGAAGTTAAATAGATAGGTGGAAATATGCCTCAATTACATGATATAAAAAGAAAAAATAAAAACACTCCAAAAACTAACCAGGTTGGTAGAGGGAACGGTTCAAAAGGTACTTATTCTGGTAGAGGGTTAAAAGGTCAATTGTCTCGAAGTGGAGGAAATTTGAACCCAACATTTGAAGGTGGGCAATTAAGACTTGTAAAAAAATTACCTCACATGAGAGGTTTTACTAATGTTTTTAAAAAAGATTATGTAGCATTGAATCTTTCAGATTTAGTTAATATTTTTTCACAAGATTCAATCACTATAGATGACTTCAAAAATAAAGGTGTAATAAAAAACAAACAAATGATCAAGATATTGGGTGGAGGAGATGTTTCAAAATCATTAAATTTGGAAGTTCACGCTATATCTTCTTCTGCAAAATCCAAAATTGAAAAAGCTGGAGGAGAAGTGAAGGTTATAGAATAATATTATGACTACTAACGCACAATCTAATAGACCTGCTCTTATTCAAGCTATAATTGATGCATTCAAACTTCCAGATTTAAGAACTAGAATTTTATTTACCTTATTCATACTTGTTGTATTTAGATTTTTTGCTCATGTACCAGTTCCAGGTGTTGACAAGGAAGCATTGCAAGCAGCCTTTGATTCAAATCCATTATTGGGATTTATTGATATTTTTTCTGGAGGAGCACTAAGAAATCTATCTATAGCTGCTTTAGGTGTATATCCATACATAACAGCTTCTATAATAATCCAAATATTAACACCTCTAGTACCGCAGCTAAAAGAATTGGCTCAAGAAGGAGATGCGGGAAGAAAAGCTATTAACAGATATACTCATTATCTAACAGTTCCTTTGGCATTTTTACAGGGTTATGGTCAAATTAATCTTTTTTCTGGAGCCCTTGGACAAGGAGCATTAAGCGGAATAGGATTTGGCGGAGGACAAACTCTAAATACTTTAGCTATATTACTATCAATGACTGCAGGAACAATGATTTTGGTTTGGTTAGGTGAATTGGTTACCGAAAAAGGTATTGGGAATGGTATTTCATTAATCATTTTTGCAGGAATTGTTTCAACATTTCCATCAATAGGAGCTCAGTTATGGCTTCTTAGAGACCAGCCTTTCCAAGTAGGTTTATTAATTGCATTGATATTATTAATTATTTTTACCATAGTTATATTTACTGAAGCACAAAGACGAATACCTGTACAATATGGAAGAAGTGTATTTAGAGGCAATAGAATGTATAGATCTTCAGGATCTTCCCACATTCCTATTAGAGTTAATTCTGCGGGAATGATTCCATTGATTTTTGCTTTTTCTATCCTTGCTTTACCAGCTGTTGTAGCTTCATATTTTGTTGATCCAGCATCTGATTCCTTTGGTCCACAAATTGCTGAATGGCTAACCATTCAATTTGGCCCAACTGGAACTTTATATTGGATAACTGTTTTTATTCTAGTAGTAATATTTACATTTTTTTACACATTAGTTGTTCATAACCAACAAAACTTAGCTGAATCTCTTCAAAACAATAATGGATTTATTCCAGGGATTAGGCCAGGCCCTCCAACAAGAGATTATCTTATGAGAGTTATAATCAGAATAACTTGGGGGGGTGCATTGTTTTTAGGGACAATTGCAGTAATCCCATCTATTGCATCTTTCGTAACAGGGCTGGAATCAACAACCAGTATTGTTCAAAGTACAAGTTTACTTATCATGGTTGGAGTTGCTCTTGATACTATGAGGCAGTTGGAATCTCAATTATTAATGAGAAATTATGAAGGATTTGTTAATTAATAATGAATATAGTTCTTTTAGGCCCTCCTGGATCTGGTAAAGGGACTCAATCTTATAAGTTAGTAGAAAATTATCAATTAGTCCATATTTCTACAGGAGATATTTTAAGATCTCAAATATTAAATAAAACCAACCTAGGAATAGACGCTAAAAAATACATGGATAAAGGTGAGTTGGTTCCTGATAATTTAATTATTGAAATGATGTCATCTACAACTGAAAAATTGCCATCGATTTTATTGGATGGATTCCCAAGAACAATAAATCAGGCATTAGCTCTTGATGAAGAAATGAGTAGATTAAATAAAAAAATTGATTTTGTTCTTTACTTTGATGTCCCATTTGAAGACTTGATTAAAAGATTATCCCAGAGAATTTCTTGTAAAAATTGCTCTAAAACTTTTTCTAAATCGGACAAAGAATTTGTGTGTTTAGATGAATGTTCCAATCAAGAATTGTATCAAAGAGCAGACGATAAGTTTGAGGCTATAAGTATAAGAATGGAAACATACAAAGAATTAACAGAGCCTTTACTAGAATTCTATGAAAAAAAAGGATTGCTAAAAAAAATAAATGCAAATGCTTCTATTTCAGAAGTATCATTGGAAATTGACAAAATATTACAATAATGATACTGTACAATTTGCGTTGTTTAGATATATAATGCTAGTTTGTACATTAATTAATGGGAGATAATTTTATAATTGCTTACTGAGGGAACCATTAAAACTCCAGAACAAATATCCTTAATGAGGGAAGCTGGAGACATAGTAGCTCGTGCTATTATTAGTTGTGGTAAAAAACTTCAGTCTGGAGTAAAAACTAGTGAGGTTGATAACTTTTTAAGAGAATACATCGAGGAAGAGGGAGCTAAACCTGCTTTTTTAGGTTTGTATGGATTTCCCGGTACTGCTTGTATTTCAATAAATGAAGAAATTGTTCATGGGATTCCAGGAGATAGACAGTTATTAAAAGGTGATCTTATTTCTATTGATTGTGGCGCAATTGTTGGAGGCATGTATAGTGATCATGCAAGAACATTTATAATTGAAAATTCAAGTGATGAAGTTAAAAAAAAATTAATTTCAGTTGCTGATAAAGCTTTAGAGATAGGAATTAAGAATTCGGTTTCTGGAAACAGAATTGGTGTTTTGTCTAATGCTATTGAAGAATTTGTGTTGAACGAAGGTTTTGATGTAGTAAGGGAGTATGTAGGTCATGGGATTGGTTCAGCTTTACACGAACCTCCTAGTGTTCCTAACTTTGGTAAAAAAGACGAAGGCGCTCTTTTGAGAGTAGGAATGACTATAGCCATTGAACCTATGGTTACTGAAGGGAAATGGCAAACCAAAGTTATGAATGACGATTGGACTATTGTTACTAAAGATGGGAAGCTTTCTTCTCATTCCGAAGATACAATTTTGATAACTGAAAATGGACCTGAGGTATTAACAAAGGCAAGTAATTAGATGGCAAAAAAAGAAGCAATTGAAGTTGAAGGAAAAGTTGAAGAAGCTCTTCCAAATACTACATTTAAAGTAGAATTGGCTAACGGACATGAAGTTTTGGCACATGCGTCAGGAAAAATTAGAAAAAACTATATAAGAATATTACCAGGAGACAGGGTTTTAGTAGAGCTGTCTCCATATGATTTAACAAGAGGAAGAATTACATACAGATTTAAATAATACTGAGAGCAATACATGAAAAAAAGAACATCAATAAAAAAAAGAAGTGCCGATGATCAAATAATAAGAAGAAAAGGCAAAGTAAGAATTATAAACAAAAAAAACCCAAGATTTAAACAAGTTCAAGGATAAATAAATGGCAATGTTAGCTGGTGTAAACATCCCTGATTCACAAAGAGTCGAGATAGGATTAACTGCGATTAGTGGAATCGGAAGATCAATTTCAAAAAAAATAATTACGGATGTTGGAATTAATCTAAATACAAGAGTTAAAGACCTGCAAGAAGATGAACTTGCAAGAATAAGAAGTGCTATAGAGAGATCTCAAATAAGAATCGAAGGAGATCTAAAAAGAGAAGTTCAACTAAATATTAGAAGACTGGGAGACATAGGGAGCTATAGAGGGATGAGGCATAAAAATGGCTTGCCTGCAAACGGACAAAGAACTAAGACTAACGCAAGAACAAAAAAAGGCAAGAGAAGAACTATTGCTAATAAAAAGAAACTAACTCACTAGTATAGAAGGTTTAAATGGCTAGAAATAGAACTAGAAAAAAAGAAAAAGTATTCGTACCACAAGGCAACGCTTACGTTAAGGCTACTTTCAACAATACTATAATCACAATGACAGATAATAATGGTAATGTTATAGCTCAAAGTAGTGCAGGTGCCAAAGGATTTACAGGTTCAAGAAAATCAACTGCTTTTGCTGCTCAAAAAGCAGGAGAAACGGCAGCTACAACTGCTGTTGAATTAGGAATGAAAACAGTAGATGTTTTTGTAAAAGGTCCAGGAGCAGGAAGAGAAGCTGCTATAAGAGCTATTCAGCATTCAGGAATCAGAGTTGTTTCAATTAAAGATGTAACTCCTATTCCACACAATGGATGTAGGCCTCCAAAGAAAAGAAGAGTATAAAACATAATTTAGAACAGGAAACTTTATGGCTAGATATACAGGTCCAGTTAACAAAAAAATGAGATTTTTAGGTTTAGAGATTGCAAAAAAACCTGGAAAAAATAGAATGTCCCCTAGAAGAAGATTATCTCCTTATGGATTACAATTGCGGGAAAAACAAAAAGCTAGATTTCTATATGGAATTTTGGAGCGTCAGTTTAGAAACTATTATGATAAAGCTTCAAATGTTGAAGGCTCTACAGGTGATGAATTGCTTATATTATTAGAAAAAAGGTTAGATAACGTGATGTATAGAACTGGCATGTTTAATACTAGAAGACAATCTAGGCAAGCCGTGAACCACGGCCACTTTTTAATTAATGATAAAAAGGTTAATATTCCTTCTTATGAAATTAAGCAGGGAGATAAAGTGACTTGGAAAGAAAAATCTAAAAATTCTAGCTTATTTCAAATAGCTAGTGAACATATTAAAAATAATCAATGTGCAAAGTGGTTATCTCTAGATAAATCATCACTTTCAGTTCAAATAAACAATCTTCCATCTGCATCTGACGCTGAACTAGAGATTGATACAAGGCAAATAGTTGAATACTATTCAAGGAGGTAATAAATGTTAGAAAAGCAATTTGGATTATCACCAATTGATAATATTTCTGTTTCTGAACCTGAGGTTCCTGAACTTTCTATCAGAATGATAGAAGGTAGTGAAACATACGGAAAATTTATTGCTGAACCATTGGATAAAGGATGGGGAGTGACTTTGGGTAATCCATTAAGGAGAGCTCTACTTTCTGCTTTGCCTGGAACAGCTATAAATTGGGTAAAAATAGAAGGGATTCAACATGAGTATTCTACACTTAATGGTATGAGAGAAGAAGTGAATGAATTTCTTATGAATGCTAAAGGTATAAGGCTTAGATCTCTTTCAGATAGAACAGGTCGTCTAAGACTGGAAGTAGATGGAGAAGGAGAAGTTAAGGCAGGAGACATAATGGCAACTGCTGATTTTGAAATAGTCAATCCTGGACACCATTTAGCAACTTTAGATTCTGCAGATGCTCACTTATCTGTAGAGTTCAGTGTTGAACAAGGACAAGGATATAGAAAAGCTTCAGATGAGTTTGATTCAAATATAGGAATTTTACCGATTGATTCTGTTTTTACTCCTATTAAAAAAGCGAATTTTTCTGTAGACCCTACTAGAGTAGGGCAAAGATCTGATTGGGAGAGATTGACTTTAGAAATTTGGACTGATGGAACAATAGACCCTCAGTCTGCCTTACAAAAAGCATCTGAGTCACTAATGGATAGTTTCTATGTATTTAGTAAATTTGATCAAGCAGCTGAAGAACAAAACCCTGCTGCAGGTCTAGGCATAAGTCCAGATATTTATAACACTCCTGTTGAAACATTGGATTTATCTGCAAGAACTCTTAATTGTTTAAAGAGAGCTGGAATAAATAGAGTTGGAGAGGTAATTGCAATGCCTGAGGGTGATTTGTTGAAGATAAGAAATTTTGGTAGAAAATCATTAGATGAACTTTTTGATGTTCTAGCTGAAAGAAATATGCTTCCACAAAATTAGAAGTTTACTTGTATAAGAGGACAAAATGAGACATAGATTATCAAAAAATAAATTAAGCAGGCCATCTAACCAAAGAAAAGCTTTATTAAGAAACTTAGTTTCAGATGCAATAATGCACGGTAGGATTAAAACTACTAAAGCAAAGGCAAAAGAGGCAAGACCTATTCTGGAAAAAATGATAACTCTTTCAAAAACGAAAGATTTTAATTCTATTAGAAAAGTGTCTGAATTTATTTTGGATAAATCTGTAATTGACCATCTTTTTGAAAATGTTTCTGAAAAATTTACTGAAAGAAATGGTGGATATTCAAGAATAGTTCCATTAGGAACTAGACAAGGCGACAACGCTGAAATAGCTATATTGGAGCTAGTTGATTAGTAAACAAAAGTGTAAAATAAAAAACTATCAGAGAAAAAAATGATTAATAAACTAAAACATTATTCTATAAAAGAAAAAAACAATTCTGGAAACTGGGTTCTTATTGACGCAGAAGGACAAACATTAGGGAGATTGGCTACTAAGATTGCTATGATCTTAATGGGTAAAAATAAACCGGAATATATCCCAAATGCTATAACTGGAGATTTTGTTGTATTGATTAATGCATCTAAAGTTCAAGTTACAGGAAAAAAATACTCAGATAAAGAATATATAACTCATAGTACTAGGCCAGGAAGTACTAAAGTTAAGACGTTCTCTAATCTTATTGATAAGAAACCTGAGTATATTATTACAAAGGCAGTTAAGGGAATGTTACCAAAGAATAAGTTATCTGCAAGAATGTTGAAAAGATTGAAGATTTACGCAGGAAATGAACACCCACACCAAGCTCAAGTAGAGAATAACGCAAAAGAGGTAAAGAGTGACAACTAAAAAGAAATATTACTATGGAACTGGAAAAAGAAAATCTTCTATAGCTAGAGTTAAGATTTTTGATACTAATGGAAAGATTCAAGTGAATGGTAAGTCAATCAAAGAAGTATTATTAATGGATGACCTAGTTAACATAGCTTTGCTTCCTCTAAAGATAGTAGATAAAGAGAAACTTTCTGCTGAAATTAAGATTCATGGTGGAGGTGCTTCAGGACAATCAGGTGCTATTTCTCTAGGAATTGCTAGAGCATTATGCGAAATGGATATAGAACTTCGACCTAAATTGAAATCTCACGGCTTACTTACTAGAGATTCTAGAGTCAAGGAAAGTAAAAAGTATGGTTTGAAGAAAGCCAGAAAAGCTCCTCAATACACAAAAAGATAGATTTAATTTATATATAGAATTCTAGGTTTTTTTGCAATATCATCTATTATCTCTATGTTTTTATTAGGATAAAAATGCATAGCTAAACTTTTTACTTCTTCTTTAATATTTTTGTCAATTTCTAAAATAATTTTCAGGGCATTATTTTTGTTAATATTTTTCTCCCACTCAAATATTTTATGTATAATACTTAGCCCTTCTATTCCCCCATCTAGAGCAATTTTAGGTTCATTTAAGACTTCTTTTTGCAGTTTTTTTATAGCATTTGTTTTTATGTATGGAGGATTACTTATAACGTAATCAATTTTATCTATTTTGCAGTCTTTTATATCTGCAATATCAAATTCAATAGATAAGTTTTTTTCTAAAGCATTTTTTTTAGCCACACAGATTGCTTTATTGCTTTTGTCTATTGAAAAAACATTGGACTCAGGGTATTTCTTTTTACAAATAATTGAAATAATGCCACTACCCGTTCCTATGTCTAAAATATTTTTATTTTGCATAGATTCATGTTTATTTGTTAAAAAAAAGTAATCAATTAGTTCTTCAGTTTCTTGCCTAGGAATTAAGACATTTTCGTTCACAAAGAATTTTTCATTATAAAAAAACTTCTCATTAATCAAATATGCTAAAGGTTTACCTTTTATTCTTTTATTAAGCAGAATTTTTATATCATGTTCTTGTTTATTTGTTAATTCAATTTGGTTTTCTACAATAACTTGAGTCTGTTTGATACCTAGTACGTGTCCAATTAAAGATATTGCCTCAAATTGAAAATCAGAGACATTATGTTGATTTAATTCTGCTGTAACCTTTATTTTAATTTCACCAACAGTGGTCATTGAGCTGCGTTTTGAGATAACATTTTTTGTGCTTGCTCATTTTTCATTAATGGCTCTATGAGTTCATCAATCAATCCGTCCATGAATTCTGATAAATTATGAACAGTTACATTTATTCTATGATCAGTTATTCTGCTTTGTGGGTAATTATATGTTCTGACTTTTTCGGATCTCCCTCCGGAACCAACTTGAGATTTTCTTGTCTTAGAAATTTCATCATGTTGCTTTTTTAATTCTAAGTCCCATAGTTTAGATTTAAGTATTTCCATGGCTTGAACTTTATTTTGAAGTTGAGATCTTTCATTCTGACAGGCTACAACAATTCCTGATGGATTATGTGTCAATCTTATGGCCGTTGCTACTTTGTTGACATTTTGACCTCCAGCTCCTCCTGAATGAAATACATCAGTTCTGATATCATCATCTTTTATTTCAATATCTATTTCTTCTGATTTTGGAAGAACAGCAACAGTTGCAGTAGAAGTATGAATTCTACCTTGAGATTCAGTTTTTGGGACTCTTTGAACTCTATGGACACCACTTTCGTGTTTTAATCTTGAGAAAGTTCCTTCTCCAGATATTTCTAAAACGACTTCCTTAATTCCACCAAATTCACTGTAATTAGAACTCAAAATTTTGAGTTTCCACTTATTGTTTTCTGAATATCTAGTATACATTCTTAGTAAGTCATTTCCGAAAATTGCTGCTTCATCTCCACCTGTACCTGCTCTAATTTCAACAATTGCATCAGCTTCATCCGTTGCATCTTTGGGTATTAATTCTTTGTTTAACTCAGTGAAAATATTTTCTAAATTTTCACTTAATGTGTCATTTTCTAATTTTGCCAATTCGGATATTTCATCATCATCAGAGTCAATCATTTCATTTGTTTCTTCTAGTTCTGAAGATGTTTTATTATATTCATCCCATAGTTTATTTATTTTTTCTAAATTCCTATATTCTTTAGATAACTTTCTCATTTCAACCTGATTAGAAACAATCTCTTGTTTAGTCATTAAGATTTCTATTTCATCAAATCTTTTTTTTAGTTCGTCTAATCTATTTAATATCCATTCTTCCATCTTATTCCTCAGAATTAATTAAGCTTCTTATTTTTTTTATATCGTCATTATTGATTTTTATTTGCTCATGTCTAGAGTTTAGTGGTTTAATAGATATTAAATTATTCTTGATTTCTTCTTCTCCTAAAATTACAGCTAAGCTAGCATTCACATTGTTTGCAAATCTAAATTGAGCTTTTACTGATCTTCTAGGTGCAATAATAGTATTTAATTTTTTTGATCTAAAGAAATCTGAAAGTTGCTCTGCATTGATTCTTAATTCATCTTTTAAAACTACTATTACAATATCTAATCTATTTTTCTCATTAAAATCTACTTTTTTTAGTTCATTGATAATTCTTTCAATTCCCATTGCAAAACCTACAGCAGGAGTGTCTGGACCGCCAAGAATTTTAATTAGAGGGTCATATCGACCTCCTCCTAAAATGACTCCTTGTGGGCCTGATGAATCACTTCTATATTCAAAAACAGTCTTATTATAATAATCTAATCCTCTTACTAATTTATCATTGATTTTATACTTAAAATCTGAGTCAGAGTTACTTAATATTTCTAAATTATTTATGATGTTATCATGATGAATTTTGCTATCTTTGCATATGTAATCTAAGGTTTTGGGTGCATCAACGGAAATATTTATAGTTGCTTCTTCTTTTGAATCCAATAGTCTTAAAGGAGCTTTTTCAAATCTTTGTTGATCTACTTTAGGGAGATCTTTCAAATATTTTTGAAAATATTCCTTTAATTTTGAAATATATAATTCTCTATCTTTTTTGTTTCCTAATGAGTTAATATGTAATTTTGTACTTTTAATTCCAAGTTTTTTTATAATGCTCCAAGCAAGCTTGATTACTTCAAAATCGTTATCTGACGAGCTATCACCGATACATTCAATTCCAAATTGATGAAATTGTCTATATCTACCTGATTGAGGCCTTTCGTATCTAAACATTGGACCATAGTAAAAAAGTCGTGATGGAAGAGTTTCGTTGTGTAAACCATTTTCAATAAAAGCTCTGCAAACTCCAGCAGTATTTTCTGGTCTAAGACTTATGTTATCTCCACCTTTATCTAAAAAGGTGTACATTTCTTTTTCGACGATATCTGTGTCTTCTCCAACTGTTCTTTCAAATATTCTTGAATCTTCAAAAATTGGAGTTTCTATATATCTATAACCAAAAGATTTAGCTGTTTCAAAACATTGATCTTGAACAAAACTCCAAATATTTTGATCTTTTGGAAGGATGTCAATTGTTCCTCTTTGAGCTTTATATTCCAAGTTTATGAACCTAATCCAGATAGCTGATAACTTTTACCTTCGGTTTTAATAGTTGGAGCATAGATCAGTGTTGCATCGTGCATTGAAATAATGTCTTCTGCGCCAATCATTCCCATGCATACTCTTAATGCACCGACTAAATTCCTTGTCCCATCTGTTTTTGAGGATGGTCCAAATAATAGCTCTTTTATTGAATATTCTTGTTTATTTACAATTCTAGTCCCTCTAGGAAGTGAGCCATGTGGTGTAGCCATTCCCCAATGATTACCTCTTGCTGGTGATTCAAATGTTTTAGAAAAAGGAGAACCTATCATAACTGAGTCAGCTCCTGCTACAAAAGATTTACATAACTCTCCTCCGGTTCTAATCCCTCCATCAGTAATTATTGAGACATATCTTCCTGTCAGTTTATAATAATCGTCTCGAGCGCTAGAACATTCTAAAGTAGCAGAAATTTGCGGAACTCCAACACCTAAAACTTCCCTGCTAGTACATGCAGAGCCTGGACCAACGCCGACTAAAATTCCGTTAACCCCTTGCTCCATAAGTTCTCTGGTAACGTTATAAGTGACTGTATTTCCTACAATAACAGGAACACTTAATGAATCTACTAATTTAGATAGAATTAAACCCTCAAGGCTTTTTGAATTATGCCTAGCAGTTGTTACAGTTGATTGAACAACCACAGCATCACAACCAGCCTCAACAGCTATAGGAGCAAACTGTTTTGTTGATGCAGGAACAAATGATGCAAAACATTTTCCTCCTGCTTCTTTAATTTTTTTAACTACTTCTCCAACTAAATTTTCTTTTACAGGAGCACTATAAATTTTTTGTAAAAGTACAGTAACTTCTTTCTGAGGAGTTGAAATTATTTCTTGATATATTTCTTCAGTATTTTCATATCTAACATGAATTCCATCAAGATTTATAACCCCTGCGGCTCCTAGGTCTGATAATTCTTTAGAAAAATTTGGATCTACAACACTGTCCATTGCTGATGCAAAAATAGGAACATCTAATTCTAAGTCACCTATTTTTGTTTTAGTTTCTACTAATTCGGGATTAAGAGTGATTTCTCCAGGAACTATAGCTACATCGTCATAACCGTAAGTTTGTTCTATTTTTTTCAAATTATTCTCCCATTAGCTTACTTAGATCCTGCCTTATCTGTTCTAGATAACCTTTATAAGTATTATTTTGATATTGTAATATTCTATTTGATTTTGATGATTCATACCATGAAAAATGTCCCTCGTCTTTTTGATATATTGCATTATCTATTTCAACTTCTAAAATTTCAAAATAATCTTTCACATACTTTTCACCCGTAATTTGCCAAGTCTCTCCTCCGCTTATATTTAGAATTTGGTTTTGCGCTTCTTTATTTTCAACTGAATTGCAAATTGATGTTACTACATCATCACGATGAATAAATTCAATTTGTTGATCAGGCAAAAAAGGCCATTCTGATGGAGGCTCTTGAAAAATAGGAATTGAGACTCCTGAAATCCTTAAAATAGTGCTATTTATATTTGATTGTTCCACTAAAATTTCTGAATCATATTTTGTTTGAGCATAATTATCATCAGGATTTGCAGAAGAATTCTGATTTATCAATTTATTGTCAAAGTTTTTACCGTATATGCTTACGGATGAACTAAATATTAAGTGCATATTAGGATTAATGTCTTCTATATTATTTATTAGGTTTTGAGTACCTTCAACATTTACTTTTTTAGCTAATTCTATGTTTGTATTAGCTGTTGGAGGTAAAATTGCAGCTAAGTGAATTATTGTATCTACATGTTTAATGGGTTCAATTATTGAGTCATCATTTAAATTGCCTTTAAATATTTTAATTCTAGAGTTTTCAAAACCTTCAAAATTTGCTGTCGGTAAATCAAATATATTTACAAAATGATCTTTTTCAATAAGTTGTTCTGAGACCAGCCGTCCCATACTTCCTGCACCACCAGTAACTAAGATATTACTCACTACGTTAGTACTGTTCCTGGGGCATCAGCTTTATCTTCAATTTCTTGTATTATAGTTTCTATCTCACCCATGTTATTATCATTTGGGCCTGCAATCATTTTTTCTGATGCTTTAAATAGTTTGTTAGCTGAGGGTAACCCTGCTAAAGATTGAAAAAAAAATTTATCTTTTTGAGCATCCAACCTACTCAATCCATCATTACACCTGTCTGAGAAGTCAGCATTGTTAGACAATTCTTTAATGTTTTGCATTGCTTTTTCAAGCAAATCTTGAGCTCTTCCCATTTTTTTCTCCTAAGTAATTATTCTTTTTTTGCTTTAGAGTCTTTCTTGTCAGCCTTACCATTAGAGGAAGATCCATTAGGAAGAAAACTAGGGTCATCATCACCCGGGTGCCATCCTCCATCGCCATGATAAGCTGCATCTTGATGTGAATGTGGATCTACAGTTATGTCGTCTCCCTTCACTGCATCAATATCGACTTTATCTAATCTATTATAGCCTCTACCATCATGTTTATCGAAAGGAAAAGGTTGGAACTTTTCAAACATTTTTGCAAATCTAACTTTAGTTGGTCTGGGATCCGGAGGGAATGCAAATCTATCTCGTCCTAAAGGCTGAGCATGTATTATTTCATGATCTCTGCTTCCTAACCCATTTACAACAGCAGTATTTATTGTAGTTTGTTCACTTAATCCTTCAATAGCCCCTCCACCTAAATCAAATTTCCTTTCACCTGGAGCATCTATACCCATTTCTTCAGCCAAAGATCCTGGAGTTCCAGGGGCATGCATTGCAGCATTAACACATGCTTGATCTATAGCTACTGGATCTTTTGATGCAAATACTCCAAGATGTGGTACTAATGGAAGATCTGAAAATCCCGCACAGTCACACTTAGGTGAAACATCAACGGCTACATTTATAAAACCAATATTTTCTTTCCCAACAGCTTTAATAACTCCAAGAGCACCATCCGCTATAGCTATATCAGTTGCATCAAAATTAGCTAAGTTAGGTTCAAAAATACCTCTTGGATTCATCCAGCTTCCACAGCCAAGACAATTGATACATTTTTCTCTTTCCCATAATAATTCATCATTTTCAGTTACTTCAAAAAGTCCTAATGGGCAACAATTTTCTAGTAGTTCCCAATCTGGGTCAGCTTCTTTCCCTTTGAAATTTTCTGGATGGAAGACTGTTGAATCTCCAATTCCATATTCTGGATGCCTTCCCATATGAACATTAAATTTTCCTCTTTTGGATTGACAACCTATTCCAAGGTTTTTTAATGCTCCTCCAATTACTCCCATTCCATGACCTTTGAAATGTGTAAGTACAATTACTTTATCTGCAGCTGCTATTGCTTGAGCAATATATGCTTCTTTCAATAAATAACCTTCAGGTATATCAACTCTATAATCACTTGTTCCAACATAACCATCAGCTGAAATGAAAGGACAGCCTAAAGTTGCGGACGAAAAACCATTTTTTTCAGCAGTCTCAATTAAGTCTAATTCAGTTACTCTAGAGCCCCATGTTCCATAGGTTTGAGTAGTTGTATCACAGGCGAAAGGCCTTCCTCCTAACTCTTTTATTTTATCTGCAATAGCTCTAACATAAGCTGGTCTAATATAAGCACTCGATCCTAATTCACCACAGTGCATTTTGATTGCAACAACATCACCCTTATTAATCATTTTGTCAAAACCTGCAGCCTCGAAAACTGTTACAGTTTTATTAATTAAGCTAGTATCTGGTGATTCGCTCCGAGCATCCATAAAATATACGTTAGGTTTTTCCATCTTATTCCTCTTCTTATCATTGTCTAATATTTACAATAAACTGATGATTTATTATGTAAATTTATATATATTTATCATAATCCATATGAAATAACATCCAAAATATAACTTTATTGAATGAAATAATTAAAAAAATTCGCTAGTATTCTGCTAAATGATTACAAAAATTTCAAACATAGAAGAAAAACTCAAAAAAACACTTTTTGATATGAAAAGTGTTATTGTTGCTTATTCTGGAGGAGTCGATTCTTCTTATTTAATGGATGTAGCTAATGAAACATTAGGAAAGAAAGCATTAGCCGTTATGTCTTTTTCTCCAAGTGTAGCTCAGGATGATAGAGATGATGCTATTAAGTTAGCAAAATCAAAAAATTGGAATTATAAGGTTATTAATACAAATGAAATGGAAGATGAAAATTATGTCAAAAATGATATTGATAGATGCTTTTTTTGTAAAAATGAACTTTATGGTACATTAGTCGAAGTCTCTAATAAACTAGGTTTTGAATGGGTAGTAAATGGCTCTAATCTCGACGACAAAGGAGATTATCGTCCAGGGATGAAAGCAGCCAATATGCATAAGGTTAGATCACCTCTAATAGAGAATGAATTTACAAAAGAAGATATAAGAAAATTTGCTAGCAAAAGAAATTTAGAAACATGGGATAGACCTGCTTCTCCTTGTCTATCTTCTAGACTCCCATATGGAACTAAAGTAACAGTTGAAGCACTATTAATGGTTTCTAATTCTGAAAAATACTTAAGATCTTTAGGCTTTAACGTTGTTAGAGTTAGACATTATGAAACAAAAGCAGTTATAGAAATTCCTAAAGAAAAATTTACTTTTTTTAAGAAAAAACATGATGATATTTCTCACGAATTAAAAAAATATGGATATGAATTTATTGAATTAGAACAAAAAGGATTTAGGTCCGGAAGTCTAAATATCAAGGCTGGAATAAGGAAAAAAACTCAAAGTTAGGAGTAAGCTATGGATTTGCAAGTTTCTGGGAAAGTGGCACTAATCACTGGGTCTAATAGAGGTATTGGAAAAGCAACTGCAATTACTCTATCTAAAGAAGGTGTAAATATAGCTCTTTTAGCAAGAAATAAAGACCTGTTAGCTCAAACTAAAAAAGAGATTTCTGAAATTTCTCCTAATATAAAAGTAGAATTTTTTATTTGTGACACAAAGAACAATGAAGAAGTCCAAGAAACAGTAGAAAAAATTGAAAAAACTTTCGGTACAATAGATATTTTAGTCAATTGTGCGGCTGCACTTCCAGAAGATAGCACTCTAGAAAACTTTGATGATAAAAAATTATTTGAACAGATAGAAGTTAAGGTGGCTGGCTATATCCGATGCGCAAAAAGTGTAGCCCCAATAATGAAAAAAAATGGGTGGGGAAGAATAATTAATATAAGTGGATTAAATGCAAGAAATTCAGGTAATCTTATTGGATCTATGAGAAATATATCTGTTAGCTCTATGACAAAGAATCTTGCCGATAACCTAGGACCTTTTGGTATAAATGTGAATGTTATTCATCCAGGATTAACCTATACAGAACGAAGTGATTCTAGTATTGAAGAATTATCAAAAAAACAAAATATATCCTTTGAAGAAGCTAAAGAAAAAATGTTGAGTAATAATTCTATAAATAAAGTAATTACAGCATATGACATAGCAAATATAGTAGCATTTCTTTCTTCTCCAATTTCAAAATCAATTAATGGAGAACCGATTCCTGCAGGTGGAGGAATGAAAGGCTTTATTTATTACTAAAATGAAAATAAGAAGAAATATAGTTAAAGAAAGACTTCACCAAGGGAAAACAGTTTCTTGTTTAGCTGCTTGGGGGTATTCTGGTCCAGATCATATTGAAAGATTAGGCCCATTTCAACCTCATGGTGTATTTCTAGAAGGAGAACATGGAAATATTGACCCCCCAAATATTTCAAATTTCACTAGATCTTGTGACATTATTGGAGCTACTCCTATAGTTAGAATTAATCAAAATGACCAAGGCGTGATTTATAGAACTTTAGATCTAGGTGCACTAGGAATAGCTGTGCCTCATGTAAATAATAAAGAAGAAGCAGAAAATGTTGTTGAAGGAGGAAAATTTTACCCACTAGGTAAAAGAGGATCCTTTACCAGTAGACAAGGCATAGGTGTAGAAAATTATCATGACCTTGCCAATGATCAGACTATGTTAATAGTTCTATTAGAAGATATTGTTGCTGTAGAAAATTTAGACTCTATACTTGAAGTTGATCATATTGATGTATTTATGGTTCCATCTGGAGATTTGGCTCAGTCAATGGGGCTACCTGGGCAAGCAAATCATCCTGATGTGCAAAAAGTAGTTGATGAAACTATGAGAAGAATAACTAAAAAAGGAAGAATTACCGGAGCAATAGCTAATAAAGATAATGTAAAAAATTTATATGATAATGGAGCTACTTTTTTTCTATGTGATCCTAGACCTTATATGTCAGAAGGATTTGAAAAATATCAGGAATTTGCTAAAAGGAATATTAAATAATGGAACTAAGGAAAAACAGAATTAAGCAAAGATTAAGAGATGGTAAGCATGTAATTGCTATAGAAAATATGAATGACGCAGACTCTGTAGAACAATTTGCTCCTAATAATCCTCACTGTTTTTGGTTTGAGGGAGAGCATTTTATTGTAAATCCTCAAAATATAGGAGACTTAACTAGAGCTGCTGATCTTATAAATGCAACTTCTATAGTTAGGGTTCCTAGGCCTGAATATCAATTGATTTATCATGCATTTGATTTAGGAGCTCAAGGAGTTGCAGTCCCTCATGTAAAAAGTAGAGCAGATGCAGAATTAGTTGTAAAATCATCAAAATTTTCACCTATTGGTCAAAGAGGTATGTTTACAAGCAGACAAGGGATAGGTGTAGAAGATTATTTTAGAAAAGCTAATGATGAAACATTTATTTTGGTATTTATTGAAGATTTAGAAGCTATCGAAAATTTAGATGAAATTTTAGAGGTAGATAACATAGATGTTTTTTTTGTAGGCCCAGGGGATTTATCTCAAGAATTAGGGCATATAGGTGAGCAAAACCATCCTGAAGTAAATAAAGTTGTGCAAGAAACAATTAATCGAATTACCAAAAAAGGAAGAGTTGCCGGAACAGTTGCAAACATTTATAGCTATGAATGGGCGATGCAAACAGGTGCTAGGTTTTTCTTGTCAGGAACATTGGATTGGATAGGCAAGGGATTCAATGAATTTAAAGAGCTTAGTGAAAAGCTATAATTATTTTCTAGTTGTATAAAAAGTTAATGATATATTAGTAGCTCCTGTAGGAGTGAGAGATAAGATTGTTATTTCCGATAAGCCCCCTTTTTTCTGAGCAACGGATAAAATTGAAAAATTACTTGGATCATTTACTATAGTTATATCATCAATAAAATCATTGTTTTGATTGTGATCAACAATGGGCGATTTATCTATAGGAACACCCAATATCATCACTTGGCCGAATTCAGTTAAATTTGTCGAAAAAGTATAATTTGTTATTTCGTAACCTAGATCACCTGGCGGCAAAGGAGTTGAAGTAGGAGTAGGAGTCCACGTAGCAGCAGGCTTAGGGGTTGGTGTAGGAGTCCACGTAGCAGGAGGCTTAGGGGTTGGTGTTACTAATACTCCATCAATATAAATTTCCCAATTAATTGGAGTTGCAGTTGGAACAGGTGTAGGAGTCCAAGTAGGGCCGGCTTTTGGAGTAGGAGTAGGAGTCCAAGTAGGGCCTGCTTTTGGAGTAGGAGTAGGAGTCCAT
>Ga0315326_10000150_pt1 | contig 30793 bp, 29 predicted proteins | sample M180m32315metaG_FD_203457 | JGI IMG/M metagenome (GOLD analysis project Ga0315326, IMG submission 203457) | Ammonia-oxidizing marine archaeal communities from Monterey Bay, California, United States - M1 80m 32315 | ecosystem: Environmental > Aquatic > Marine > Coastal | place: USA: California... | reverse complement strand
CAAGGGCCGCAGATTGTGGATTGAAGTTCCACGAGCCTCGAATCAGAGAGACTCACAACTCCTGAGGTCTGGAAATGCCGAAACTGGTCCTAATCAGACACGGCCAGTCGGTTTGGAACGCTGAGAATCGTTTCACCGGGTGGACCGATGTCGATCTCTCGGACAAGGGGGTCCTAGAGGCAGAGGCGGCTGGTGACTCCCTGGCAGAAATCCGATTCGATGTTGTTCACACCAGTGGACTGAGGAGGGCGCAGAGAACGGCCGAGATAATCATTGGTAGGAATGCCCATTCCAGTGGCGTCCCCGTCTTCAGGGACGAGCGCCTCAACGAGAGGCACTACGGTGATTTGCAGGGACTGAACAAGGCAGAGACCGCGGAGATTCATGGAGCTGATCAGGTGCACATTTGGAGGCGCTCTTTCGATGTCCCACCTCCAGGGGGGGAGAGCCTCAAGATGAATGCCGAGAGGACTATCCCCTACTTCGAGGAGGAGATACTCCCAGACCTCGAGGAAGGAAAGAACGTCCTTGTGTCGGCCCATGGAAACTCGTTACGCTCGATCGTGATGCACATCGAGTCCATCAGCCCCGAAGACATCGTATCAGTGGAGATCGCGACTGGGACTCCGAGGTTCTACGACTACGACCTGGATTCCAAGAAGCTGGTCATTCGATAGCGAAACCGAATGAGCCGTTGAATGGGCTCTCTGGAGGAGGGGACTTGTTCCGGTATGTCTTGAGACACAGGAATCCGAGTAAGGCGAGGAATGCGGGAGTTAGTATCTCTGTCGGAGATGGAGGGAGGCTGCTGAGCAGGGTGGTGGCCGCGAAGAAGAATGACATCACCGAAAGGGCTGCGAAGGTCCTGTTGTTGAACATCCCCTTCTGGTACGACTTCACGTACTTCAGCATAGTAACAGATGGCTCTGGTGCTCCTGACTGGTGAGAGGTGGCTTCGATCACATCCAGCAGGCACTGTTCGTACTCCCAGATTGCTATTCCACCCCTGTAGGAGTAGAATGCTGCATCAGACCCCCATTCCACGGGCGCAGTCGACTTCCATCCGTCTATCAGAGATAGCCTAAGACCCGTTATCCCTAGAGTTGACTTTGATTCGTAGTAGATCCTCGATAGGTCGTGCATGAGGGATGCCAAGTCCCTCATACCGGGTTTCTCCGACTCGTGGGGCCGAAAGGCGTCTGCCAACCTCGGTCGTCCTATCCTGACCTTGCTATCTGAGATGTCTGAGAACCTTACGTCGAGAAGGCTTAGCGTGCATGGCTGCTCCTTGGTGAATGGGGCCCTCCAGATGAATTGGGCCCTCAATACCCTCTCAATCGCCTCGTTCCTGGAGTTCCACCTCTTCTGGTCGGGAGGAGTTGCTCTGACAGCCCCCACTGCACTGTGGTACATTCCCAATTGTGCCCCTGCGTTGTTGAGTATCTCGATAGAGGAGTCGGCGTCATTATCCCTCAGGGCCATCAAAAGTTCCTCATCTAGGCCTTTGAAGGCGTCACTGGACTTCCTCATTATGATCATATCACGACCATCCCAGTAATAGCCACCACAAGGTGTGTCACACATACTGGGTGCGTGTTTTGATCTGGCCCTAATCAGCCCATCCGAGCCCCATGGGAGGAATTCGGCAGTCCACCCCCCATCTGCTTCCAATCGCACCACTGGCCCTCTCGGAGTCTCCTCGTAAGTCAGTGACTGGATTTCTCCAGAAGGGACTTCCCCCCACGGCTCAAGGTCCAAAATTACCGTCTCCCAGTCATCCGGTTCCCTGATGGTGGTGGGTTCGAAAAACAAGGCCGACATCCCTATCCCTGCCATGTTCACTGTATGGAATCCAGTAGGGCAAGAATTGTCTGATTTCGATGCGCTCATCGCCCTGGGCCTCCAGGCTGGCACGTAGTGTAGCGCGCTCAGGTCCGCTATGTGCCCGATGCGGGTATCGACGTCCGCGAGAATCCTCCTCAGAGCAGCATCGGTCATGCCTTCTGCTCGCATGACCAGGATTGACTCGGTGTTGCTCGGACGGCACAGGAACCAACCGCCCTCGTATCGCACCCTGATCCCGTCCACGGTGGAGCACTTCATGTCCGAGAAGGCCTCACTAACAGCGCCCATGATCTCCTCTCGATCTCCAGGTAGTGGGATTTTGGCCTCCCCGGTCGAGGGGTAGTCGGGCAGGGAAGAGAAGCGATCGGAGAATGAAGGCCCCCCATCAGATGGAGAGGGGTCCCTTCCAACAATCTCCAGCAGCCTCGCCGTGTTGTATAGAGAGCAGTCGAATCCGGGCCACTTGTCATGGATGAAGAAGTGTCCCGACATCTCTCCTGCAAGGGGGGACAGTGGGTTCCTTTCCAACTCCCTCTTCATGAATGAGTGGCCGGTCCGCACCATCTTGGGGACCCCGCCGCTCTCCAGTATCGAGTTCTCTAGGGCCAAGCTGCATTTCACGTCGTAGAACACAGTCCTCTCCTCTTCGGACATCCCCTCGCGTCCGGAGAGGATGTCTCTTGCAAATATGGTCATGAGTCTGTCAGGGTGGATGAATTTCCCCGACTCGTCGACAACTCCTATCCGATCGCCATCGCCATCCATGCCAATTCCGAACTCGCATCCATTGCCAACTACGGCAGCGGAGAGGTCATGCATGTTATCTGGCCTTGTGGGGTCTGGCGGGTGATTGGGGAAGCTGTTGTCCCAAGAGCAGTGCACGGGTACCAGATCGACGTCCATCCTCCTCATCAGCTCCACTGCCAGGGGCCCGGGAACGGCATTGCCGCAATCGATAGCCACCTTCATCGGGCGAGATGGTTTTCCTGCGTTCTCTATGATGGTATCAAGGACATCGAACTGGAAGTCCTGTAGCTCGGTAACCACACCGGAACCAACATTGAACTCACCCGAGTCGAAGGTTTCCTTGAGGTCCTGCAGTTCTTCACCTGCCATGGGAAGGCGTCCCCTGCAAATCTTGAATCCGTTGTACTCTGGAGGGTTGTGACTAGCAGTAATTGCTATTGAAGCATCGACATCCAAGTCGGTAGTCGCTCTGTAGAGTACCCCCGTGCTGGTAATCCCCAGATCTAGGACATCAGCTCCCGCGGAAGTGATGCCTGAGAGAAGGGCAGTATGTAGCTCAGGCCCGGACTCCCTGATGTCCCGTGCTACGGCTATCCGTTCGGCCCCCAGGTGCGTGACTATCGCAGCTCCCAGCCTCTCTGCGAACTCCGCATCCAGCTGGCTTCCTGCGAGGCCACGAATGTCGTACGCCTTGAACACGCTCACGCGCTGGGCTGCGTGCCGGCACTCCTAAGCGTTCCCAATCCAAGACTCTTGGTCAATCAGCGTACTTCTCGGCTCCTTGGAAGTGCAATGAGACGTACTTTTCATCACCTACAACCCAACTGTCATGAGGTTCTGGTCCAATGTAGAAAAGATCCCCGGGGCTCAATGTGAAAACCTCCCCATCCTTGAAGGCGCAGGTGGCCTGCCCCTCGAGCACCATTCCCAGATGCTCCACTTCGCAGAAGTCGGTTCCAGATAGGGGGGACACATCTACTGACCACTTCCACCCTGGCTCGTATGTCGCCCTTCCTATGGTCATCCCGTCAAAGTGGATTACCTCGAAGGTCCCCTTCTCGAATTTCCTGATTTCATCCGGCTCATCGAATCTCTTCAGGATGATGTCGTGCATTACTGACCACCGCATCCACGGAAAGCCTCGCACACTATCTCAATAAGGGCGCCAAGAGGGAGTCCGGCGGCTTGGTAAGCGGCCCTTGCTGGCGGCATTGAGTCTCCAAGCCATTCGCCATAGATATCGTTTACAGCACCGTAGTCATCCATGTCTGAGAGAAGTATCACCACCTTCACAAGATCTCGGCGAGACGAGTTCGCTGCGGCCAGCAACTCATCGATCTTGGACAGGGCGCTACGTGTCTGGCCCTCTATCGAGGGGCCTCCGTCGACTCCGACCTGCCCTGAGAGCCAAATGTGGTCCCTGACATTAATTCCCGGCGAGTAGGGGGCGAAAACCGCCGCTCCTGTGTCAATCTTCAATTTGCGAGCCATGTGATTCGCAGGGGTTGTCAGTCAAAGAACTACTCTCGGAGCATCTCGATGATTCTGATGTGATCACCAGCCACCTCTCCCTCTGTTATTTCGCTCAGAACCTTCCATTCCGCGTCTGAAGCATCATCACCAGCAACGGGAACCGACTCGGGGTCAACGTCAACCAGGTAGAACAGGGCGATAACGTGCTTGCGCGGGTCTCTGGCGGGGTCTCCATGGATTGACAGGGCGACGGGGGCGAATCCATCGACGCCGGCCTCCTCTTCCAATTCCCTGATTACTGCATCCTCGGGGTCCTCCCCGTAGTCTACGAATCCACCTGGGAAAGCCCACATTCCCATGGATGGCTCCTGGCCCCTCTTGATCAGAAGCACCTCTGTCCCAAGCTCCCCTTCTCGGAGTGCCACAGCATCGACTGCAACAGAGGGACTCTGGTAACTGTCGCGACCACAATGGTGGCATGCGTCATCTCCCATACTTTCTCCTCCTCTTCTGGAAGGACTCGAGCGCCTCATAGAGGTCGGACTTGTTGAACGAGGGCCAGTGCACGTCCGTGAAGTGGAGCTCCGAGTACGCAATTTGCCAAAGCAAAAAGTTCGATATCCTCTCTTCGCCGCTGGTTCGAATAACGAGGTCAGGATCTGGCAGGTTTGACGTGTATAGCCTGCTAGAAATCTGAGTGGTGTCTATCGCATCGAGAGGGAGCTCCCCCTTGGCGTGTGCGGAGGCAACGTCTCTAACAGCATCGACAATCTCCTCCCTACCACCATATGCAAGGCACACGGTGAATAGGAAGTCGGAGTACTCCGAGGTGGATTCATCTGCCATCCTTATTGCCTCGCGAACCCTATCTGGTAGCATCTCCAAACGACCCACTGCCTGAACTCTTACTTTCTTCAAGTGTATCTTTGGATCTTGGGAAATTTCAGTCAGACCAGATACATAGAGGTCATACAGGGACTCGAGCTCCTCTTCCGAGCGCTCGCTGATATTCTCTGTAGACAGCGCATAAACGGTGAAGTAGGGAATTTCTAGGTCCAGTATCCACTCCATCACCTCCTTGAGCTTCTCCTTGCCCATGTCGTGCCCAACATCCGTGTCCATGCTGCTGTTCCATGCAAACCTTCGATTGCCGTCCATGATTATCGATACGTGCTGCGGCATCTGACCTTCCTTCAGGCGGTCCCTGAGCCTGTTTGCACGAACCCTATCCGTCCTGGAAACGAAACTCCATGCGTAACTGGAATTGGCGATAATCCCAGCTGGAATGGATATCAACCTGAACTTCAGCATCCACTTTGCGAGAGAGTCCAGACGCTTGCCCACAGCACTACGGCGCCCTCCCATGTCACTACCAGATGACTGCTCCACTAAAGGGGGTCGCATTGCGGGCCCGATTACTCGAACACGATATCGGCAGCATCACCGACCTCTTCCAAGAGGCCCTTGTCCGGATTGACAACTATGACCTGCCCAGCCTTTTCCCAAACCGCCAGATCGTGCCTGCTGTTTCCAGCGTATCCGAAACCCCCCTCTCCAAAGCGAGCTACGAGTGCCTCGGCCTTCTTCTTGTCACGTAGGTTGTACTTCCTATCTGATGCCATGACATCGGAGAACAGACCAACGTGCGCAGCCACCTGTTCAGCCACGATCCTGTCCGATGCGGTTGCTAGGATCAGAGTCCTCCCTTTGGCATGCTCGCCTGTGAGCCAGTCAAGGAATGCGAGATGGTAGTCTAGCTCGGATGGATCGAAAACCAGTTTCTTTGCCAGGTCCCTCTTCCACTCCGCTCTCCTTCCCGTGAACTCCTTCACAAAGACCCCGGGGATCATCCAGGGGCGCCTCGAAAGAACCCTCTTTGCACTAATGCCAGATAGGTCGGAGAGGATTAGGGTACCATCCATGTCGACTGCCAGTGGAATGTCCGACCCCTCTTCGCCCATGTTCTCCGCTCGATGGCCTCCGATTCAAGCCTTCGCAGACAGATTCAATGGAGTCGATGGCCTCTTCCTGCGTATCGAGTAAGATGTCGGGCTGACTAATCCATCTGTTCGGAAATGCTGGAGACTAGCAGTGGTATTGCGACAAGTGCCCCGCAAAGGCCGTTCGTGACAAGGCCGAAGCCCATGCCCTCGAAGGCAGGGAGATCCATGGCCATGTTCATGGGTATGTTCAAGACATAGCCAATCACTAGCAGTCCGAGTGCTATGTTTATGCCCTTCTTCTTGTACTGTATCATGAGCACGCCTGCATAGATGCCGATAGCGGAGAGTATGAGTGCAAAGAGCCCGAGAATGGTGAGCAAAAATCCTCCTTCGGCTGCACCATCCCCTATTTCGGACGCGAAGCCTGCAAGCAGGGCGCCGCCTAAGACAATAGCAATTGATCCTAGGGCCACAAGGACCTGGAATAGTGAATATATGGCCCCAATGATGATTGGAACGGGTGACTTCTTGACATAGACAACCGGGGGGTTCTGATGATACACGCCTGCATCGGCAGTGGGTGCCTCACTTGGCGTTCCTGACAGTGTGTTTACTTCCTGGGATGCGCCCTCGGTGGACTCTTCCATACATATCCTTAGGAGCCTTCTGCCTTAGTATTGCCTACGTCACCGATTCTCTTATCTGGGGCTCTTGATTGGACGCGTCGCTGCCACTGTAGCTTAGCTCGGTATAGCGTCTGATTCGTAATCAGAAGATCGGGAGTTCAAATCTCCCCAGTGGCTCCATATCACGATTCCCTAGGACTCATTCCCAGGGCAGGGAGGAGTGGGGCGAACTTCTCCCTCGATGACTCGAGCGCCTCGAACACGGGCATCTTGTCCCCCGAGAGCATGCATAGGACAGCTCCACCACCAGTGCTGTTGTGGTGGACCCCTCCAGCCTTCCCCCTCTGGTTGAAGAGCGCACTCGTGTGGCCCCCTCCCACGATGGTGACCCCGGGTGCCTCGACGAACATGTTCATGATCTCGATAGTCCCATGTGCGAATTCCGACTTCTCGAAGTAGGAGGCAGGTCCGTTCCAAAGGAGGCAGCCTGCCTCCATTATGAGAGGCCTGAGATCCTTCATGGTCTGTATCCCGATATCGTAGATCGGGAGCTCGGTGGGCAGGTCCGTGACCGGCATTGCGACCCTCCTGCCCGATGGCGACTCGACGGCTAGGTCTGTTGGGAGGAAAAGCAGGCTGTGGTGGTTCGAGATGATGTCCTCCGCCATTTCCCATGTCTCTTCGAAGGAGTCTCCGAGCGAGTCCTTGACGAATTCCCGGTTCGTTGCGCCGATGTCCGCTCCATCCGCCCAGAGCATCAGGTTTCCGACTACGCCGACCATTGCTATCCTATCCACTGATCCATTGTCTATGAGATTCCGCGCGACCCTCAGGGAGTCGTCGCACTTTATCCCCCCTAGTATTACCACATAGGGCCTGGGTGGATCGAAAACTGCTGTTCTCAAGGCGTTGATTTCCTTCTTCATCAGACGCCCGGCTATGCATGGGACCTCCCCGGCGAATCCCGTTAGGGAGGGCGAGCTCCTGTGTGAGGTTGCGAAGGCGTCGGTGACGTAGGCGTCGATTACCGAGGACAGGTTCCTGACAATCTCTGAAGTCGCCATTTCCTCGGGACTTGCTCTCTTCATGCGTATCTCTTCCTCGTGTTTGCGGACATTGTCCAGGAAAAGGATGTCTCCGTCCTCCATTCCCTTGATAGCGGAAATGGCGGCTTCTCCACAGACATCAGAAACGAACCCGACGGGCCTTCCTATCAACTCCGATAGCAGAACGCTGTGGGGTTCCGTGCTAGTGAAGTCGAGATACCCTGGTCTTGACTGATGCGAAATGAGCACGACTTTGGATGAGGAGAGGTCTTCCAATGTCGAAAGGAACTCCGTGAATCTGCGATCGTCCATGAATTCCATTGTTTCTGGATTTAGAGGGGAGTTGACGTCCACTCTTAGCAACACTGTACGTCCTTCGAGGCAAACGTCGTCCAGCGACAGAACGCCTGTCACATTGGACCCCACTGGCAGCCCACCTAAGGCCATTGGGGTTGTCGCAGAGTCGGGAAACATCCCAAACCCCTTTGATGGTAAGGCCGGGAAGAGTGTGCATGGCCTGGGATGCGGAGTCGATTTGTGGGCCCGATGGAGATGATTGGCGTGTGCCGGTTTCCGAGTTGGAGTCCAGACAGGAGGCTTTGTCAAATGCCTTAGCAGAAATGGGTCAGCAGTCAATACTGATTGATGACCCTGTGGAGCTTTACTGGCTTACAGGAGGAAGGCAGAACAGCATGCTCCTCGTCGGATCGAGGGACTCTGGGATAGAAACAAAGCACTGGGTAAGGCGTTCCTTGGAAAGGGCGATATTCGAATCTGGAGGTGATGACTCTCCTCATCAAACAGAGAGTCAGCCTAGAATGGGTTCCCTTTGTGATGCGCTGGTTTCTGCTGGTTGCACGGAAAAACCATCGATGCTGGCGGGAAAGATGCCTCATGACAGGTGGTCCTTCCTTGCTTCCAAGATGTCTGGCATTCCTGGGGAGTCATCGGACGGAACAGGGATTCTCTACTCGCTAAGAGAGGTGAAATCGGACTGGGAAGTTAGAATGCACAGGGAAAGCGGTGACATCAACAAGAGGATGTTCGATGCTGTTTCCGAGATTGGTGGAGTAGGTTGTACCGAGTTGGAGTTGGCTGCTGCAGCTGATTCGGTTAGCAGGGCAGCTGGTTTTGGTGGTAGGATAAGGATGCGGCGTTGGCCGATGGACTGTGACAGGGTGGTGGTTGCTGCTGGACGTTCCGGTTCTGTCCCTTCCTACTTCGACTCTGCGATAGGGGGAGTGGGGGCTAGTCCGATTTCTTCCCTGGGAGCAGGCTTCGCGAAGGTCAGGGAGGGTGAGCCGGTATTGGTTGATATCGTCCACCTCCACAGGGGGTACGTCTCTGATTGTACGCGAATTTTCAGTGCGGGAAGGTTGTCCGACGAGTGGGTGTCGAGACTTGACGATATGATTGAGATAAAGGAAAGTGTCGTGAAAATGCTCGGAATGGGAGAGAGTTGCTCAGCGGCATGGATCAAGGGCAGTGAGATGGCATCGGAAATGGGTCACTCGGACAATCTGATGGGGATGCGGCCCGATCAGTCGAGTTTCCTTGGCCATTCTGTGGGCCTGGAACTCGATGAGTCGCCAGTAATTGCACTTGGCTTCGATTGCGAATTGCAGGTCGGGGGAACCATGGCCGTAGAACCCAAAGTAATTCACGAGGAAGGTGCGATAGGGAACGAAGACACCTGGGTCAGAACAAGCGAGGGGATGGAGTGCCTCACGGCCGGATCTTCATTGCCCAGTCTGATGGAGTGGTGATATTTTGACAAGAGCAAGGGAGTTAGCTCAGAGAAGGCTGGCCAGAGTCCTCAGGGGGAGGAAAGAGCCTCATGGCAAAGACATCACAGATGATGAGATTCTGAGGGGAGTCGATGTCGATGACTCTGGGATTGTGCAACTGTGGATTCAGCCCACCCACCCTCATTGTCCCTGTTGCCTAGATGATCTGATTCGCCTCAGGGGCGCTCTGAATGAGCAAAGCGGGATTCTTGCTTGCCATGTCGAGGTCGTCGGAATACCTCACTCAGAACGCTGGACCGCTGCTGTAAATGAGTAGCGGCTAATCATCGCCTCTTGGTGGATCTTCTGATTTCTTCTTGCCCTTTCGTTCCTCTATTTCATTGAGTTTTGATGAAATCTTGCTTGAGAGCCACCATCCAGCAACTGACAGACCGAAGACGGATATGAATAGGGCTTGCAAGAAATCAGGATCTTTCCAGTCCACCATTATTTCACCTATATCGGGGGGATCAAGTCAATATCGCAGGAGCTCGAGGGTTTCATGCAGCATGTCAGTATCCCCCCTTCTTCGACTAGGAAGCTATCCAGCCCTGGGGGAATCTCCTCAGGGATGTCCACATTTCCTGAGACCAGTCGTACCAGACATGTTCCACACGTTCCAGACGTGCAATTTGTTGGGATCTCAACACCGGCGCTTTCCGCGATCTCGAAGATTGTCAGGTCGGGGTCAATCATGGCCTGACCCAGCTTGTCAGTTCCTCTGAAAAATCGTATCATCTGTCTGTTGGAAGACATGTGGTCGCCTCAGCGATCCATTCTGGACCATCTTCCAGTCTGCTTGTTGAAACGCAGGCCGGCCTTCTTCATCCACTTGTTGAATTTGGTGGCCCCCGCTCCTGTTGCGATGATGAAGTCCTCTCTGTCCTCCTGGGCTTGTATGTATCCCTTGGCTGCCAGAGTCTGGTCAATCCAGTCGTCTATGTCCATCAGTCCTCCTGAAAGTTTGCTTGACTCTACCGCAGCCTCTAGCTCCTCGGCCGAAGCACCCGTGGACTCGAGGTCCCTGATCATGAGATCGACGACCGATGGGGCCTCGACCTTCTTTGGAGGCTTCACGACTGGCAGTCTGGGCTTGATCTTAGGATTGATAGAAATCCTAGAGCCGTTCTCTAGTTTCGACTCGACCGTTTCCGCCATGGGAGACCTGAACTCCTCTTCGCATTCCCAGCAGACGAAAACGTAGTCAGACATGTCCTCCATCAAGTTGCTTCCCCTTGGATCCATCTCCTCGCCACAGTGCGGACATGCATACAAACAGAGAATTGGAGCTATTTTCCTCCTGAAGTCGACGATGTCCTGTGGTGTGCCAACCAACTCCAGCATCTCGTGATCCCTAGCTGCTTCTAGGCCCCTCGTCTCCAGTTGGTCCCTGATCTTTGAGCGCTGCTCGTCCTTGGATTCATCATCGAATGTGTTCTCTAGTTTGACGATAAGTTCGACTGTCTTGCCGAGTCTGTTCATTACCAGCTTCTTGTTCCTGAATGCCTCTACTCTGGCCATCCTGAGCTGTTCCTTCTTTTCGAGGAGCTCCGCGAGCAGGTCTTTCTGCTCCCTCTTGAATCTCTGCTCCTCGATCTTGTCTACCTTCTTCTTTCCGTCCTTGGAAAGAACATCGGCCAGGAATCTCTGCTTGCTCGATGTTCTCGGACCTGATTTGACCGCATCGATGACTGATGTTGCTATTCCTTTCTTCAAGCCGTAATTGTTGATTAGGGTATCAACGTCCATCTTCTTCAGATCGCCGACTTTGATGCCGCCGTCGGAGAGAATCTGGGCGGTGTTCTCATCTATTCCCCTTCGGAGAAGTGCTAGGTAGGTATCCTTCTTTGCCATTATTACACATCCCTAGGCCTGAGCTCCCGCGCACCGTGCCGTGCCTCGCCGAGTGAGGGGGTCCCTATCAAGGCGCTGACTAAACCCACGCTATTCTTGGTAAATCGAAGAAAATGTTCCGGCTAATATTACCCAATGGGTGGTTTCAAGATTCTCAGGTCTGAGATTCTGCCAATCTTCAGGCATGCCTTCAATCTTCGAATCAAGAATGGCGCTAGATGCTGCGTTCCAGCGATCCTTGTGCCAGTCCTTCACCCTTGAAATCCTCCTGGGTACCGTGGACAGGAGGGTCCTCATCTTCCTTCTCCTGTTCGCAAAGCAGTGTTTCGCGATAGTTCTGAAAAGTCTGCGATTGAAATTGGACTTTATTTCTGGTCTCTCGATTGGCAATAGTGATATGAGTCTTGAATTGACTCTGGGAGAGGGGCTGAACGAGCTTGATGGGACCCTCATATCAACCAGCACCTCGAAATCCAGCCACAGGGAAAGCCCGAGTGGTCCGGCGCTTGCGGGCCCCTCTCTCATTGACATTCTCTCGGCAAACTCTTCCTGCACGAGGAGGACTATGGAACGAAACGGATTGGCCGAGTGATGCCTCTGTATCCTTTCCAGCAAAGGACTAGATATGCTGTAGGGAATATTTGCAATAACATGAGTTACGTCTTCAGGCCACGCGGCCTCTAGTGCGTCCTTATTGATCAGATTGAAATTTGGATCTTTCTGGGGGAAGACCCTATTCAGGTGGTCAACTGCATCTTCGTCAATTTCCAAGGCAGTCACTCTAGCCCCACTCCGAAGAATTGCGAGTGTCAATGACCCTGGTCCGGGCCCCACCTCCAGAACATGGGAGTCTGTCCCCAGGGGCGAGCCGTTCTCCCCGGGAAGTTGGACTGACCTGGAGATTACTGACTCGTCGAGTAGGAAGTGTTGTCCGAGGCTTCTGTCGGGGGTAATCCTGTCTCTAAGCAGGTCTACCAACAATCTTGCATCGAGGTCTTCCAAAAAATCACCCAATTATTGCTGTGAGCGAACCAGGATCTCCAACAAACTAGGTGTCTGAGAGGGATCCTCCATCTCCTTGGCATACCTCTCAGCTAGGAGTCTCGCTGATTCAATGCCGCACGACTCATCCACCTGTTCGAAAGTGGACCAGCCATTGCCCCCCCTGGCCTTGACCATCTGCAAGGCCTTGGAGTTTCCAACTCCCTGAAGAAGTTGGAAGGAGTGGAACTTGAGGGACATCGGGCCCGCGCTGTTGTAAAACATCAGGTGCCTATCTGAATCACTGGTGACTGACCTGTATATTGCTTCGGTCAGCTCGCCTTGAGATGCCTGGGACAAATCCTTGAATCTGATCTCTGAAATCGTCCCTAGTTTGCCTGACTCGATACTGATCTCTGAGCCCTGCCCGATTTCCTCTTCATCCATTATCCTAGATCTGACTAGATGGAAGGAGGGTTCAGTCAGACCCTGTATCTCTTGTCCGACGGGGCGTCTGTCGAGAATATCCAGGACATGAACCAGAGTCGTCGAGGATAGTGGGCCCTCTTCTTCCTCTCCGGCCCCTTTCGAGTCGTCGGACATCATCTTTCTCGCTCACTGGAGGGGGGTTCCCCTCATCAATGGTTTAGTCACCACAAATTCGCTGAAAAAACGTTTCAGAGGACGTGTTGCTTGACGATATCGATTACTTCCTCGATCTCGGACGTGTCCATTGCTACTCTCTTGCTTGCGATGATTACCCTTACCCCAGGAACGTCCATGGGAGTTAGTTCCGCTATTTTCGCGCAGATATCAGGATTTTCAGCTAGTTTGTCATTCTCCATGAGAGTTGAGAATAGGGATGTGAAAACCTTGGGGTCGGTCTTAACGCCGCCTCTGTTAGTGCTGGAAGCCCAAGTAGCATGCTGGAGAGCCATCATCTGCTCGTAGGAGAGTTCTCCTCTCCTTTCGTTCGCAGCATCTAGCAAATCACGTACAGTGGCAAAATCAATGAATTCTCGATCTGACATAGAAATACCTCACTTAGCAGGTCGCAGGTGCTCTGGTCTTGCAACTACAGTTTTCTCCTTGTTTCCCTGAACCACCTTGATGACGAATGCCTTTCCCTGTGCCTGGACGATTGTCCCAGTCAGTCCCTGGAATCTTCGGTGTGGCATTCCTCTCTGCTGGGCGCCGTCGAGGACGATGCATACCTTGTCGCCCTCGGCATAGGGGTGCATCACTCTGTTGATGAAAACGCGTCCCTTCTCGGATTTCTTCTTCTTGAGAATGGACCTCGTTCCCTGTCTAGTGCCATGGGTCCTAGTTGCCATAATATCACCCTCGACCGTAGGTCGTGGAAGCGGTCGACCTGAGGTCTGCTATTAAGGACGTCGGATTGGTCCTTTTTTCAGTCTGAGTGTATATCCTCTACATCGAGCCACAGAACCTCGCATTCCGTGCCCAAAACTTCCTTCACCGAGGGAGTGGTCCTGCCCTCATCGGAGTGCACCAATTCCTTGACATAGGTTCCGGCCTCGCAGCGTAGGGAAAACTGAATCTCGTCGCCTTCGACGAGAATATCGCTGATCGATGTCACCTTTCTCTTTCGAGTCTTGGCGGCCCTCCTGTGAGATACCCTCTTTGGAGTCTCTTGTTCCAGCACCCTTCCCGAAAGTGAGCTTATCGCCTCGGTCACTTCTTCTTCGGGGAGTTCTTCTCCGGCCTTGAAGCGTATTGTGTAGGACTTCTCCGAGCGAGTCTCCTTGATTCTGCTGACCTCCCTCTTCTGGCTCCAGCGGAGGGAGTTGACTTCCACCTTTCCGGAGGCTTCCGAATTTATCTGCTCCGAGAGTTCCTCCAAGTCGGTTTTCCTGGATCTAGGTCCCTTGATCTCCAAGACGAATGGCCTTCCTGAACCCAGGCATCTGACGTCTATGTCCTCCCTTCCCATTCCGTGGAAGGAGGTGTCATTGGCGTCCATTGTGCTTCTTACTGGCTCGCCTATCAGGTCCTGTACTGACTCGGTGTACTGAAGTCCCGTTCCCTTGCAGTTTTCACAATCTCCGCCTCTGCCTCTGCAGGCTCGGCATGGCCATCTTGTCTGTGGTATTCCCCTCTCTAACTTTCTGTATCTCCCATAGATGAAGATGGGTCTGACATCGACGTCTACCCTCAGTGTAAGGGCATCTATGGTGATCATGATGTCAGGGCTCTCCTTGACGAATGAGACGCCTTGAACTCTGCTCGTGATCTCCTCTTGAATAGATATGACGAAAGACGGCTTCAGTGGTTTTGAACCCTGGGCGCCGTGCTTGGTCCTAATCGAATCCTCACTCTGAATCATGTCCTTTGGAAGATGTATCCCGAATTGCATTGTGGAATACTCATAGTCATTGGTCGATTCGATGACCCTATCTACGATATTGATGACATCTTCAAAGAGATTCTCACACAGAGGACAGAGATCGGGAATCTCCGCCTTTTCCAACTCTGAGTCTCGAGAGTGCGCTTCTGCGCGTAATATTGCACCTCCCTCTGCACCCGTGGAGTCGACCCTCCTTCCACCTATCCTGTGCAGGCAATTGTCGCATGTTCCAATCTTAATCACATGGGCGATCCCCAGGGGGGCTGGGCAGGGTGGAGCCTCCCAGTCGATAGATGCCCCCGAGTGTATGTGATCATCACCATCGAACCATTCGTCCTCTGGGGCTTCCTCGATTTCCGTGACCTCGGCGGGTTCGGCCTCTGCTGAGCCATAACTAGCACTGGCGAATAGGTGCCAATCATCATCCACAGTGCCATCTGGCGACTCTGAATCAGGCCCTTCTTTGGTCATATTATCACCGACGACCCAAGGGGGGGAACCCAATGAGTCGACGTTGTTCCGCGTGAGAGGATGGATTTGAGGGCTTCGCAAGTTGATTTTTCACAATCTAGTGCCTGAATCCTCGGAAATTCTCCTCAGGTGGGAGAATGCGTGCAATCCACTCGAGCATCCTGATGGCCATTCCATCCTAATTGCGTACCTCCCCACTAACTCGACTCGTGGCTTCTCCAAACGGAACCTCTCGATTTCTTCCTCGAACTCCAATCTTCGCTGTTCGTTTACCTGCTTGGGTTTGCATTTGGCACACTGGCAGTTTTTCCTTATTGAGAGGTAGTCTAGTTTGAAGGAGGCCCCGTCTGCGAATCTCAGAACGCAATCCTCGTCTCCCCTCTCCATTGCGGTAAGTGATTCGTGTTCCTCCATGAAGTACCCTCATTGGTTCTTAGATTTGATAATTGGCCTCTTTAGTTCGTCGAACCAAGTATCCATCCCATTCCAGTCTGGGTCGATCCCCATATCTGCGCAAATCATCTTTCCAGTAATTCTGCCACTCTCGAAAATCGTCGGTAGCCCGCTTCCAGGATGCGTTCCCCCACCAACCAGATAGAGGTTCTCCGTCTCCTCGAACAAATTCTGGGGCCTCCTCCAGAGCATTTGATTGAGGCTATGTGCGAGATTGAATACAGCCCCTCTGTATATGTCGCTTGAGCCCCAATCATCCGGGGTGATAATAGTCTCCGAAACGATATGGTGAGACACGTCTTCGAACCCCATCTTCTCCATCTGCGATACCACGACATCTCTGTATTCTTGCTTGATAGTCTCCCATTCTATTGAGTCGTGTGTATGGGTAACGGGAACTAGCACATACAGCGTGGAGCATCCTTCCGGAGCAAGGGAGGGGTCTGTTACGCAGGCGTTTTGAACGTAAATTGAGGGGTCCTCCCAAGTGACCTTGTGTTCTGTGATGTCCTTGAGATTTCTCTGGTATTCCGATGAGGCGTAGATTTGGTGATGTGGTGTGTTGTAGACCTTGTCTACCCCCAGGTAGAGCATGAACGTGGAGCAGGAGTAAGACTTCTCCTCAATCTTTGAGTCCGACCATTTCTTCCTCAATTTATTGGGGACTAGTTGTTTAATCCCGGTGGCGAAGTCAGCGTTCATCACCACTCTTTCTGCACTGTAGCTATTGTTGGGAGTTCTGGCTCCAACTACTCTTTTCCCGTCGAATATGAGCTCCTCGACGGGCTCTGAGAGTTTTATCTCGACACCCATCTTTTCTGCTATCTCGGCCATCTTAACGGTAATGTTTCCCAGTCCACCCCTGGGATGAAAAATCCCATATTCGTACTCCAGGTATGCGAGGATCGTGAAGAGGCTTGGTGCCTGAAAGGGGCTCATTCCGAGGTACTTGGTTTGGAAAGACATAGCAAGTTGCATTCTCTCGTCCTTGAATGACCTCGAGAGGTCTCTTGAAACAGAACTCCAAGGGCGCAGTACCCTGGATACTCTCAAGGCGCGCTTGCTAATCAAATCGGTTGGGCCCTTCCAAGGGGTGTTGAGGCATTTCTTCGATAGGCGTAGCTTCCTGCGGTTGTCATCGATGTATTTTCTGAATCCGTTGGCATCATGCGGCCCGGCTAGTTGCTCGATCTGGGAAACCATGTTTTCCAAATCACGTGTGGCGTCAATTTGTCCCCCTTGTCCAAAAATCAATCGGTAATTTGGATCGAGGGGGATTAGTTCTAGCTCCTCATGTGCATCGAGACCAACGGCTTGGAAAATCTCCTCGATGACTTCGGGGTAGTGGAAGAATGTCGGGCCCCTGTCAAAGGTGAATCCGTCCTTGTGGAAAAGTCTGGTTCTTCCCCCTACTGCATTTGACTTCTCGAGTATGGTAACCTTGATCCCCGCCTTTGCCAAGAGCATGGAGCATGCTAGGCCCCCTGGGCCTGCGCCAACCACGATTACATCCGAATGATCGTCCATTTACTCACGTCCGTCCCGGTGCTTCCCCGGTTTCTTGAGGGGAGTGGAATGTATTATCCTTCTCAACCCACAGACTGCGGATTAGAAAGGAATTGAAACTAGGGGGTCTTCCAATGGCCATGCATAGGGACGCAGAAGGCCGGGTGATATTCGAGGACTGGCCTGATTTCACCCCGAACCTGACTCCTAGGGAGATTTTCCAGTCAGGGAGTTTTGGTGGTTCTTACTGGAGGCCAATCCGCTCATCGGTGACAGGCGGGGAGCTGTCCGAACAGCACCTAGAGTTCGAGGACTGGTGGGAGGGGATCCCCGATTCACTACTTACTAGCGATGTCTACGACAAGAGTGTGAACCGATACGGAGTGAAGAGCGGAAGCTCCCTGGAGATGTGGGAGTCAAAGGGATGGATAAGGTCCGAGGACCCATACGGATGGGTCCAATGGTACTGCAGGTTCTTCTCGGGCAGGAGGGGACCTGATGACAAGAGGCAGGTGAAGCGCTGGAAGGCCTTCGCTGGCGAGAGGGGGAGGTTCAGGAGCCAGCTGATCAAGAAGGTCATAGCAAGGGAAGCGAGTTTCGACGATGACTCAGTCAGCCCAGTAATCAGGCAATCACTCCAGCATTGGGGATACAGGCTCAGCGAGAGTGACTTCGATGAGGCCTCGCTTAGACTGTGGGAGAAGAGTTTCTGATTCCCAGAGCTCGGGAAATCAAATGTAAAATAGTCATCCACTCGGCCAACGTACAGAGCTGATTGGGATGTACGAGTACGAGCACACCACAGTCGTGAAGGCGGACATCGAGACCACATTCGGGTGGCACGAGTACAAGGGCTCCTTTCGTCGCCTGATGCCTCCATGGGAGGTCGCTGAGGAAGTCAGGGCCGATGACACACTGGAGCCCGGCTCTCAGAGGATATTCAAGTTCCCCATGGGTCCTTTCAAGGGCACGTGGGTCGCGGAGCACACCGCCTACGAGCCCCCAAATCACTGGGCCGACACCATGGTCAAGGGGCCGTTCTGGTCATGGGATCACGACCACCACTTCACCGAGTCCGATGGGGTGACCACGGTTTCAGACCACGTGAGGTACCAGGTCCCCTTTGGCCCGCTCGGGAACCTGGTTGACAGGGTCCTCGGCGGCATGCTTGTGAGAAGCAGGATCACCAGGATGTTCAAGGCCAGGGAGCTGAGGCTGCAGAGGGACATCGCACAGCACTCGAAGTTCTCCCACCTCCCTCGGAAGAGGATACTCGTGTCCGGCTCATCCGGACTGATAGGGACCCAGCTCGTGGCATTCCTCGACACAGGGGGGCACGATGTCTGGAGGCTTGTCAGAAGGCCTGTGAAGGAAGGGGAGAAGGAGCTGGTCTGGAAGCCCGACGAGGGAGTACTGGACCCAGCCTCGATAGAGGGCTTCGACATCGTGATACACCTTGGGGGTGCTGGCATCGGGGACAAGCGGTGGAGCGCCAAGAGGAAGGACCTGATTGTGGGCTCGCGCAGGGACTCCACCACACTACTCTCGGACACAATCAGCCAGCTGGAGGACAAGCCGGAGTGCTTCGTGGTCGCCAGCGCGATTGGCTACTACGGGAACAGGATGGACGAGGAGCTGACCGAGGAAAGCGACGCGGGAGAGGGTTTCCTCACTGACACCGTGATTCAATGGGAGTCCTACGCCGACTCGGCCAGGGAGGCCGGGGTCAGGGTCATCAACACCCGCAACGGAATCGTGCTCTCGGCCGTGGGAGGCGCTCTCGGCCGCATGCTACTGCCATGGAAGATGGGAGGGGGGGGACCGCTTGCCGGAGGCAGGCAGTGGATGTCGTGGATATCCATGGACGACGAGATATACGCCATGCACCACCTGATGATGAGCACCGGTTGCGAGGGCGCGTACAACCTCACTGCACCGAACCCCGTTCAGCAGAGAGTCTTCTCGAAGACCCTCGGGAGGGTACTGAGGAGGCCTGCCTTCGCACCGATCCCGGGGTTCTCGATGAGAATCCTCTTCGGGGAGCTCGCGGGGCCCCTGCTGATAGAGGGTCAGAGGGTCAAGCCCAGCAGGCTGGAGGCCTCTGGCTACGAGTTCCTGCACGAGGACCTAGAGACCGCACTGAGGGACTGTCTAGGAATGTGGAAGTAGGCGTCTGAGAGATTCTTGCTAGAAGAAATCCGGGAAGAGGAAGAACGTCACCAAGGCGAACGCTACGAGCGAGAGTGTGACGATGAGCTGCAGATACCATGGCAATTTGTAGTCCTCCTCGACGATCTCCATCTCCACCAGTATGTCCTCCGCGATAGCCTGACCGCCCTTCCTGATTTCCTGGATAAATGGGTTCGTCCAGATGACGACCCAAATGATGCCGAGTATCACGAAGGCGAAGAGCAAATCGCCAATTAGGCCCCAATCAAGCCACTCGGGGGCGCCCACGAGGTGCTGCAGGCCATAGATGACAAGCAGTACGGGGATGACCTTGTACAACTCCAAAGTGGGGGTGCGGAATGAGTGGTCTGGGTTGCTCTTCAAGACGAACGGCCCGAGCCTGAACGGAATCTTCGGCTTGATGCGCATCAGGGACGGGTCGCCATACTTCCTGCCGGGTATGGGCTCGTCGTCATATGGGTAGTCCCAAGGCGCCATGCTCTCTATCTCGAAGGCGAACTTGCACTCGGGGCAGGTGGACTGCAGCACCCGGTCCCAGCAAAAGACGAAGAAGTCTTTGGACTTGAGGTTCTCATTCTGGGCATGGCCCTCCGTGTAGCCGCATTCCGGGCAAGTTGGAGAGAAGACGCCAGCATCGCCGCTGATGAGATTAATGTGGATGGGCGCGATGACGTGGTAGAACGGGACGGCGATGATGCCTATCATTAGGGGAATCCCGAAGGCGTGTTCTGAAGGGTCCACCTCAGGCCAGAAGTCTCCGATGAACGCCCCGTAGACGAGGTAGCCCGATACTGGAAGCCAATAGAGGAGGAACACCTTGAACATGGTGTACGGCTTGAGTTTCTCGTAAGGCTCCCAGTCCGAGTAGTAGGGCATAATATTCGGATCGGCCTTGGTAGCGGCCCTCGCTTCCTCTCGCTCCTTCTGCTCTCGCTCCTTCTTCTGCTTCCTCACGATTCTCCTGGCCATGTACCTCTCCGGGTTGTAGGAGAAGGGGAGCCTCGCCATGGCGTGAGCAATTCCCGATGGGGTTTCAACTATGCCCCGGAACACTGCTTCTGAGGGGCTCTTCGTCCCTCCCTACCCTGTCCAGCAAGCCGAGGATCGCCGGGGCGATTACCATGCTGGCAAGCAGGGACAGCCCGATCATTATGGCGCAGAACAGCCCGAACGTGGAGAAGAAGCCCATCTTGGACTGGTTGATGACCATGAACCCGACGAAGTCGGAGACAGCGGAGCCGAACAGCGCTATCCCGGAGGCGCCGCCAACTACCGAGAGGGCGCCCATCGGGTCCTTCCCGTTGTGAGTCTCCTCCCTGTACCTCTCGACCAGGTGTATCACGTAGTCTATCCCCACTCCGAGGGATATTGCGGCGATTGAGACTGTCACCATGTTCAGCCCGTAGCCGAAGATGTCCACCAGAGCGTAGAGCCAGATGATGACTATGCTGATCGGAGCGGTGGTTATGGCAGCGAAGACGAATGCCTCATTGCCCCAGATGACAGACAGGACGAGAGCGAGAGCAGCCATGGGGAGTGCGTACTGGACGCCCATCAGGAAGTAGGCGAAGGAGGAGAAGATGGCGGCATTCAGCAGCGCCCTCTTGACGAACGAGGGGTCTCGTGCGGACTTGGCCCTGCTCTCGATTGGGGCCTCCTCCCTGTAGCCCCACCACAGGGTCACGAAGCAGAGCACCAGTCCGAGTAGTATCGTGCCCTGTAGGTCGTCCTGCATCGAGTCGGCTGCGACGAACCTGATCACGGGCTCCCCGGAGGGTATTGCCCAGGAAACGGGGTGCTCCTCATCCGATAATGCAGCGGATAGGTCGCCCCTTGCCCTCATATTGTCGATTGAGAGATTCTGGAATGGGGACATGTCCGTCTCCAGCTGCGCCAGTGCCGGCTCCACTAGGGCAAACTGCTCCGGGCTGGAAATCCCGAACCTCATTGTGGTCCTAGGATAGGTCGGAGAATTGCCTGAGGCAGTCAACCACGGGCTGTCATAATCGAGTTCTCCCTGCACTTGTAGGAACTCCCCGACAATGCTGGTTGATAGGGCGGGGTAACCGCCGCTGGCCGGCACCCCCCTGGTCAGCATGAAGCCATAGAGGAACGTCAGTGACCTGCTGTCCTCCACCGAGGGTATGAAGATGAACTCGAAGTCCCGATTGGGGATCATTATGGTTTCACAGCCTATCCCGCCATCATTTGAGTCGAAGTCCCATCCCGCTTCCTCGAAGGGTGACTGGTTCCATGCCATCGCGGCCCTGAGATACCACATCATCTGGTCTATCCCGAGCAGCTCGACGTCCCCGCTTGGCGATCTCGTGAACTGGTCAGGCTCACCTTGGCCATGTGAGTTCATGTTCTCTCTCAGTTCCCCCATCGCTGACACTATTCTGGGATTCGTGATATTTCCCTCTATCATGATGTAGGCGGGCTCCCCCTCATCGCTGAACCTCTCATTGATCAGGCCTACCCCGATGGCGAGATCTGACTCCTCCTCGATGAAGTCCTCAACCTGGAAGTCTCCTTCCAGGGAGAGCATCATAGGAACCGCCATTGAAGTGATTAGAATGGATGCTAAAATCACCAAGGTGGAATACTGTGCCGATTTTGTCGCTAGGGCGGATAGCCATGACTTGGGCACCATGTGCAGGGTGTCCGCTCGCTCTTCCCGAAGCATTCCCCTGGAATCCAGCAACATGTCGGCGTCCAATCTCGCAAGGGGGACCCAGAGGCCTGTGAGGAAGAATGCGCAGAGGATCCCTATCCCTGCCTCTATCCCGAAAGACCTGAGGGCGGCTATGTCAGATGAGAGATTGGCCGAGAAGGCGACTATCGTGGTTACGGATGTGAGCATTATCGCCAGGCCTACCTTCCTGATCGACATGCGGGATGACTCCATGGGGGATTTCCCCGATTTTCTCTCCTCCTTGTACCTGTGGAGGCTGTGGAGGCTGTCATCTATCTCCAGTGCGAGTATCAGTATGGGGAGGAGGTTCGAGAACTGCGACCTGAAAATAACCTCGAACCCGGTCCTCTGACCGAGGATGATGGTCCATCCTATCAGTCCGTACATCCAGACCAGTGAGAGCGTCAATGCTGTGGAGACTATCGCGACGTCGGATTTCCTCCTGAGGTTTATCCATAGGAGGCCGACCACTGCGAAGGCCATTGTGACAACCAAGTATACACTTGAAATGAGTTCTCGATTGATTTCGACGTTGATTGACTCGGCGAACATCAGAGTCACAACATGCTGGTCACTCTCCCTGAGGTCCTCCTCTAGGGATAGGTAAAGCCACTCCACAGAGCAGAGGGGGGCATTCGCTTCCTCCTTCGATCTACAGTACTCCACTGAGTACCTAACTGGGTCCGTTTTCAGAGTAAGGCCTTCCCACTCGTATCCGAATTCTGCCGTGGCGTTCTTCCAAGAGAAAGTCCACCCGTTGGATTGCATTTCGTTTCTATCGAAGTTGACTATCAACCAAGCTGCCGATGCAGACCACCTGCCATTGGTCCAATTGTCTGATGTGATTGATCCGTTTTCTGCGATTTCATGCCCAACGGGCCCCACTACTGGGCTAGATGGATCGGGAGTGAAGGCCCTATCATTCGATAGAAACCTCAGAAAGGCGCCATTGCTGTTGTTGGCCATCCTGTGGGCTGCGAGGTCGATGTGCCCCTGAGTCAAGTCGGGACTGTCGAATGTGAGGCACTCGATTTGACCGCAGTCCGTCCAGTTCGTCGGGGCTGGCTCCAATGATTCCTCTATGTCCAAGGTTGTAGCTAGCTTGTACGGATTAATTCTCGGCTGTGTCAGAGATGAGTTCCCAGACATGAATGCCCTGAAATCCGAGGCCAGATCGAGTATCCCGATAGCAGGGTCCCCCGAAATCTCGGAAGCGATTGGAAGGTAGAACTCGGATACGTCATGACTTCGTAGCGTATTGGCGTTCTCGTCGATCTCCCTGAGGACGGTGAGATTCAGTATCCCTCCGACTGGGCTAGAAATGCCCGATGACCTGCCTTGGTAGTCTGCAATCATGCTGACATCGGAATTGCCATCTCCGAAGTTTGAAGGGTCTCTCACGAATATTCCAAATCCCCAAATGTTCCCTGCAGAAGTGAATTCCTCCCTTAGAACGAGGTTCGCATCCAGCTCTGGCGACTCCATATCGTATGACTCGATGTCAATGGGCTCGAGAGTAGCGATAATCCCGGGAACCATCATAATCGAGAAGATGACAACTGCGACGTGCACCTTCTTCCTTCGGGGGATGAGGAAGTCGGCAACGCGTGAGAAGTCCCGCACGAATCATCGCCGTCCAGACCGGTATTTCATTGGTTGTGTGCGCCTACAAGCCACTGTCCCTCAGGGAACGCAATGCATCCACTTGTGAGTCGGTTAGGCTGTCGGGCTCATCCAGCACGAACTCTATGTCCAGTGGTCCCCCTGAGTGCCCGTGGCCCTGGATCCTGAGCCTGTCCCCAATTCTGGTCCCCTTGGGCACATCGATCTGTATTTTCTTCCCTATTGGGGTCATGATCCGGGCCTTCCCTCCCAGCAGGAGGGTCGTGATTGGCACCGGGGCCTCCTGTATCAGCCTGCCAGACTCCCACCTCCTGCCCTCCTCGGCATCTAGTCGGAGGGTTATCAGCAGGTCTCCTGGATCGCCTTCGGGATGCTCGTGCCCCATGTCCTTGAGCCTCAGCTGCTGACCATGAACCGCTCCAGGGGGGACCTTTACGGTGAGGGTGCTTCCCTTGGTCTGGACTCCCTTGCCATTGCATGTGGTGCATCCCTTGGTAGTTCCGAAGGAGGTTCCCCTGCACCTCTCGCATATCCTAAGCCGCCGATGGCTGAAGCGGACCTCAGTGCCCGACTTAGCCTGATCAAGGGATATGTCGAGGCCTGACTCTATGTTCGCCCCCTTGGGAGTCTCGAACTGCGACGGGGGCCTGCCCCCAGATGGAGCCGGTCGCCTGGAGAAGCCCTGCTGGGTACCGCCGCGGCCACCCATGAATTGTGAGAAGATGTCCCCGAGGTCCATTCCTCCCCCGAAGGGGCTTCCCCCACGGAACATTTCCTCCATCCTCTTCCTGTCATCGAACTCCCTCCTGGCCTCTGCAGTGCCTATTTGCTCGTATGCCGTTTGAATCGACTTGAACCTCTCCTCGGCTGCTGCGTCACCGGGGTTCCTGTCCGGGTGGTACTGCCTTGCCAGCTTCCTGTAGGACCTCTTTATTTCGGCCTCAGAGGAGTCCTTGGAGGCCCCTAGAACTCGGTATGGGTCCTCCGCCATCGGTTCTCCTCGGTGGAGAGTGTGCCTTCAACCTACTGAGGTCGGAATCGATGTGATAATGAGATTGGGGGCATTGGGAGGCACATGGCAGTAGGTTGGGCTGTATTCAGGAACTACGTTGGACACGCTAAGGAAATCAAGGGGGACGTCACTGATTACCCCCGCTTCTTCCTGATGCCGCCCACGGCACACGTAGAGGCAGATGAGGATGGGAACAACGTGATCGCACTAAGTGCGAATGAGCACATAGACCACGAGGTCGAGATGGTAATCAGGCTCGGTGACAACCTAGAGCCGGTGGAGATGTGCGTCGGTTGCGACACCACCAACAGGACTCGTCAGACCCTGGCCAAGGAGAAGGGGTGGCCATGGCTCGAGGGTAAGGGGTTCGAGGGATCGGGGGTACTCGGTACATGGGCACCCTGGGACCCTAGGCCGATGGAGCTCTGCCTATCGGTCAATGGGGAAGTCAGGCAACTGGCATCGACAGAGTTGATGGTTCACTCGTTCGAGTCGATAATGGGCCACCTTGAGGGGTGGTACGGTCTAAGTCCGGGCGATCTCATTTGGACAGGGACCCCGAAGGGCGTGGGGGCCATGAAAGAGGGTGACTTGATCGAGGCATGGATGAAGAATTCAGATGGGGCGAAGGTTAGTTCCCTTATCGGCAAATGCGTTATTTAGAACGGCATTGTCCGAAAGGCATGGACGTAGAGTATGACTTCAGACCAGCATTCACGCTAATGACCGCCAATTTGGGACCAGGGGAGTCCCTCAAAGTCGAACCCGGGGCCATGGTAGCCCAATCGAGAGGCGTCGACATGAAGACGGGGATGAGTTCCAGTGGCTTGGGGGGTTTTCTGAAGAGTATGGCTAAATCCGCGTTTGGCGGGGAGTCCTTCTTCGTAAACACATACACAGCTGGATCCGCTGGCGGATGGGTCTCCATGGCACCAGCAGCTCCCGGCGACATCATGGAATTCGATGTTGCTCCGGGTCAGGAGTTGATGATGCAGGCTGGTTCATTCATGGCCTGCACTCCGAATGTCGATACGGATACGAAGTTCCAGGGGGCGAAGGCACTGTTCTCCAGGGAGGGGGCATTCTTCCTGAGGGCCTTCTGCGAAAGTGGACCTGGCAAGGTATTCTACACATCATACGGAGCCATCAAGGAAATCGAAGTGAACGAGGAGAATCCAGTCGTTGTTGACAACGGACACGTAGTCGCATTCTCCGGTATGCTCAGCTACCAGTTGTCCAAGGTCGGTGGCCTTAGTTCAGCCATTCTTGGCGGTGAAGGCGCTGTCTTGGAATTCAACGGAAACGGGAAGGTTTGGATACAGACACGAAACATGCAGTCCCTGGCACAGAGATTGATACCGTTCTGGCCCCAATCAAGAAGTAACTGAGAATGAGAACCTTGAGGTGCCAAATCCCTGTGGCGGTATCATGGAGTCGGGTACTCGTAGGGTCGTGAGCACTCGGCTCATCGACCACGATGGGGTTACCAGGGAGGGGGACTTCCTGCTCCATGCCGATGGCTCATACAGTCAAAGCAATGGTGACGAGGACGTCCTTGAGACAATCAACGGAAGCGATCTCCTCATCACCAGGTCCCTGCAGAACTGGCACACTCACCTGCCAATGACTCTCAACAGGAGCATGGGTGAGGGGCTTGGCCTCATGGAATGGCTGGAGACCAGCATATTCCCCAGCGAGAGGAACCTAACGCCAGAGCTGGCAGCAATAGGAACTAGGGCATCGGTGGCGGAGATGATCGCTGGAGGCACCACTTTCGCCTGCGACATGTACCACTTCCCGGGATCCATAGCTCCCGTTGTGGCTGATTCGGGAATGAGGGGGATAATCTGCGGGCCCACGACTGACTGGCCCCCTCCAGAGGACGGTAGCAGCGACAGCGGGAAGGCCCTCAGTGAGCTAGAGTCACTGATCAGATCAGGCCCCCTTGGCTCCGGCAGGGTGGAGATAGGGATTGCGACCCATGCGGTTTACACCTGCACAGAGGAGGTACTCAGGAAGGCCAGTGAGATGTCCAGTGACCTCGGTGCGAGGCTGAGCATACACACCTCGGAGACTAGGAGCGAGGTGGCTGAGTGCCACTCTAGGACTGGGATGTACCCAATTGAGTACCTTGACTCCATCGACTACTTCACGGAGGGGACCATATGTGCCCATTGCGGGTGGGTCACCAAGAAGGAGATGCGGATTCTAGCTGGACATGGTGCGCACGCGGTCCACTGTCCCGTGTCGAACCAGAAGCTCGCCTGCGGGGGCACGATGTCATACCCAGCCATGATCGAGGCAGGCGTTGACGTCAGACTCGGGACCGATGGCGCGGCGAGCAACAACGGCCTAGACATGAGGGCAGAGGCAAAGGCAGCCAGCCTAGTTCAGAGACACGACCATTGGGAGGCTAGCATACTCGACCCGGTGGAGACCTGGCAGCTTGCTACCAAGGACTCCGTGGACTGGGTTACCTGGGACCTGAATAACATCAGGATGAGGCCTCGTGGAAGGCAAAGCAGGAGGATCCTGTCTAACCTGATTTACTCCGGGACGAGCTGCATGGACGTCTTCGTCGATGGTTTCGGAATCCGTAGAGGTGGAATCACCAAGACGGTTGACGAGTCGGCTGCATCCATGGACCTAGAGGACGCCGCTCAGGAATACTACTCGGGATTGTGAGTCGACCTAGGTCCTCATCCTCAGTGCCTCGATCTCCGAGTCTGCGGCACCTAGTGATGAGAGGCAGGACTGTATGTCGCCCCTTGAAAGTGAGTCCTCCGCTTCAGCAAGCAGCCTCTCGGATTTCGCCCTCCCCTCGTCAGTCGGCCCTATTCCGGACGAGTCCAGCTTAGCCCTCATCGATCCCCACTCCTTGTTCAGGAAGTCCAGAAGCTCCTGGGCATCGTCCCTCTCCGACTCGAAGTCCCTCAGATCCCTAGTCAGTTCGCCCAAGCTATCTGAAGCACCCTCCCATTCCCCGGAGTCGGCCAGTTGTGAGATGGAGCCCAGCCTCTCTTCCCAGTCTCCACCACTGGGGAACCTGATTGACAGTTGCTTCCTTTGCCGCAAGGCCCTCTGTACCTCCTTCATCGAGTCCGAGGTCCCCCTTATGTCTCTGGAGATGCTCTCTGACATCCCCTTCGAGAGGGAGAAGTCGCCTGATTCGAATGCCTGCTTGGCTTCCCCTAGGCGCGCCTCGTAGTCTGTGGTGATGTCGCTGCCGGCTGCGTTAGATGCCTGCTCTGCTTCCTTCAGTGCCCTAGCGGCTTCCTGCTCGAGGGAGTTCAGGCTCTCCAAGTGCCCGGGTATAGTTGAGGCGATTTGCATGGCATCTAGGGGCTCCTCTGCATCCATGGCCTCCCTCGCGGCCACCAATAGCCCCCTTACCGAGTCGGCTGCTTGGCCCGTGTGCTCCGACAGGGCCTTCTCGCCCTCCAATATCGAGTCCATGGCTGGCTTCCAGTGGTCTATCACCACCTGTGCCTTCGACTTGGCCACCCTGTACAGGAGTTCGGCCTCCCTCAGGGAGCCGTGCTCCGCCTCCCTCTCCCCTTGCTCGAAGGCCCTTCGTGGGCCCATTGCAGACATGGTCACTGCCTCGGCTGCTTCCACCGAGGACAGTGAGTCGTTCCTGATGTCCCCGAGATCGACCGACATCGCGATTATCTTCTCTGACTCCCTCATTGCCTCCTCGATTAGCATGAGTCCCTTTTCCGGGTCCTGCCAACCGACATCCCTCGCGTTCTTGATCAATGAGGCAGCCTGCTCCAGGCCCGAGTTCTCCGTCCTGAGGTGCATCATCCTGTTTTCTGCAACCTCCAGGGTCTGTGCGAACTGCTTCCTTTCATCGTGCGCTTCGTCCCTTGACGACAAATCTGGATATATCGAAGCGAGAGAGGCCATGATTACCACCGCCCAGAGGATGCTGGGGGCATCAGAGGCGGCCATGACGGCTATCGCGATGGCTATGCCCACAATACCTGTGAGCCCACGAAACCTACGTGCAGAAATCGAGTAGTCGAAGGTGGTGGTTGCCGATGACCGCAGAACGATTGCTACGAACAATAGTATTGCTGATGCCACTATGTCGTCCTGCGAGGATAGGTCCAATCCAGCCATAGCCAATATGCCAGGCCATGCTATGTTGGATGCAGTGCCTATCCTAGTGCGCTCCACAGGGCCGTAGTCTATCAGATCGGATAGGAATATGGCTGAGAGGAAGAGTGCGGCAACCGGTCCTGATCTAGTGATCAGGTCCGCCTCTCCCTGAACTGCGGGCCAGAGCCACCACCCGCCTCCGAAAACCAGTATCAGGAGGCCCAAGAGGGCGAACTTCTCCACCCTGACCCTGTGCTCGTTGATTACCCTCTGGGGGTAGTCGGGAAGAAGCACCATGACAGTTGAGCACCCGCCTCTCTCAAGAGGTTCGCGGATGATTGACTGCCATCAGGGCCCAGTTGCGTCTCGTCCCCAGAGGCGGTTAGCCCCCCATATGGCAAGAGTGAGGATGACCAGGACCGCTAGGAAAGCCTGCGTCGAGCTGCTGATGGAGGATACGACCTTGGACTTCGCGTGGATGGCATCATCGAAGTCGAGAACGCCGGCGTCATCGTCCATGGAGCTCACCCATTCGAAGTAGAGGTCGTAGCTCCCGGTTCCATCCAAGTACACATTCAACTCGGAGCTGAACACCCCAGTCGACCCGGAGGTAGCTCCGGGGATTGTTACGTATCCGGTGCAATTGGAGGTATAGCAGAGCCTTCCTGATGCTGAAGTGGCTCCCAGATTCTGCATCGTCACGATGAAGGTGACAGTCTGGCCCTCTACCTGATCTCCGATAACGTTCTGCTGCAGTACCTCGATGTCGACGCCCAGAGCAGGGGCCACGGCTAGGTAGAACGAGATTGTTCCCCTGTTCCCTGAAGAGTCCCATGACTCTATCTCGAATAGGTGGTTCCCTGATTCCATGGGGGGCATCTGAACCTTCTCTGCGTCTCCCCAAGTGGCATTATCCACAATCTTCTCGCCTTCGAGGGACACTGTCCAAACCAGGTCCTCGATGGAGTCTATGTCATCGAATGACTCCGCTAGTGAAAGCATAACCTCGTCGCCCTCCCTCGCTGGGTTGTCGGGGGAGATTGGAACCGACTCAGCGAATATCTCGGGGATAATTGTCGGGGGGGAAGCGTCCAGCACTAGGATAGTCCAGATTCTGGATTCGTTGTTGCCAGCCTCGTCAGTGACCGTCATGGCCAGTTCCCAGACACTCCTCTCCTTCGACTCGTGACGCTCGCTCAAGTTCAGGTGCATGCCATTCACCTGACTCCCCTGGGAGAACCTGTCCGTGAATCCGAGTTCGTCATTGGAGAAGTGCCTCCATCCCTGGGACTTGTTGGATGTCACTTCTATCGAGACGGGTTGAATGAAGTCGTCAGTGGCTGTGACATTCATCGTCAGCATACTATCCGACCTGACTCGTATATTGCTCTGCGATTCATCATGGATTACCTCTGAGCCATTAGACTGGATCTCTGTGAAATGGGCATACCAGACAGGGGCGGCACCGTCGATGACCGTGTTCTCATACCAGAAAACCGAGGACGAGAAGCTGTCTGTGCACGTCACTGTCGCTGAGAGGACATCTCCAGCTGAGTACCCCAACTCAGAGGGGACTATCGTCTGCTCAATCTCCCTTGACTCGAGCATGAAGGTCCCATTGTTGGTAAATTCCCAGATTATTGAGAGAGTCTCCAGAGCACTGTCCATGCATGATGCTGAGTATGTTGTTGGCAAGTCCAATGGCATTGTCGAGAAACCCGTTGCATCGACCCTCTCGGCTGAAATGATGGGTGCTTGGTTCTCGTCGATCGAGATCCTGATGTCGGTGTATACCGGGGACTGGCCCCTGTACACTGTGAATTCACTTGGTGTTCCCTCGACTATTGGCTGCATGGCACTGTATCTGAACTCCCACGGGTGTGGGAGAGATATCGTCAGAGGAACCTCCTCGATCGCCGATCCTGTCCTTGGTAGGTCCAGAAGCCTCGTCGCCCTCGAATCGGCTTGCGCGACGAGAGCGGCTGACTCGTTCCATCCCCAAGTTCCGTTTTCCATGTCCACGGAGCCCGTGATCGGGGGGAATACCTCGACGGAGGCTCCTTCATAGG
>Ga0315326_10000141_pt1 | contig 31409 bp, 19 predicted proteins | sample M180m32315metaG_FD_203457 | JGI IMG/M metagenome (GOLD analysis project Ga0315326, IMG submission 203457) | Ammonia-oxidizing marine archaeal communities from Monterey Bay, California, United States - M1 80m 32315 | ecosystem: Environmental > Aquatic > Marine > Coastal | place: USA: California... | reverse complement strand
AATTTCTCTTGTTGAAACCCATAGTACTAATGTTTCTACTGGTACTACAACTACTATTGTGAGTATTGCAAGTACTTATAGTTCGGCAAAGATTTTAGTTGAAGTAACCCCAGATGTGGGTGGAGATGGATCCACTATTAATTCAAATGAATTTGAATTTACTGAGCTTAATATTGTTCATAATGGAACAGATGTTGCTATTACAGAATATGGACAGTTGATGACTAGTTTGGGTGGATATTCATCAGCTGGATATGGAACTTATTTACCTTATCTGGATGGTTCTTCACTAAAAGTTGATTTTATTCCAAACGCTGGTATAGGTACAACTGCTGCTGTTAATACAATTACAGTTGGGTTGGCAAATTCAACCTATACTGGTATTGGAACGGTTCAGATGAAGCATGCTAGATTAGAATCTGTCACTACAACTATTGCTTCTTCAGGATCTCCAACAGAAAATGTAATCTGTGAATATGAAGATGCTTATGATGCTGGTTATTTTCTAGTTCAAGTTTGTGATAAAACTAATAACGAATATCAGTTATCTGAAGTTGCTGTTGTTGATAATTATGTTGCTGGAAGTGGGGATACTTTTGATGTTGAATGGGCAAATATAGAGACTGCTGCTGGATTGGGTACAATTGGTTCTAGATTAAATGGATCAACTGTTGAACTTGTATTTACTCCACTACCCAGCATTGATATTGAAGTAAATGTCTTCATGAATGCCTTAAGAATTCAAGATGATACTCAAGATGAGATTTCTTTCAATAATGGATCTATAAGATCTGGATTTGGAGAGTATGAAGGAACAGAGAGAGATATTAAGAGAGCATTTGGTTTAACACATAAAAATTATGGTATTTTTGAAAGATATTTCTTAGGGGATGATTCTACTATTGTAAGTGTTAGTGATGATACTATTAAGATACCAAATCATTTTTATGTAACAGGAGAAAGAATTAATTATACTCATGTTGGAACTGCTACTTCTGCAATTGGAATTGCGGCAACTAGCTTCTCTGGTGTTGGTGTTACCGAATATTTGCCAGAAGAATTATTTGTTGTCAAAATTAGTGATGATGCAATTAAGATTGCTAGAAATGCAGAAGATGCATTGAACGTTGTTCCAACAACAGTAGATATTACAAGTGTTGGTATTGGAACTTCACATAGGTTTGTTGCAACAAATCAAAATACAAAAATAATTAATGCCCTTGATAATATTATTCAATCTCCTGTAGTATCTACTGCTGTTACGACTACACTTGCAGACCAAATATTTACTACTGATAATATAATTGAGTTCTCAGGAATTACTTCATTCTATGGTGGAGATCTGATTAAGATTGGTACTGAAATAATGAAGATTGAAGGGGTGGGTATTGGAAGTACCAATATGATGAGAGTTCGTAGACCATGGTTGGGAACGGTTTTAGCTGGATATGGAACTGGTGACTTAATTACTAAGATTGACGGAAATTATAATATTGTAGATAATGTTTTAAATTATGTGGAAGCTCCACATGGTAATATTCCTATTGGAAGTGTGACAAATCCCCCGGATGATAGGGATTGGACTGGGATATCTACATCATCCACCTTCCAAGGAAGGGTCTTTATGAAATCAGGTATTACCGGATCTTCTACTGATGCATACTTTAATAATTACGTTTTTGATGATATTTCTCAAAATTTTGATGGTATCAATAATGAATTTACTTTAAAAGCGAATGGATCGGATATTACGGGCATAACTTCGGATGGAGTAGTTTTAATTAACAGTATATGGCAAGGAAGAGGAGCTTTAAGTAATTATATTCTAGAAGAATCTTCGGGTATTACATCTATTACTTTTACAGGAGATTATCCTACCATAAATGATGACATTAATATATCTCCATATCCAATTGGTGGAGTAATTGTTTCAGTTGGTTCTACTGAAGGGTTGGGGTATCAACCACTAGTAGCTGCTGGGGGGACAGCAAAAGTTTCAACAGCAGGAACTGTATCTCTCATTTCTATTGGTTATAGTGGATCTGGATATAGAAGTGGAATTGGTCAAACGGTTAACGTTTCCATTCAACAGGAAGATCTTACTGCTACTAATATAGTTTCTATCGGTACTGCTACTATTGGATCTACTGGATCTCTAACTGGTGTTGCAATAACAAATCCACATATATTCTACAAACCCAAAACTATAATGAATGTTGGATATAATTCAATAACAGGTATGAGTACAGTTACTACTTTACTTCCTCATGAATTAGCAGTTGGTAATGAAGTTGTATTATCGGGAATTGCCTTTACATGTTTATATTCCGGACCTAAAAATATTTCAGCATTTGATTATCATGCATCAAGTGGTATTGTAACTGTTACTACTTCCGGAGTTCATGGATATAGTGTTGATCAAGATGTAATATTTACTGGTATTGCAATGACATGTGGATTGGATGCTGGTGCTTCCACTCATTATTATCCTAGAGGTGAAGATCCTGCTTACGATACGGCTATTTCTATTGCATCCACAACTGCTACAACTATTACAGTTAAGGTTGGATATGGTGCTCCTATTGATCAATTTGCTCATACCTTTGTAAGTGCAACGAGTGGAGCAGTAATTAGTGGTGGTGATTATGCACATCAATATGTAAGTGCTGCAAGTAGTGCAGTGATCACTGGAGGCGATTATGAGCACACCTTTGTCAGCGTAGGTGTTGGCACCATCACTGTAACTGGAATAGGGTCTACGACGCCTACAGACGCCACCTATACCGCTTCTACGGGTGATTTGGTATTGACTGTTGGATCGGGTCACACATACACTACAAGCGATACTGTAGGCATTGGAACGAGTGCATTGATCTTTAGTTGTTCAATGGATAATAATGCTACTGACCATACTTATCCTCGTTCTACTGATCCTATTATTGGTGTAAACACTTCTATTACAGCAGTTACTGCTAGCACCATTACAGTTAATGTTGGTGCATCTCCTTTGGTATATTATCAAGTCTCAGATGCAACATATCATCCTTCTTCAGGACTATCTACAATTACTATTGGTTCTCATTCATTAACAACTTCAACTAGTATTAGATTAGCTAATGATGCTTTAACCTTTAGATGTGCCATGGATAATTATGCTTCTTTGCATACTTATCCAAGATCTACTGATCCAGGATTTAGCACTGCTTTAGGTATTACTACAACGACTTCTAATACAATTACAGTTAATGTAGGTGCATCACCTATTGTAAATTATAATGTAACTGGAGCAGATTATAGTGCTAATGTGGGTGTGATGACCATGACTATTGGTGCTCATACTCTGCAGACTGGTGAGAGTATTAAGTTAGCTACTGAATCTCTATCATTTACTTGTGATAAGGATAGTGGAGTTACTACACATAGATATCCCAGAAAACCTGATCCTTTCTATACTGGATCTAAAATTACTAGTCTTCCTAGTACTACTCAGTTTGTTACATATGTTGGTATTTCTACTGTTGATACTTATTATAAGTCTGGTGGAACAGTTCAAGGTGTTATTATAGCTCCTAGAGCAGTTAATAATTCATCAAGTAAAACTGATCCTGCATATGGCCAAGTAACAGTTAATAATGTTCTTGATGATTATAGTTTCCAAGTTCCAACTGGTATTTCTACACGTTCCCATTTCTATGCTAGAGGTGGAAAAATTGAAAAATCGATGAAGGTATTATTTGATTATCCTCTTTCATATACCAATCTTCCTTTACAATATAGTTCTTCTAGTGCAGTTGGAATTGGATCTTCTGCAACTATTGATATTCAAGTTGGTCAAGGATCTAGTATAATTGATTTTGAAATTAAAAATACCGGATATGGATATGGTAATGGGCAAATTTTAACTATTCCTGTAGGAGGATCTACTGGAATTCCAACTACTTCTGGATTTAAAGAATTTAATGTAACAATTGATAGAATAGTTTCCGATCAATTTACTGGATGGTCTCTTGGAGAGCTAGAAACTTTAGATAATGTAAGTAACTACATTGATGGAACAAGAGTTGATTTCCCATTATCACTAGCAGGAGATACAGTTTCTATTTTGGCAGCTAGAGGATCAAAAATTGTTCTTCAAGATGTTTTAATTGTAACTGTTAATGATATACTTCAAATTCCAGGTGATGGGTATGAGTTTGATGGTGGAAGTATTATTACATTTACCGAAGCCCCTAAACTTGAGGATACTATTAAGATTGCATTTTATAAAGGAAGTGGATTTGATGTTATTGAAAAAGAAGTTATTGAGACTGTTAAAGTAGGTGATAATTTAACTATTGGATATGATTCTTCAAAAGGGCAAGCATCTTATTTACAGCAAGATCCTAGGACTGTTACACAGATTAATTCTACTGATCTAGTAGAAACAAGTGCATATTCGGGTCCAGGTAATACTCAAGATACAACCTTATTAAGACCTGTTGTATTGTGTAGGCAAACTGCAGATAAGATTATTAATGAGAAGATCGTTGGTAAAGATAGAGAATTATATGAAGCAAACATTAATCCTGTTGCTTATATTATCAAATCTGTTGGAATTGGGTCAACAGCAATTTATGTGGATAATATTCGACCATTCTTTGATGCTGAAAATGAAAATTATGTCAATACAGATTTCCAGAATAAAGTTAGTTTTATAAGACAAGAAACTAAAACAGGAGCTGCTGCCACTGCGGTTGTTTCTGGATTGGGTTCTATTTCTTCTGTTGTTATTTCGGACGGTGGAGTTGGATATACTACCGCATTTGTTAGTATTGCTTCTACAGTGGGTGTAGGCACCACTACAAGGGCATTTGGGTCAGTTACAATTGGAACTAGTGGAACTATTACTGGAGTGGCAGTTACAAGTCCTGGAGTGGGATATACATACACTAATCCTCCTTTGGTTCTTATTTCTCCTCCAGTATCTACCACAGAAACAAATTCAGTATCTTCTTATTCTGGTGATTCTGGAGTTATTGTAGGAGTTGGTACTACTACTAATGGAGCGCAACCTCAACTTATATTTGATCTCTTTATTCCATATGATTCTGAGCTAAGAAATGCTACTCTTACAGGCACTCCTGTAACTCTTAGTGGAATTTCTACAAATGATTACTTTATGGTATATGAATCTAATACAGGAGCTGGATCTACGTCTATAACTTCTTTAGATTCTGCGGGATCTACTACTGTGGGAATAGGAACTTCATTTGTAGATAATATCTATTCTGTTCAAAGTTTTGAAAATCATTCAACAAGTATATCTGGTATTACTACATATGTTAGAAGAGTATATGTAAATACTCAGAACTTGGTTACTTATGGATCTGGAATATCAACTTCAGATTATTTTGGTGATTTTAGTTGGGGTAGAATTATGCTAACATCTAGAGTTGGGATAAATTCTTATAGTGCATATACTTTAAATGGAATTGGAACCGTAGATTCTGGTATTTCAACATCTATGATTGTTGAGAGATCCGTTTCTTTAAAATCCAAAAACTATAGTGTTTGATTAATAGTTAAATAAATAAATAAAAAGTTCCAAAAAATGGCTGCCATTATAACTGATCAAATTAGGATACTAAACGCAAAGAATTTTGTTGCAGGAATACAATCTGCTAGTAGTTCCTATTATTCTTTTGTTGGGTTAACTAATCCCACAGATTATCAGTCTGATTGGGATAGTAGTCCACCTTCCCCCAAAGATTCTTTTAATGATGAAAATGAATATTGGGATACAATGATTGCATTGAAGAAAATTAATTCTTCAGATGTAAGACAAGTTATCAACAAGAGATCATGGGCGTCTGGAACTACCTACGATTATTATCGTAGTGATTATACGGTTTCTAATGCTGCTAAAATTTCTGGAGCAACTAATTTATATAATGCTTCATATTATGTTCTTAACAGTGACTATAGAGTTTATGAATGTTTGCAAAATGGAACTGATCCCGATAATCCGAATGGGAGACCTTCTTTAGATGAACCTACGTTTACTGATTTAGAACCAAGATCTGCAGGTAGTAGTGGGGATGGTTATATTTGGAAATATCTCTATACTATTAAGCCAAGTGATATTACTAAGTTTGAATCTACTGATTTTATACCAGTTCCTCAAGATTGGGCAACAAATACTGATAATGCTGCAGTAAGAGGTAATGCAATAGACGGATCTATTAAAATTGCAACCATTACTAATCGTGGTGTTGGCCTTGGTACTGCTAATAGAAGTTATGCTGCAGTTCCTATTCAAGGAGATGGAAGTGGAGCAACAGCAACTATTATTATTAATAATGATTCACAAGTCGGATCTATAACAATTTCTAATGAAGGATCTGGATATACTTATGCCAGTGTTGATTTAGCTGCTGGTGGAGTTCCAACAGGAACTACAAGACCTGTTTTTAATGTTATTATTTCTCCTGAAGGAGGGCATGGATCCGATATTTATAGAGAACTTGGTGCATATAATGTTCTTTTATATTCAAGAATTGAAAATGATAATGAAAATCCAGATTTTATAACCGGAAATAAAATTGCAAGAGTGGGAATTGTACAAAGTCCACAACAATATAATTCTACGGCAATTTTAAATGCAGATAAAGCAAGTGCTGTTGGAGCACTTAGATTGGCTGGTACGGGTTATAGTACAGCCACATTTACCTCTAATGCTTATTTTACGCAAACTGTTGCTACGGGATCAACTGCTGTAGGTAGAGTTGTTAATTATGATCAAAATACTGGAGTATTAAAGTATTGGCAAGATAGGTCAATGGCGGGTTTCAATACGGTTGGAACTGCTGTAACAGATCCAACTTATGGATTTGAATTGAAAGAGTTTACTTCTTTTCCAACTGGAGATGGAAGTGTAACAATTGTTCCTTCATCGGGTTCAAATTTAGAAATTGATACATCATTTACAGGTCTCTCTACAGTAATAAATAATAGGACATATTATCTTGGTCAATCTTTTACTAGTGGAATTGCTAATCCAGAAGTTAAAAAACACTCTGGAAATATAATTTATGTTGATAATAGACCATCTATTACGCGATCCTCTAATCAAAAAGAAGATATCAAAGTTATTTTGCAGTTCTAAAAAATCATGCCGCAACAAACCAATCTCAATGTATCGCCATATTTTGACGACTTTGATCCAGCTAATGACTATCATAAAGTATTATTCAAACCTTCCTATCCTATACAGGCTAGAGAGTTAAATAATCTTCAGTCAATACTGCAAAATCAAATTGAAAGATTTGGGCAGCATTTTTTCAAAGAAGGTGCAAAGGTAATTCCTGGAAATACTTCATATAATAAGAGGTATACGGGGATACAATTAAACAATAGTTATAAAGGAGTACCTGTATCTGCTTATATAGAGCAATTAGTAGGATTAAAAATTACTGGACAAAATTCTGGTGTAACAGCAGTTGTTGATAAGGTATTGTTACCAGAAGAATCAGAAAGAGATACTCTTACTTTATATGTAAATTATATACAATCCAGTACTGTAAATAATTCCACCCAAACATTTTCCGATGCTGAGCCATTGACATGTGCTGAGGATATTGTTTCTGGATTATTGAGTAATTCTGTTATTACTGCGGGAGCTCCTTTTGCTATTACAGTTGCTAATGCTGCTGCTGTTACAGGGTCTTCTTATCATATTGGTGAAGGTGTATATTTTATGCGCGGCAATTTTGTTAATGTAGATGAAGAAACATTGATTCTCGATCAATATACCAATATTCCTACTTATAGAGTCGGATTATATGTAGAAGAGGAAATTGTTACTCCAGCTCAAGATGAAGCATTAAATGATAACTCTCAGGGATATAATAATTATGCTGCATCAGGTGCCGATAGATTAAGACTTACTACACATTTATATAAAAAAGAAATAACTGATTTAGATGATAATACTTTTGTTGAAATAGTATCGGTAATTGATGGTGTTTTAAAAAAACCAGTTTCTACAGTTTATGGAGGAGGTGGATCTTTTAGTTATGATATAACAGATACTCTTGCAAGAAGAACTTTTGATGAAAGTGGTAATTATCAAGTAAAACCTTTTAATATTTCTTTTTTAAATTCATTAAATGATAATGTAGGAAATAGGGGGATTTGGCAGGTTGGTCAATTTACATCTGGAGGAGCTTCGCCGTCTAATAATTTGGGTGTATATAGAATTTCACCAGGAAAAGCTTATGTAAAGGGATATGAAGTTGAAACTACCGATACATATTTTTTAGATGTAAACAAACCTAGAACAACAAAACTTTTAGAAGATCAATCAATAATATACAATACAGGACCTACTGTAAAATTAAATAGTATCTATAGATCACCTACCATAGGAATTGGTAATACTTATTATGTAAGTTTAAGAAACCAAAGAGTGGGTGTTGCTGATACATATTCTGGATCAGATGGGGCTCAGGATGGTAAAGAAATTGGTGTTGCTCGTATCTATGATTATAGATTAGAGTCTGGATCATATGATACTACTAATGGAAATAGAAATGAGTGGGATATGTCATTATATGATATACAAACTTATTCTACTCTTACATTAAATCAAGCTGATACTCTTACAATACCATGTTTTATTGAAGGTAATAATAGTGGTGCTACAGGTTTTTTACGTCATAGTGTTAATGCAGGAACAGCTGTAACTGTATATGATAAATCGGGTAGTTTTATTCCAGATGAACAACTTATTATTAATGGTATTGCCGGTGGAAGAATTGCTATAGCAGTTACAGATAACTCTATTTCAGATGTAAAATCTTTATATGCAACAAATGATGGTATTAGTGGAATTAATACTTTCCATGCAAATGTAATTCAATCATCTAAATGGGAAGTTGGAATAGCATCTATTACGGTTCCTAGTGGGTCTCCCAGTATCAGTACAGTAAGAAGCACTGCTTTTTCTAATTGGGCACCGGGTGTTATAAAAGAAAATGATTTAATTCAATATACTGATACAACATTAGCATCTCCTGATCCTGTTATGGCTAGGGTTACTTATGTTGGAAATGGGACTGATATTCCATCTAGTCGTATAGAAGTTGTAGGAGTTGCTACTGTAACAGGAATTGTAGAGGGTGCTCTTCCTTCTGCTCAGTTACAAGTGACTGATTTGAAATTATTGACTACTGCTTTAGATAAGTCTACGGATAATACTTTATATACTGTACTTCCGAAGCCTAATGTATCAGATGTAGATTTTACTAGTGCATCTATTACCATTAGAAAGACTTTTAGTGTTGATATTACTGATAAACAAATAACTACTTCATCTAGACCTACAGCAGGAACTAATGAAACATTTTTACCATTCGATGTAGAAAGATATACTTTAATAAGATCAGATGGAAGTACAGAAGAATTAACATCAGATAAAGTAACTTTTAATTCTACTGCAACTGAATTCGGAGCAAGTAATCTTGGATCAGATGATACAGGAGCAACACTTGTTGCTACTTTGAAAAAAGTGAAGCCAACATCAAAGAAAAAGATAAAAAATAGGGTTAATTCATTAGTTGTTTCTAAATCTAGAGATTCAGCATCTGGTATTGGATCAACTACTCTTAATGATGGATTGGATTTTGGGGATGGTTATTATCCATATGGAACTAGAGTTCAAGATAAAACTTTATCATTGAATACTCCTGATATTATTACAATTCATGGAATTTATGAATCTTCTGATACTTCTGATCCATCTGCACCTAAAGCAACACTTTCATCTATTAATAGTTCTACTACTACAACTTCAGAGTTTATAATTGGAGAACTTTTAATAGGACAAACAAGTGGAGCAGTTGCTGCATGTGCAGAAAAAGTGAGTAGTGATCAAATTTCCTATGTTAAGAAAAATGAACTTTATTTTATAGAGGGAGAAACTGTAATCTCTCAAGAAACTGCTATATCAGCAGTTGTAAGTGCTTTAGATTCACCTAGTTTTGATATTAGTAGAAGTTATACTTTTAGTGTAGGTCAAAAAAATACATTTTATAATTATGGAACTTTGAAAAGAAAAGCGGATATTTCAGCACCTGATAAGAGAATAAAAGTTTATTTTGAAAGTGGTTATTATGAATCTACGGATGAAGGTGATCTTACTAGTGTAGATTCATATAATACATTTAATTATACTAACGAAATTCAAAGTATTGATGGACATAGAAATACGGATATTTTTGATATAAGACCAAGAGTTTCTGATTATACTGTAACTGAAAGTACAAGATCACCTTTAGAATTCTTTGGAAGATCATTTAATGGGTCAGGAAATTCAGCTGCTAATATTCTTGCATCTGATGAAAATATTATTAGTGATATATCATACTATCAAGGAAGAATTGATAGAATTTTTGTATCTAAAGATGGAAGATTCCAAGTAATTTATGGTACTCCCGCTGATAGCCCACAATTACCAAATCCTATTGATGATGCTATTGAGTTGGCTACAGTTACGCTTCCTCCATATGTTTATAATACTGAAAATGTAAATATTAGTTTTCTAGAGTATAAACGCTTTAGAATGGTGGATATTAAAAATCTTGAAAATAGAATTAAGAATTTAGAATTTTATACTGCTTTATCATTATTGGAAGTAGAAACTGCCAATATGTTTATTCCTGATGCTGATGGTTTAAATCGGTTTAAGTCTGGATTCTTTGTAGATAATTTTTCATCTTTTAGAACACAAGGAGGGAATTTTAAGAATTCTATTGATACCAAGAACCAAATATGTAGACCTTCTCATTATACTAATTCTGTTGATTTGATGTTAGGCCCTGTTGTAAATCAAACTCAAAATACGGATCTTGCTTTTAATCTAATTGAGGGGACAAATGTAAGAAGAAAAAATGATGTTATAACTTTAGATTATAGTGATACCATGTTCATAGAACAACCTTATGCTACTAGATCTGAAAGTGTAACTCCTTTCTTAATGAGTTTTTGGACTGGTACTCTTGAATTAACTCCAGCTTCAGATACTTGGGTTGATACTACTAGAATTGAAGATAGAATTATTCAAGTTGAAGGTGATTTTGAGAATGTGATGAATGAAGCAGTTCAAAATCAAAATGTAGATCCTCAAACTGGATTTGCTCCTACGGTTTGGAATGCTTGGGAAACGAATTGGGTGGGAACTACTGTTGTAAATACAACTCGTAATGTAGATAGATCATGGTCTACGGGGAACTGGAGAAGTGGTAGCACTTGGAGACAAACTTGGCAACAAGAACTAGAAGAAACTAGAAGAACTGGTTTTGATGTTAGAACAGGATCCCAGACTATAATTACTGAACAATGGGATAATACTTCTGTTGGTGATAGAGTTGTTAGTAGGGCTATTATTCCTTGGATGAGATCACGGAATATTGAATTTGTTGCTAAGGCAGTAAAGCCCACGACAAGAATGTATGCTTTCTTTGACGGGGAAGATATTACAAAATATTGTGTTCCTAAACTTCTTGAAATTAGTATGGTTAGTGGTACATTTCAGGTTGGAGAAACTGTAACAGGAGGAACTTCACCTACTGGTCTTGCTGATCCTCTTAATCCGGGTGTAGCAGCTGCTATAGAATTTAGAGTTGCTCAATCCAATCATAGAGAAGGATCTTTTAACTCTCCAACAGCAACTTATCCTATAAACCCATATACAAATTCCATTCTTCCTTCTTCATATTCTTCCACTTCCAATATTTTGAATGTGGATACTTTCTCTCTTGCTTCTGAAGTACAAGGTGAATATAGTGGTTGGGTAAGTCCTGGGATGACTCTGTTGGGCGGATCAAGTGGCGCAGTTTGTACAATTAATAGTGTCAGGCTTGTTTCGGATATAACTGCAACAGTGATTGGATCCTATTTTAATCCTAATCCTAATATCCCCAACCATCCTAGATTTGAAACAGGAACTAAGAGTTTTGTTTTGATTAATGATGAAGATAATGATATTGATTCTGCAACAACAATGGCTGATGAAACCTTTACTTCTGCAGGAACTCTTGAAACGGTTCAAGAAAATATTGTTTCTGTTAGAAATGCAAGGGTAGAAACTAGAGTAACAGAAGAACAAACAGCAACTTTTGAGACTATTTCTACTCGTGTTACTGGTTCTGCTGCTATAACGGGGGCAATTCAAACTGGTAGTTGGCGGAGAAATGGAGATCCACTTGCACAATCATTTAGAGTTGAAGATCCTACAGGAATATTTGTAACAAAATGTGATATATTTTTCCGAACTGTAGATGATAATAATATTCCTGTTAAGTTTCAGTTGAGAACTATGAAAAATGGAACTCCAACTGAAAAGATCCTTCCATTTGCAGAAATTACATTATATCCTAATGATATTACAGTTTCGAGTGATGGATCGGTTGCTACTACGGTTGAGTTTGATGCTCCGGTATATTTGGAAGGTGACCAAACAGAATATGCTATGGTTTTAATATCAAATTCCACAGCATATAGTGTTTATATTTCAAGAGTGGGTGAGAACGATCTTCAAACTCAGACTTTTGTGCAGAATCAACCAGTTCTAGGTTCTTTATTCAAATCACAAAATGGTTCTACGTGGGATCCAAGTCAATGGGAAGATCTTAAATTTACTCTTTATAGAGCAGCATTTGAACTTTCTGGAGTTGTAGATTTTTATAATCCACAACTTACTAAAGGAAATAATCAAATTCCTGTTTTGATGCCAGATTCATTATCTTTAACTTCAAGAAGTATAAGAGTTGGACTTGGAACAACAGTTGCTGATTCTTATGAAATGGGAAATGTATTTTTCCAACAAGGAACTAATGCTACTGGTCATCTTGTAGGGGTAGCTGGAAGTGCAAGTGGTTCATTGACTGTTTCTAATCCTGGTATTGGATATACTCCTACCGATGGAGGACTTACATTTGCAGGGGTGAATTTAGTTACATTAACCGGTAATGGACGTGGAGCAACTGCAGAAGTTACAATTGCTAATGGAGTAGCGGCCGCTGCAACAATTACTGGAAATGGGGGATATGGTTATCAAGTTGGTGATGTTCTTGGTATTACTACTATTGGAATTGCTAGTTTGGGAAGAAATTCTAAATTTACTATTGCTGGAATTGGTATAACTAATGAACTTATTTTTGAAAATGTTCAAGGTAATTTTATTGTTGGATCTGCTAATACAGTAATGTTTATTAACAGTTCTGGTATTACTACAGAACTTAATTCTTCTGGAGCAACTGGATTGGGAACTGGGGGAGATGTTCAAATTTCTACTATTAATGTTGATTCTGATGGTACTCATATTAAAGTGAACCATAGGAATCATGGAATGTATTTTGGTGATAATATTGTAGAGATATCTGGTGCAGTGTCAGATGTTAAGCCTACTCAATTAAATGCTGCTTATTCTTCAGGTTCTACCGGAAATATATCAGTAGGTGATGGAACAATATTCTCTACTTTTGAGAGTGTTGGGGTAGGAACTACTAATGTTGGATTCCTTAAAATTGGAGATGAAATTATTGAATATACAAATGTTTCTGGTAATAATATTGGTGGAAATATTGTAAGAGGAGGAAATTCTATAGATTATGCGGTTGGTACTCCTGTTTACAAATATGAACTTGGGGGAGTTAACTTGAAGAGAATTAATGGAATTCATACACTATCTGATGCTACAGTTTCTAATCCTATTACTTTTGATTCCTATAATATTAAATTGAATATGTCTACGACATTTAATGTTAATAATAACAATAGAGGTAATGATGTTGGATTCGCAGCATTATATTTGAATAGCACTAAATCTGCTGGTGGATATAATATAAGAGCAACTCAAAATATGCCTTATGAAATTATTACTCCAATTGTTCAGAATGTAACATCTCCTGGCACTTCTCTTGTTGGTGAGGTAAGAACTGTTACCAGTCAAAGTATGAGTGGAACAGAAATTCCTTATCTTGATAATGGGTTTGAAAGTATTGCCCTTAATACTCCCAATTATTTGGATAGTCCCAGATTGATTGCATCTAAAGTTAATGCCGATGCTAAATTAACAACTCTTGAAGGATCTAAGTCTTTGAATATGAGATTATTCCTCGGAACTACCGATGCTAGAATAACTCCAGTTATTGATGCACAAAGAGTAAGTACTATTCTTACATCTAATAGAGTTAATGATGTTATTGAAAATTATGCAACAGATAATAGAGTAAATACTTTGAATATTGATCCAACAGCATGTCAGTATATTTCCAAAGAAATTTCTTTAGAAAATTCTGCTACATCTCTTAAGATAATTGTTAGTTCTCATATTGATGTTGGTACTGATATTAGAGCATTCTATGCCATAGGTGATGGCGCAGGATTTGAACCAATATTTACACCATTCCCTGGATATAACAATCTTAATAGTAGAAGGCAAATGATTGCTGCCGAAGATAGTAATGGCCAATCTGATGTGTTTGTTCCAAAATCAAATGTTATATCAACTGTGCAGCATGGTACGACGGGAGGGGTAACATCCTATGTGGAAGCTTTCAAAGAGTATACTTTTACTGCTGATCAATTACCTTCCTTTAGATCTTATCAAATTAAGATAGCATTGATTTCTAATAGTCAGGTTTATGTACCTGTAATGAAACAACTTAGAGTAATGGCATTAGCTTAATATGGAATATTATGATGTGGAAGGAAATGGTGATCTGGCTAGAGATCCATCTACTAATGCAATTATAAATGTGAATAACGTAGATTATGAGCATTATGTTGAAGGTCGTAAAGCGAAAATGTTAAAGAATGAAAAAGTAAATTCTATGGAAAAGGATTTATCTGATTTGAAGGGTGAGATTAATGAAATAAAATCTCTACTTAAGGAGTTAGTCCATGGCAACTAAAAAGATAACATTTGATCCAGATGCTGGAGTACCCGTTGCTTCTAATTTGACCATTTATGGTGGAGCTAATTTCAATGCCAACTTTAATGTAGTTGATACATCTAATGCTGCATTTGATTTTTCAGGTGCAGGAACTACTTGGACTGGTTCTTCACAAATGCAAAAAAGTGTTGGAGCAGGATCCACTACGGTTCCTACTGCTACCTTTAATGTTGGATTTACCAGTGCAGCTGGTGGAAAATTTGCATTAACATTGGCATCTACAGCAACTACTAGTATTTCTGAAGGAAGATATCTTTATAATGTTTTGGTGAGTTCTGGAACGACTACTTACAATATTGTAAACGGAGATATTTTGGTATATCAAGGCATTTCATCTGCTCCAACCTAAATATTGTAGAGGTATTGTATAAATGGCCCAACCAGCAAGTAGACAAGAATTAATAGATTACTGTAAGAGGCAGTTGGGTGCTCCCGTATTGGAGATTAATGTTGCGGAAGAGCAAATAGAGGATATACTAGATGATGCTATACAGTATTTTCAAGAGAGGCATTTTGATGGTGTTTCTCCGATGTATTTAAAATATCAAGTAACTCAAGCAGATATTGATAGGGGAAGAGCACCACATAAAAGTCAAGTAGGAATCGTTACAACAAATACCCCCGCAACAATTGCTGGGGTATCGACATCATTTAAATGGGAAGAAAATAGCAATTATTTACAAGTACCACCAAATATTATTGGAGTAACAAAAGTATTTCATTTTGATGGATCCAATTCCATGTCAAGTGGGATGTTTAGTGTTAAGTATCAGTTATTCCTAAATGATATGTATTTCTGGGGTGCCATGGAAATGTTGACTTATGCAATGACTAGAAGTTATTTGTCTGATATTGAGTTTTTATTAACCACACAAAAACAAATAAGATTTAATCAGAGAATGGATAGGTTATATCTTGATATTGATTGGGAGACTGTTAATGTGGGAGAATGGTTAATTCTGGATTGTTTTATGGCATTAAATCCTAATGATTTTGTTAGAGTTTGGAATGATTCTTTCTTGAAAATATATGCAACTGCTCTTATTAAACGACAATGGGGACAAAATTTATTAAAATTCCAAGGAGTAAAACTGCCAGGTGGAGTAGAATTGAATGGTAGGCAAATCTATGATGATGCTCAAAAAGAATTAGATGGTATTAGAGAAAGAATGTCCAATACTTACGAATTACCTCCATTGGATATGATAGGTTAATAGCATGGCACTTAATCCATATTTTCAACAGGGATCGAGGTCTGAACAAAATTTAGTTCAAGATTTAATCAACGAACAGTTGAGGATGTATGGTGTTGATATTCATTATATGCCCAGAAAATATATGGCCGAAAATAAGGTCATAAAAGAAGTAATTTCCTCAAAATTTGATGATGCATATCCTTTAGAAGCCTATATTGATAATTATGATGGATATGCAGAAAATCCTGTTCTTTTATCAAAGTTTGGTATTGAGAATACAAATGATATAACATTAGTTATTTCTAGGGAAAGATGGGAAACTTATATTGAACCATTATTACAAAATGAACCCAATGTAAAGTTGACTACTAGGCCTAAAGAGGGTGATTTAATTTATTTCCCATTAGGAGATCGTTTATTTGAAATTAAGTATGTAGAGCATGAAAAACCATTTTATCAACTTCAGAAAAATTATGTTTATACATTAAGATGTGAACTCTTCCGTTACGAAGATGAAGTTATTGATACTGGAATTGCTGAAATTGATGATGAGTTAACAGGAGATGATTCTGACGGAACTACTGATGAGGGAATTTCAACAGTTCTTGGACCAATTCAAACTCTTACACTGGTTGGAACTGGTGTAGATGCAACTGCTGTAACAAATGTTGTTGATGGTGGTGTTAAATACATTACTATGACCAATAGAGGTGGTGGATATACTAGTGGTCCGGTTATAGGCATCTCTTCTGCTCCTTCTGGAGGTGTAACAGCAGTTGGTATTGCATCTATGATTGGTGGAATTCAATACTGTAATTTGAATTTAAATGCCAACCAAAAATCGGTTCAAGCAATTTATTTGACAAATTCTGGTGCTGGATATACGGTGGCTCCTGCAGTAACTGTTACAAGTACTAGTGGAGCTGGAGCAGCAGGAACAGCTTATATTGGAGATGGTGTTATAGGTATTGTCACTGTTACTGCCGGCGGTAATGGGTATGTTAATCCGCCTGCTATTACGTTTACAAATGAAGTATTCTTATCCGGAGTTACTACTGTTAGTGCTGCAGCAACTGCCTATATAAGCAGTGCAGGAATAGTTACTTCAATTCATATTAGTAATGCTGGTTTAGGATATAGTGTTGCACCTACTGTATCGATAGCAAGTGCTGATACATCATCAACTGGAGATTATCTCTTTAATGAAATAGTTACTGGATCTGTAAGTAATACCACCGCAAGAGTAAGAACTTGGGATTCTTCCACCAATACTCTTGAGGTTGCTTCTATTACGGGAACTTTCCTAAGAGGAGAAACTTTAACAGGAGGATCTTCAGGAGCAGCTCATGTTTTAAGAGTTGTTGATACTTCTCTTGATGCTGGATTTGCTGATAATTATAATATAGAAACCCAAGCAGATGAAATATTAGATTTCTCAGAAGCAAATCCCTTTGGCACACCATAAATATAATATAAACGGAACTTAGCAATGTTTGAATATTTTTATAACGAAATTTTGAGGAGAACCATTATTTCTTTTGGTACTCTCTTTAATAATATTTCAATTACTCATACTGATTCTTCAGATAATACCTTAAGTGTTACTAAGGTTCCTTTGTCTTATGGACCTACTCAAAAATTCTTAGCTAGATTAACACAGTCTCCGGATTTAAATCAATCTACAATGATTACTCTCCCAAGAATGTCATTTGAATTCACGGGAATGACTTATGATCCATCTAGAAAAGTAACTACTACTCAACAATTCGTTGTACAAAATCCTAGTTCGGATACTCCTGATGAGAAAAAGGCATATATGCCTGTTCCTTATAATATGCAATTTGAACTTGCTATTATGTGTAAGTTGAATGAGGATGCATTACAGATTGTAGAGCAGATTCTTCCTTATTTTCAACCATCCTATAATGTTACTGTAGAATTGGTTAATACTATAAAAGAAAAAAGAGATATTCCTATCATTCTTGAAAATATAACAATGCAGGATGATTATGATGGAGATTTTAATACACGAAGAGTTCTATATTATACACTAAGATTTACTGCAAAAACTTATCTCTTTGGTCCTGTTTCTGGTGCAACATCCGATATTATCAAAAAGGCCAGCGTCAGGTATCTTGCGGGAGATTCCAAGTCTACCACCAGAGATATTACATATTCAGTTGAACCAAGAGCACTTAAAGATTATGATGATAGTATTGTTACTCAATTGGCGGAAGATCTGATTACTGTAGATGGTAAGCCTGTACCAAGAGTATTAACTGTTGATGATGCTACCAATATCACAGTCAGTGGGATTAATAATGTTTATATTGATGTTGATGGTGAAGAAATGCTTGTTAAGTCTAAGACAGGTAATAAAGTTACTGTTGAAAGAGGACAAGATGGAACTACCATTGCCAATCATGTAAAAGGAGCAACTATTAAGTCCATTACTACTGCTGATAATGCTATGGTTGTAGAAGGTGATGATTTTGGATTTAGTGGAACTGTTATATGAAGTATGACAAATTAGATGATGCTTTTAATATAACTTCTTCTGAAGTAGTTGTAGAGAAATCTGAATCTGTGGGTATACAAAAACCTCCCAGATTAACACAGGATGATATTACTAAAGATTATGAATATACACGAGGTAATTTATATTCCATTATTGAAAAGGGACAAGAAGCAATTAATGGAATTCTTGAACTCGCTCAAGAGAGTGAAATGCCCAGAGCATATGAAGTAGCTGGTCAGTTAATTAAGAGTGTTTCGGATGCAACTGATAAATTAATGGATTTGCAAAAGAAATTAAAAGATGTTGAAGAGGAAACAAAACAAAAAGGACCAAATACAGTTAACAACGCTCTCTTTGTAGGGTCTACAGCAGAGCTGCAAAAAATATTAAAGTCTGGACAAAAAGATAACTCTAAATAACTTAGGGAGAGAAATCCCAAAGTATTTAAGTTACTAATAGTATGTCGGACCAATTACCGTCGATAGATGACTTCATTGAGGAGTTACCACCAGTCGATGAGGTTATAAAAGAAGAGAATTTACCTTCGGTTGAAGAGTTCATTGAGAAGGAAGAGGAAGATATTGTAGAAGAGACAATAGAAGAACCTGTATCAGAAGAAACGGCAGAGGATCTTACAGAAATATTGCATTTAATTAATGCAGTAAGAAGGGATATACCAAAAGTTCCTGAAATTAAATATTATGATGAAGAGTTAAAACAACTTGCTGAACAAGTTGAAGAGATTAAAAATGGTATTCCAGAAGTAAAATATTATGATCATGAAGTAGAATCAATATGTGAACAGATTGATCTTGTAAGGGAAGAGATAAGAGATCTTCCAGAAGTAAAGTATTATGATGAACAAGTAACAAATATTGAGGATAGGGTTGATTTACTTCGTCAGGAAGTAGTTAATTTACCTGAAGTAAAATATTATGATAAAGAGATAGAAGCAATTTGTGAAGCAATTGATAATGTAAGAGCAGAGATCCCCCAGTTTCCTAAATGGGTTAATGAAGTTAATGAGGTTCCTGATTTTTCATGGATTGGAAAAACATTTAGTGTAATTGATGAGGATTTTGTTGAAGTAGGTGATAAGATAAAGGATATGGCATCTAAATTTGATGCTGATATTCATGATCTTACAGAAAGTCTTGATATTAAAGATTTTGAAAAAAGAGTACAAATTGATGAAGTAAAAGATGATATTAAAAAAACAAAAGAAAAAATATTTAAAGAGTTAAAAGAAGCTGCTATAAGGATTTGGGATCATCATACACAATTCAAAGATGATGATAGAAAGTTAAAGAAGCAAGTCCTTAGCAAGCTTAATGAAACAAAGCAGAATATTGAGAATCAAATACTTGATTTTAATGTTAAAAATTATGAGGAGAATAAAACTCTTACAAAGTATTTTGAGGGATTAAAAGAAGAAATTACCAATCTTCCTAAAGTGAAATACTATGACGCTCCTCTTAAAGATTTGAAAAAGGATGTATCCCATTTAGAAGAAAGGAGAGAAGAACAAAGTATTAATATTGCTGAATTATATAAGATTGTTGGTGAATTAAAAGAAACTCAACAGGAATTAAAAGAAGACCTTACTGATAATCCACCAACTTACACTGATCTTGGGGTATCAAAAGATCCTCTTGCACCTTTAGATCAAAAATTTGCAACCTTAAAAGATCTTACAGAGCATTATAGATTATTTGTTAATAGAATACAAACTCAAATTGCTTCTATCGGCGGTGGGGGAGCAGTAGAGTTACAATATTTGGATGATATTGCTGGTATTGCCACTAATATTAGTGCTTATGATGGAATGTTCCTTACTGTTGATTTAAATCAACCAAGCGGTAAGAAATTTAAATTTTCTACCGTAAGTAGTGGAAGTACAGCGTGGATTCATGATAGTGTTGGTATTCATACTTTATCTAATGTAGGTATTGCTACGACCGCTAGAGCTGATAGTGCTTTATATGTTGAAGGAAATGCTACAGTCACTGGTAATTTAAATGTTAGTGGAGATCTTGAATATGATGAAGCAGTTGCAAGAAATTGGAATATTACTGGAATAGCAACAGCGGCAGAAATGCATGTTGGTGTGGATACTGGATTCTTTACTGAAGATCTAGTTGTAAATGGTGATGCTAGAATTACTGGTATTTTAACTGTTGGTAAAACTTCAGTAACGGTTGATGGTACTAATAATATAGTAAATGTTGGTGCGGGAATTACTTTAAATGCCACCACCGGCAAGATTATGGCACCAGAAATTGTAACAGTTGGAACAACTGGTGCATTTTACCCTCCTGTCCTAAATACTACACAGAGGGATGCTCTTACTGTAACTCAAGGTGCAATGATCTTTAATAGTACTGATGGCAAATTACAAGTATATAATGGATCTTCTTGGCAGACTCTACCAGGTATGACTCTTGGTCTTACTGTAGCATTGGATGGTTAATTATGAAACCATTTAAAGAATTTTTAAATGAAGCTGAGCCTACAATGAGCGCTAATGTTGCTGGAGAACCCACAGGCAATCCTCCAACCAATTCCGGTTTTGGTGCTAATGCAACCGCTTCTGGACCTGTCGCTGGGTTTGATAAATTCTTCTTTCCTAATATTAATGATGACCTTTTAGCTCAGGGATATCAAACTCCTGCAGAACCAGGTTTAAATAAGTGGAGATTTTCTAATATATATCCTGTGATGAAATTAGAATTGGATAAGGCCAGTGAGGGGCCATCTATTGACCAAATGGTAGATGCATCAAAAGAATTTGTAAACATCGAAGCAGAAAGGACGGCTAGGGCAATGAGAAGAACTTATCAGCAATTTCAGGGATTGAGAGAAGATCATATGCATAAGACCTGTCCGGCAGGATCCTATTATTGTTATCAAGATAAGAAGTGTAAAAAAATCCCTCAAGGATATCATATAGGTTCTAGGGGATGGTTAGAAAAAGATGAAGATGAGGGGGAAAAGAAAAATGGGTCCAATAACGGGAATGGAAATGGAAATGGCCATTCTAGCAATGGTAACGGTGGGAATGGCAACGGTAATGGTGGCGGTGTTAGTGAAGGAGTAAGATCTCTTTCACTTAATCTTGAAGTGCCTCAAACGCAGACAGAATTTAATTTGGGTTTGATGTTTAGGGAAAGTTTGGATTATGATAGTGGGATGCTTTTTATTTTTGATGAAATTAGTCAAAAATCTTTTCATATGAAGGATACAAGAATTTCTTTGGATATTGCATTTATTAAAGAAGATGGTATAATTGAGAGTATAAAAGAGTTAGATCCCTATACATTACAACCAGTTTATTCTGATGGTGATGTTCTTTATGCTTTGGAAGTTAATAGAGGATGGTTTGAAGAAAATAGTGTATTTGAAGGAGATCAGATTTTAACACTTAAGAAATAATAAATAGAAGGGTAGATAATACTATTATAATGAAAAGTGTATCAATTGAAGATGCTAAGGGTAATCCTTTTTTAGAAGTTATTGATGTAATAACTCCAGAACCTCTTAAGCCTTCAAAAGTAATTGAAGCAACACGTTTGCCTAATTATCAGAAAGTAGGAAATATAATATCCATCCAATTGGCTTGGAGGGGCAGAAACTATATGGTACAAATGTTTTTCCCACAAGTCAAAAAACCATCTCGCAAGGAAGTACAGGATCAAGTAAGGAAAGTATATCCTGATGCTAAATTGTGGGGCTACCAAGTATCGGACTATGACCCAGGGGAACCACTCCTCCAGATTGGAGGACAACGATAAAGAGATCGAAGAATTAAGAAAGAAAGCAGAGAATTTACAAAAACTATTAGATATGACAAGAAAAACTCTCGAACACGACAAAAAACATTTATTTGGAGAAATGATGTAGGAAATTATTATGGCTATTGATGACATCTATCTAGGCAATCCGAATTTAAAAAAAGCGAATACTGCTATTAACTTTACTCAAGACCAAATTCTTGAGTTTATGGCATGTAGAGAGGATCCAGTTTATTTTGCAGAACAGCATGTAAAAATTGTTACTCTGGATCATGGTTTAATGCCTTTTGAACCCTATACTTTTCAAAAGAAATTAATATCAAATTTTCACGATAATAGATTTAACATTTGTAAGATGCCACGTCAGACGGGTAAGTCTACAACTGTTATATCTTATTTGTTGCATTATTTACTTTTTAATGATAGTGTAAATATTGGTATACTAGCAAACAAAGCAGCAACTGCTAGGGAGCTCCTGGGGCGTTTACAGACTGCCTATGAGAATATTCCTAAATGGATGCAGCAGGGTGTGTTATCATGGAACAGAGGTTCATTGGAGTTAGAGAATGGCAGTAAGATATTGGCAGCTTCTACATCTGCGAGTGCTGTCCGAGGTATGTCGTTTAACATCCTCTTCCTCGATGAATTTGCATTCGTTCCGAACCATATTGCAGACTCATTCTTTAGTTCCGTTTATCCTACTATTACTTCTGGTAAGAGCACAAAAGTCATCATTGTCTCAACGCCTCATGGAATGAATCATTTTTACCGTTTATGGCATGATGCAGAACGGCAAAAAAATGAGTATATCCCTACAGATGTTCATTGGTCGGAAGTACCAGGAAGAGATGATAAGTGGCGTCAACAAACTATTGCTAATACATCAGAGCAGCAATTTAAAGTTGAGTTTGAATGTGAATTTTTAGGATCAGTTGATACTCTTATTGCTCCCAGTAAGTTAAGAACATTAGTATATGAGAATCCTCTAAAAAGAAATGCTGGTTTAGATGTATATGAAGATCCTTTAAAGGGACATGATTATGTTTGTACAGTGGATGTAGCACGAGGAGTAGTAAAAGATTACTCTGCTTTTGTAATTGTTGATATAACAGAATTTCCTCATAGAGTAATTGCGAAATATAGAAATAATGAAATAAAACCTATGCTATTTCCTAGTGTCATTTATGAAGTAGCAAAGAGTTATAATGATGCTTTTATTCTTTGTGAGGTAAATGATGTGGGGGATCAGGTAGCATCAATTTTAAATTATGATATGGAGTATCCCAATTTGCTTATGGCCTCGATGAGGGGCAGAGCAGGGCAAGTGGTGGGTCAGGGTTTTTCTGGAAAGAAAACTCAATTAGGAGTTAAAATGTCCAAAACAGTTAAGAAGGTAGGATCTCTTAATCTTAAAACATTAATTGAAACAGATAAGCTTATATTCAATGATTATGAGATTATGAGTGAATTGACTACTTTTATTCAAAAAAATAATTCATTTGAAGCAGAAGATGGATGTAATGATGACCTTGCAATGTGTCTTGTCATATTTGCATGGTTAGTTGCTCAAGATTATTTTAAAGAACTTACAGATCAAGATGTAAGAAAAAGATTATATGAAGAACAAAAGAATCAAATTGAACAAGATATGGCACCTTTTGGTTTTGTTAGTGATGGATTAGATGATAAAAGTTTTGTCGATAAAGATGGGGATAGGTGGTTTGTTGATGAAGATGGAACTCAAGGACTGAATAGATTGAGAGATGGTCCTAATACATGGAATACAGATGAGTATGGTGATCGATCATATATGTGGGAGTATATGTAAAGTGTGTAAACAATAAATAATTTCAGATAAATCTGAGATTCGGAGAAAAAGAACATGGCGACTCCTCAATTATCTCCTGGTGTATTAACCAGGGAGGTTGATTTAACTGTAGGAAGAGCTGATAATGTATTGGACAACATTGGTGCACTGGCGGGACCATTCTCGCTCGGCCCAATTGATGATCCAATTAGTGTTGCTACAGAGCAAGATTTAATTAATGTATTTGGCAAGCCCATTTCAACAGATGCTCAATATGAGTATTGGATGAGTGCTTCCTCTTTCCTATCATACGGCGGAGTCTTGAAAGTATGTCGAACCGATGGAACAACACTCAATAACGCAAATGCGGGTGTTGGCATTGCTTCTACAACTGCATCTAAAATTAAGAACTATGATGATTATTTGAACAATTGGGATACGGCTACTAATTTCACTTATGCTGCTAAAGATCCTGGTACATGGGCTAACACATTAAAAGTATGTGTTATTGACAACTATGCGGATCAAACAGTTACTATTGGTAGCACTGATCCCGCAGTAGCAGGTGCGACTATTGGATTTGGTGTTACGGCATCATTGGCCAGTGTAGTTATTCCAGGAACAGGAACTACTTCTGAATTCACTGGTTATCTAAAAGGAATTATTACTGGCATTACTACTAATGCATCCACAGATGGATCAGTAGATGTTAAAATTGTTTCTCGTGTAGAAACATCTGGTGCTGGTTCTACTGAAACTGCAATTGATTATGCAGAAGGAACTACATCTAATGCATTTGCAGCGAGTCAGACACTCAACTTTGTTAATAATGCAGGTGTTACTTCTACAGGAACAGGTATTGGTGCTACGTCGTCTGCCATTGCTGATTGGTATGATGCTCAAACTCTAAATCTTACTAATGCAACGACTTATTGGAAGTCAATTGCTCCCAGACCTACATCCAATGTCTATACTACTAATAGAAGTGGTAAAGGCGATGGAATGCATGTGGTTGTAGTTGATGATACTGGTGATATTACTGGAATCAAAGGTAATATCTTAGAGAAGCATCTGGGTCTTTCTAAAGCACTTGATTCTGTATCAGATGTTAATTCTCCTCAAAAGAATTACTACAAGCAATATCTGGCTGATTTCTCAGATAATACTTATGCTGGATATAATGTTTCTGCAGCAACAGACACGTATTGGGGAACATCTCCAAGAGCAACTGGATTCACCACTACAGCTGGTGATGCTGCTTCCTATAGTCCAATTTCTACAGCAGATGGAATCTGGGGTCAGAATGCACAAGGAATTACCTTTAGTGCTGTAGGTAACAACACTTATACCTTAGGTGGGGGAGTTGATTACTCTGCTGCTGGTGGGTATAAGGCAGCACTTTCTGATCTAATTACATCTTATGGTAAATTTGAAAATAAAGATGAAATTGAAGTTGATTATTTGATTATGGGTCCAGGATGCACTAACCTAGAAGATTCTCAGGCAAAAGCAAACTATGTCCTTTCTCTAGCAAATAGTAGAAAAGATTGTGTTGCTACTGTTGGACCACATAGGGCAGATTTGGTTGGTGTTACTAACGCTACTACTCAGACGGATAATCTGGTTAAGTATTTCAGCCCACTAATGTCTACTTCTTATGGCATTTTTGATGCTGGTTATAAGTATACTTATGATCGCTTTAATAATAAGTTCCGTTGGATTCCAACCAATGCTGACGTTGCTGGTCTGATGACTCGCACAAATATTGTTGCTTATCCTTGGTTCTCACCTGCTGGTCAACAGCGTGGTGTTATTAATAATGCAGTTAAACTTGCATACAATCCCACCAAGGCACAGAGAGATATTCTTTATCCTCTAAGGGTTAATGCTTTTATCACGACACCTGGAATTGGAACACTTCTCTTTGGTGATAAGACTGCTCTCGGTTATGCATCTGCATTTGACCGTATTAATGTTCGTCGTCTGTTCCTTACTGTTGAGCAAGCATTGCAGAAAGCTGCTGAAGCTCAACTCTTTGAACTCAATGATGAATTAACAAGAGCAAGTTTCCGTAATATTGTTGAACCATATCTTCGTGATATTCAAGCGAAGAGGGGAGTTTATGGATTCCTTGTTATTTGTGATGAAACAAATAACACACCTGATGTTATTGATAATAATGAATTCCGCGCAGACATCTTCCTGAAGCCTGCGAAGTCGATTAATTATGTCACGCTAACCTTCGTTGCTACCCGAACTGGGGTTAGCTTTGAAGAAGTAGCTGGTCGCGTTTAACCTTATTAGATAAATAACAAACAGGAGGATAGCAAATCATGGCAATCAAGACCATCTCAGACTTTAAAAGTCAACTTCGAGGAGGAGGGGCAAGGCCCAATCTCTTTAACGTCCAATTGCCGGTACTACCGGCAAATGTTCAATCCACTTGGGACAAAGATAAGTTCCAATTTATGTGTAAAGCAGCATCACTGCCAGCTCAAAATGTAGCATCAATTGATGTTCCATTTAGAGGTCGTATTTTTAAAGTTGCTGGTGACAGGACTATTGATGTTTGGACTGTAACTATTATCAACGATGAGGACTTTATCTTCAGAAGGGCTTTTGAAGAATGGAGTGAGCAAATTGTTAGATTGAGTAACAATATGGGAACCACACGCCCATCTGAATATATGGTAAATGCTAGTGTACAGCAACTAGGTAGAGGTGCTACTCCAAGTAGTGTAGATAATGGAACCGTAGATGATAACGCTACTATTTTGAACACTTATGAGTTTGTTGATATTTGGCCAACTACCGTTGCTCCAATTGATCTTTCCTATGATTCAGGAGATACAATTGAAGAGTATACAGTTGACTTTGCTGTAAATAGTTTCCGGTGTTTGAATAATCCATCTGCTGCATAACTCCCATAAATAGTAGAAAGATAATTCCTAAAATAAATTATGGCTAAATTATTTGGGTTCTCAATAGAGGACGGCGAAGAATTACTATCTCCTACAGCAGTTTCTCCCATTCCTCCAAATAATGAGGATGGGAGTGACCACTATTTAACTAGTGGTTTTTTTGGTTCGTATGTTGATATTGAAGGAATCTATAGAACTGAATTTGATCTTCTTAAGAGATATCGTGAAATGGCACTTCATCCAGAGTGTGATAGTGCTATTGAAGATATTGTAAATGAAGCAATCGTTGTTGATACTAATGATAGTCCTGTTGAGATTGAATTATCTAACTTGAATGCTAGTGATGGGATTAAAGATAAAATTAGAGCAGAATTTAAATTTATTAAAGATCTTTTAGATTTTGATAAAAAAGCTCATGAAATCTATAGGAATTGGTATATTGATGGACGTATCTATTATCATAAAATTATTGATTTGAAAAAACCTCATGAAGGAATTCAGGAGTTGCGTTATATTGATGCAATGAAAATGCGTTTTATGAGGCAAAGTGTTAAGAAGGATAAAGATAAGTATAATGTAACGAAGCAGAATTCTGATAATCCAATGGATTATGAGTTTCCCGAAATTGAAGAGTATTTCATTTATAATCCTAGGCCTTCTTATCCTACAGGTAATATTAATGCTACGGGTGCTAGTCAAGGCATTAAAATGACTAGAGATTCTGTCACTTATTGTACTTCCGGTCTTGTAGATAGAAATAAAGGCAATACACTTTCATATCTTCATAAAGCAATTAAATCACTCAATCAACTTAGGATGATTGAGGATAGTCTTGTTATCTACAGACTATCAAGAGCACCAGAAAGAAGAATTTTCTATATTGATGTTGGTAATCTTCCTAAAGTAAAGGCAGAACAATATCTTCGTGATGTTATGATGCGTTATCGCAATAAGTTGGTATATGATGCTTCTACGGGAGAGATTCGGGATGATAAGAAATACATGGCAATGCTTGAAGACTTCTGGCTCCCAAGACGTGAAGGTGGAAGAGGAACAGAAATCACAACACTTCCAGGTGGACAAAACCTTGGAGAAATCACTGATATTGAGTATTTTAAAAAGAAACTCTTCCGTTCACTTAATGTTCCTGTCTCCAGAATGGATGGAGAAGGTGGATTTAACTTGGGGAGATCTTCTGAGATCCTAAGAGATGAACTTAAATTTAGTAAGTTTGTTGGACGTTTGAGAAAGAGATTCTCAAATATGTTTAATGATATGCTGAAAACTCAGCTACTTCTGAAGAATGTGGTGACTCCAGAAGACTGGGAAGTAATGAGTGAGCATATCCAATATGACTTCTTATATGACAATCACTTCTCTGAATTGAAGGATTCCGAACTTCTTCAGGAGAGATTGAGTAGTGTCGAAGCAGTTCAACCATATATTGGAAGATATTTCTCTCAGGATTGGGTACGTCGTAAAGTTCTTCACCAGACTGATGAGGAAATCCTTGAGCAGGATAAGTTGATTGAAAAAGAGATTAAGGATGGTATTATTCCTGATCCATCTACCATTGATCCAGCTACTGGTCTTCCATTAATGGATATGGAAGCAGGTGGATCAGCAGAACTTGGTCTTCCAGTAGACAATATCAAAGCGCCTATAGAGCCAGATTTAGAGAAACAAGGCAGTAAAACAAAGGCTTTTACACTACCTAAGGGTGGGGAGATATAAATACCTCAGTTACTGTAATATTGATTGATTAAAAATGGATGAACTTATGGATATGATGGCGACTGATGAGTCCCCTTCTCAAATTAGTGATAGAATTAAAGATATGCTTTTTGCAAAATCAGCAGAAAGGGTGGATACTTTTCGTCCTAATGTAGCATCAAGTGTATTTGATGGGGAACAATCGGAAGAAGAAATTGAAAATGAACTAGAAAATGAAGAAGGTGGAGAAGAGTAATTATAAATAACTAAATAAATGATTTATTAACTATAATGGCACATAAAGCGGTAGGGGATGGTATAGTTCTGAGTACTTCCACAGGAAGTGCACAAACTTCTGCACAAGCCCATAAAACAGAAACTTTGAGGGTTGTTACTGTAGGAGCAGATGCTTTTGTGGCAATTGGAGTAAATCCAACGGCAACAAGTGCTAATTACTATGTTCCGAGTGGAGGAACTGCTACTATTAGTATAGGACCACCTCAATCTAATAGAGTTGTGGCAATTTCAACTTCTGGCACTTCTACTATTATTGATTTTCCTGAGGGAACAGGTTCGCCGTTTGGTGTTGGTGATGCGGTTAGTTTAACAGCAACGAATCAATCTTATTGGGATTTTTCTCATAAGACTGTTTCTTCAGTTAATAATACTGCAGATAATACTGGGTATTTTAATACTCGAATTGTAGTAAATAATGATTATGGTGTTGGATATGCACATACTGCTCTAGATGCTACTAATCCAGGTTACAGTTGGGCAGAGTTGAGAGGTTCCTTTAAAGTGGCTGCTTTAACATCTACAGGAAGTGGAACCATTTATGCACAACAAGTACAAGTTACCGGAGACGCTTGATGAAACTCATTAGAGAAGAAATCGAATCAGTTGAATTTCTAGTCGAAAATCGTAACGGCAAGAAGTCCATGTATATTGAGGGAGTCTTCCTTCAAGGAAACATCAAGAACCGTAATGGTCGGATGTATCCCATGGAAACTCTTCGTAAGGAAGTTTCTCGTTATAGTGAGAATCATATTCAATCGGGTAGAGCACTTGGAGAACTGGGTCATCCTGATGGTCCTACAGTTAATCTTGATAGGGTGTCTCATAAAATCATTTCTCTAAAAGAGAATGGACAGAATTTCATTGGTAAAGCTAAAATTCTTGGCACACCAATGGGTAAAATTGCATCTTCATTAATTGAGGAAGGTGTTAAACTTGGTGTTTCTTCAAGAGGTATTGGTTCATTAAAACCAACTCGTGAAGGATTTAATGTTGTCGGTGATGATTTCATGTTAGCAACTGCTGCTGATATCGTTGCTGATCCTTCTGCTCCTGATGCATTTGTTGAAGGAATTATGGAAGGAAAGGATTGGGTATGGGATGGAGGTATTCTGCGTGAGAAGTTTGCAGCGAAAACCTATAAGACCATCAATACTTTGGTTGATCAAAAACAACTTGATGAGAAAAAATTGAATTTATTTAATGATTTCTTATCAAACTTATAAAACTTCTAAATAAATATAGATTTTAACACAGAAAATCGGAGTAACTACAATGTCTCGTGGTACAAAATTACAAGAAATGGAAGTAGGCACTAAGGTATCCAAAACTGCCGTTAATGCAAACGCAGCAAGTGGGGATAGTGCACTACCTAAGGAAGGATCAAATGCTTCTGGTGTAACGACGCCGGATAATAATCCGCCTTTTGAAGATCTTGGAGGTCCAACTCCAGATAATTACAGTCCTACGAATGACTCTGCTAAGTTGAAAACCCCTGGTAAGACGCTTAAGCAAGTTAGAGATGTAGTTAACAAAGGCGCAAAGCCTGCAATGCCAATGCAAAAGGAAGAGGAAGAAATGGAAACTGACGCAACTCTTGAAGAAGCTCCTGAAGTTACCGATGAGGTAGTGGATGCTGATGAAGTTGAAGAAACCATTGCTGAGTATGACATGGAAGAAGATGTCAATGCACTCCTTGGTGGTGAAGAACTTTCCGAAGAATTCCGAGCAAAAGCAAAGACAATCTTTGAAGCAGCCATTAACTCTAAGGTTGCTGCAATCCAACAGTCCATTGAAGAAGAATACGCTGAGAAGCTTTCTGAGCAAATAGAAGAAGCTAAGGCAGATCTTGCTGAGCGTGTTGATTCTTACCTCGAATATGTTGCAGATGAGTGGTTTGAAGAAAACCAACTTGCAGTAGAGGGTGGCCTCAAAACAGAAATGACCGAATCCTTCCTAGAAGGTATGAAGTCACTATTTGAAGAACATTATGTACAAATCCCTGAAGATAAGTATGATGTACTAGAGAGTATGGTAGAAAAACTAGATGATATGGAGACCAAGCTCAATGAGCAAATCGAGAAAAATATCCATTTAAACGGTCGTCTCGCAGAGTCGGTTGCAGATGGTATCCTCGATGAAGTTTCTGATGGCCTTGCTGCCACGCAGAAAG
>Ga0315326_10000138_pt1 | contig 31597 bp, 27 predicted proteins | sample M180m32315metaG_FD_203457 | JGI IMG/M metagenome (GOLD analysis project Ga0315326, IMG submission 203457) | Ammonia-oxidizing marine archaeal communities from Monterey Bay, California, United States - M1 80m 32315 | ecosystem: Environmental > Aquatic > Marine > Coastal | place: USA: California... | reverse complement strand
TTATTCTACCATCATTTTATCTAAAGTTTTTTTCAATATTTCTATACATTTATCTGCATGTTCAAGTTTAATGTTTAAAGGAGGCAAAAAACGTAGAACATTATTTCCGGCAGGCACACTAAGTAAACCCTCATCTCTTAAATTTGTACATAAATCAATATTACTCACGTTACATATTATACCTATCATAAGTCCTTTACCTCTAACTCCTTTGAGTATAGAAGGATAATTATGAGAAAGAACTTCAATATCTTCAAATAATTTATTACCTATTTTATTTACACTATCTAAAAAACCATTCTCTATAACTTGAGAAATTACTGATTTAGCAACACTAGATGCTAAAAAATTTCCACCAAAAGTAGACCCATGTGTTCCAGGAGACATTCCAGATGCAGCTTCATTTTTAGCTACAACTGCTCCAATAGGAAATCCTCCTCCTAGGCCTTTAGCAATTGCCATTACATCAGGAATTATATCTGCCCATTGATGTGCAAATAATTTACCAGTTCTTCCAACACCTGTTTGAACCTCATCCAGAGCTAAAAGTATTTTATTTTCTGAACATAATGTTCTTAACTTTTTTAAAAAGCCTTTAGGAGATCTATTGATTCCACCTTCTCCTTGAATAGGCTCAACTAAAATAGCCGCAGTATTATTATTTATACATTTTTTTATTTCGTTAATATCTCCAAAAGGGACCCTAATAAAACCATTTGTATTAACTCCAAAACCTTCTCTATGTTTTTCATTATCTCCTGCTGCAAGAGTGCCTAGTGTTCTTCCATGAAAAGCACTACTACAAACTAAAATATCAGTTTTATTTTCATCGCCATTATGAAAATGATATTTCCTACATAATTTTATCGTGCCTTCCAATGCTTCAGCACCTGAATTACAAAAAAAGACGCTTTCTCCAAATGAGTTTTTACATATAAGCTCTGCCAGTTCTCCTTGAGGTTTTATCTTGTATAAATTAGAGGTATGCCATAATTTTTTAGACTGACTAATAAGAGTATTTATTAACTCTTCATTGGAATGACCTAAAGTATTTACAGCTATACCTGTAGCAAAATCTAAATATTTCTTTTTATCATTTGTAAACAACCAAGGCCCTTCTCCTCTCTCGAATGAAAGATCTATCCGACCATATGTTGGCATAACATTTCGCATTTAAAAACCTCTATAAAAAGTTTATGATAATATCAGATAAAACATAAAAAAGCTAAATAAAATTATTTTTTATGCTTTTAACTTAAACCCTGTCTTTAACATTATAATAGAAACCATATATAAAAATATATTCAGTGCTAATAGAATTATAGCCCCAAGATAGATATTGGAGTCTGAATAACCTATCATTGAGAAACGGAAGCCATCAATCATATAAAAAAATGGATTTAGTTGACTAATATAATAGAAATTATCGGGTAAAATTTTTATAGAGTAAAATGTACCTGACAATAAAGAAAGAGGGGTAACAATAAAATTTGTTATGGCTGCAACATGGTCAAATTTACTGGCCCATATGCCAGTAATCAATCCTAATAAACCCATAAATGAACAAGATAGAATAGAAAAATATATAAGAAAAAAAGGATTAAATATTTTAAGCGGTACAAAAACTAATACCAATAGCGAAACAGATAAGCCCACAAATAATCCTCTACATATTGCTCCAGCTAAGAAAGCTGATGCAAATTCAACTGATGTAAGAGGTGGTAATAATAAATCAGTAATATTTCCTGCAACTTTAGCACTTAATAAAGATGAAGAAGTATTACCAAAAGCATTTTGAATCATTGCCATTACGATTAAACCTGGCGCAAGAAACTCCAAAAAAGGTATATCTTGTACTAATTTTGAAGATCTGCCTAGAGCCATAGCAAAAATTATTAAAAATAACAATGTAGTTAGAGCAGGACCTAAAATAGTTTGTAAATATATTTTCAAAAAGCGCATTACTTCTCTTTTAAAAAGAGTATACATACCAATCCAATTAAAAGTATTGAATCCTTTGATAGACCTCTCAGAAATAAATTTATTTTTTTGCATGAGAACATATAACCTGCTAAATGTTTAAAAGTATAGTATTTTATGTATGTTATAAATTAAATTGGTAATAAAATGAAGATATTTCACAATCCTAGATGTTCTAAATCTAGAGAAACTCTAAATATAATTCTAGAAAATAATATTAAACCTGATATTCAGCTATATTTAGATAACCCTTTATCTGTAGATGAAATAAAAATAGTTTTAAAAAAATTGAATACTACAGCAGATAATATAGTTAGAAAAAATGAGGAAATTTATAAAAAATTAAATCTGAAAAAGGCCGACGAAGAAACTTTAATTAAAAAAATATATGAATATCCAATATTACTAGAAAGACCAATTGTAGTTGAAGGAAAGAAGGCAATTATAGGTCGTCCTCCAGAAAATGTTAAAATATTATTTTCAGATTAATTAATATTTTGCATTTTTAAACCTTTAATTATTTTCCATCCATTTAACACCTCTTTAGAAGTCATTATTTTTTTACCTGGTCTTTGTATCATATTTACCTTTATAGCATTTTCTGCACACTTAATAACAATGGGATTGTCTATTACTAATCCATTATCAACTTTATTATTATTTTTTATAACTTCAGCATGAATTAATTTAATATTTTCATCTTTAATTCTGCATTTAGCGCCTGGAGCTGGACTTAATGCTCTAATTTGATTAACAATTTCAGATGCTTTTCTATCCCAATCTATAATCTCATCTTCTTTAAATATTTTTTTTGCATATGTTACCCCTTTAGAGGATTGAGGCACTGCTTTAATTATATTATTTGCAAATTTCAAGATACTTATAGCTAATAATTCTGCTCCTTTATGAGACAACAAGTTAGTTAAGTCATCATTGTTATGTTTTAGATTTATATCAATAGAAATTTTGGAAATAATATTTCCAGTATCTAATCCTTTATCCATCAGCATTACAGTTAAGCCTGTATTTTTATCTCCCGCCATTATAGCTCTTTGTATAGGTGCAGCTCCCCTCCATCGTGGAAGTAGGGATGCATGTAAATTTATACATCCAAACTTTGGTAAATTTATTAATTCTTTTGGTAATATATATCCAAAAGCTACAACGATAATCATATCTAAATTTAAACTTTTCAAAAATTTAATATTTTCTTTTATTTGACTACCAAAAATAACCTTTAAATTATTGTTTTCAGCAAATTCATGAACCGGTTGTTTTTGTATTTTTTTCCCCCTATTTGCACGCCTAGGTTCTTGAGTGAAAACTACTTGAATGTCATGTCCCAATTCTATAAGTTTTTGGAGAGTAGGAACAGAAAATTGAGGGCTTCCCATAAAACATAGTTTAAGATTTTTATACATAAATAAATTATATAGATTTATTTATATTTTTCTTGAATTTTTGCATTTTTTTTAAAATAATTTGACGTCTCAATCTGGATAAATAGGAAGTAAATAAAGTTCCTGATAAATGATCTATTTCATGTTGAACACAAACAGCTTCAAAACCATTAAAAAATTTTTCTTTTTTATTTCCTTCAATATCTAAAAAATTTACGTTCAGAGACTCCGGCCTAGATACCTCAAAGTACTGGTCAGGAAAAGATAAACACCCTTCTTCATTCTCTTTATAACTTTCTGACTTATTAATTATTTTTGGATTTAACAATACTAATGGCTCATATTTATTTTCCTTATTAGAACAATCCATTACTAAAATCTGTAAAGATTCGTTAACTTGAGGGGCAGCTAAACCAACACCTTTATTTTTATACATTGTATCAAACATATTATTAACAAGGCTTTTTATAGACTTATCAATATTTTTTATATCATCTGCTTTTTTTTCTAAAACTTTTGAAGGTGCATAAACTAAATTAAGTATACTCATTATTATAAATTTCTATTAATTTTATATAATTAAAACTATCCATATATTAATTAAACAAATACATTAGAAATGTAAAATATATATTATTTAATAAATGGGTAAAATTATGAACGATTTAAATTTATTAATAATAATAGGAATTGGTATCTTATTTTTATCAATTATTAGTATAACTATTTATTTTATTCAAAAAAAAATATTTGAAATAATTAAATATAATATAAATTCTAGTAATAACGAAACAGAATTAGACTTTCGTGAAAAAAGAATTTCAGATTTAATAGAACCCCTAGCTAATCAACTAAAAACACTTAATAATAGTGTAAATGATATAGAAAAAAATAGAATTGAATCATATGGAAGACTTTCAGAACAAGTAGATATTCTAGCTAATGGGACACGCCAATTAGAACAAGCCCTTCGTTCTCCAACGTCCAGAGGTAAATGGGGAGAAGTACAGCTAAAAAGAATACTAGAGTTAGCAGGTATGTCTGAACATGTTGATTTTATTTTACAAAAAGAATTATCTAATAGCGGAGGTAGACCTGATGCTATAATACACTTACCAGGGAACCGTTCTTTAGCTATTGATGCCAAGACTCCATTATCATCTTATATAGAATATACAGAAGCTAATTCAGAAGAAGAAAAAAATGAAAAACTTAAAAAGCATGCAAATAATATAAAGAATACTGCAAAATTACTAGGACAAAAAGAATATCAAAATGCTATAAAAGGAAATTTAGATTTTGTTATAATGTTTATCCCAGGAGATCATTTTTTTACAGCAGCTACAAAATTTGACCCAGATATTTTTGAAAATGCTCTTAAGAATAAAGTCTTAATTTGCACTCCTGCTACTCTTATCGCTTTATTGAAGGGTATATCTTTTAATTGGCAGCAAGAAAATCTTGCAAAAAATGTAAAAGAAATAGCCCTTCATTCGCAAGAATTACAAATAAGAATTTTAAAATTCTTTGAATATATGGATGGGATCAAAAAAGGAATCGAAACAGCTGGTGATAATTATGATAAAGTAATAGGTTCAATTGAAAAAAGAATTATACCTCAAATAAAAAAAATATCAGAACTAGGTGCTATGGAAAAAATTAATAACGAAAATATTCCAAATAAAACAAAAATTAATTTAAGAAATAAATTAAATAAAGAATAAATTTATTTATTATTTAAAATTTTTCTCGAATCTATTGCGGCTCCAATAGTACCATCATCAAGATAATCTAATTCACCACCAATAGGTATTCCTTGAGCTAACCGTGAAATAGTTATATTCATATCCCCTATTAAGTCAGTAATATAAAAACTCGTTGTTTGCCCGGCTAACGTTGCAGAAGTGGCCAAGATTACTTCTTTTACATCATTCTTTTTTATATTGTCTATAAGTTCCTTCATTCTTAAATCTTCAGGATTAATTCCATCTATAGCACTTAATACTCCACCTAATATATGATAACGTCCTTTATAGGTATTGGAGCGTTCTAGTGCCCATAAATCAGTTATATCTTCAACAACACAAATTGTACTTTTATCTCTTTTCTCATCCTTACATATGCCGCATATATCGTCAGAATCAATATTGCCACATATTGAGCATAATTTTATATTTTCAGAGACTTGTATTAGAGACTTCGCAAGAGGCAACATTAGCTTTTCAGGGTTTTTGATTAAGTTTAAAACACTTCTCCTTGCTGACCTTGGCCCTAATCCAGGTATTTTAGCCATTAACTTAATCAAATTTTTGATTTCTTGCGATTCCATTTTATAAAAATGATTTCATATCAAATGGAAGAGGTAATCCTCCTGTTGCCTTATTCATTTCTGATTCACAAAACTGTTCCGCTTGATTTTTTGCTTCAATATAAGCAAACTTTACTAAACTTTCTAACTGACTTTTATCTTTTATATTTTCATATTCAATTGTTAAATCAACTAATAGGCCCTTACCATTTACTTTTACTTTAACAAGACCATCAATACTCTCTCCAAAAAAGAATGTATTATCTATATTTTTTTTTAATTCTGAGAATTTTGATTTCATTTCCTGTGCTTGTTTCAGCATATTTAACATATTTTTCATTTAATAAATCTTTCTTAATTATCTTTTACACTTTTTACTTCTATAATCTCTGACTTAGGAAACTCATCAAGTATTGTTTTTACTATAATATTCTCCTTAAGTTTATTTTTTTTATTTTCTTTTTCAATCTCATTTTGTTCTGTAACAGAACTAGATCCATTCTGTTCATCAACTACCTCTATGATCCAGTTATTATTGGTTAATTTTAATAAAGATTTTTTTATTATATCTAAAAAATCTTGATAATTTTCTTTTATAAAACTAACTTTTAAATTATAAGGTTTATATTCAATAACTCTGATTTGGTCTATAAGTAACGTGTAGAGTGATAACTCTTTGTTCCTTTTTACAAATTCTAAAAGGTTGTTAAAAGTATTTAGATTATCAATAGTTTCAACCTTATTTTTCTTATAATTTTCTTTCGAAGTGCTATCTTTATTATTATCAATTAATTCAGATTTTTTTTTTACTAAATTTGATTCTTCAATCAAATCTTTAAGATCTGGTAGGTTTGCAGCATAAATAATTCTTAAAAGAATCATCTCGGTAGCTTCTTTAATAGAATAAGTTGATTGGATCTCAGATTGTCCTTTAAGTAATATTTGCCAGCACTTGTTTACTGAAGGAATATTTAAATTTTTAGCACTATTACTTGCTCTTGTAACTTCGAATTCAGACATGCTTTGCGACATATCTAAACTAGGTACTGCAATCGTTCTCATAACATTATGGCAAATAAGCATTAGCTCCTCTATTAGTAACAGCGGATCAGAACCATCATCTATTAAAACTTCAAAATTATTTATAACTTTTAAAGGCTCTCCTTCCATTAAAGAGTCAAAAAGATCCCACAACTTAGATTTATCTGAAAGACCTAACATAGATTTAATATCTTCAGCTTTAATATCTTTTTTACTAATACTTATTGCTTGATCCAAAAGACTTAGAGAATCTCTTACACTTCCTTCACTTGATCTAGCTATTAAATTTAAAGATTCTAAATCAATAGCAACTTTTTCTTTTTCACAAATCATTTTTAAATGATTAATTATTTCTGATACAGAGACTCTTCTTAAATCAAACTTTTGGCACCTGGATAACACTGTTATAGGGATTTTTCTAATTTCTGTTGTACAGAATATAAATTTAGCATGTTCAGGTGGCTCTTCTAAAGTTTTAAGTAAAGCATTAAAAGCCTGATTAGATAGCATATGAACTTCATCAATAATATAAATTCTGAACCTTCCCATAGAAGGTTTATATCTAACACCTTCAGTTAGCTCTCTCATATCGTCAACACCTGTATGAGATGCGGCATCTATTTCTATAATATCTACGTGTCTATCATTTTCTGCGGCTATACATGAACTACATTTTCCACAAGGAGCAATAGTAGGGTTATCCTTATTAAGACAATTTAAACCTTTAGCAACTATTCTTGCTGCAGTAGTTTTTCCTACTCCTCTTACACCAGTAAACAAAAAAGCATGCGCTATTCTATTTAATTCAAAAGCGTTAGTAAGAATTCTTACAGTTGCAGATTGTCCAATTAAATTATCAAAAGTTTTGGGTCTATATCTTCGGGCTAATACTCTATATCCATTAGCATTATTACCATCTTCAGATTCTGTATTAATATTTGATTGATTATTATCCAAAATAAAAACTTTCAACTTACATATATATTGAAAGGAGACCGAAACAACCCGTGAACAAAATGCTACGGCTGCTTCTTTTCAGACCTGACCGAATTCACAAAAGACACGTCCATAACGATCTCCCATTTATACTATAAACAATTATTACTTACTTCCAAGAAGAACTTAAAATATATTTAGAAAATTGCTTATCTTTCTATATTTGGATAAAATAAATACTTAATTTAAAAGGTTTTAAATGAAAAAAAATTTATCCATAAATCTTAATACTGTTGATAAAGCCTCTCATCTAAGAGAAGGAAATATTTTCAATCATAAAGACTTTAGTATAGATAATATAAAACTAACTATAATCTCTAAAAATAAATTTTCTGTTAATAAAATTAATGAGACAAATTATGAAGCTATTTGGTATTCAGGAAGAAAAGCATATGAATTAATGTTAAAATATAAGTCGTTTATATTTCTTGGAGAATTGAAAGGTTATTTTTATTTTTCAATAAATATAGATAATATTAATGAAAATATTGATTCATATTATGATTTAAGAACTCTCAATCCTTTACTTAATAACGTAGATTTAACTTTTCTTTCTACTGCACAGGGAATAAACTATTGGCATAAAAAAAATATTTACTGTGGAATTTGTGGTTATAACACAAAAAGTGATGATTCAGGCAATTCGAGGGTTTGTAAAAATAATGAATGTCAAAATAAAATTTTTCCAAGATTAGATCCAGCTGTAATAATGTTAATTACATATAAAGATAGTTGCTTATTAGGTAGACAAAAATTTTGGCCTAAGGGTATGCATTCCACTTTAGCAGGATTTGTTGAACATGGAGAAACAATTGAACAAGCAGTAGAAAGAGAAACATATGAAGAAACAGGAGCAAGAATAACTAATATTCAATACAAATATTCACAAGCATGGCCTTTTCCTTCTTCTTTAATGTTAGGTTTCCATGCAGAAGCTTTAAACAAATCACTCAATATAAATTATCAGGAATTAGAAAATGCTTCCTGGTACACAAAAGAATTTTTAAAATTGAGTCCAGAAAACTCCTCATTTAAAATGCCAGGGGAAATTTCTATAGCACGAAAGTTAATAAAAGAATGGCTAGCATAAAAAGCTATTTTTTTTCTCTATTTGAATCACCTTTATATACCCCAAGAATTCTAACTTCTTTGGAGAAAAAACCTAATTCCTCTAAAGACATTTTCACTGAAGAGTTTGCTGGATGCCCCTCTATATCTATATAAAATTGAGCAGAAGTAAAACTATCTCCTAGCATATAACTTTCCAATTTTAGGATATTAACCCTATTTGTAGCAAAACCTCCTAATGCTTTATATAAAGATGAGGGAATATTTCTAACAGTAAAGATACAACTAGTAAGAATTAGTCCATCATCAGGATCTGGATCATTAGATTCTGCACTCAAAACTATAAAACGAGTAATATTATTTTCTGAGTCTTGTATATCAGAAGATAAAACTTTTAAGCCATGAATATTTCCTGCTAAACTAGATGCTATAGCAGCATATTTAATATCATTGTTTTTTACTATATAAGCGGCTGATCCTGCTGTATCACCCATTACAATAGGAGATAAATTATTATTATTTATAAAATTTCTACACTGAGATAAAGCTTGATTATGGCTACATACAGATACAATATCTGAAATACTGGCCCCTTCTAAACCTAAGAGTTGATGATTCACTCTATAAAAATATTCCTTCACAATATGCAAATTTGAATCTTTTAGTAAATTATGTATATCTGCAACACGGCCAGCTCTAGAATTCTCAATCGGTATCATAGCATATTTTGTTGTACCATTTACTACAGCTTCAAATGCATCTTCAAAGTTTTCGCAAGGTACAGTTTGCATCTCAGGAAAAGCTTCAATACAAGCCATTTCTGAATAAGCACCAGGTTGCCCTTGAAAGGCTATGTTATTTAATTTCAACTTATTCATTAAAATATCCAATAGTTAAATTTTATTCTTTCTAATATAATCACATGCTTTATTAAAGTCAGCTAAATTATCAACTCCTATAGGGTTATCTCTTACTATGCCAACTTTGATATCCATATTAGCTTCCAATGCTCTTAATTGCTCTAAACTTTCTCTTTTTTCTAAATAAGACGGCCTGAGATTAATAAACTTTTCCAGAGAGTTCCTACTATATGCATAAATACCTATATGATGATATACTGGCCCTTTTCCAAAAGGAATTAAAGATCTAGAAAAATATAACGCTCTACCATATTTTAGATTTTTATTTCTAGAAATCACAACCTTAACTATATCATTATCTACTTTATCATCTTCATTATTTATTTTGTTTGCTAGTGTAAAAATATCGGAAGGTATTGATTCTTTAAGCTTAACTAAACTTTTAATAATACTTGATGAAATAGTAGGCATATCCCCTTGTAAATTAATTATAGTTTCTATTTTATTAGAGCTGTCAAAATTTTTTAATGCTTCATATATTCTATCAGAACCTGATTTATGTTTTGGACTAGTCTTAATTACATTTATACCATAGTTTTGTGCAGTTTTATAAATCTCCTCATCACAACAAGCTATACATACTTCACCTACATTAGATTTAATTGCTTGTTTAGCTACTCTTATGACCATTGGGATGCCTTCAATATCTAAGAGAGGTTTCCCAGGTAACCTCCTAGACTGCATTCTACTTGGTATAATTATTAAATTGTTTTTCATTATGAAACTTATTTTTTTATTTATATTCTACTTGATAATTTTATAATAATAACATATTTCAATCTATGAAGCTAAAATTCCATGTAAAAAATATTTAAGAAAGATTAAAAGTTATGTCTGGTTTTGAAATTAATAAAATTATGGGCTCTGTTTTTGCCATTATATTACTTTTACTTATTATAAAAAATTTAAGTGGTATTTTATATCCCACTCAAAAAGTGATAGACCATAATAATATTAAAAGCATTGAAACTACTAATTTAGAACCCAATATTGAAAAAGAGGAAATAAATAATAGGGAACTTAATATAGAAGAAAGATTGAAGTCTGCCAATATTGATGTAGGCAAACAATTTTCAAAAAAGTGTGTCACTTGTCATTCTTTTGAAATAGACGGGGCTAATAAAATAGGTCCTAATCTTTATAATATTCACCTTAGAGAAATAGCATCAATATCAAGTTTCAAATATTCAAAATCTCTTAAATCTATAATTGACAAATGGAATAATGCAAATTTAGATTCATTTTTGAAAAATCCAAAAAAATGGGCTCCTGGCACTAAAATGAGTTATGTTGGAATAAAAAAAGGTGAAGATAGGGCAAATTTAATAAAATACTTGCAAAGCCTTAAATAAAAATCATGGTTTTTAATAAAAAATATATAATTATATTACTTTTTATATTAAATACTAATCCTTCTATATCTTCTGATAAAAATTATGATCACGCTATTTCAGTATTTAGTGAGATTAAATATAAAAATAATTTTGAACATTTTGATTATGTAAATCCTAATGCACCTAAAAAAGGAATAATCAAGCTGGCAGAAAGAGGAACTTTTGATTCGCTAAATCAATTTGTTCTTAAAGGCCTACCTGCTATTGGTTTAGATAATATTTATGAGAGTCTTTTAATTACATCACTAGATGAACCATTAACTGCTTATGGTTTAATAGCTAAAGGAATGAAAGTTTCAGAAGATAATACTTCTATTACATTTTTTCTTAATAAAAATGCTAGATGGCATGATAAAAAACCTATTACTTCTTACGACATTGAATGGACATTTAATACTATTCTAAAAGATGGGCACCCTTCTTATAGGTCATATTATTCAGATGTTAAAAATATAGAGATTATCAATAATTATACTATAAAATTTCACTTTAAAAATAATAATAATCGTGAATTACCCATAATTATTGGACAAATGAAAATTCTACCCAAACATTTTTGGAAAAACAAAAAGTTTGACTCTGCGGGATTAGCTGTTCCTCTAGGCTCTGGTCCTTATAAGATTAAGGAAGTGAATTTAGGAAAAAATATAACTTACGAGAGGATAAAAGACTATTGGGCAAAAAACCTACCTGTAAATATAGGACACAATAATTTTGATATCATTCATTATGATTATTACAGAGATAGTAATGTAATGATTGAAGCACTCAAAGCAAATGAGTACGACTTCCGCTCTGAAAATATTTCAAAAGAATGGGCAACGGCCTATAATGATTTAAAAAGTAATACTGCCTTTATAAAAGAAGAGATAAATCATGAACTTCCTCAAGGTATGCAGGCGTTTATTTATAATATGAGAAAAGATATTTTTAAGAATATTGAACTGAGAAAAGCTCTTGCACTTGCATTTGATTTTGAATGGACAAATAAAACATTATTTTATGGACAATATATTAGAAGTAATTCTTATTTTTCTAATTCTGAGTTAGCGGCATCGGGTCTTCCCTCAGATAATGAACTTAAAATTATTGAAAAATTAAACAATTATTTTCCAAAAGAAGTGCATACCGAAATATACAATCCTGGAAAAACTGATGGAACTGGTAACAATAGAAAAAACTTAAGAGAAGCTATTCAAATTCTCAAAAAAGCTAAATATAAATTAGATAATAATATTTTAAAAGATTCAGATGGACGAGAAATAAAATTTGAAATTCTTCTTATTAGTCCCGCATTTGAAAGAATAGTAGGACCATTTATTAAAAACCTAAAAAAGCTAGGAGTTGAGGCTAATATTAGAATAGTTGACACAGCACAATATAAAAATAGATTAGATAATTATGATTTTGACATGGTTGTTATGGCTAGAGGTCAAAGTTTGAATCCTGGAAATGAACAAAGAAATTTCTGGTCTTCTAAAAGTGCAGATATTAATGGAAGTGCTAACTGGATTGGTATTAAGAATAAAGCTGTGGATGAACTTATAGAACTAATAATTCAAGCACCAAATAGAGAGAAATTAATAGAATATACAAAAGTACTAGATAGAATTTTACTACATAACTACTATGTAATTCCTCATTGGCACATAAAAATGTGGAGAGTTGCATATTGGAATAAAATAAAAAGACCTAATAATTTACCAAAATATAGTTTAGGGTTTCCAGAAACCTGGTGGTATAATAAATAATCATTAATAAAAAATAAAATTAAAATGGCATCTTACTTTCTCCGACGTTTAGTACTTATAATTCCCACTCTTTTTGGAATTATGTTGTTAAACTTTATTATTATTCAATTTGCTCCTGGTGGTCCTGTAGAAAATACTATTGCAAGATTACAAGGTATAGATGTAGGAGCAACCGAAAGAGTTTCTGGAGGAAATCAAGACGGAATTGAATCTCAAAATAATTTTATGTCTTCAAATAATAAATATGTTGGGGCCCAAGGCCTTGACCCTAAAATCATTGAAGAAATAGAAAAAATGTATGGGTTTGATAAACCTCCTCATATTAGGTTTTATCAAATGATAAAAAATTATTTAACTTTTGATTTTGGGAATTCTTTTTTTCAAGATAGAAAGGTTATAGATATAGTTTTAGAAAAACTTCCTGTATCAATTTCTCTAGGGTTATGGACAACATTACTAATATACTTAATTTCAATTCCTTTAGGTATTTATAAAGCGGTAAATGATGGAAAGAAATTTGATATATGGTCTAGTGTTGTTGTAATAATAGGTAATGCTATTCCTTCATTCTTATTTGCAATATTACTAATCATATTATTTGCAGGTGGAAGATATTTAGATATTTTTCCTCTACGGGGAATAATATCGGATAATTGGAATGAACTTAATAATTTAGAAAAAATATTAGATTACATGTGGCATTTGGCACTACCTATTTTATCTCTTGTTATTGGAGGATTTGCTAGTCTTACAATGTTAACTAAAAACTCTTTTCTGGACCAAATTAACCTTCAATATGTTCTTACAGCTAGGTCTAAAGGTAATACTGAAAATAAAATCCTGTATGGACATATTTTTAGAAATGCTATGCTAATTGTAATAGCTGGTTTCCCAACTGCATTTATAAGTATATTATTTACAGGTGCTTTATTAACAGAAATAATTTTTTCACTAGACGGTATTGGTTTATTAGGCTTTGAAGCAGCAATTAACAGAGATTATCCTATAATGTTTGCTACTTTGTATTTTTTTACTCTACTAGGGCTATTTATGAATATTATAGGAGATTTAGCAATGACATTTGTAGACCCTCGAATAGATTTTGATAAAAGATAGAATTTATAATGTTAAATACTAATAATAGAAAAATACTAAATTTTAAGAAAAATAAAAGGGGGCTATATTCACTTTACCTACTATTATTAATGCTAATTTTCACTTTACCAGCAGAATTTATTGCAAATGATAAGCCATTATTAATAAAATATAATAATGATTTATATTTTCCTATAATTAAAGATTATGCAGAAACTGTGTTTGGAGGAGACTTTGAAACTACAGCAGATTATAAAGATATTTTTGTATCCGATTTAATTAAAGAAAAAGGCTGGATAATATGGCCTTTAATCCCATTTAATCATCAAACAGTTAATTATAATTTAAAAGTACCAGCTCCTTCACCCCCAAGTTTAGAAAATATTCTTGGAACTGATGATCAAGCTCGGGATGTATTAGCTCGTTTAATATATGGGTTTAGAATTTCTATATTATTTGGAGTATTATTAACATTCTTTTCTTCTATAATTGGAATAACATTTGGGGCTGTCCAAGGTTATTTAGGCGGCTTAACGGACTTATTAGGCCAAAGATTTATAGAGATATGGGCAGGAATGCCAGTTCTATATTTACTTATTATAGTAGGTTCAATTATTACTCCTTCTTTCTGGATTTTATTAATACTTTTATTATTGTTTAGCTGGATGAGTTTAGTAGGTGTTGTTAGAGCAGAGTTTTTAAGAGCTAGAAATTTTGATTATGTCAAGGCTGCAAAATGCCTAGGAATGTCTAATCATAGAATTATCATAAAACATTTATTACCTAATGCGATGGTAGCAACAATTACTTATTTGCCATTTATACTTGCAGCATCTGTCACTACTCTAACTAGTCTGGATTTTTTGGGTTTTGGACTGCCTCCAGGAAGTGCTTCATTAGGTGAATTATTAAACCAAGGTAAAAATAATTTACAAGCTCCATGGCTCGGTATAACTGGATTTATTTCAATAAGTATTTTACTTTCTTTACTAGTATTTATAGGCGAAGCTATTAGAGACGCATTTGATCCAAGGAAAATAAATTAATGAAAACTACAAAATTAGTAACTCCTTTAATTTTAGCTGGTGGCTCAGGTACAAGATTATGGCCTATTTCAAGAAAAGAGAAACCAAAGCAATTTTTAGAAATATTTGATTCTTATTCATTATTACAACTTACAGCATTAAGATGCCAAAGTACTATATTTAATAAACCAATATTCATAGTAGGAGAGTCTCATAGATTTATAATAGCAGAACAATTAAGAAAAATTGGGATTAAAAATGCTAATATTCTTATAGAATCTGAACCAAAAAATACTTTAGCTGCGATTACAGCAGGAGCATTATATTCAAAAAAAATTATGCAAACTGGTCCTTTATTAGTTTTACCCTCAGATCATTATATTAAGAGTGAGAAAAAATTTATTAATTTAATCAAAAATACCACTAAAAATAATATTACAGACAAATTAATATGCTTTGGAATTGAACCAACGTCTCCAGAAACTAAATATGGTTATATTATTAAAGATAACAAAACATCTAAAAAATCAGTAATGTCTAAAATTAAAAGGTTTAAAGAAAAACCAAACCTAAATAAGGCAAAGGAACTTATAAAAGATAATGCTTTATGGAATTCAGGAATATTTTTATTTAATATTGAAACTGTTATTAAAGAAATTCAATTATTTTATCCTAAAATGATCAAAAATATTAATATGGCTATAACAAATTCTTCATCAGATCTAGATTTTATAAGATTAAATGCAAAATATTTTAATAAAGTAGAATCTATATCAATTGATAATGCAATATTTGAGAAAACAGATAAAGGTTTTGTTAAGCCTGCAAGTATAAGCTGGAATGACCTTGGAACCTATAATGCGTTATGGGAGACTGGAAAAAAAGATAAGAATAATAATTATATAAAAGGCGATATAATCACAAATAATGTTAATAATTCATATATATATTCTGATAAAAACTTAATTGCCGTTTCTAACCTATCTAATATAAATATTGTAGCAACACAGGATGCTATTTTAGTAACAAAACTAAATAAGTCTAATGAAATAAAATCTTTAATTGATATCTTAAGTAAAAGCAGAAGAAATGAATTAACAGAGCATAAAGTTACCCATAGACCTTGGGGTTATTATGAGAATATCAGCTCTAATAAGACACACAAAATAAAAAAATTAACAGTATTACCAGGGAAAAAATTATCTTTACAAAGTCATATTAAACGTTCCGAGCATTGGGTTGTAATATCTGGAGTTGCTCATGTGACTAAGGGCAATAAAGAGTTTATTTTAAATAAAAATGAATCTACTTTTATTCCTGTCAGAACTAAACATAGACTATCTAACAAATCTAAATCTATTCTCGTAATTATAGAAGTACAAACCGGAAAATATTTTGGAGAAGACGATATAAAAAGATTTGAAGATAATTATGGTAGAATAAATTAATTTATGGATAATAATTTACTCACAATTTCAGACCTTAATGTTTCTTTTAAAGGGCCACATGAAAAAGTTATAGCTGTAGATAATTTTTCTTTAGAGATTAAAAAAGGGGAAACAGTAGCTATAGTAGGTGAGTCTGGCTCAGGAAAATCTACAACCGCATTATCAATTTTAGGATTATTACCTTATCCAATAGCATACCACGAGAAAGGTAGTATAAAATTCAACAACAAAGAGCTGCTTAATGCTAATAATAACATTTTACAAAATATTAGAGGTTCTAAGATAGGTATGATTTTTCAGGAACCAATGATGTCACTAAATCCTCTCCATACGGTAAAGAAACAAATAAAAGAATCAATTTTAATTCATAACAAACTATCTTTAAATAAAATAAATAAAAGAATTCTAGAATTAATTTCCCTGGTAGGATTAAATGATTCTGATAAATACTTGAATAGTTATCCACATCAACTATCAGGTGGACAAAGACAAAGAGTAATGATTGCTATTGCCATTGCTAACAATCCAGCTCTACTGATAGCAGATGAGCCTACAACCGCTTTAGATGTTACTATTCAAGCTCAAATTCTGCATTTATTAAAAGAAATTCAAAGTAAATTAAACATGAGTATATTACTTATAACCCATGACTTAGGTATAGTTAAATTTATGGCCAAAACTGTATATATTATGCATAATGCTAAACTAGTTGAATTTGGCAAAGTAAATAAAATACTTAAATATCCTAAAAATAAATACACTAAGAGTTTATTAAGTGCCCAGCCTTTAAAGTTAAAAAGAGATAAAAAATTTAAAGAAGGTAAAAAAATATTATCTGCAAAAAACATCAAAGTATACTTTCCAATTCGAAAGGGGATTTTAAAAAGAACTTTTAATTATTTTAAAGCCGTTGATGATATTTCTTTTTTATTAAATAAGGGAACTACTTTAGGCATAGTAGGTGAGTCTGGCTCAGGAAAAACAACTTTAGCTCAAGCTGTTCTTAAATTAATTCCCTCTAAAGGTACAATTACTTTTAATAATAAATTAATTGAAAACGGTAAGAATTCCTGTTTTAGAAGAAATATTCAATTTGTTTTTCAAGATCCATTTTCATCTTTAAGTCCTAGACTTTCTATCTATGAAATAATTTCTGAAGGTATAGAAATTCATAAAATTGGTAAAAATATTAAAGATAGAGAAAATTTAGTTATAAAAATACTCGATGAGGTTGGATTAGATAAAACAAGCCTTTATAAATATCCACATGAGTTTTCTGGTGGACAACGTCAAAGAATTTCTATTGCAAGGGCAATTATACTTAAGCCAGATATAATAATACTAGATGAACCTACTTCTGCTTTAGATATGAATACTCAACTACAAATAATAAATTTACTTTTAAATTTACAAAATACTAAAAAATTATCTTATATTTTTATAAGTCATGACCTTAAAGTTATTAGAGCACTAGCAGATAAAGTACTAATTATTAAAGATGGAAAAATTATTGAACATGGAGATACTAATATTATATTAAAAAAACCAACCAACGAATATACTAAATCTTTAGTTAAATCGTCACTAAGTTAAGGGTGTCTAATTGAATAAAACTAAGCCAAAATCTATAAATATAGTTTTCTACTCTAAATGGGACTCATATAAAGAATGGAAATCTATATTAATAAAATATAATATCAACCTTTATAATTGGCCTGAAGAATTTATTGAAACAAAAGCCTATCCAAATATAAATGGAGCACTAGTTTGGGATCCTCCAGATGAAATTTGGTCATACTTTCCTAATATTCAAATTATTCAATCTCTTGGTGCAGGTGTAGATCATATTTTAAAAAAAAAATTTCCAAAGAATATAAACATTATAAAGCTATATGATCCAGATTTAAGTAATCAAATGGCAGAGTATGCTCTTATGTCTGTTCTTATGTGCAAAAGAAAATATTTTCAATATTCTAAGAATATGAAAAATAAAATATGGAATCAAATAACACCTTTAGCTAATAAGGACTTTAAAATTACTATTTTAGGATATGGCAATATAGCTAAATTAGTAATTAAAAAATTACAATATTTTGGTTTTAATATAAAAGTATGGGGCAACTCTAAACGAAACCTTAAAAATATTGACTACTATTTTGGTAAAAATAAATTCCATGAAAGCATAAAGGGGTCTTCATGCCTAATTTCTCTTCTGCCTGACACAAAACTTTCAAAAGACTTGATTGGTTTAAGAGAATTCAAATTATTAAATAAAGAAAGTTATTTTATTAATATTGGTAGAGGTAATACTGTTAATCAAAAAGAACTTTTATACGCTTTAAAAAATTCTATTTTAACTGGTTCTATAATAGATGTTTTTAAAAAAGAACCATTAGGTAAAAATAGTCAACTTTGGGAACTTAAAAACTTATTAATTACTCCGCACATAGCTGGTATTACCAATCCAACAAACTATACAGCTAAACTTTTAAAACATAATTTTAAGAATCTAGAACTAAATAAAAAATTAAAAAATAAGGTGGATATTATTAAAGGTTATTAATGTAATTTCTTAAAAACCTATATATGGACCTGACTCCTAAAATATTGCCTCCTTTAGAGTGTCCTGGTTTATTTTTATCACTCCAAGCATAAGTATCAATATGAATCCATTTAGTGGTTGGTTTAACAAACTTAGCTAAGAATAAAGCAGCAGTAATACTACCTGCAAATGAGCCTGGAGAAATATTATTAATATCTGCAACATCACTATCTAGCCAAGAATTATATGGAGAGTATAACGGAAGTCTCCATAGAGGATCTTTTTCGATAGAACTTATTTTATTTATTATTAAAGCTATATCTTCGTGCTGGGTAAAATAGGCGGGAAGATCAGGTCCTAATGCTACCCTGGCTGCGCCAGTTAAAGTAGCAAAATCTATCATAATTTTAGGCCTAAAGCTATCTGCATAATATAATGTATCTGCAAGTATTAATCTGCCCTCAGCATCCGTATTACCAATTTCAACAGTAATCCCTGATCTACTATTATATACATCACCTGGTCTCATTGATAATGGGCCAATATCGTTATTAACAGCTGGTATTAATACTTTCAAATTAACTTTTAATTTAGCGCTAATTATCATATGAGCTAAGCTCAATATAGAGGCTGCTCCTCCCATATCTTTTTTCATATTTCTCATATATTGAGAAGGTTTTAAATCTAATCCACCTGTATCAAAACAAACTCCCTTTCCTATCAGGATTATCAATGGGTCATTTGATTTACCCCAATTTAATTCTAATAGCCTAGGGCGTTCTATAGAACCTTTGCCAACTGCATAAATTAAAGGAAAGCTTGTCTCTATTAATTTATCTTTTATAACATTTGTATTAGCATTATGGTATTTAGAAAAACTTAAAAATGACTTTTCTAAGGCCTCAGGACCCATATCAGAAGAAGGAATATTAATTAATTCTCTTCCATAAAATATAGCAGAAATTTTACTTACTAATACTTGTTTATTAAAATTATATGGAACTTCAATGTATTTATATATTTTAGATTGATTAAATTTATATTGTTCTAAGGCCCAACCTAGTAAAAAATCTGACAATTTACTGTTACTAATTTTATTAAATATTTTCCAAAAACCATTTTCAATTTTTAACCCAACGAAAAAACCAAGTTCCAATGAGATAGTTTTATATTTATCTTTTCCATATAATATTAAACATTCTGTTCCTTTGTTCTTTCTATTTAAATATACAATTTTACCATCTTGGTGTTTATCACTTAAAATCCTATAGCTCTTATGAATTTCTTTCGGCAACTGAATATTATTAAAATCTTTATATTTTACAAAATATATAAGACCAGAAGATTTATTTTTGGCTTTATTAAAAATTTTATCTGAAAAATTTACGTATGTTTTTATATTAGGCTCTGAATAAACCATATTTTTTTCTTATTATTATATAAAAAAAGGCACTTAGCTGCAGCTAAGTGCCTTTAGTATCATAAATATATATGATTTAGAAACCTATACTTAAGTTTCCAGCCATATAACTTTCTTCCCAATCATCTCTACCATTAACTCTACCCGCTCTCACACTACCATTAATATGTGAACTAATCATAAAGTTAATACCACCGCCTATAGTATAAGATGAAGAGTAATTTGATGCTGCTACATCTAATGCAGTACCATCTGTACCCGCTTCTGTCTTATAGGCTGCTTTGGTTGTATCTTCAGATTGATAAGATAAATTTAGATATGGAACTATTTTTCCAAGATTTGCTGCAATATTTAATCCTATTGCCATAGTCTCTGACTCAACACTTCGTGCTGCAACAGTATCATCAGTAACTGTCAGCCCATCTTGTGTTCCATTACCTTCATTACCTGAAGTAAATAATAATCCATCTCCAGCTACTGTCCCTTGTGTTTCATCAGGACGATCATCTGTGAAGGCTTTTATATCCATAGACATAACCCTGTAAGCTGCGCTAGGAACAATACTAAATCTACCTCTGTTGAAGTTAGCAGAAATTCTAGCATTAGAATATTCTATATCAGCAGTGGTGCTACCAGTTATCGTAGCATCATTACCAAGATCTCTTCTAGTAGTACTAATTGTTGAGTCACCTTGCCCCATTCCTAGGTCAATTTGAAGAACACTAGTTTTATAAGCTAGATAAATACCATATGTATCTACTTCCTGTTTATAAGTTCCATCATTAAATGTTGTTTTAAAATCAGTGTCTAAATTTGAAACCACTAATCCTACTAACGCTTTACCAAATGTTTTATCTATTCCAAAAGAGTAAGATGACGCATCACCTTCATACTTATTAGAATCTAACCTTACATTAGTAAATGTTTGTGTATTTTCAACATTACTATTTCCATAATCTGCCCAGAAGCCGATGCCTCCTACAAGATTATTTGCTGACATTGATACACCATCAGTTTGCGTAGTAAAGCTCAAGCCCGTTGCACTAGCACCAGAATTTTGAGCTGCATAAGCCATATCAATACGATTATTTACAGCTCCAACAATAGCATTAACTGCTAGACGAGCAACATCACCCGCAACTACAGCAGTACCATTTGTATCAGCAGAACCAGCATATAAACAATCATTACCTACATAAGCTTCATCAAATTCCCTGATCAAATATGAATTTGGATTTGATGGATCAGTTGTTGTTGTTAAAGCCGCATTATATACATAAGCTCTTTGCGTATAGTCTGTGCCTAACTGCATGCCATATGCATTATTCTTACAGCTTATTGCATAAGTTCCAGCCGCATTAGCAATATTCATACCGAATACTCCTAATGTCATTACAGCCACAATCGCAGCTGTTATAATTCTTTGTAGTTTCATATTAGAAAACTCCTTAATTAAAACACTTCCATGTTCATATCACTCGATAAAAACATAGATTAAAATTCTTTAAATTAGATATATCATATTATTATCAAACTTTGAAGACAAGTATTATGGCTATTTTTTTTTATTTATTTAATATATGTTGCATTTAAACAACACTGAATTTAATTATATATTACTTATTCTTATAAATATTTAATGAATTCTTCAATGTTTCTGCCATTTTTTCATCTAAATCTTTAGAATCTAAAACTCCATTTTTATTAGCTCTATCTATTAATGCCATTCCAGCTTCTAGCTTTTTTTCTTTAATATAGACATAACCAAGAGCTAAGTCACAAAAGCCTTGATAAATATCACTGTTGGCCATATGAGAACAAATATCCTTTATACCAATATCATTATCATTTTTTAGATAATAAGATATTAATGGTGTTGCTTGATCTTGCCTTTTATGAGCATACAAAACTAATAATTTAATCTTATCTACCCATAAATCCATATATGGTTGCGCCCTTTGTCTTGACTGAATTCCCTCATTACCTGGAAGAATAGATAACATAGATAACGTATTAATATGTACATTCAGTAATTCTAAAGAAGACTGGTTTTCATTAATTAATTCATTTGAAGCACATAAATACCACTCTAGAACGTCATAATCTGATTCATTTAATAAACCATATAACATTACTTGATCTTTATAATAATTACTAAAACCATTAAATTTTTGACTAAATTGAAGTCCACCTTTTCCAAAGTCATATACTTTTTCAGAGCAGTTACCCGTAAATTTTGATTCTTTAGAAAGTTTAATTAATTCATCAGCTCTAAAACTATTCATATGATTAAATGCTGTATAAAGACCAATGTATGCTCCATAAAATAAAAAAATTGCAATAATCAATAAGTAAGAAATATAGAAATAAGTAGAATTAAATAATTTACTAAGTTTATCCGAATAAATATATTTTACATTTTCAAAATTTGTTACCAATAAAATTGCGGCGAGCATTGCTTGAATAGCTATATTAGATATCCATTGAAACCAAAAAGCTCCAATACAAAAATATAATAACCATGAAAAAGAAATAGCCATTGAAATTTTAAATGAACATTTAAAAATATTATATAAATATAAAATATAGAGGAACGCTCCAACCAAACCAATACTAAAAATATGCTCAAATAATTCATTATGTGTGTGAAAATGCACTCTATTTCCAGTATTTATTTGATAAAATACCTCTGGCGTAAAGCTTTTTAATAATAACTCAGAAATACTGCCCCAACCAAATCCAAATATTAGGGCTTTAGCACTATCTAAATGTTCAAAAAGAACTCTTACAATTGACCCTCTTGCCACCAATGTTGCCAAATGACCCCAGGTAGCACTATCTGTTATTCTATTGGTCATATCTGATTTTCCATCCCAAAATATAAACGAGGATACAACCATGATAACTGACAAAAAAATTGGAATAACTGTAAAAAATAAAGGATTATAAAATAACTTAATAAAAATTTTAATTTTATAATAAGAAACTACATACCAAAACAACCATGCAAATAAAATAAATGCCCATAGCGCTATAGATGAATTATTATCAATTTTCCAAAATAATGGCCCCAAAATTAAGAATAATATTAATCCTAATAGTTCTATATTTATTATAAAATTTCTTTTTACTAAAAAATTTAAAAAATAAATAAGAAAAGCTGTAAAATATAATGCCAACCAGTCGTTAAAACCAAAAAAAGATATAAGTATTCCTGTTATAAAAGGGTAAAAACTACCTATAAATATGCATGCTGTAATTAATAATAGATTTATTAATAAAATAATTTTTAGTTTATTGATTTTAAGTAAGTATAAATATAAAACTGTTAATAAGGATAAAGAAAAATATCCAAATGCTCCTTGGCCTAACTGCGGAGACCCATAAAAAGCTAACACTGGTAACATCTGAAAAAAACCTGATATTACAGAGTATATGCCAATCAAAGTTGGTATTAAGACTATTGGATGAGAAAAATATTTTCTTATGTCCTTATTACTTATTCCAATTTTCAATATTAAAAGTGCAACTATAGCTGAGCAAAAATGACTAAATACAATCATACCTTCTACCTGACCCCAGTATCCAATATGTAATTGTGGTGTTGCAAAGAAAATTGACCAAGGAAATAATATTCCTAAACAAATCATTAATAAATTATCAAATTTAATATTTTTAATTATAGATCGCATAAAAATTTGCCAATATTGTTGTTAAGTAAATTATCATAAATAATTAATATAATAAGTGTTATATAAAATTTTAATCATTTTTATAGTGTTTATACTAAAATATATATTTTATAAAAAATATAATTATAAAATTTAACTTTATTCTAATAAAAAATAATGTCATAGATAACATATGATTTCAGTAATAATACCTGTATACAACGAAGAAGAAAACATTAAAAATCTCTCTAAATCTATTTTAGAGGCATTAATAAACATAGATTATGAGGTCATATTTATTAATGACGGAAGTACTGATAATTCTGAAAAAGAGATTTTAAAGCTCACTACCATACACTCTCAAATAAAGTTAATTAGCCTGCGAAGAAATTATGGACAAACAGCTGCTATGCAGGCAGGGTTTGATAATTCTAAGGGAAAAATAGTTATCCCTATGGATGGCGATTTACAAAATGATCCAAAAGATATACCCGTATTAATCGAAAAAATTAATGAAGGTTATGATGTAGTTTCAGGGTGGAGAAAAATTAGATCTGATAAAAAATTTACACGTATTTTACCATCAAAAATTGCTAACGTTATAATTTCTAAAATTTCAGGCTTACATTTACATGACTACGGCTGTACCTTAAAAGCTTATAAAAAGGAAATTCTAAATGATATAAAACTTTATGGTGAAATGCATCGATTTATTCCTATATATGCTTCTTGGGAAGGTGCAAAAGTTACTGAGATTCCAGTTAGACACCATGCTCGTAAGGCCGGAAAAACAAAATATGGTTTGTCTAGAATACCCAAAGTTATTTTAGATTTATTAGTAATAAGATTTTTTGATAAGTCTCTTGATAGACCCATACATCTTTTTGGAAAGTTTGGATTAATGATGTTTTTTATAGCATTTATTTTATCTTTACTAGCTATATTTATAAAATTATTTATGAATATTTCTTTTATTCTCACTCCTCTTCCTCTATTAGTAGTTTTCTTTGCAATGTCCGGTTTAATATGTATATTTTTAGGTTTAGTTGCTGAAATACAATCAAGAATCTATTTTGAGTCTAGAGGAAAACCTGCATATTTAATTAAGAAAAATAATAAATTTAATGAAAAAATATAAATATGTGTGGCTTTTCAGGATTTACAAACCCTAAATCTGAACAAATGGCAAAGTCTATTTTAAAGAATATGCTTATTCCTATTGAACATAGAGGGCCCGATTCTAATTCAATATTTATTAATAATAGAATTGCTCTAGGGCATTACAGATTATCTATAATAGATTTAAATGGTGGAATACAGCCTTTTATAGACAAAGAAGAAGATAATTATCTTGTATTTAATGGAGAGATATATGGCTATAAAAACCACGCAAAACTACTTCAAAAATATGGAATTCAATTAAGAGATAACTCAGATACTGAAGTCTTATTTCAATCTCTATTATACTTTGGAGTAGAAAAAACTCTTAACATGATTGATGGTATGTTTGCATTTGCATTCTATGAGAGCAAAAAAGATATTTTATGGCTTGTTAGGGACCCTATGGGCGAAAAACCTCTATATTATTCTAACAATAAAAACAAAACATATTTTAGCTCAGAAGTCTCTGGAATAGCGGCAATTAATAAAAGTTATTTTAAAAATATAAATAATAATGCTGTAATGGAATACCTACATCTAGATTATATTCCAAATGATCAAAGTCTTTTAAGTGGAATAAAAAAAGTTTTACCAGGAGAAATTATAAAAATATATAACTCAAAAGTTGTAAAACAAAGTTATTTTTCTTTAAATCAAACTACAAAAGTAAAATCAAGTTTAATAGAATCTGTTAATGCATTAGATTTACTATTAGAAGAATCTGTAAATCAGAGATTACTAGCTGATGTGCCTGTAGGTGTGTTTTTATCTGGAGGGATAGATTCTAGTTTAATTGCATATTATGCTAAAAAACTTAACCCTAATATTCAAAGTTTTACTATAAAAATGCAAAATGATTCATATGATGAATCAAGTTATGCCAAATTAGTAGCCAATAAACTTGGAATTATTAATAATATTGCAGAATTTAATGATCTTGAAATAATTCAGTCTCTGGAAACTATAGAAAATAAATTAGATGAGCCTATAAGTGATCCATCTATATTTCCCACTTTCTTATTATCAAAATTTGCTAAAGAAAATGTTAAAGTAGCCTTATCAGGTGACGGTGCAGATGAACTGTTTTGTGGTTATGCTCCGTTTAAATCTGTAAATTACCTTAATATATTAAATTTACTTCCAAAAAACATTGGATATTTAATTTCAACTTTGATGGAAAAAATTCCGTCTCAAGATAATTATATGAGTTTTCATTTTTTATTAAAACACGTATGTAGAGGTTTTGGATGGCCTACCCACCAGCAAGTTTTTAGATGGATGTCGCCTTTTTCTGATAAAAATATATCAAATCTATTAAATACAGAATTTACTAATTCATATCCCTATCAAAATATTTGGGACAGTATTCTTCCAATAAAGAATAGCAATAATAATAACATAGATGAATTAAGCAGAATATTCCTCCAATATTATTTACCTAACGACATCCTTACAAAAGTCGACCGAGCTTCTATGTATAATGGATTAGAAGTAAGATCTCCCTTTTTATCAAAATCTATAGTAGACTTTTCTATAAAACTTTCTAATAAATATAAAATTAAAAATGGAAAAACTAAATTAATACTCAAAGAATTAAGTGAAAAAAAATTACCAAAAATTATCAGCCAAAGAAGAAAACATGGTTTTGCAATTCCCCTAGCAAAGATGATGAGAGGGCCGCTTAAAGAAAAAATAGAAGATACACTTTTATCATCAAATAATATGATAAGCGACATATTTAATAGAGTTAATGTAGAAAAAACACTCAAAAATCATTGGGAAGGAATAGATAATAGAAAACCTCTCTGGGCAATATATATGTTATATAAAACTTCAGAAAGACTTTCTAAATGTTAGATAGCATACTATCAATTAACAAATACTCTAGTATAATAAATTAAAAATAATACTAATTTTTATTTATTTTTTATTCTTTGACCAAATGCCCATTTAGTAACCCCCCAAAAAGCTCCAAATGAAATTACAATACTAAACCAGATATTTAAAATAAGAGCAGATAATAAAAATATAGGATTATGCTTATATACAAAAACAAAAAAATTGAAATAACCATACATCCATAAAACCAAAAATAATAAAAATATAAATAAAAATAAATTACTAAAAGTTAAAGATAAGAAAAGAGAAAAAATAAATATTGGTACACTAACTGCAGCAAGTCCAGAATCTAAAGAAGCGGTTCCCCCTGATTCAAACTTTAAATCTTGCATAAAAACATACATCCACGTTGATACTCTATGAAAATAAGTTTTTGTTAATTTTTTAAATCCGGGAAAATTATGCTTAACCTGAAAATTTGGGTCTAACAAAAGTAAATTATTCTTTATAATTCTTCTTCCAAACTCCTCATTTTCATTATCTACTCCCCAAATAATTTTATTATTATAACCTCCTGTCTCTTCATATACATTTCTTTTAATAGCCGCTATTTGTCCATTAAAAGTTTCATATTTAAAAGGTATTTTATGCCTAGCAAACTGGTAATAAAAAAATAAAGCTTTATATAATTGAGTTTTTCCTCTATTTAAAGGTTCAGGATGGTATATTCCAGATATAGCATCAGCATTATACTTTTCCATCGTCTCTAAACAATTTACAAATGTATCTTCTAAAATTATTGTATCGCTATCAGTAAAAAATATTATATCTCCTATAGAAGTTTCTGCCCCCTTATTTCGGGCTGATGCTGGTCCCACATTTTTTTCTAATTTTAATAATTTGATACTAGGATAATTTGACATTAAATCATTAACTATATTTATTGTACTATCCGTTGAAAAATCATCTACAACTATAATTTCAAGAGGAGTATTTTTTGCTTTAACTGCACTTAATAAACAATCAGAAATAGTATTTTCTGCGTTCCATGCTGGTATTATTAAAGAAATTTTTAGTGACATTTATACTAGGCTAACTTAATGGTTTATATGAGTTTTTCCGATATTTTTTATAGATGAAGACAATACCTTTGGATAATTTTTAGGTTTCCATACAACATTTGCTGCTAACGCACATTCAAAAGAACACTTACATTTTGTCTCTTTTATCCATTTCTGCAACTTATTAACTGAATTTTGCTTTAATAATCTATTAAGGTTCCAATCATGATCACGTAAATTACCTAAACTCTTCCCTAGAATTTCACAAGGCTGTACTTCACCGGTCTCACTTACAACTAATAATTTTCTTCCAGCTACACAGGAAGTTACAAATTCATCATCAAAAACTGTGCGCATTAAATTATCTCTGGAAACACTATTAACTCCTCTCCATAGAGGATATAATAACCTCTTCTCTTTACTCTTCTCCCTATTCTCTAAAAATTGATTTATTAATATATATCTCTTTTTAGAGACATTTTTTAGAGATTCATCTTTAATAACTCCTCTAGCATAAGTAACAGACATATTATCAAATTTAAAATCTTTATTAATTGTTTTTAATGCACTTAGTAAGTAAGTTTCAGAAGAAGCAGTAAAAACAGAGTTGCAATCTAAGACTAAATTTGAATATTTAGATCTTAATGGACTAATTATATTATAACTTTTTTGAATTTTCTTAAATGATCCAGGCATAGACCTCAATTTGTCGTGATCTTCTCCTATACCTTCTATAGAAAATGTTAACCTAAAATATGTATCAGGAAATCTAGGTAATATTTCTTCTAAAAACTTAACCATCTTATTAGTAAGTGATGCATTGGTAGGAATAGTTACCCATCTGGCATCAGTAGCATCAATTAAAATACCTGCAATTTCAGAAAACTCTTTCCTTATAAAAGTCTCCCCACCTGTCATAGAAAGCTGGACTAATGGCCCAATCGTCGGAGCAAACCTTCTGATTTCATCAACAGACATTTCATCAGGCTTTAAGCCTTTTTCAATTTCTGCACTATAAAAACAAAAATTACACCTAAAGTTACATCTATTCGTAACATAAAAAATTAAATAGCTTACTTGATTAGGGTTAATTATACTATAAGAATTCTTAATAGTTTTTCTATAATTCAATTCATAGTCCTTTATAAAATAAATACTTACTTATAAACATAATAAATGTAATAATTGCAATAAATTAATTATAGAGACTTATCATAATGCATTCTACCTATATTATATTTTTTTTCGTAATACTTATCCCAAGATTATTATTTATTTTATTTTATCCCGAAAATGGAGGCGATTATGAGATCTATACTACAGTTGCTAAAAATATTATTAATGGTTGTGGTGTATCTTTATCTAATCCACTAACAAATGAATGCATTCCTCATTTTGGAGGCAACCATGGACCAGGATATCCTATATTTTTATCTATAGTTTGGACCATATTTAATAATTCTGACAATGCTGTGAGAATAATTCAAGGTTTGATATATAGTTTAGCATGTATTTGGTTATTAAGATCCACTTTTTTGTTAACATGTAATAAAAAGATTGTAACTACTTTTGCAATTCTATTAGCATTCTCTCCTCTATTAATTGCATGGCCGAGATATGTTCAAACTGAAACATTAGCAATTGCCTCAACTATATTTTTATTGAGTGAATTAGTATTATCTATTTCACAAAAAAAAATAAGAATAATTTCAATAGGCTTTGCTCTAATTTTAGCAACCTGGATTAGGCTTGATAATATTTTTCTCACCATACCAGTAGCTGTAACTGTAGTACATATACACGGTTTAAAAACTGGAATAATAAAAGGAATAATAATTGCTTTAATACTAACATCAAGTTGGACAGCTTGGACAGCAAGAAATATTATTGTAGATTTACCATCTTTAATTCCAAGCGATATGACTATGCCAGATGGAAGTAGGGCACCTTCTGGCTACTTAAAATGGACAAAAACCTGGATAATTCATGAATATGAAAGGCCTGGAGCCCTCTGGGGAATTAATAGAAAGAATTATGACAAAATCAATATTCCTGAAAGAGCATATCAAAATAATGAAGAAAAAATAAAAATTCAAAAACTACTTAAAGAATTAGAAACTCAAAATCAAAACGATTTTCCTGAGTCGATAGACAATCAATTTGAAGAAATTGCATCTCAAAAAATAGAAAAATATCCTTTAACTCACTGGGTAATTTATCCTTCTATAAGAGCAATTAGAATATGGACTAATCCTTTTTCAAGTTTTGGTTGGCCTAATGAAATGCCCGACAAGGGACTTAGTCAAAATGAAAGAATTGCGGCAGCTTCAGGTGACACAAATATAATATTTAAAAAAGCTCTAGAGTACCCTATCAGAGCTTTATCAAAAATATTCAATGCTCTTTATAGATTGGTATTAATGATTTTATTAATACTAAGCATTATAAACTTATTCAAAATTAAAAAAGAAAATTATATTTTTTTGATAGGTTTGACTTCTATATCTTATATTTTAGCTAGAACTATATTCTTTAGTTTTAACTCCAATTTTGAAACTAGATATATGGTAACTACAATTCCCTTTATAGAATTATTTGTAATTCTTAGCATATTTACTTTGTTTTTTAAAAGAAAGTAACTTTTCTAAAGCTATAGCCTGTAAATAAAAAATTATTGGGGCATAAGGTATACAATATTTTGGAGATAATGTTGGGCCCGTTATTAAACAGAAATATATTATTATTAAAAATGCTAAAACACCTAATATAAAATCATTTCTAAATAAAATATAACTGCCCATTATAAATAAAATAATACTTATCAACGATAAAATTGATGCAACTATGATAATATTTCTATAATCTAAATAATTTTTATTTAAGAAAATACTTGTTAGCCAATTGTTAATATTTCCTTCATTGGCAAATGAAGTATGTTTTAGATTTCGCACACGATTATCAATTAAGATAGGAGAAACTATAGTATTAACGCTTGATGCTCTTAACCATGCATAAGCAATATGTAAAATATTCTGATCTGATAAAATATTTATAGAAACATTTAGTAATATATTACTATCACTATAGGGATTAGTTGTTAAACCACCAAAATCTTCTATTTTTTTATTTACAATATTAACTGCTGTATCTCTATCTATATTTTCAGATATAGTTAACACTCCAGGGACCATCCAATAGGCGGCATGTGAGCCAGTTTGAGATGTTAATGAAAAAGAATTATTATAAAATATATTATCAAATAACCTGTTTGATACTGGGAAAAGTGCAACAATCACAAACAGCCCCAATGCCAAAGATATCTTCGAAAATTTAAATTTAAAAGATTTCATTACAAAATATATTATAGGCAAACTTAAAAATATTAGAGGAAATGTGGAAGCTCTTGTGAAAGTGCTTAACCCTAAAAACAAACCAGATAAAACTATATAGTAATTTAAAAAATTAAATTTAAAATAT
>Ga0315326_10000136_pt1 | contig 31664 bp, 45 predicted proteins | sample M180m32315metaG_FD_203457 | JGI IMG/M metagenome (GOLD analysis project Ga0315326, IMG submission 203457) | Ammonia-oxidizing marine archaeal communities from Monterey Bay, California, United States - M1 80m 32315 | ecosystem: Environmental > Aquatic > Marine > Coastal | place: USA: California... | reverse complement strand
TGGCGAAACACCATCTTCGTCTGTTGAAGTGCTTAATGTTACGTCACCACCAAGTAAGTGAATAGAGGCAGTTAAGAAATCTCCACCTGCATCACCATCACCTGTGTGAATAGCACTAGTAGTCATGACGTCTATACCGTTGGTAGCACCAACTGAGCCATCTTCACCAGTACCATTATCAGTCTCTGCACCTTCCTGAACAACTAGAAGAGCTCCACTTACATCTAGACCGCTGGCAGCTTCTGTAGCTGTCACGCTAAATGCAGGAGTTCTTGTCTGATTCTCAGATCCGTGTGCTGGAGAATTAATAGCAACTGATGGTACAGTCGCATCGATGTTAGCTGTAACTTGCCTAGTCTGGCTAGTATTGCCATCAGCATCAGCTGCATCTATGTATTTTGCGTATACTGTTCCACCATCTTTAACTGCCAAAGTAGAAGTCACTGAGTGAGCAGATCTACCTACGCCAGTTGCACAGTCACCTGCACATGGGGCAGAAGCATTTGTATTACCATAGCTTCCATTAAACGCTTTTGCGTCTGTGACTCTAGCCATACCTAATGGCATTTCTGTATTTTCATTATCAAACAAGTTAACTAATCCATTGAATACACCGGTGTTTCTACCAGTCTCTGTCAATAGAATGTCTATCGCGTTTGAAGATGAAACAACACCACTCCATACTTTAGCGGTTGTTGTATTTATTCTAGAAGTTTTCCACTGAACTAATCCTGCAACTTTGTTTGTAAGAAGGTTAGTACTTGGATTGCTCGCAGCGACTGCACCTGCATCCCAGTCTGTTGTACCAGCTAGTGTTCCAGTACCTGTGATAACAGAGAAGATCGCTGATCTACTCGCGCTTGGGTCACCTGCGTCAGACACAGTAAGTGCGATCAACGAAGTTGTAGCAGTTGAACACTTAGGTGACTTGTTAAAGTTACCCATAACTACGGCTGGATCAAGAGTCTTGTCAGACAGTGTCATGTCAGACAATTGACCGTCTCGTCCTAACGCTCCAGTACCTGCAGTAGCATCAGTAAGCAGGTTAGCCATAGTGGCACCTGTTGGATGAGCCTTAGCAAGACTTGTAGTGTCTAGTAGTGTGTCGGCGGTTGTCTTAGTAGTTAATACTGAGCTGTGTCCATCTGAAGCTTCTGCTACAGTATATGCACCAAAATCAGATGATCCACCATCGGCAAGGTCTGACAGACCTTCACCTAGCCACCTACACGCAAATGTAAGGTCAGCACCAGTAATCACACCGTCACTATTTGTATCAATAATTGGAATGGCTTGCTCATTATCACCACTTGCATTCTCAGCTTGATATGTGGTAATTAGTGTTGAACTAGAAGAGTGTCCACCCTTTAAGATTACGACCGTACTCTTAACGACAGCTGCGTTAAGATCTGAATCGACAACCTCAATAACTAATTGATTAGACCCTGTCATGATGTGTCTTCCTGAAGAAGTGTAAGTAGCGTATAAGCTCTTACCACTTCCAACATAGGAAGGTGTTGTAGCACCATAAAGAGTAGCTAATTTAGATGGGCTCGTTGCAGTCGACAGCTTAGACCAATTGTTTACCAAGTTGATCGAACCTGTTGATGCCGCTTGAGCCGTATCGGTTTGTTGATTGAATCCAACGATGGATGCAACTACCAACATCATGGCAGCTATTCCACCCAGGACTCTTGCAGAGATGATCTTTTTCACTCTGTTTTCCCCCTTTACCTTTTTCCGGATTGTTATAGACATATGTCTAAAAGTCTCCTTTTAATCCCTACGTGCCAGTTAAAAATCCGGACACGATACGGTTTTGTTTATTTAAAGTCTATTTAATTTAATTGCGACCAATGTTTTATAAGTAGGCTCTAAGTTAATCCTAGTCGCAACTAGAAAAACCAGACAAATAGCCTGCTTATCGTTCAGATAATTTCATAACATACATGGTATGTCAAGTAATCCTTACTAACATTTTATATCATTTTTCAATTTTGACTAAATTAAAGCGAGCAAAGTTAGCTATCCTTCACAACAACCTCTTAATCAAAATTAAGTTAAGAATATAAGTTGTCCGGAGTAATTGTCAACGATAAAACATAAAAAAATTTAAAAAAAACCACAAAAAACCACAAAAAACAGCTTTTTTTACAAATTAAATGTGTTTTTTAAAAAGAATTTAATCTTTTATCCAGCTCTCTACTTTTAGAAATTCTTTATTGCTAGGTGTTTTCCCCATCGCATTAAGAATCTTCTGGGTCAAAGCTGTCGGATCAGAAGATGCATCAGAGTGAGAATTGGACAATGCAATCATCCTTCTAAGTAAAGTAACTTGTTTCATTGTAAATTCATCAAGCAAGTTATCCTCGTTCCTTGTGCCACTTTTAGAAATCTCTATTGCTGGCCACACTCTTTGTTCAGACAACCTTCTATCCAAATGAAGTTCCATATTTCCTGTTCCCTTAAATTCTTCATAAATTAGGTCATCAAGTCTGCTGCCGGTATCAACAAGACATGTAGCAATTATTGTTAGACTCCCAAGTTCTTCAAAATTTCTAGCAGCACCAAAAAATTGTTTAGGAGGATAAAGAGCAAGGGGATCCATTCCACCTGATAAAGTTCTTCCGCTGCTTTGTGTATTAAGATTATGAGCTCTTGCAAGTCTAGTTAAACTATCTAGAAGCACAACCACATCTTTTCCTGACTCAACCGCCCGTTTTGCTTCAACCATAGATTTTTCGGCGGTTCTGCAATGATCTTCGACAGGTTCATCAAATGTAGAGCTAAATACTCTACCTGATACTGATCTTTTCATATCTGTAACCTCTTCAGGTCTCTCCCCTATTAGGGCAACAAAAAGTTCCACTTCAGGATGATTTTCAGTTACACCTTTAGCTATCTCTTTTAATAAAATTGTTTTTCCTGCTTTCGGAGGAGCAACAATTAAAGCTCTTTGACCTTTTCCAATAGGAGAAAATATGTCTATAAGTCTTGAAGAAAAAGGTCTGTTGCCAGTCTCTAAAGTAAGTCTTTCATTGGGATAGATTGGGGTAAGTTTTTCAAAATTTGGTCTTTGCTTCATCTGAGGCGATTCTGGATCATATCCGTTTATCATCTCTACCTTGGTTAATCCGTAATATCTTTCTTTTTCCTTAGGTTGCCTAACCTGCCCAGCCACTCTATCTCCTTTTCTCAAGCTAAACCTTCTTACTTGAGATTGGGAAACATAAATATCATCTTTATTATCTTCTGTGTCAGGATTTCTTAGGAACCCATATCCGTCACTCAATATATCGAGAACGCCAAATCCAAGAAGTAAGTCCTCTTCTTGCGCAAAATGAGACAGCACAGGAAGAACAACACTAACTCTGTCATTCATATCTGTGTCAGGCAAATAGTCGACTCCAGATTTTTCAGCAAATTTAATAACTTCCTCAATTGCCATATCATCAACCTCATGCCTCTTTAAAATTCCGATGTCTGAATTTAGACCAGAAGCTTTTTTAGTTGGTTCTTTCTTGGTTGTAGATTTTTTTGTACTTTTTGGTTTTGGTGTAGCCAATTTATTTATTCCTATAGTGAATAGATTTATTTATTGAAAGAATTTCTGTTGCTTAGGTTTCATGATTTACGAAAATTGGAACCAAATAACAAAGAAAGTTCGTAATTGGTGTATTCATCTTCACATAAATTTATTTGAGTTGCAAATTTCTTATGTTATTTAATCAACCGGATCTGATCGCCTGTTATTACTGTATTAATTGCAGCAGATATAAATCCATTAAATAAAGGATGAGAATGGTCTGGTCTAGATAAGAATTCCGGATGAAACTGACTTCCAATCATAAATGGATGGCCTTCTACTTCCATTATCTCTACTAATCTAGCATCTGGAGAAATTCCACTATCTATTAACCCCTTATTTTTAAATTGATTTTTATAGTCGTTATTTACTTCGTATCTATGTCTATGCCTCTCAATTATCTCAGGAGAACTATAGAGTTCAGATACTTTTGAGCCTTCACTGATCAAGCAAGGATAATTTCCTAATCTCATGCTAGCTCCAGTTTCTTTTAGGTCTTCTTGGCCAGGAATAAAATTAATAACAGGATGATTTGACTCTGGATCAAATTCTGCTGAATTAGCATCTTTAAATTTCAATACATTTCTGGCAAATTCTATGACCATTATTTGCATGCCAAGACATAAACCTAAATAAGGTACATTATTTATTCTGGCAAAATTAGCACATGCAACCATTCCATCAATTCCTCTGGGGCCAAACCCTCCTGGCACGATAATCCCAGACAATCCGCTTAGCTTACTTTCAATATCTCCTTCCTCAAGCTCATCAGATAATATCCATTCAATTTGAACATTAACCTGATGCTTAATTCCAGCATGCATTACAGCCTCTTTAACAGAAAGATAAGAATCCTCTAATGATGTGTATTTACCAATGATGCCAATTTGTAATAATTTTTTTTCAGCTCTTATGGCTCTTACCATATTCTTCCAGTTATTCAGATCAGATTTAGCTTGATTCAAATTTAAGAAATCAGAGATCTTTTCTCCTAACTGTTGGGATTCAAGAACTAAAGGAACTGCATATATTGTGTCTAAGGTTTCCAGTGAAAATACTCTGTCCAGCTTTACATCGCAATGAAGAGAAAGTTTCTCTTTTATTTCGTCATCTATTTCGTCATCGCTCCTACAAACTAAGAAATCAGGCTGAATTCCCATACCTCTTAATGAATTAACACTGTGTTGCGTGGGCTTTGTTTTAACCTCACCAGTAGCACCCAATTTTGGCAAAAGTGTCAAATGTAAAAACAAAGAGTTTTCCTGACCAAACTCACTTCTTATTTGTCTGATAGCCTCTATAAAAGGTTGACCTTCAATGTCACCAATGGTTCCTCCAACCTCAACAATCATAATCTCAGAATTATTTTTTTCTGCAGCTAAAAATATTTTTTCTTTGATGAGATTTGTAACATGAGGGATCGTCTGAATTGTTCCACCCAAATACTTTCCATCTCTTTCATTTTCGATTATCTCTCTATATATAGCGCCTGCAGTTGTGCTTGAGTACTTATTGAGTTCTTCATTTATGAATCTTTCATAATGGCCTAAGTCTAGATCAGTTTCTGATCCATCTGAAGTTACAAATACTTCTCCGTGCTGAAATGGAGACATAGTGCCAGGATCAACATTAAGATAGGGGTCTAGTTTCATAATAGAAACATGGATGTTCTTATTTTTTAGGATCCTTCCAATAGATGCGGATACAATCCCTTTCCCAAGGGAACTAACAACTCCTCCTGTCACAAAGATATACTTTGTCATTACTTCCTTGTTCTCGTAATCCCTAGAATCCAAACATCAACATTAAGCATTCTAAGAACATAAGGTATTCTCTGTCAATTATTGTTATAATTTGGTTTGTCATGGGTTCAGAAAATAAACATTTTGATATAAATAAAATTGCGGAACTTGCAAAGTTAAATTTAGATCCTAAAGAGATCGAAAAATTTGAGAGTCAGATGGTAGATATAATTTCTCATTTTTCGTCATTACAGAAGATTGATACCTCAAGTTTTAATTTAAAATCTTGGGAGATTGATAAGAATAAAATTGCTGATGTGTCAGACTTAAGGAATGATAATAAATCTATTGGTTTCAATGAAGAAGAAATATTTAGTAATGCCCCATCTAAGGAAAATAAATTTATAAAAATCAAAAAAATATTGGACCGATAAAGATGATAGAACCTTCAAAACTTACGGCTGTTGAATGTACTAATTTGATTCAAAATAAAGAAGTATCAGTCACTGAGATAACTAAAATATTTTTAGAAAGATCAAAGGAAATAAATCTAGATATTAACTCTCTAATTACAATATGCGAAGATTCTGCACTTAAGCAAGCAGAAGAAATCGATAACAACTTTGAGGAGTATAAAAATAAACCTTTATTGGGAGTTCCAATATCCGTCAAAGATGTCATATCTACTAAAAACATTAAAACTACTGCTGGCTCGAAGATACTAAGTAATTATATCCCACCATATGATGCTTTTGTGGTAAAAAAACTTGTAGATGCAGGCGCAATAATTATCAGCAAATCGAATTGTGATGAATTCGCAATGGGCTCATCAAATGAGACATCTTTTTTCGGCCCTTGCCTCAACCCTTGGGATTTTAATACTGTGCCAGGAGGTAGTAGTGGAGGGTCAGCAGCTTCTGTAGCCTCTTCTCAAAATCTAATTAGCATAGGATCCGATACAGGAGGAAGTATAAGACAGCCTGCATCATTATGCGGAATAGTAGGAATGAAACCAACATATGGCTCAGTAAGTAGATCTGGGCTTATAGCTTTCGGAAGTTCCTTAGATCAGATAGGACCTTTTGCAAAAAATGTTCAAGACTGTGAAAAATTATTTTATTCGATCGCAGGACATGACCCAAAAGACTTGACTTCATCAAAAAATGTATTAGAAAGTTTCAAGGACTTGGACAGCTTAAAAGGTATAAAGATTGGAATATGCAATGATATTAGTGACCAAGGTATTTCTGAAGGCGTTAAAAAAGTCTTTGAAGATTCTGTAGATACAATGAAAAATTTGGGGGCTGAACTGGACGAAATTTCAATTGATTATATAAAAGAATCGCTTCCTGTTTATTACCTAACAGCACCTTCAGAAGCTTCATCTAATCTTAATAGATATGACGGAATAAAATATGGATATTCTGACCAAAATGGAAAAACTTCATGGGATACAATAGATCTTACAAGATCAAATTTTGGAGATGAGGTTAAAAGAAGGATTTTACTTGGAACTTTTGCCCTATCATCTGGATACTATGATGAATATTATGGAAAAGCACAAAAAATTCGAGGATTGATAATTAATTCTTTTAATGAAGCTTTTAATAAATTTGACTTAATAATATCTCCTACTTCTCCCATAACTGCTTTTAAACTAGGCTCTCAAATAAATGATCCTTTATTGATGTACCAAAATGATATATGTACTATGCCAGCTAATATTGCAGGAATACCAGCAATTTCAATTCCTTGTGGATTATCCAATAAACTTCCAGTTGGTTTGCAAATTATGGGGCCAAATTTCTCAGAAGGAAAAATATTCTCTGTGGCAAAATTGATAGAAGATAATATGAGTCTTAATATGCTAGATGGAGTAAAGGCATGATAAAAAAAATAATATTGAGCTTAACTATATTGATTTCAATTATTGCTTGCTCTCAAGAAGCTCAGCTAGAACCTTTTGATCCCGGATTACCTCCAGAGTTCCCTCATGTATTTATGGGCAATGCCTACGTCGAAGGAGAGCCTATCAAACAAGGAATAATAATTTATGCAAAATTTGGTGAATCTTTGTCCCAAATTGGAGAAACTATAAGTGGAGGTAGATACGTAAATGTTCTTGTCGCCCCCAAAAATTCAAAAGAAACTACAGCAACAGTCGCTTTTTACATGAAGACTGAAGGTGGAGAAGTGAAGGCAAAAGAAACTTATGAATTGCAAAAGGTCGTTGAGCCCAATATTGTTAATTTAGAACTCAATTTTAATTCTTATCCGTAATGTTAATCAAAGTAAACAATAAGTTCCCTACTATAAGCGAAGATTCTTACGTAGCACCTTCTTCTACTCTTATTGGTGATGTAGAACTATCATCACTCTCTAGTGTTTGGTTTGGAGCTGTAATAAGAGCAGATAATGGAAAAATTGAAATTGGAGAAAGAACCAATATCCAAGATAATTGTGTTGTGCATTCAGACCAAGACTCAAAGATAGGCAATAATGTTACTCTTGGACACGGAGTAGTTTGTCATGCAAAAAATGTTGGAGATAACTGCCTATTAGGAAACGGATCAATATTAAATGAAGGGGTGGAGGTAGGTGAATTTTCTTTAATTGCCGCTGGTTCAGTAGTAATAGAAAATATGAAAATACCTCCCAGGTCTCTTGTAATGGGTAGTCCAGCAAGAATAAGAGGGGACATAACAGAAAGACATCTAGAGTTAATCAAACTAAGTTTTTCAACATATGTAGAAAAGGTAAAATTATATATAGACTCTGAAAAATTTGATTAGTATTTATCAGAATTAATAATGATGTTATCTATCAGCCTTATTCCTTCAATATATCCAGCGATCATGATTAATTGATAATTCAAATTTGGCTCTCCAAATAAATCAGAGAAGTCTTTTTCTCCTGGTCGCATTAGATTAGATAATGGCTCATTCTCAACATATTGAATTTCAAAATCAGGCTCTGTATTTAATAATTCTATTACTTTTCCTTTTACATTTTCTAAATTTCTATTTGTTCTCCAATATTCTTTGCCAGACTTTAGGGCTTTAAAAATAATAGATGCTTTTCTTTTCCCATCTTCAGTCATCAATGAATTTCGACTACTATATGCAAGCCCTGAAGAATTTCTTTGAGTCATTACTGGAAGAATTTGAACATTATGAACAGATGACAATTCTTTATATATTAAACAGATCTGTTGTATGTCTTTTAGGCCAAAAATAGCCTTACTAGGCCTTATTAATTCAAAAAGCCTATTAACAATAGTCAGGACTCCATTAAAATGCCCAGGCCTGAAACTTCCTTCCCAAATATCACCAGTTGGGCCCGCATCTATAGCCTGAATCTGCTTTTGATCTAATATATCTTCTGTGCTAGGCATAAATAAAACATCTACTTCATTTTGATCAAAAATATCAATATCTTTTTCAATCGTTTGAGGGTAAGCATCAAAATCATTTAAATTATTAAACTGAAGAGGGTTAATAAATAAAGTTGCAAAAACATTACCAAATTCTCTGGCCTTATTTAATAAAGCTATATGACCTTCATGCAAAGCTCCCATAGTAGGCACTATAACTCTTCCATCGTTTGATGCTTTGCATATTTTCTTTATTTCTTCTACAGACTCAACAATTATCATTTTTGTTATTTATTCTCTTAATTTATATGTAAGTTTAATCTGAATTACTATATCCTAAAAACTTAAATTAAATCTAAATATAGAACTTTAATGAATTTCAAGGCAATAAGAGGAACTAATGACCATATACCAGAGGATATGGCTACATGGAATTTTGTAGAAAATGTTGCTAGAAATACAGCTTCAATGTTTGGCTATAAAGAAATTTCTACTCCTATTTTTGAGCAAACTGGACTTTTTAAGAGGGCGGTTGGAGAAGGAACCGACGTAGTACAAAAAGAAATGTATAATTTTAATGATCTTGGTGGAAATGAATTGACTCTAAGACCAGAAGGCACAGCTTCTGTTTGCAGATCTTTCATTGAACATGGCATGCATAACAAACCATATCCGGTAAGATTATTTTATATAGCCCCAATGTTTAGACATGAAAGACCTCAAAGTGGCAGATTAAGACAACATCATCAATTTGGGGTAGAAATTTTTGGAGATAAATCTTCAGAAACTGATTTAGAGATTATCTTATTAGGCTTAACATATTTAGATAACCTAGGCATAAAAGATCTGAAATTAAAAGTAAATTCTATAGGAACGAGCAAAACTAGAACTGAATTCAAAAAATCATTTGAAAATTATATGGGTCCTTTAATTAGTCGCCTGCCTGAAAAGGATCAAAAAAAATATGAACTCAATCCAATAAGAATATTAGATTCAAAAGAAAAGGCTACTCAAGATCTGCTTGCTGATTCACCGAAACCTATAGATTTCTTAGATGAAGATTCAAAAGAACACTGGAGCAAATTCGTACTACTACTAGAGGAATCAATAAAAATGTTCAAAGGAGTAGAATTTGAAATAGATAAAGGGTTAGTAAGAGGGCTCGATTATTACTCCAGGACTGTATTTGAAATACAGCCAAAAAATTCAAATAAAGCTCAATCTAGTATTCTTTCAGGCGGAAGATACGATAATCTTGTAGAAAATATAGGAGGTCCTAATACTCCTGCTGCAGGATTCGGAAGTGGAATAGAAAGAGTAATACTTAATATAAATGAGAAGAAACATGAAGATCTTGATTTTACACAATTATTAATTATTCCAGCATCTGAAGAAGGCTTAATCCTTTCTATTAAAATGGCCCAGCAATTAAGAAATAAAAAAATATCTACTTCCATCTGCTCATCAGACAGGAGCTTTAAAGCTCAAATGAGGTATGCAAATCAAATAAATGTTAAAAATATAATTGTTTTGGGTGACAAAGAAATAAAAAGCAATAAGATTTCTATAAAAAATTTATCTTCAAAAGTTGAAAAAACAATTGACCTGACTTTAGAAGGCATTTTATCGGTACTAGATTCAAATGGATGAAGCAACTCTAGAAAAATTAAATAGTATCGAGAAGCGTTACAACGAAGTTGAAGAATTAATGGCAGACCCCGAAAATGCTTCCAATGTTCAAAAGATTACCAAGCTTGCTAAAGAGCATAGTGAACTTAAAAAGGTAGTTTTATTATATAAAAATATAAATTCAAAAAATATTGAACTTGGCGATATAAAAAAGATGCTAGATGATGAAAGTGACCATGAGCTAATTGAAATGGCTGAAATTGATTACGAAAAGATTAAAGCTGAGATTGATGAACTTACAGCTGAACTGGAAGACCAATTAATTCCAAAAGATATAAGAGATAAGGCTGACGCTATAATCGAAGTTAGAGCAGGCACAGGAGGAGATGAAGCCAGTTTATTTGCGGGAGAAATATACAGGATGTACCAGAGATATGCTGAGCTTCAAGATTGGAAATTCAGTTTGGTTGATATAAATGATAATGGGCTAGGAGGAATTAAGGAGGTTACATTTGAGATTAATGGAAGTGGGGTATACAGGAAAATGAAACATGAAGCAGGAACACATAGAGTGCAAAGGGTTCCTTCTACAGAATCTCAAGGAAGGATACATACTTCTGCAATAACCGTAGCTGTTTTACCCAAACTTGAGGATATAGACGTGACTATAAATCCAGAGGATATACGTACAGATATATTCCATTCTGGAGGAGCCGGAGGTCAAAATGTGAATAAAGTAGCAACTGCAGTAAGGCTGACTCATAACCCTTCTGGGATTGTTGTTACTTGCCAAAGGGAAAGGTCTCAATCTCAAAATAGAATAATCGCAATGGATTTATTAAAAGTAAGATTATGGGACTTAGAGTATGAGAAACAACAAAGTGAACATAGTAAGAATAGAAAAGATCAGGTAGGAAGTGGTGACAGATCAGAGAAAATAAGAACTTATAATTTCCCTCAAGGCAGAGTAACAGATCATAGAATCAACGTCTCCATACATAATTTAGATGAATTCTTAAATGGATCCATTGATAAAATATTAGATCAATTAATTAGAAATGAACAAATAAAAAAACTAGCAGAAGATGAAAATAATTGATCTATATCGCTTTTTATGTGCAGAATTAACATCAATAAGCAATAATAAAATAGAGGCAGAGGCAGAGGGAGAATTAATTTTAATCTCAGAAAAATTCTCTGCTCTAAATAGTTTTAATCTATCAAAAGAATTGGTTTATGGATCTAGTCACGATATTGAAGTAAAGCAAGAGTCGCATAATTTTATATTGCAGGTTATTAAATGCAGGAAAGCCGGAATACCTATCCAATATATAATTAATGAATCGTGGTTCTATAATCTAAAATTCGAAGTATTTATAGATAAATACAAAAAAACTCTTATACCTAGAAATGAAACTGAAATAATCATAGATAAATCTATTGATTTTATTTCGAATAATAAAGTAGAAAGTGCACTAGATGTCGGCACAGGGTCTGGATGTATACCAATCTCAATACTTCATAACATAGAAAAAAATATAAAATGGGTAGCCATAGATCCTCATCTAAATGAGATACCATTAAATAATGCAAAAAAGCATAACAAATTAGAACATATAGAATTTCAAAAAATATCAATTCAACAATTTCGAAAATTGAAAATAAATAAATACGATTTAGTTACAGCTAATCTCCCTTATGTCCCAAGCAGATCAAAAATAGAAAATACTGTAAAACAAGAGCCTCAAGAATCTATTTTCGGAGGTAAAGATGGATTGATATTTATTAAGGAGTTAATAAATATTTTGCCAAGAATACTAAATGATAATAATAGCATTGCTATATTTGAAATAGACCCTTCTCAGGCAGAATATTTTCGTAATCTCAGAGATATATTCAATATAGAGCTAATAAAAGATATTCAGAATCTAGATAGAGTAGCTATACTAAATTTAATATAATTTTATCTCTTAGTAAATTGTTGAGCTTTTCTTGCTCTCTTAAGGCCATACTTTTTACTTTCTTTAATTCTAGAATCTCTTGTAAGTAAACCTTTAGATTTCAATTTTGGCCTCAAATTTGAATCCATTTCAATTAGAGCTCTTGAAATACCTAATGAAAGAGCATCGGCTTGCCCTGATATTCCTCCACCATGAGTTTTGGCAATGACAGTTACTGAACTCTTCAAATCTAATAAATCCAATGGCCTAGTAGCTGATTTTTGCCAAATTTCAACTGGTATAGCTTCTTGCAGTGTTTTTCCATTAATAGTAATTTCACCAGGAGTATTAAAAACTCTAACTCTTGCAATAGCACTTTTTCTCTTACCTGTGCCGTAATAATATTTTTTAGAAGACAATTAATAACTCCTATTTCGCTGAAAATTGTTGTTCATGAGTATGCTCTTCAGTTGGAAAAACTTTCAATCTTTTCAACATCACATCTCTTAATTTATTTTTTGGCAGCATTCCTTTTACTGCATTTCCTATAACTTTTTGTGGATTTAACCTTAGCATGTCCTCATAAGATGTCATTTTCTCTCCTCCTGGATAACCTGAATGAGAGAAGTACTCTTTTTGTTCGCTCTTTCTACCAGTGACCTTTATAGATGAAGCATTAATCACAACTACGAAGTCTCCCCCAGCAAGATTAGGAGCATAATTCACCTTATCTTTTCCTATTAATAACTTTGCCACATCTGAAGCTAATCTGCCCAGAACCTTATTTTTGGCATCAATTAAATGCCATGAATTTTCTAATTCCTTAGAACTTACAGATATTCTATTTATATCTTTTCTTTGCATGCTAAATTTTTACTCCATCATATTTTATATTAGATAAATACAACCCCTTAGAAGAAGGCAAAAGGTTAATTGAGCCTTTTTTAGGGTTATTAATCATATCTGATAGTTGATTAATTGTTATTTTGCCTTTCATATATAGAAGAAAAGAGCCAATCATCCTTCTAACTTGTTGATATAAAAAAGACTTTCCAATTACCCTAAATTCTATACTTTTTTCGTTTTTAATGTGTGAAATATGCTTGATTTCTCTCTTAGTATTAATATCGCTAGGAGCTAATCTGCCAGCAAATGATAAAAAATCATGAATCCCAACAAACAATTGGTAAGCTTTGGACAGATTTTTTGTCTCAATATGATAATCAACATGTTCGTAATATCTATTTTCCAAAGGAGATATATTTCTTTCAAAATTTATCTTGTAAACATACTCTCTCTCTAGAGCATCTCTTCTTACATCCAAATCTTGGTCTAACTTTATACATTTTAATATTTTTGCATCTTTAGGCATATAATAATTTAAAGAAGAAATCCATAAGTCTGGGCTTAGTTCTTTGGTAGATTTAAAGCTAGCAACTTGATTTGTAGCATGTACACCAGAATCTGTTCTGCTCGCAAACTCAGTTGGTATAAATTCTTTATGAATACTCATTAAAGCATCTTCAAAAGAGCCTTGGATTGTTCTAAAATTTGCTTGCTTTTGAGACCCTTTAAAATCTGTTCCGTCATATGTCAATACAGCAAGATATTTATTCATCAGATTCCTCTGTCTGTTCTGACTTCAAACTTAAATCATCTAAAATACTTAATTCAACAAGATGAGTTGAATCTCCTTTTCTATATCCAAGCTTTGTTATTCTAGTAAACCCACTGCTTCTTTGTTCAAATTTCTTACTAATCACTAAAAACAGTTCATCAAGAATCGCATTGTTATTTAAATACGAATAAGCTTTTCTTCTATCATTCAGAGTCCCTTTTCTGCCAAGAGTGATGATTTTTTCTACTTTAGGCTGAATTGCTTTGGCTTTAGCATAAGTAGTTCTAATCTTTCCTCTTTTTATGCACTCAGCAACTAGATTCCTGAATAGCGCTTTTCTGCTACCAGTCTTCCTGCCTAATTTATAACCAGATACTCGATGTCTCAAAAATCACCTATGCCTTACTCTCTTCTTGAACTTTTTTAATAAAAGGCTCAAGCTTTTCTTGTAATTCATCTAAAGATTTCTGGCCAAAATTTTTCAGTTTTAGCATTTCTGGCCCAATTGGAAACTCAATAATATCACCTACTCGATTTAACCCACTTCTTTTCAAGCAGTTAAAAGTTCTACTTGAAAGATCTAGGCTTTCTACTAAAGTGTTGTAAACTTCTGCAGATACACCTTTTGATTCAGTATTATCTGCCACAGCAGAAACTTCCTCTAAGTTAACAAATTGGAAGAATTTCTTCATTAATAAATCTGCACCCTTTTTTAGTGAATCTGAAGGAAGAATTGATCCATCTGTCCAAATTTCTAATGTTAATTTTTCAAGATTAGTTTCATTACCAATTCTTAAATCTTCAACCTCATAATTTACTTTCCTAACAGGACTAAAAATGGAATCTACCGGTAAAAATCCAATACCAAGATCTTCTTGAGCAAATCTATCTGAAGGGATGTATCCTACTCCTTGTTCAACATTAAATTCTACAGAGAGTTTTCCAGAGCTCTTATCAATAGTAGCTAAATATAATTCAGGATTAACTATTTCGAAGTCAGCGCTTGTCATAATGTCTCCGGCAACAATTTGACCTTCACCTTTTACATCTAGTCTCATTCTTCCTGATCTTTCAGACATGGCCTTAAGCCTAATCTTTTTAAAATTAAGAAGTAGTTCTATTACTCCTTCTGCCATTCCTTCTATAGAAGAGTACTCGTGCTGAACACCTTCAATTCTAACCCATGTTATTGCTGCTCCTGGCAGCGAATTAAGCAATGTTCTTCTCATAGAATTACCTATTGTATCCCCCATGCCTTTAGGTAGAGGGCTTGCAATTATTTCTGCATACTTATCACTCTCATCATTAATTACAAATGCTGTATCTGGGATCTTTCTCTCGCTTATTTGCTCTTCAAATTCAGAAGTGCTGGTAACCCCAAATTGCTTTTCTATTTCTTCCATTCCCATTTTTATCTCCTTGAATAATACTCAATAATTAATCTAGTCTGGATACCTATTTCCATGTCATCAGTTTCAGGTTTTGCTATTATGTCTCCTAATCCATTGCTTCTATCTAGCTTCACCCAATCAGGAACTGCTCTTTCTGATAGTTCTTCATCAATTTGCATCAATTTATACATTTCACTTTTCTTGGATTTAGATGACAATTCAACTTTATCTCCCTGCCTAACCATGAAACTAGGCACATCAACTTTAACTCCATTAACAAGGAAATGCCCATGACTAACAATTTGTCTAGAATGAGCCCTTGATCGTCCAAAACCTAACCTAAAAACTACATTATCTAATCTACTCTCAAGTAGAGATAATAAATTTTCACCAGTTACTCCATCCATTTTTGATGCTTTTTTAATATAATTTCTAAATTGCCTCTCCATTATCCCGTATATTAACCTAGCTTTTTGCTTTTCTTTAAGCTGAGTGCCATAATCAGACATTCTTTTCATTGGAACATATGCATTCCTTCTAAGCCTTCTTCTTTCCACTCCACATTTACCCGCTGGCTTCGAGCACAACTTCTCACCCATTCTTACACAATCTTTGCAACTTATACTTGTTCTTAGTTTCATAAAACTTTAAACTCTCCTTCTTTTGGGAGGCCTACAACCATTATGAGGAATAGGCGTAACGTCTTTTATACTTTGAACGCTCAGGCCTGAAGCTTGCAAAGCTCTTATTGCAGCTTCTCTTCCAGACCCAGGGCCCTTCACTATTACATTAATTTTTCTTAATCCGAATTCTTCAGCTTTTTTTGCTAAATTCTCAGCTGTTCTTTGAGCAGCAAAAGATGTTGATTTCCTAGATCCTTTGAAACCTACTGTGCCAGCTCCACTAGATAATAAAACATTTCCTGAATCATCAGTTAGCGTAATGATAGTATTGTTAAAAGTTGCTTTTATATAAGCTTTGCCACTTTGCACAAACTTTTTTTCTTTTTTTCTCTGTCTTACTTTTCTTGCCATTTTTAATGCTTAGCTACTTGTTTTTTTCCGGCAATAGCTATCTTTTTACCTCTTTTAGTTCTTGCATTAGTCTTGGTTCTCTGACCTCTGACTGGCAAGCCCCTTCTATGCCTATCACCACGATATGTTTTTATGTCCCCTAATCTCTTAATATCATCTCTTATTGATCTTCTTAGATCCCCTTCTAGAGGTCCTTCAAAAGAATCAACTAAATTTCTTAAAAGGTTTAGTTTATCTTCAGGAATTTCATGAACTTTAGGATTATCACTTATTCCAGCCTGAGATACAATTTTTTTTGCTCTGCTTAAACCAATTCCAAAAATACTCGTTAAGGCGACCTCAACTCTCTTGTTATCTGGTATATTTACTCCCTTAACTACAGCCATAAATTATCCTTGCTTCTGTTTACACTTAGGATTAGAGCAAATCACCATTAATACTCTTTTCCTTCTTATTATTCGACAATTGTCGCATCTTTTTTTCACTGAAGATCTTACTTTCATTTTTATTTAAACCTATAAGTTATTCTTCCTCTAGTTAGATCATATGGTGAAAGTTCCACTAGAACTCTATCCCCAGGAATAACTCTAATGAAATTCATCCTTATTTTTCCTGACACATGAGCTAACACTTCATGACCATTTGCTAATTCAATTTTAAAGTTTGCATTCGGCAAAGCTTCTCTTACTGTTCCTTCTACTTCAATGGAGTCCTTTTTAGCCATATTACACCGTTAAAACCTCTGGTTTTCCATCTGTAATCAAAACTGTATTTTCAAAATGAGCAGATTTTGCACCATCAGATGTTACTACAGTCCACCCATCATCGCATAATTTTGTTTCATCTGAACCTAAATTAACCATTGGTTCTATAGCCAGAGTCATTCCTGGTCTTAGCTTTACCCCATATCCTGGCTTACCAAAATTAGGTACTTGTGGAGGTTCATGCAACGCTTTTCCTATACCATGGCCAGTATAATTACGAACTAAGCCATACCCTTTATCAACAATATAATCTTCTACAGCATGTCCTATATCTCCAACTGAACAATCTGCCGTGCATTTATTTATTGCTAAATCTAGCGACTTAGATGTGTCATAAATTAAATCCACATCCTTTTTGTCACAGTCGCCAACAGGAAATGTTTTAGCATGATCGCTATTAAATCCTGAAACAATCACTCCAGCATCAATGCTGATTAAATCTCCATTATTTAATCTCCTATTTGATGGTATTCCATGTACTATTTCTTCATTGATAGACACACAGATAGTATCTGGGAATCCGTATAAGCCCAGAAATGCAGATTTCACTTTATTTAATTTAATCTGCTTCCTCGATATGTTGTCCAGTTCTCTAGTAGTAATACCAGGCTCTATTGCTTCTTCAATCTTATTCATTATGCCAGCAATAATTCTTCCTGCTTCCCTCATATAACTTATTTCTTTATCAGATTTTATTGTTATTGATGACAATCCGTTCATGCTAAGCCTCAACTCCAATTAATTCTGAAATTTCACCAAAAACGAGTTCTGGAAGTCTATTGCCATCGATTTCATTCAAAATATTTTTATTTTTATAATATTCAAGGAGAGGTTCTGTCTGATCCCTATATACATTAAGCCTATTAAGTACTAATTCAGGCGAATCATCTTCACGACCCCTTTCAGATAGCCTAGAAATAACTTCATCATCTTGCACATTAAGAAAAATTACTGAAGTCAGGGTAATATCTAAATCATTAATTATTTTTTCTAATGCAAGTGCTTGAGGTTCAGTTCTTGGGAATCCATCTAATATGACTTTGTCATCTTTATTAGAGGAAAAATCTTCAAAAAATTTACCTACCACCTGAATTATAAGGTCATCAGGAACTAATTCTCCAGAATCAACGAATTCTGAAGTTTTTAAGCCTAAATCAGTTTTTCTCTCAACATTATCTCTCAACATATCTCCTATTGAAATATGCTTATAATCAAAAGTGCTTGATAGCTTAGCTGCTTGAGTGCCTTTTCCTGAGCCAGGAGATCCTAAAAAAATGATTACATTTAGCATTTTATTCCTTTAAAAATCCATCGTAGTTTCTCATCAATAATTGAGATTCAAGTTGTCTCATGGTATCTAAAGCAACTCCTACCATAATTAATAAACTTGTGCTACTCATAATGGTTGAGGCAGTGCCTACGTTTGTTATCGCTCCAGCAATAAAAGGCATTACAGCCACCATACCTAAAAATATTGCGCCTCCCCATGTAATTCTTACCATAACCTGACTTAAGTAAGATTGAGTAGGGGCTCCTGGTCTTATTCCAGGAATGAATCCTCCATTTTTCTGAAGGTTCTCTGAAATATTTTGCTGATTAAAAGTTACAAGCGCATAAAAAAATGTAAATAGCATAACCATAATAAAAACAAGGATCCAATAGGTTACATTAGCTGGACTAAGAAAATTTGTAATTGTCTCAGCTATCTGTGAGCCAGTAGAGTTAGTAGACGGATTAACAAAATATCCACTTATGCTAGCAGGCAAAATCAATAATGAAAAAGCAAAGATTAGAGGGATCATTCCTGCAGAATTTACTCTTAGAGGTATAAATGAGCCTCCTGTTTGTCTGTACATTCTTCCGCCTCTAAAAACACTTCTGCCATATTGAACTGGAATTCTTCTTTGAGCCTCTGTGAAAACTACAATTAAATAAACTATTAATAATGCAATTGCGACTAGAAGTCCGAGTTGAAAGAACTGATCACTAATTAATGCACCCTGCCCAATTATTTGTGGCAGAGATGAAACTATACCTGCAAAAATAATCAAAGATATCCCATTGCCAATACCTTTCTCGGTAACTAATTCACCTAACCAAACAAGCAAGGCTGTTCCTGCAGTCATAGTAATTAATATAGAAGTGAAAGCAAGAAAATTTCCTCCCCCAAAGCTTGAATTAGCTATAACTTGACCACCAAAAGAACTTTGTAAAATACTAATTTGCCCCCATCCCTGAAGGAATGCTATAGGGATCATAAGGTAATGAGTATATTGGTTAATTTTTTGCCTTCCAAATTGACCTTCTTGTGATAATTCTTTTAACGAAGGAATTACAGGAGTTATAACTTGCATTATGATTGAAGCAGTTATATATGGATATACACCAAGGGCAGCTATACTTAAATTACGCAGTGCACCACCAGAAAACAAGTCTAAAAAACCCAATATAGGAGCACTGTCAAAAGCTGCTGCTAAAGCATCCCTGTCAACACCTGGAACAGGCACATGAGCAAGGAATCTAAAAAGGATCAAAATTCCAAAAGTAAATAATATTTTAAATCTTAGATCTGGAATTTTAAAAGCATCAACTACAGCTCTTATTAATGCAGGAGTATTTGAATTTTTTTCTTCTGCTCTTGTGGTCATGAATTATTATCTGGTTGTTTATCTTCCTCATTCTTTTCATTTAAATCTATGTCCTTAGAAATGAAATCAATCTGGCTACCAGATTTCTGAATTTTATCTTGAGCAGATTTACTTGCTGCATGCACCGAAAAATTTAATTTTTTTGTCAACTCTCCATCCCCAAGAATCTTAATATTTTCAGTTTTTTTACGAATAATGCCTTTAGTGTAAAGCGAGTCTGAGTCTACCTTATCTCCGCTTTTATAATTTGAATCAATAGATGAAAGATTTACTAAGCTATATTGTTTCTTAAATCTATTCTTGAATCCTCTTAAAAAAGGAAGTCTCTTTACTAAAGGCAACTGTCCACCCTCGAAGAAAATGGGAACGCCACCACCTGATCTTGACTTCTGACCTTTTAATCCTCTTCCAGAGTAAGTTCCTTTACTCCCATTACCCCTGCCAACTCTAGATCTAGATTTTTGATTATTTGATTTTAGATTATTTAACTTTGGCATATTACTTTATCTCCGATACCTCAACTAGATGACTCACAGTTTTTATCATTCCATTAATCACATCATTTGTATCTTTCTCAACTGACTTACCAATCTTATTTAAACCAAGTGCTTTAATAGTTTCTTTTTGGTTTTTTTGAGAACCTATAATACTTTTAACCTGTGTTATTCTTACTCTCATTTTCTTTCTTCATTAAGTTCATTAATATCCTGCATGCTTTTCAATGCCTTAACTGTCGCTTTTACTACATTAGCAACATTTGAAGAGCCATGAGATTTTGATATTACATCTTTTATTCCTACAACCTCCATAACTGCTCTAACGCCTCCGCCTGCAATGATACCAGTTCCTTGAGCAGCTGGTCTTATCATTACTTTTGAAGCTCCATATTTTGCAATTACCTCATGAGGTACAGTAGTGCCTTTCATTTTTATTGTTTCTAAATCCTTTTTTGCAGATGTTACAGCCTTTCTTACGGCATCAGGAACAGCTGCTGCTTTCCCTGAAGAGAAGCCCACTTTTCCATTTTCATCACCAATCACCACAAAGGCAGCAAAAGAAAGGTTCCTTCCTCCCTTTACTACTTTGGATACCCTTCTTACGCTTACAACTTTCTCAGTATAAGGACTTTCTTCTTTTCTATCCCTTCTACCCCTGGAATCTTTTCTTCTAAAATCCCTCTTTCCATTTTGGTTATTGGTTGAAGATACCATTAAAACTCCATTCCGCTATCTCTAGCACCATCAGCTAGAGCTTTTAATCTTCCATGATATTTATAACCACCTCTGTCAAATACTAATTTATTAATACCAATTTTTTTACATTTTTCAGCAAAAACAAGTCCTACCTTGTAAGCTTCAAGTGTTTTAGATGATACGTCTTTATTCTCAACTTTAACTGAAGTGACTTCTTTATCCTTACTATCACAAGAAATAAGGGTTTCTCTGGAAACATCATTAATTAATTGAGCATATATACTCTTATTGCTCCTAAATATAGATAATCGCGGAATCTCAGATGTTCCTGATATCTTTTTTCTAACTCTTAAATGTCTTATGCGTCTCTTTTTAGATCTATATGAAACCATTATCCCTCACTCCCTACAGCTGTTTTTCCTGCTTTCCTTCTAATTATCTCATCTCTATATTTAACTCCATTTCCAGTGTATGGATTGGGTTTTCTTAGCTTTCTTATTCTTGCGGCCTGCTCACCAACGTTTTGCTTATTTGAGCCTCTCACAAATACTATATTTTGCCCTTCTTCGCTTAGATCATTCTCACCTATAGGAGAAACAGTAATTGAATGACTATAGCCCAAATTGAATTCTAAATCCTTGCCTTTCTTGCTAACTCTATAACCGGTACCAATCACATCAAGAATTATTTCAAATCCGTCACTTACACCAACAATACAATTATTTAATAAACTTCTTATCAATCCATGAGTGGCTTTTGATTGTGGTTCATCATTTTCTCTATTGCAAATTACCTGCTGATCATCCATAGCAACTTTTACTAAATTAGGAATTTCTACTTTTTCTTCACCTTTTGGACCTTTAACAGTGACTAAATCTCCAGATATCTCTACAGTTACTCCACTTGGAATCTTTATTGGCATTTTTCCTACTCTTGACATATCTACTCCTCATTCACCATATATAGCAAATGATTTCTCCTCCTAATCCTTCTCTGTAAGCCTTTTTACCAGTCATAACACCTTTTGATGTTGACACAACGGATACCGCTAATCCACCCATATACATTGGAACTTCGCCTTTTTTTGAGTAATTTCTCAAACCTGGAGTACTCACTCGATTTAATCCTTTAATAATCGATTCATCTTTAGAGTTATATTTCAAAGACACTTCAGTGAATGATTTTTTGTCTTCGGTATTATTTTTGTAATCAGTAATAAAACCTTCCTCTTTCATTACTGAAAGAATGGAATTCTTCATTTTTGACGCAGGAAATCCAACTGTCTCTTTATGAGTAGCAACAGCATTCCTAATTCTTGTTAACATGTCAGAAATCGGATCATTCATATTGATACCTAAAAACTTGCCTTTCTAATACCTGGAAACTCACCTTGAAGAGCTTTCTCTCTAAATTTTATTCTAGATAAACCTACAAAGCCTACATAACCTCTAGACCTTCCAGTCAAACCACACCTATTCCTGTGACGATTAGGGTTAGAGTTTTTAGGCAATCTAGAAAGAGCAACTCTCGCTTCTCTTCTTTTTTCAAGAGAAAGCGAAGGATCGTTCCAAACTGATAATAATTCTTTTCTTTTAGAAGAATATTTTTCAATCATCTTCTCTATTTTTTGCTCTCTAACAATTTTTGCTTTTCTAGCCATTATTTACCTCCACAAAAGGCATTCCTAGCAATTGCATTAGCCTAAGCCCTTCTTGATCATTTTTTGCAGATGTGACGACTGTTATTTGAAATCCTCTTATTTTATCAACTTTGCCATAATCAATTTCAGGAAAGATTATATGTTCAGTAATTCCTAAATTATAGTTTCCATTGCCATCAAAACTATTTCTAGATAATCCCCTAAAATCTCTGATTCTTGGCAAAGATAAATTAACTAATCTATCCCAAAAATCCCACATTCTCTTAGACCTTAATGTAACTCTAAGTCCAATCCTCATGCCTTCTCTCAGGTTAAAGTTTGCAATTGAAATTTTAGCTTTAGTTACTACAGGTTTTTGGCCGGCAATTAAAGTAAGATCTCCTTGCATCGCCTCAATTGCATTCTTATTGTTTAAGGATTCTCCCATTCCTACATTAATATTAATTTTCTCCAGTTTTGGAATTTGCATAACGTTTTTATAGCCAAATTCTTCCTGAAGTTGACTTTTTACTTCATCATTATAGAGCTGCTGAACTCTCGTCATTTTTGATTCAATTGTGCCTTTAGATTTGGGCATATCTATTTCCTCTTTACCGTTGAATCTTTTATAACTCTTGAATATGAACCATCTTTTAAGGACTGCATTTTTACTCTTCCAGCTTTTCCAGAATCAGGATCTTTAAAAATAAGATTAGACAAATCAATTGGGGACTCCTGCTGCACTATCCCAGTTTGCTTAGCTCCAGTGCTCGCCTTTATATGTTTAGTGCTTATATTTATTCCTTCAACAAGAGCTGTGTTATTAGACATTACCATAATAACTTTTCCTTCTTTGCCCTTATCTTTTCCAGAACGAACAATAACTGAGTCATTTTTCCTAATTCTTTCAGCCATCTATAATACCTCCGGCGCGAGAGAAACAATTCTCATAAATTCTTTATCTCTTAATTCTCTAGCAACTGGACCAAAAATCCTTGTCCCTCTTGGATTTTTGCCTTCTCCGATAATCACAGCAGCATTATCATCAAATCTTATATACGATCCATCTTTTCTTCTGACTTCTTTTTTAGTTCTAACAATTACAGCCTTTACAACTTCATGCATCTTCACATTTCCTCCAGGGGTAGCATCTTTAACTGCAGCTGTAACAACATCGCCAACAGAAGCATATTTTCTATAGCTTCCTCCATCAACATGAATACACATTATTTCTTTAGCTCCTGAATTGTCAGTAACTATCATTCTTGTTTGTGGCTGAATCATACCAAATCTTCCTTTTCAACATTTTCTGATGAAGGACGAATACTATCATTCTTTGATTGTATTTTAAATAGTCTCCAGCGTTTATTTCTAGATAATGGCTTAGATTGGGTTATTTGAACTATATCTCCTTCTTTTGCACTATTTAAAGGATCATGAACAAGATATCTTTCAGATCTTTTTACTGTCTTGCCTTTAAATTTAGTTTTAGATCTACTGGAAACTGTAACTACAATTGTCTTATCAGCTCTATCACTAACTACTATTCCTTCTAAAATCTTTATTGAAGTCATTTATTCTTCACTTTCTTGTTTAATAAATCTTAATTCTGTAAGTCTTGTCTCTAATCTTGAAATCAATTTTTTTATCTTTCTTACCTGAGTTGTGTCACTTAGTTGCATACTAGCTTTTTTAAATCTAAGATCCATATGCTCTCTCCTTGAATCATCAAGTTTCTGCATTAACTCATCAATATTAAGTTTTCTAATTTCTTGCATTTCCATGTCTAAAATTGCTCACTTCTAGATACTATTTTTGTCTTAAGTGACAATTTATGAGAGGCAAGTCTTAATGCTTCTTTTGATAATTCTTCAGACAAGTCACCTAATTCAAATAAAACTTTTCCTGCATTAACAGGACTCACCCAATACTCTACAGCTCCTTTTCCTTTACCCATTCTAGTCTCAGCAGGTCTAGCAGATACAGGTTTATCAGGAAACACTCTTATCCACATTTGTCCACCTCTTTTTACATGACCAACAATAGCCTTTCTTGCAGCTTCAATTTGTCTTGCAGTAATCCATCCTGCCTCAAGAGTTTTTAAACCGAAGTCACCAAAATTAATCTTGCTCCCTTTAATTCTAGCTCCTCTTACCACACCTCTATGTTGCTTTCTAAATTTTGTTCTTTTAGGTTGTAACATTATTTAACTCTTTTCCTTATCCACGGCAGGTTTCTTTGCGGCAGGTTTCTTTGCGGCAGGTTTCTTTGCGGCAGGTTTCTTTGCGGCAGGTTTCTTTGCGGCAGGTTTCTTTGCTTGAGCTTCGTCTCCTGACTCTAATATTATTTCTCTAATAGGAGTAGAGGGTTCAGGTTTGCTTGATTTTTGATTATTATTTTTGGATTCAGACTGATCAATCTCTAATATTTCTTTATTCTGAGATATACTCTCTTCAACTCTTTGTATTGCTCTATCTGACAATCCTTTATCTATCGCACCAACCTCTCCATTGTAAATCCAAACCTTAACACCAATTGTTCCATATGTTGTCTTAGCTTCTGCAATAGCATAATCAATTTTAGCTCTTAAAGTATGCAAAGGGACTCTTCCTTCAATCATTTTGTCAGACCTAGCAATATCTGCACCACCAAGTCTTCCAGAAATTAAAATTTTTATACCTTGAGCTCCATTTTGAATACATCTGTTACCTACTTGCCTCATTGCTCTTTTAATTGCAATTCTTCTCTCAATTTGCTCAGCTATATTATGTGCAACTAATTTCGCATTTAAATCTGGCTGCCTTATTTCAGTAATAGATACTTTTGCTTTCTTAGAAGTTATTTTTTCAATAGATTCTCTTAATTTATCTACATTCGATCCACCTCTACCAATTACTATTCCTGGTCTTGATGTATGAATATTAATTGCTAAATCTTCGGCATTTCTCTGTATTTCTATTAATGATATTCCTGCAGAAGTCCCTAATTCCTTTTCAATATATTCTCTAATGTTATGATCTTCCATAACCTGATCTCTATAATTCTTAGGGCTTGATCCAAACCAGTGAGATGACCAATCTCTGGTCGTACCCAGTCTAAATCCAATAGGATGTGTTTTTTGACCCATTTAGCTTTCCTCCCTGATTGTATTATCAGTTAGTTCTACAAATATATGGGACTGCGGCCTATTGAATGTTCCTGCCCTGCCCCTAGCCCTTGCTCTCCATCTTTTAATAGCAGTGGATTGATCTGCATAAATTGTAGAAATCACTAACTCTTCTTTGGTGCCATATTGCGCACTCTCAGCATTAGCAATTGCAGACTTTATAAGCTCCAATAAAACTTCTGAGGAACTTGAGGGCATAAAAGACAAAATGTTTAACGCATCTACTGCCTTTTTACCTCTTAATAGATTAACTAAAGGTCTTATTTTCTTAGCCGAAATTCCTATATTTTTTGTTTTTGCTTTAACTGTCATGACTATCCTAACTTATCTGACTTAGATGAATGTCCTTTAAAAATTCTAGTAGGTGAGAACTCTCCTAATTTATGACCTATCATATTCTCGGTTATAAATACCGGTATATGCTTCCTTCCGTTATGCACACCAATAGTTAAATTCAACATCTCTTCCACAATTGTAGATGCTCTAGACCATGTATTAATCACAGCATTTCTTCCGCTCGCAGATTTAGCTTTTGATATCTTTTTCATAAGCTTCTCATCCACAAAAGGACCTTTTTTTGTTGATCTAGACATATCTTATTTACCTCTCGTACCTTCTTCTTAATATTAATTTGTCACTTGATTTTGACTTCCTTGTCCTTTTCCCCAATGCTGGTTTTCCCCAAGGGGTTTTTGGATGTTTCAATCCTATTCCAGTTTTTCCTTCACCACCACCATGAGGATGGTCATTAGGGTTCATAACTAGTCCTCTAACTGTTGGTCTTCTTCCTCTGTGCACATTTCTTCCTGCTTTTCCAAGTTTTTGGTTTTTATGATCAAGGTTACCGACTTGACCAATTGTAGCTATACAATTCTCTAAAACTTTTCTTACTTCACCAGAAGGCATTCTAATCAATGTGTAACCAAACTCATGCGCCATAACCTGAACAACTGTCCCTGCACTTCTAGCAATTGAAGCACCTTTGCCTGGTATTGCTTCAACGTTATGAACTAAATATCCAACAGGTATTGATTTTAATGGCATAGAATTACCAATTTTAACATCAACTTCTATTCCACTGCTTACTCTCTGGCCAACTTTGATTCCATCTGGAGCAATCATATAGAATTTTCTCCCATCTTCAGATTTAGCAAGAGCAATTCTAGCGCTTCTATTTGGATCATATTCTATAGAAACTACTTTTGCTTCGACGTCCTGAACCGATCTTCTAAAATCAACTATCCTGTATCTCTTCTTGTGCCCACCGCCTCTATGCCTGACCGTAATTCTTCCGGTATTATTTCTTCCGCCCTTCTCTGTAAGAGGAGCTAAAAGAGATTTTTCAGGCTTAGAAGTAGTTATCTCATCAAATTCAGATGAAATTCTAGATCTTTGTCCGTCAGATGTGGGTTTATACGTTTTCATAATTCTATAATCTAAGTTCCTTCGGTAATATTAATTGTTTCGCCAGAAGCTAAAGTAACAATAGCTCTTTTTGATCCAGGAGTAAGCACTCTATTTCTGCCAAAAGTTTTTGGCTTGCCTTTTTTATTAATTATATTCACAGAAGTTACCTTCACATTAAATATCTCAGTTACAGCTTTCTTCACCTGATCTTTAGTTGCTTCTTTGGCAACCTCAAAGGTAAACTTTCCTCTTTCTTGAAGCATAGTAGTTTTTTCGGTAATTATTGGAGATATCAATAAATCGCTATTAGAATTAATCTTCATCTTTATCACCTTTTTTCTTAATATTAGAATCCCAAATTTCTTCAATGGATTTAAAAGCTTCACGAGTAATAATTAATTGATTTGAATTCATAATGTCATACGTATTAATTAGATTTGATGCAATAGTTGTAATATCGTTAATATTTTTAATAGATTTAATTAGTTTTTCATCTATTTCGGATTTTTGTAAAACAATCAATGTTTTCTTAGGTAAATCTAGTGATTTAATAACTGAGGATGCTTTGTTAGAACTTAATTCTTTTAATTCAAATTTGTCTATTACCATAACCTCGCCATCTTTAAGTTTTTCTGAAAGAACCATTCTAAGGGAAGCTTTTCTAACCTTCTTTTGTATTTTTTGATTATAACTTCTCGGGTGAGGACCATGAGCTACGCTATTTCCTAATACATGAGATGATCTACTTCCAACTCTAGCTCTACCAGCTCCTTTTTGAGATCTTAATTTAGCTGTAGAATAAGTTGCATCTCTTCTTCTTAGGGTGTTACTAGTACCTTGTCTCTTATTACTTAATTGCGCAACTACAACTTGATGAACTAATATTTCGTTCATTGGTTGTTTCCATATAAAATCAGATGCTGTGAAGTTATCAATAACTTCACCTTTAATATTTTTTACATCAACTTTCATCTGTTATTCCTTCTCTATCATTAGAGTAGTAGAAACGGATCCTGGAATTGATCCTTTAATCTCTAAAATATTTTCTTTAACATCAACTCTTACTATCCTAAGGCCTTTTTGAGTGACTCTTTCTGACCCCATATGACCTGACATCTTCGTGCCTTTCCATACCCTGCCAGGGGAACTTCCTGCTCCTATTGAGCCGGGAGCACGATGACGATCTGACTGACCATGAGTTTTAGGACCTCCAGCAAAATTATGCCTTTTCACTGTCCCTGCAAACCCCTTACCTTTTGAGATGCCTGTCACAGATACTTGATCTCCTACTTCAAAAATTCCGCAGTCTAATGACTGACCAACCTCTATAGAGTCAATATCATCAACAGCAACTTCTTTAAGATATTTAAAATTAGATTCACTTCTCTTTTGGTGACCAGTCAAAGGCTTATTCAATCTTTTTGTTTCCTCAAATCCAATTTGAGCAGATTCATAACCATCTTTGCTGACAGTCTTTACTTGAATTACTTTACAAGGACCAGCTTTAATTACAGTCACTGGAATTGCAGCACCATTATCTGAATCAAAAGTTGTTGTCATTTTTATTTTTTTACCAATTAATCCGTGAATCATTTCTAGTCCAATACCATCCTAATATCCACTCCAGCAGGAACGTTTAGTGTCGTTAAAGAATCAATAGTTTTAGCTCCAGGATCAAGAATATCTATAATTCTCTTATGAATGCGTAATTCAAAGTGTTCTCTGGATTTTTTATTAACATGAGGTGACCTAAGCACACAAAATCTTCTTATGCTTGTTGGCATAGGTATAGGTCCAGCAACGGCAGCACCAGTTCTTTCAGCAGCTTCTAATATTTGCTGAGCCGATAAGTCCAAAACTCTATGATCATATGCTTTTAATGTGATTCTAATGGCTTGATTCGGCATTATACTTCTCTCTTTATCATTGGCGCAGGCGCATAATGATCTAATTCTTGTGAAAAACTTGCTCGACCAGTTGTATTTGAACGCAAAATAGTAGCATACTGGAAAGTCTCAGCTAATGGAACAAATGTTTTTATTATTTGTAAGCCTGTCTGAGCATCCATTGATTGAACTTGCGCTCTTCTACTTTGCAAATCACCTAAAACATCACCAAGAAATTCTTCAGGGGTTACAACTTCCATTAACATAACGGGTTCTAATATAAACGGGCTTGCTTTTTGGCAAGCATCTTTAAATGCCATAGAAGCCGCAATTTTAAATGCTACTTCAGAAGAGTCAACTTCATGATGAGAGCCATCAATCAATACTGCCTTAATATCTACAACTGGGTGACCTGCAACAACTCCTGATTGAGCAGCTTCCTTAAAACCTTGTTCTACAGGTTTAAAATATTCAGTAGGAAGTGTTGCTCCAGTAATTTCCGATTCAAATACAAGACCGCTTCCAGCTTCAAGAGGCTCAATCCTTAAAGTAACATCACCAAATTGACCTCTGCCACCCGATTGCCTGATAAATTTCCCTTGAGCGGCGGCGGTTTTTCTAACGGTTTCCCTGTATGCGACTTTTGGAGCTCCCACGTTTGCTTCAACTTTAAACTCTCTCTTTATTCTTTCAACGATAACATCAAGGTGAAGTTCTCCCATTCCAGCTAAAACCATTTGTCCACTCTCTTGGTCAGTAGTAAATTTTAAAGTTGGATCTTCATCAACTAGTTTAGTAACAGCAATATCCATTTTGTCTTGATCAGCTTTACTCTTTGCTTCAATAGCTACTGATAAAACTGGATCAGGGAAAGTCATGCTTTCTAGGAGAATTCTTTCACTCACATCACTTAATGTGTGTGCGGTAGAAATTTCTTTTAATCCCACCACAGCCACAATATCCCCTGCCTTAGCTACTTCTATTTCTTCTCTTTCCTCTGCGTGCATCTTAAGCAATCTTCCAATTCTTTGTTGTTTATTAATTGTTGTATTGAAAACTTTATCTCCAGCTGAAACTTTTCCTGAATAGATCCTCATATAACATAATCTTCCTACGTGTTCATCAGCAACAACTTTGAATACCAGTCCACTAAATGGTTCTGAATCATTTAATTCGCGTTGCAGAGTTTCTTCGCCTGATACATCTGTACCTTTGACAGCAGGAAGGTCGTCTGGAGAAGGTAAATAATCACATATTGCATCCAGCAAATGATGTACTCCTTTGTGTTTTAGAGCTGAGCCACAAAAAACAGGAAAAATCTTTAACTCTAGTGTAGCTCTTCTAGCTGCTGCTTTTAACTCATCAATGTTTATTTCTTGATCTTCTAAAAACTTCTCCATAAGTTCATCATCGGTTTCTGCTATCTTCTCAACCATTTTAGATCTAGCATCTTTTGCTTTAGAAAGCATCTCCTCAGGTATCTCTACTTCTTTTGGTTCAGTAGGATTATTTCCTTCGTCATAAACATGAGCTCTCATTTCTACTAAATCAATCAAGCCTCTATATTCTGCCTCAGCACCAATTGGAATTTGCATTGGAACAGGATTTGCATTTAATTTATCTTCTATAGTCCCTACAGCAAAATCAAAATCAGCTCCAAGTCTGTCCATTTTATTAATAAAACACATTCTAGGAACCTTATGCTTGTCTGCTTGTCTCCAAACTGTTTCAGATTGAGGCTGGACACCAGATACAGATTCAAACACTACCACTGCACCATCTAAAACCCTTAAACTTCTTTCTACTTCAGCGGTAAAATCGACGTGACCGGGGGTGTCAATAATATTTACATCATAGTCTTTCCAAGAAGCATTCGTAGCAGCAGAACCAATAGTTATGCCTCTCTCTTTTTCGAGCTCCATAAAATCCATAACTGCAGTTCCATCATCGATCGATCCAATTTTATAAGTGGCTCCAGTGAAAAAAAGCACTCTTTCAGTTACAGTAGTTTTGCCTGCATCTATATGAGCAATAAATCCGATATTTCTTAGTTTTTGCTGATTTGACATACTTACCACCTATAATGAGCGAAAGCTCTATTTGCTTCTGCCATTCTATGAGTATCTTCCTTCTTCTTTACTGCAGTTCCTTCTCCATTTGAAGCATCAAGTAGTTCTTGGAATAATTTTCTTGAAATGGACATCCCAGATCTAGATCTTGCAGCATCAACCAGCCACCTTATAGCTAAAGATAATCTTCTTGCTGGCTTGACTTCTACAGGGACTTGATAAGTTGCTCCCCCTACTCTTCTAGCCTTAACTTCAACTGTTGGCATTGCATTCTTGATAGCTTGATCAAAAACTTCCTTGCCTGGCTTTTTTGTTTTTTTCTCTAGTTCATCTAGAACATCATAAATAATCTTTTGGACAACTGATTTATTGCCACCTTCCATTAACTTATTGGTAAATCTTACTAAATCAGTACTATTAAATTTAGGATCAGGTGCGACTATTCTTTTTACTGCTCTTCTTCTTCTGGACATTTTATCTTAGCGCACCTTTCATTTTTATTTGCCAGAAGGTTTGGCGGTTCCGTACTTACTTCGACCCTGAGATCTATTTTGAACACCTTCGGTATCTAAAGATCCC
>Ga0315326_10000134_pt1 | contig 31754 bp, 39 predicted proteins | sample M180m32315metaG_FD_203457 | JGI IMG/M metagenome (GOLD analysis project Ga0315326, IMG submission 203457) | Ammonia-oxidizing marine archaeal communities from Monterey Bay, California, United States - M1 80m 32315 | ecosystem: Environmental > Aquatic > Marine > Coastal | place: USA: California... | reverse complement strand
AAGGACAAGCCCGAAGGGGATGCTAACGTTGGCAAGAGAGCCGCTGCTCCTGTAGCAGTAGAAAAAGACAAGACACTTAAGATGAAGCCATCTGGTGCTTCTTCTAAGATGCCTGGTGCTCTTTCCGCTAAGATCTTTGATGATGTAGAGACTGAAGGTGAGGTAATTGCTGAAGAACCTGCAAAGGTTGAGTCTACAGATGAGGTCAAAGAGGACATTACTGCTGTACTAGCAGGTGCTGACCTATCAGAAGAATTCCAAGAGAAAGCTAAGACAGTTTTTGAAGCTGCTGTAACCGCAAGGGTGGCAACAAAAGTCGATGCACTTAAGGAACAAGCTGCTGGTAAATTCGTTGAGGAGATTGACTCCATCAAGGAAGAATTTGCTGGTCGCGTAGAGAATTTCCTTTCATATGCTGCAGAGGAGTGGCTCAAGGAGAATGAACTTGCCGTTGAGCAAGGTCTCCGTGCTGAAGTCACAGAAGCATTCATGGAAGGGCTAAAGAAATTGTTTATCGAGAGCAACATCAACGTACCTGATGAAAAATTGGACGTTGCTGCTCAGATGAGCGAGAAACTTGATGAAATGGAAGGCCGACTTAACGAGCAGGTCCAGAAGAACATCGAACTTCACGAGGTAGTAGGTACCTATCGTAAAAATGAGATCTTGAATGAACTAGCTAGAGGACTCGAAAGCGAAGTCCAAAAGGATAAGTTCACCTCACTTGCTGAAGCCGTTGAATTCAAAACCGAAGAGTCGTACCGTGAAAAACTGGTTCAGATTAAAGAATCATACTTCGGGGCACCGAAGGTAGAAACGAAGGAAGAGATTTCTTCTGAAGAGTCTGCACCTGATGCAAAAGTTGAAACTGTTAGTGAGTCAATGGCAGCATATGTCAGCGAACTTGCTAAGAGAATCTAACTGTCATTCAAAACTTCTAAAATCTAAAGAGATGTTTAACACAGAAACTCTCCAAGAGAAGTGGAATCCAGTTCTTAACCATGATGGTCTTCCTGAAATTAAGGATAACTATCGTAAGGCTGTTACCGCCCAACTCTTAGAGAACCAAGAAAAATTCTTGAAGGAGGAACGCCAGATCCTCACAGAGGCACCTACAAACGCAGGTCCACTGAACACACCTACCACAGGTGCTGGTAATGTATATGGTTTCGACCCTATACTCATTAGCTTGATTCGTCGTGCTATGCCTAAGCTTATTGCTTATGACATCGCAGGTGTTCAGCCAATGAATGGTCCTACTGGACTAATCTTCGCAATGCGAAGCCGCTACGTTAACCAGACTGGTAACGAAGCATTCTTCGATGAGCCAGATGCACAGTTCTCTGGTACTGATGGTGCTACACCTCCAACAGCTACTACTGAGAAGAACCCTGCGCTTCTTAACGACGCAACAGGTGGTGGTGTTACTGAAGGTAACTACGACCTAGCAAGTAGCAAGTTCACTACATCCGAGCAAGAAAGCTTAGGTGAAGGTGCTTCTACAGCGTTCATGGAAATGGCGTTCAGCATAGACCGTATTGCGGTTGAAGCTAAAGGTCGTGCCCTAAGAGCAGACTACTCTGTTGAACTTGCTCAAGACTTGAAAGCTATTCATGGATTGGATGCTGAGTCTGAGTTAGCAAACATTCTCTCTACAGAGATACTTGCTGAAATCAACCGTGAGGTAGTACGTACAGTTTATCGTGGTGCTAAGCCTGGTGCTCAGGTTAACACTGCTAACGCTGGTGTATTTGACCTTGACGTTGACTCCAACGGTAGATGGTCAGTTGAGAAATTCAAAGGACTTCTATTCCAGATCGAAAGAGACGCTAACGCAATCGCTCTTGAGACTCGTCGTGGAAAGGGTAACGTAATTATCACTTCAAGTGATGTTGCTTCTGCTCTTGCTATGGCTGGTGTTCTTGACTACGATTCAGGAATCACTCAGGCAACTGGTGGTCTTGGCGAAATCGATGACACTGGAAACACATTCGTTGGTACAATCAACGGACGTTTCAAAGTCTACATTGACCCATATTCAGCTAACGTTTCTGCTGACCAATACTACGTTGTTGGTTATAAGGGATCTAATGCTTATGACGCAGGTCTATTCTATTGTCCTTATGTACCTCTCCAGATGTACAGAGCGATTGGACAAGACACATTCCAACCACGTATCGGATTTAAGACTCGTTACGGAATGGTTCTTAACCCATTTGCTAAGGGACTAACTGCGCTTTCAAACAGCGATCCACAGCATAGTTCTAACGTTGGTGCTAACGCTTACTACAGACGTGTAAGAGTTGCTAACCTAATGTGATATCGAGTCACGATATACGGACAAAGGCACCTTCGGGTGCCTTTTTTTATGCTAGAATTAAATAAATATTTGAACCATATTAGGAACTTGCTAATGACTCACTATACTGTAGGGTACTTAGACCAGACTAGACACCATCAGGAAATCTGCGTTACAGCAGAAGACTCTTGGGATGCCAGAAGAATTGCTCAAGAAGACGTACCATGGATCCACGATCATCCAAACCATGTTGATTGTATCTTATCAAAGGGATCTTCATTCGGTATGGTACTGTGAACGGTAGGGTAAGTAAAGTAGATATGACCACACGTGTTATGAAGATCAAGCATGGTATTGATACTAAAGGAGTGCACAATGAGTGGGACGGACAGGAGAGATGGGCAGCCCAGCAAGCCCTAAATAGTGTATTAGATGTACTAGATGAATACTGGGAATGACAACCAGCCGCCTATTTTCACCAGACAGTAAGAACTTTCTATCCCCTACTGGGTTTAAGTTTGTTATTGAGAGGGTACCCACTGTTGACTTTTTCTGTCAGTCAGTGAACATCCCTGACATGAGTATAGGTAGTAGAACTATAGACAATAGAGTTAAAGCATACGATGTCCCTGGTGATAAACTCTCACAGGGAGATCTTAATCTGACATTCATGATCAATGAGAACATGGATAACTACTATGAGATCTATAACTGGTTAACAGGTCTAACAAATCCTGAGACAGAGCAACAGTTCTTTGATTACCTATCAACTGTCGATGAGAAAGGAAGACAGACTGATTTTGCTAAGGCAACTACTGATGCCAGATTAATGATATTGGATAGTAATTATAATACAGTTACTACAGCAGTGTTCATGAACTTATTCCCCACAGCATTGACAGGTGTGAGGTTTAATGCTGATGCTTCTGACGTAGACTACGTTACAGCAGATGCTACATTCAAGTACACCTTGATGCAATTTATAGATAGCGACGGCAAGCGTATATGATATGAAGGTGACAAAGATACCTGGATGTGGTAGTCAGGGTGTCTTCATTGATGATCTAGATTTTACAAAGATTACAGATGATGAATGGATGGAGGTAGGAAGGATCCACCTCCGTGAACTGATTACCATAATAAGAAATGTCAAACTTGACGAACGTTCCTACCTCAAGTGGGCGAGGATGTTAGGTAGAGATCGTTTGAATTGGGGTCGTCTCATGTGGGCACGATATCCCCAAGCAAATGGTAATGTCTATAAACTCCTTAAGGATCCTTCTCTATCAGATGCAGATAGAAGGGTACTCAAGGAGTATTTTCGTATCAGAGTGGGTGGTATTAAGTCTCGTCACGGTGATATGCTTAAGGTCTCTGGTATAAGAGACAAGAATGGTAATAGAATTGGTATGTTTGCTGATGGTGAACTGACTTGGCACAGTAATGAGAGTGGAGATATATGTTTTACACCTAATGTATGTCTATTGGGTGTTAAGGGTATGACTAAGAGTGCGACTGGGTTCCAGACGACTACAGACTACTATTATAGTCTTCCTGATAGCTTCCGTAGTGAACTGGATGAGATGGTATTGGTACATAATTTCAAACCATATGCTATTAACCCTGGTCTTAACGAGGAGCAGGATGCTTTCATCATGAATATGAATATATGTCATGACCCAGACGTTGAGATACCGATGGTTATTCAGAGTCCAGGAGGTGTCAAGGGTCTACATTACAGTTATAATAGTGTCACACACATCAAAGGTATGAGTGAGCATGACTCAGAGCTTATACTGTCTCAGATAAGGAAAGATCTAGAGAAATATTCTTGGGACTACTGGTGGGAGAATGATAATGATCTGATATTGTTTGACAATACTATTCTACAGCACAGAAGACTAGGTGATACCACTGATCGGATGGCACTTCGATACGCACATGATCTTGATGGAGTAGGTGGGGAATATATACCCTACTTCCAAGAGGAATATATAGAGAGGTATAAGAAACGTAAATCTATACTAGATGAGTTATGAATCTTGAATTGATCGAGAGTCTTTGGAAAAAGGATTCTCAACTAGATGATGAAAAACTAGATCACGACTCCCTTGACATCCCAAGGAAGCACGCTAAATATCTACAGTTACTTAACCAAGTAACCATGCTTAGAGATGAGCATGAAATCAAACTGAAGTCACTTTACCGTGAACTCTGGGAATTCTATACTGGAAAGTCTGAGAAGCCCTTCCACATAAAACTATTAAAGACAGACATCGGCATCTACATAGACTCCGATGAGAAGTATCAGAAAGCAATACTAAAATTAAAGTATTATAACCAGATGATAGATGCTCTCAAGAGCATCCTTACGGCAGTGAACAACCAATCGTTTCAAATAAAGAATGCGATTGAGTTTGCCAAGATGCTTAAAGGCTATGATGTCTAGTGTCCATATACAAAAGAAGAACGAAGTCTATCTTAAGATAGATTGCGAACCCCATGTGGGACACGAATTGGCAGACCAGTTCACCTTTGAGGTGCCTCAAGCAAAGTTCATGTCAGCGTATAAGAAACGCTATTGGGATGGAAAAATCAAACTATTCAGTCCAGGTACAGGTGAGATTTATGCTGGTCTTCTACCTCACGTTACTTCTTTTCTACAAGAACGAGGGTACAGATATGTCTACGTGGACAACGAAGTCTACGGACTACCACAAGAAGTGGATGACCTTATTACTCCTGAGGGAGTTGGGGAATTCGTAAAGACTCTTGGCTTACCACATAAGGTAAGGGACTACCAGTACAAGGCAATCTATGAGGCTATGAAGCATAGGAGAAAGTTACTCCTATCACCTACTGCCTCAGGTAAATCATTAATGATATATGCCTTAACAAGATTCTTTGAGAGGAAGAACCTTAGGACACTTATAGTAGTGCCCACTACATCACTGGTAGAGCAGATGTATAAGGACTTTGAGGACTATGGATGGAACGCAGAGGCACACTGTCATAAGGTATATGGTGGTGCGTCGCCATTTTCTAAGCAGGATGTTATTATTACTACTTGGCAATCCATCTATAAACTCCCAAGAAAATACTTTGAACAGTTCGGTGCTATCATAGGTGATGAAGCACATCAGTTCAAAGCAAAGTCTCTTACCAGTATCATGAATAAACTTCATGACTGTAAGTATAGGATTGGTTTCACTGGTACCTTAGATGGTATGGAAACTAATCGCTTAGTTCTAGAGGGTGTCTTTGGTTCAGTTAATAAGGTAACCAAGACAGAGAAATTAATCAAGCAAGGACACTTGTCTAAGTTTGAAATTAAAATATTACTACTGAAACATGAGAAGCAGAAGTTTGAAACCTATCAAGATGAGATGGAATACCTCTGTGGCAGTGATCAGAGGAATAGATTCATACGAAATCTTGTATGTGACCTAGAAGGTAACACTCTAGTTCTCTTTAATTATGTCGAGAAGCATGGTCTCCCACTTTTCGATTTAATAAATAAAAAAGTAGGGGGTCATCGTCAGATCTTCTTAGTCCACGGTGGAGTAGAAGTAGATGACCGAGAAAAAGCAAGGCGTATCGCTGAAACAACAAAAGATTCAATCATTGTTGCCAGCTATGGGACTTTTAGCACTGGTATCAACATTAGGAATCTTCATAACGTCGTGTTCGCAAGCCCCTCAAAGTCCAGAATTAGAAATCTCCAGTCCATCGGTAGAGTCCTCCGCAAAGGAGTGAACAAAGATAAGGCTGTGTTATATGATATAGCAGACGACATCACAACAGGTGGTCGTCGAAATTATACCCTCAACCATTTGATTGAGAGGGTGAAAATTTATAATGAAGAATCGTTTAACTATGAATTTATTGACGTTAATCTCAGAACAAAATAAAATGCCAACCGACGAAGAATTCCTGGGTGCCATCAAGATGGTGTCTGGTGAAGAGGTTCTTTCTAAGGTGACATCGGTTTCTGATGACAATGGTGATTATCTTATTTTAGATAACCCTATCATTGTTGAAGAAGTTACAGTGCACCATAAAATAGGTGCTAAGGTATCCCCTTGGATGAAGTTTTCAAAAGAGGAACAGTTCATTGTTCCTATGAATAAAATTATAACTGTGGTAGAATGTGATCCAGAAGTGAAGTTGTTCTATGACTTATCAGTCAGAAGAATCGACGGCGACGTTGGTCCTCCTAGAAAAAAAGGACATGTCGGCACAGTGGATCAGGCAAGGACTCATCTAGAGACTCTCTTTAATAAAAAGTCTCAATAGTATTTGTCTGAACCTGCTACACAGTTAGTCTACAGCTCAAGTTTGATCTTGTCAAGCTTGACGTATGTTCCTTAACATACTATACTGTTAATACAGACCGACTCCATATGAAAAAGAAGTCAGAGCACTATGTAAATAATAAGGAATTTCTAGTGGCTCTAGTAGAATTTAAAGCAGCTTGTAAGATTGCCGCAGAGAATGAAGCACCTAGACCTCGCATCTCTAACTATATTGGAGAATGTTTCCTAAAGATTGCTACACACCTATCGTATAAACCAAACTTTGTGAACTATATGTTCAGAGAGGATATGATATGTGATGGAATAGAAAATTGTGTCCAGTATATACAGAACTTTGATCCTGCTAAGTCAAGCAATCCATTTGCTTACTTCACACAGATCATTTACTATGCTTTCCTTAGAAGGATCTCTAAAGAGAAGAGACAGTTAGAGATTAAGAATAAAATTATTACTAAGTCTGGTTTCGATCAGGTGTTCCATACAGATGGCACTGAAAGTTATTCAGATATGAATACCATTAAGGAAAACGTACAAGTAAGAAGCAATTGAAGCTAGTTATAATAACTGACCAGCACTTTGGTGCGAGGAAGTCTAGTCGAGTTTTTCATGACAACTTCCAAAGATTTTATGATGATATATTCTTCCCTTTCTTAGAGAAGAATAAGATAGAGGTAGTCTTAGATCTTGGAGATACATTCGATAACAGAAAGAATGTAGATATATGGGCAGCTAACTGGGCAAGAAATAATTACTTTAACCGCCTACAAAAAATGGGGGTCGAAGTTCATTCCCTTGTGGGTAATCATACAGCATACTACAAGGATACTAATAAGATTAACACTCTTGATAATTTTTTGAGAGAGTATGAGAACGTACACATATATGAGAATGCTACAGAAGTAGAAATAGGTGGACTACCTATACTATTCATACCTTGGATCAATTCAGAGAACACAGAGGGCACCTTCGACCTCATAGAGAGCACAGATTGTGAGGTGGCTATGGGTCACTTGGAACTCAATGGTTTTGAAGCACACAAAGGGTATGTAATGACCCATGGTACTCCTATAACTGCCCTTAAGAAGTTTAAGCAGGTCTTCTCAGGTCACTACCATAAGAAATCTAGTCAGGATCAGTTCCATTACTTAGGTAACCCCTATGAAATTTACTGGAATGACTGGGGTGATGACAGAGGGTTCCATGTATATGATACAGATACCCTAGAGAAGGAGTTTATTCGCAACCCTTACACCATGTTCTCTAAGGTGTTCTATGATGAGAGGAAGCTACCTGATCCTAAAGAGTACGCAGGTAAGGTTGTTAAGGTTATCGTAGAAAATAAGACAGACTCTGCTAAGTTTGAATATTTTATCAGTCAGTTATACGTGCACGGGGTGCATGAGATCAAGGTGGTAGAGGATTCCTCACTTGATTCAGAACTGGACGATAGCCTAGATATAGAGAAGGAGGATACCCTGACAATTCTTGAGAACTATGTTGACGGCATGGATTACCAAGACAAGGATGGTATCAAGACCCTTCTAAAATCATTATATGTAGAAGCGTTGGAGCAAGTCTAGTGTTTGTCCTAGCATTAAAAGGTAAAGAAGATGAGGGTGCCTACTCAGTAGAAGAAGAGACTGGGAAGACACTTTACCTTTTTGTTGACAAAGACGACGCAATGCGCTATGCTGGTTTATTAGAGGCCGACGACTACCCACTCATGAGTGTGGTGGAAGTGAGCGAGAGAGAAGCGATTGGTGCTTGTATAGAGCGCAATCACCCATACTATGTGATCACTCCAGATCAGATTGTAATCCCTCCTGATTTTTAATTTGTCTAAATCATGATTATATTCAAGACTATCAGATGGAAGAATTTCCTTTCTACTGGTAACTCTTACACTGAAATTGACTTGAATGGTTCTCCATCGACACTTGTTGTCGGTTCTAATGGGGCAGGGAAGAGCACGATGCTAGATGCTATATGCTTTGTCCTGTTCAACAAACCGTTTCGTAAGATATCAAAGTCTCAGTTGATCAATGCTGTCAACGAGAAGGATACTGTTGTTATGGTTGATTTTTCAATCGGTTCTACCGACTGGTCTATCAAGCGTGGAATAAAACCTAATGTCTTTGAGATCACTAGAGATGGTACGGTACTAAATCAAGAGTCCAACCAAAGGGACCAACAAACCTGGTTGGAACAGTCTGTATTGAAGCTTAACTATAAGTCTTTTACACAGGTGGTGATACTAGGTAGTAGCACCTTTGTTCCGTTTATGCAGTTGACTGCCCCCAATCGTAGAGAAGTTATTGAGGATCTCCTTGATATTAAGATCTTCTCTACGATGAATACCCTACTAAAGGAGAGGGCAAAGGGAGTTAAGGACTCACTTACCAAACATCAGTACACCCTTGACCTTATAAAGGAAAAGGTTGACATCCAGAAGAGATTTATTGCTGACATTAAGCAGCAAACCAAGTCTAATCAGGAAGTCAAGAGGTCTGACATCGAATCTTTAGAGACAGATATTCTCAGTCTTGAACAATTAATCCAATCTGGATCTGAGAGTGTCTCATCTTTAGAGAAAGAGGTTGATGAGTTCGGTGATGTTGATAAGAAGTTAAGTGAGTTCCATCTCTTTGAAGCTAAGTTTGAAGATAAAGCAGATAGACTAAATAAGGAGTTGACATTCTTTGATGAGCATGATCATTGTCCAACTTGCAGGCAAGGAATCCCTGATAGCCTACGGTCAGATAAGAAAGGAAGCATTAGCACACAGCTTCAAGAACTTACAGAGGGAACATCCCAAGTCAAGAAAGAAATAGAGGCCATTACTGGTATACTGGACAAGAAAAGGGATGTACTCAAGCAGATAAGGGAACTACACACCCAGATAACCACTAATAATAGAGAGATTGGATGGAAGAGGAAGTCCATTAAGAAAATTGAACAGGAGATTGCTTGCCAAGGTACAGGCAACCTTAAGAGAGAGCAGAAGAACCTTAGGGAACTAGCAAAAGAGGGACTAGAAGCAGAGGAAACTATGTCTGTGGCTAGGAAGAAGAGAGATAACTTCGATGTTGCTTCTCAACTCCTTAGAGACACAGGTATCAAGAGTCAGATCATTAAGAAGTACCTACCGATCATGAACAAGATGATCAATAAGTACCTCAATGACCTTGATTTCTACGTATCCTTTGAACTAGATGAGGGGTTTGAAGAGACCATTAAGTCTAGGTTCAGGGATGAGTTCTGCTATGCTTCATTCTCAGAGGGTGAGAAGATGAGGATCGACCTTGCCCTACTGTTTACATGGAGAACCATAGCTAAGATGAAGAACAGTGCCAATACTAACCTGTTGATACTGGACGAGATCTTTGACAGTTCCCTTGACATAGCAGGTACCTATGATTTCATGAAAATCCTGAGAGCATTTAACGATAGTACAAATGTATTCATCATATCTCACAAACCTGATGTCCTTCAGGACAAGTTCGAGAGGATCCTTAGAGTAGAGAAGAAACAGAACTTCTCAGTGACCACTGAAGAAAGTGGCATATAAATAAAATCACCTTGCGTATCCCATATTATGATTAGAACCCATACAATCACTAAAAAGAACCCTCAGCACAACCAGGAATGGTCGTGGGAGGAGACCCCTGAGTTAAAGCAAGCACTGGAGAAGCTCCATGAAAGTTCCCAATTGGCAGCATCATTCCAAAAAGGAAAAGAAACGCCACCTAAAGCCACAAGCACTGCGTCAAGCGAAGAAAGCTAGGAACCAGTTCATAAAGTGTCTACTAAGTACCCCATCCGAACGGAAGGGGTATTATTGTATGTACATACACGAGGAAACACATGCTTGAAGTCAAAGGACAACTTGCTAAACTGCTTGCTCAGGAAGATCTGATCGTAGAGCACCGTCAGGTAGAGACAGCACAGTTTGATGTAGAGCGTAGAGTCCTCACCCTACCATTGTGGGAGAAAGCATCCAATGAAGTGTTGGATATGCTCATCGCACATGAGGTTGGACATGCTTTATACACCCCTAATACATGGGATCACGTTGGTTCTGTACCTCAGTCCTATGTGAATGTTGCTGAAGATATAAGAATTGAGAAATTGATGAAGCGTAGGTACGCTGGACTACCTAAGACCTTCCGTAAAGGTTATGAGAAGTTCTCTGCTGAAGACTTCTTCCAGTTAGAGGGTAAAGATCTTAATGACTTCTCACTTGCTGATCGTCTTAATATTTTCTTCAAGATTGGTCACTTTATTGATGTACCTTTCACTGAAGAAGAGGAGACTTATAAACTTACAGGATGGGATCTAGAAACATTTGAAGAAGTCCTTCAGTATGCTAAGGATTTGTATACATATGACAGGAAGCAGAAGGAGAATCAACCTTCTCAGACTCCTACCGATTCCCAAGAGCCTGACGGTAGCTTGCAATCGGATGAAGTACCGCCTACCCAACAGTCATCGGACGAATCTAATACAGAAACTACAGAAGAAGGGGATCAGGACGGTTCTGAAACTGAACCAGAGAGTCAAGACCTTAACCATGATGAAGGTGCTGCTGATTCAAGTGCCCAACGTGGTGGTGAAAGACATGAAGAAGACTTGGAAGCAAAAACAGATTCCACTTTGTCTGAATCTATCCAAGACCTTGTTGATTCTTCTGCTCCTATCATAAATTATGTACAACTTCCAGAGTTAGATCTTAAACAGATAATTGCTAGTAGTGAAGAGGTTCATAAGTGCTTAGAAGATTATTGGAAAGAGTTCTTTTCTCGTCCAGATACATTTGATCAAGTCAATGAAGCATATAATCAGTACAAAATTAATTCAAACCGTGAAGTCAACTATTTGGTTAAAGAGTTCGAGTGTCGTAAGGCAGCTTCGAGTCATGCTCGTAGTTCTGTTAGTCGCACTGGGGTTCTCGATACAACGAAGCTTCACACTTACAAATATAATGACGATATTTTCAGGAAGATAAGAATTACTGCTGATGGTAAGAACCATGGTCTAATATTTAATTTAGATTGGTCTGGATCTATGCAGATGGTCTTACATGATACTGTAAAGCAGTTACTTAACCTCGTATCATTCTGTCGTAAAGTTAAGATTCCTTTTGAAGTCTATGCTTTTACTAATGAGTGGGAAAGGGGTGAGAATTGCTGGTATAAGCAACCTAAAAAGGAGGGTGATATCAGAATAGCAGGGTTTAATTTGCTCAACTTGATAACAAGTAAAGCAAAGACTAAGGATTTAGATAGAGCATGTAGAAATGTATTCAGAATGTCACATGCGGTTCGTCACCATACACGTTATGGAATACCTAGCAGACTTTATCTCTCTGGCACCCCTCTTAATGAAGCGATCATTGCTATGAAGCAGGTCATTCCTCAGTTTCAGAATACTAATAAGGTTGAGAAGGTACATGTTATCAACCTAACTGATGGAGAAGGAAGTGGTGTACAAAGATGGGCACCTTCTAGACACGCATGGGACATAGAATCTTTAGGAATAAGTTCAGAGGATAAATTATTCCCTAGAGATATACATGGATGTCAATTACGTGATCGTAAGATAGGTAGAATCTATCCAGCATTCAATCACAGACAGTGTTACTATGGCGATTCATCACCATGGGTACAGAATCTACGTGATAACTTCCCTCAAGCATCTATCATTAGCATACGTTTGATTAATGGTAATGACTGGAGTAGAGTACAGACTAAGCAAACATGGGAAGATAGACAGAGGTCTCAGGTTGAGTGGAAGAAGCATAGATCATTCATTGATCAGACTTCTGCTTATACTAGATCACTCTATATCCATAGTAATACATTCGATGAGACTAAGAATGAGTTTGAAGTGAAAGAAGATGCTAAGAAGGGTGATATTACTAGAGCATTTAAGAAGTCTCTTAAGAATAAGAAATCAAGTAAGAGAATATTGAATGAATTTATAGCATTGATAGCATGAAACCTCAGGTACATCAATTATTTCCCACCCCTGTACTGGAGAGTCACATCCCAGTACAGAAAGAGTGGCTTGATTTTGTTAAGACATTAGACTATGATCGTACTGCCACAGATAATGGTTATATTTCTAACAATAGGAATATATGGGAGTATGATGAACTCAGATCACTGTACCATGAGATTAAAAATGCTGTTAAGTATTTTGCTTATGGTCAGTTGAATGTTTCTGCTCATGTGTACCTAGATTTACTTAGAGGATGGGGTGTTCAGCACCTACCTGGTGACTGGGCACAGAATCACTGTCATATGAATAGTATATTCTCAGGGATATATTATCTTGATGTGTTTGAGAAGAGTGGTGATGTGGTTATGGAGAAGGGACAGTTACATCCTAACTGTTTCATGCCTACGCTAGCACCTGATGTACATATGTTTAACAAGTTCACCATGCAGTCGTGGAGGTGCCACCCTACCAATGGACAAATCTTAATATTTCCTTCACAACTTATACATAACGTGGAGAAAAACGAGTCAGGGAACGTACGTTGGTGTGTTGCCTTTGATGTTTTCATCCGAGGAACCATAGGAACTTATGCTGGATCGAATGTGACGATCAAATAAGTGTCCCTAAGTGGCTTACAATACCCTCTTGGTACTGTATTGTAAGTACATACGAAACAAACCCCAATGGCTAAGAAACTCGACAGAGCATCCGAACTTCGTTCTCAGTATGGGGACAGTATCGATGCCGCACAAGTACGTGAGTACTGTGCTGCTCAAGGATTGACCTATCCTACCCTTGCTAAACAATTACGTAAGTATAAAGTAGAGGGCAAACGTGGTCAATGGAATCTTACAGTACGTGAAGCATTAGAAAAGACACTTACGAAATCTCCTGCTACAGTAGAGAGAGTTGATCAGAACCTAGTACCATTCAAGGACGAAGAGTTCGTACCTTTTGGTAACTTCTCTGATCTTAAGAAGGTCATTAAATCCAAGACCTTCTACCCAGTATTCATCACTGGTCTATCAGGTAACGGTAAGTCTTATTCAGTAGAGCAAGCTTGCGCTGTCTTGAATAGAGAATTGATCCGTGTTAACATTACTATTGAAACTGATGAGGATGATCTTATTGGTGGGTTCCGTCTTGTTGATGGGAACACTGTTTGGCATAATGGTCCTGTGATAGAGGCACTAGAGCGTGGTGCTGTTCTTCTCTTAGATGAGGTGGACTTAGCATCTAATAAGATTCTCTGCTTACAGAGTGTCTTAGAGGGTAAAGGTGTCTTCCTTAAGAAGATAGGACGCTACGTGAAACCTACTAATGGATTCACTGTAGTTGCTACTGCTAACACTAAGGGTAAAGGATCCGAGGATGGTAGATTCGTTGGTACTAATGTACTTAATGAAGCATTCCTTGAGAGATTCCCATTAACCTTTGAGCAAGAGTATCCTAGTCCAGTTACTGAAGCAAGGATACTTGGTTATCATTGTGAGGATGAGGGTTATGTCAAGAACTTATGTGACTGGGCAGACATCATCCGTAAAACGTTCAAGGATGGTGGCATCGATGAGGTCATTAGTACACGTCGTCTTGTTCACATAGCCCGTGCCTACCAAATCTTTGGTGATAAGGCAAAGGCAATTGCCACCTGTATCTCTCGTTTCGATGAAGAGACCAGTAGAGCATTCCAAGAGTTGTATGACAAAGTGGATGCTGATGTAGAATTTGACAAAGTGGAGGATCAAGCCTATAATGAGTAAGGATAACCAAACAAATGCGTGGGGTATGCTCCAGGAATCACTAGAAAGTATGGAAAAGAGTACACCAGAAGCAGGGATGGACAATCAGTCCATCCGCTGTAAGTATGATGAGGATGAGATCCTTAAGAAGGCAGGAGAGTATATCTCCAGCACTTACAAGGGACATTACACCAGTGAAGGGACTAACATACAGACCCTTGATCTCATCGAAGCAACTGGTGATGCCCCTGCTTTTTGTCGAAGTAATGCGATCAAATACTTGTCAAGATATGACAAGAAAGGTCGTCCATCACACGACATTTTAAAGGCAATTCATTACTGCGTTCTATTACATCATTTTATTAACAAAGACAATCGTGAAGACACTACACCCTATGAAACTTTCTGATCGTACGTATAAGGTTCTGAGAAATCTTACATCAATTAACAGATCTATACGGATCAAGCAAGGTAGTCAGTTATCTACACTGTCTATTCAGAAGAATGTACTAGCAAGTACAGAGGTTGAGGAAACATTTCCTAGGGATTTTGCCATCTATGATTTGGATGAGTTCCTTAAGATATGTTCTCTATCTGAGGACATGAATATTGACTTAGAATTTGAAAACGAATCCTTTGTCACTATTAAGGGAAGGAATACTGAAGCAAAGTATTTCTTTGCTGATCCTTCAATCGTGGTCACACCACCTGAGAAGTTACCAGAACTTCCTAGTGTAGATTGTGAGTTTGATATCTCTATTGGTCAGATCAGATCATTGAGTCAGGCTCTATCCATCTATGGTAACATAGATGATTTCTCTATCATTAGTAATGATGGTACTATACAGGTGGTTGTTGCTGATCGTGAGAATGCTTCATCTAATACCTATTCTATTGATGTAGGTGAGACTGATGCTAAGTTCCAATTCAATCTTAAGTCTGAGAATATCAGTAAGATTGAACAGTCACAAGCAATTGTTACTGGATATCATGTAGAGGTTAGTAAGTCTGGTGTTAGTCGTTGGATTAGTTCCGATAACGTTACCTATCTTATAGCACTAGAACCTGATTCATCTTATGAAGAAGATTGATATTGAAATAGTTGATGACTTTGTATCGCCCTCATACCTGAGGGCATTACAAGATTCCATAGGAGAGAAATGTCCTTGGTTTATACAGTCATCACAATCTTTATCTACCTATGCTACAGACAAGGTGGAAGACTTTGGATTCTCTGTTGGAATTGTACCACCATGGCAACCCGATCAGTTCGATCAGTCGCCCCTAGCAACGCTTGTAGCACCCTTGATTTATCAGTTGAAGGATTATGCCCATGCGGAGCATATTTTACGGTGTAGATTGGACATGACTGTCTTACATGACCACTATTTACATCCACCACATATAGATATTGACACACCTCACATTGCCTCTATAGTATACCTAAATGAGACCGATGGAGACACCGTTATCTATGACCATCAGCAGGAGTGGGCAAAGTCTTACCCTACTGATATGAAAATTAAGACAACCATTGCACCTAAGCCAGGTCGTATGGTATTATTTGATGGGAGTTATGTCCATACTGGATATTCTCCTTCCGACCACCAGACTCGGATTCTTATTAACACAGTTTTATCATGAGTGATTTCTTATGGGTCGAGAAGTATCGACCTCAGAAGATTGATGATTGTATCCTACCTAAACGTATCAAGGATACCTTCAAAGAATTTGTACAGAAGGGTGAGATCCCTAATCTATTATTATCTGGTACTGCTGGCATAGGTAAGACCACGGTAGCCAAGGCATTATGTAAAGAGATCGGAGTAGATTACTATGTCATTAATGGTTCGGACGAAGGACGGTTTCTGGATACAGTCAGATCCCAAGCCAAAAACTTTGCATCAACTGTTTCCTTACTGGGCAGCTCTGCTCACAAAGTCATCATCATCGATGAGGCAGACAACACAACCCACGACGTTCAGTTATTATTACGTGCGTTCGTGGAAGAGTTTCACAAAAATTGTAGGTTCATCTTCACGTGTAACTTTAAGAACAAGATAATTGACCCCCTACATTCCCGCTGTTCATGTATCGACTTCGCCATTGATAAAAATGAGAAGCAACAGATCGCTGCTAGTTTCTTCAACAGACTTAACAACATCTTGGACGGTGAAGGGATTAGTTTTGATAAGAGGGTCGTCGCAGAACTCATTCAACGATATTTCCCAGATTGGAGACGAGTACTTAATGAATGTCAGCGATACTCAGTAAGTGGTACCATTGATAATGGTATACTTGCTAACGTAGGTAACTCTAACGTGGATGCTCTAGTTGGATTTCTTAAGAGAAAGGACTATGGTAATGTACGTAAGTGGTTAGTTGACAATCTAGACAATGACCCTAACATGATACTTAGATCACTATACGATGCTTTATACACTCACTTGGAGCCTAGCAGTATCCCTTCTGCTGTACTTGTCATTGCCAAGTACCAATATCAGATTGCTTTTGTGGCAGATCAAGAAATTAACTTACTCGCAGCACTCACAGAAATAATGGTGGAGTGTAATTTTAAATGAAATGGGCTTGATTAATATCCTAAAGAATCCTTGTACCCAAGTTTACCAGAGGTTCAAGTCTGACATACAATCACCAAGTTTCTCTTGGAATTATTTTGAAGGTGATGAGGCAACACCACCTTACTATAGCCATACCATTTTAGCCCGACCAGGCTTTGATGGTATGTTTATGTCCACTCAGCAGTCAGAATACCTTGTACATTCTAATGAAGTTCTTAAAGAGATCTTCGATCATAATGAAATAGATGTTAAGGCAGTCTTAAGGATCAATGTGAACTGTACACACTATACTGGTGGTACATCTTCACCTATCCATAGAGACCATGACTTCCCTCACCACAACCTGTTAATATATCTTAGTAGTTTCCAACAGGGTTGTACCAGTGTGTATAGTGGTGACGTGAGGGGTGTACATTCACCCTCTGAAGATGATATAATAGAGTTCAGAGGTCTACATAATATGGAACCACCCGCACCAGGGGATCGCCGTATTGTCCTAGTCGCAACATACATTTGACATGAGCAAAGCTTTGAAAACTCCTCTTCGTTACCCAGGTGGTAAGTCAAGAGCAGTTCCTAAATTATTTGAGTTCTTACCTAAAGATATCTCTGAGTTCAGAGAACCATTCTTAGGTGGTGGTAGTATGGCAATAGCTATTACCAAACAGTACCCTGGTATACCTGTCTGGGTTAATGATTTGTATGAACCACTGGTGAACTTCTGGATCCAGTTAAGAGATCATGGAGAAACAATATCATCAGACTTAGCAGATCTTAAGAAAGAATATAATACACCAGATAAAGCAAGAGGTTTGTTTAATGATAGTAAAGGGAATCTTCTTGATGGTGATGACATTGACAGAGCAGTTGCTTTTTATATTGTAAACAAGTGTTCATTCAGTGGTCTTACTGAGTCCTCATCATTTTCACCTCAAGCATCTAATAATAACTGGACTATGAGAGGGATAGATAAACTCCCTGGTTACAGTGAGATTATCAAGGACTGGAAGATCACCTGCGTAGACTACGCTGACCTTGTAGAGGACTGTACAGGTCATAGTGTTAAGCTTACATGCGAGTACAGTACATTCATATATGCTGACCCACCTTACAGTATTAAAGACTTCCTCTATGGAGAGAAGGGTAAGTTACATAAGGGTTTCGACCATGAGAGGTTCGCAAATGTAATGGATGATACAATCGGGAACGTAATGATTTCATATAATGACAATAAGGAGATCAGGGATCGTTTTTGGGAGTGGAAGGCTTATGATTGGGATCACACGTACACGATGCGCTCTACTGGTGACTACATGAAAGACCAGAAGGCCAGACGTGAACTTTTACTAACGAACTACACATGTCAGAAGGAAGCTTAGGAGTCAGAGTCAAGAACGGACGTTGCTCTTTGTATCATACAAGGAGAGGCATCCTTCAGGTCTTTGGTACTGGATGTACACAGGCTCTCATCAATGGTGATGAGGTACATGTCACTCTGAACAGTGGCTCTGTTGCCATCTATGAGATCAATCAGCATGGTACTGGTGTTAATGGTCCTCGGAGAATAATTACATGAAGCAGGTTGGAGTATCCTATCCTTATGTTTATAGGGATAGGTTTGATTTTAATACTGATGAGCAGGTTAAGATTGCTGACCAACTCTTTGGGTTGGTTAATCAGTATGAGGTACAGACCAGCATAGAACATGGTGGTAGATCTACTGCCAATCTAGTGGGTGTACCAGGTCATCACTTCCCCCACAATAATGATGGTAATCATACGTACATCAATTATCTTAGAGAGAAGATGATGTACCTTAAACAAGCATGGAAGTATGATAACTATCCTTTCTTTATATCTAACTCATGGTATAATGAACACTATGAAGGGGACTGGACTGACGAACATCAGCACGGTCCTTGTGTTGTAGCCACAGCATACATATTAAAACCAGAAGGTTCAGGTGAACTGCTCATAAGAGATCCTCTTACAGAGATCAGAGCATCAGAACCCATGAACGTAGAACCTTGGAGACGCATTAATGTATCTCAAGGTGATGTGATATTCTTTCCTGGTTGGTTGCGTCATAAGACTGAACCTAACTATACTACTGGAAGGAGAGTGATACTTTCTATGAATATCACACCAGACCACAGTTACGATTTTGAATCCCCACCTATATTATGAGCAGTGAATTATCTGACATCCTTACTTCCATCAACACCACTAAGAAACATCTATATCTTGAGGATCCTGATCGCATCAAGTCTTATCCTAGTTACGTCGTTAATAGATGTCTGTCTGGTCATGTTGATAGTATCTTATATGCAAACGAGATGAACAAGGCAACACACTTGCCTAACCGTCTTCAATATGACTTCTTGCTAAATACTTTGAGGAAACGTAAGCGTTTCACCCCTTGGTTGAAGAAGGAACAGATTGAAGATCTGGATCTTGTTAAAAAGCATTATGGTTATAGTAATGACAAAGCAAAGATCGCCCTTAAACTTCTCACCAAAACCCAACTAGATTTTATTAGGCAAAAGCATGACACGGGAGGAAGGAGATGACAACATCTTTCACTGAACAGGAAGTTAAATGGACTCCTGACCAGATGGTAGAGGTGACTTTAAGTGAACCAGATGATTTTCTTAAGGTAAGGGAAACACTAACACGTATTGGTGTAGCTTCTAGAAAGGAAAAGAAACTATATCAGTCATGCCACATCCTGCATAAGCAGGGAAGATATTACATTGTACATTTTAAAGAACTGTTCGCACTTGATGGTAAGTCTGCGAACCTTTCTCTTAATGATGTCCAAAGAAGGAACAGAATTATTCAGTTACTTAGTGACTGGGGATTAGTAAGCATAAACAATTCAGATGATGTTGTTGATGTTGCTCCCTTGAGTCAGATTAAAGTCTTGTCTTATAAGGACAAGGGTGGATGGACTCTAGAGTCTAAGTACAACATTGGTAAGAAGAAGGCGTAAAAACCGTAGTGATAGAGAGGGGTTTCAACACCCCTCTTTTTTTATGTCATGTTATAATTAGTTATGGATGCCGAAAGGGTCCACACAACATAAACTCGCTTATTAAAGGAGCTACTATCATGCCTAACAGAGCATCAGCATTGGCTGGATTCGATTACTCACCGTTTGGAGTAGGATTAGAAACCCTATTCGACAGACTTGAGTCCTATCATGGTCACAGTACAAGCTATCCCCCTTACAATATTATAAAGAATGACTCTACTAACTTCGACATTGAAGTCGCACTTGCTGGCTTTAAGAGAGACCAGATCGAAGTTACTACTGAACAGAACGTTCTCACAGTTGCCTCAAAGATTAAGGACAAAGATCTTGAGAGAACATATGTTCATAGAGGATTGTCCCAACGATCCTTCAAGACAACATGGCAGTTGGGTGACGATGTAAGAGTCGCAGGTGTTACGTTCACCGATGGACTTCTGAAAATTAATCTGGAAAAAGTGGTACCAGATCATCAGAAGCGAATCACTTATGATGTAACTGCGGCACTACCCGTGTCATAAATAACGTAACGATGTGGGGAGCTTGACATTATGTTAGCTCCCCTCTATAATGTTAGTACAAAGAACTACGCCATGATTGACGAATCAAGAATTAAGTTACTTCTGACACGAGATGGTGATACTGTCATCTGTGACTTACAGGAAGCAGTTGATAAAGACTCTGGTGACAGACAGGCATACTTGATGACTGTCCCTTATAAGGTAGAGATCTCAGAGCAACCATCACAGGTGACTGATCCAGAAACCTTTGAGGATCAGGAGATTAAGATAAGGTACACACCTTGGAATCCTTTCACCATTGACACAAGGATTGCTATCCAACCAGACTATGTTGTTTCTATAATGGAACCAGCACCTAGTTTACTTCACACATACTTAAGTAACGTACGTAAGAAGCAAGGTGATCAAGGAGCACCAGTAGCAACTACTATTCCTGAGATCATAGCTCCTGATGGAACGGTAGTATGAGTATAAAATTATTAATGCTTAGGACAGGTGAGGAAGTCATCGCTGAGGTAAAAGAAATAATTGAGCCTGAGACTGAGAAACCTCTTGGGTATCATATGCATAAACCATTTCGACTTGATATTGTCAGCACTGCTGGTGGTGATAAAGGGTATCAGTTGGAGTGGTTTCCTTGGGCTCCCTTGAGCAAAGACAAGGACTTCTTTTTACCAGGCAGTCATGTGGTCACAGTATATGAACCACTGGATGCTATTAATGCCCAGTATATTTCTGCTATAGACGAGGCTAGGTACGAAGAGAATTTCAAGAAGCATGAGGAGAGATTCAATCTCAGTTATGAGGAGCAGGATCTTGATGACATGTTTGAAGAAGCAGATAAATTATTACAAGAGATTGACGATGGCGAAGGAACTAGCGAGTCAGTTGGAGACACAACTGATACTACTGAAGTCGGGGACGTACCTGATCAGCAAGATCGAGACACTTGAGGAAGAACCTGCTGCTCATTTAGAACAACCATTTATGGTGAGGGAGGATGGTACATTAGAACCATGGCCACTTCACACAGTGGACGATGACGTGTTGATTTATTCTGATACTATTGCTACAATCTTAGAACCAAAGGATGAACTCCTTAAGAAGTATAAGACTTGCACTGAATGAGTTTCTACACCAATGTTCAATTAGTCGGGAACGATCTCCTCTATTTGGGATACGAGTATGGACAACGTATCCAAAGGAAGTTTAAGTTCTCACCTACTTTGTATGTGGTTAGCAATACCGAGACCAAGTATAAAACCTTGGACGGTAGATTTGCCAAGCCTATACAATTCAATACTGTCAAGGAGGCACGTGAATTTAGAGACAAATATAAGGATGTAGATGGATTTGAGGTTCATGGGTATGATAGATTCCTATATCAATACATCTCGTCGGAGTTTAAGGATGAGGTGGATTACGATCTCAAAGCACTTAAGATTACGTCGCTCGATATTGAGGTTGCATGTGAGAATGGCTTTCCTAACGTACGTGAATGTGCGGAACCATTACTATCGATCACAGTACAGGACTATGCTAGCCGTAAGCTTAAAGTATGGGGGACGAGGGATTATAAGACGGATCGTGAGGACGTTGAGTTCATTTTGTGCGACGGTGAAGAACATCTGCTACGCAGCTTTCTTGCTTACTGGCAAACTGATTTCCCAGATGTTCTTACTGGTTGGAATGTAGAACTATATGACGTACCATATATCTGTGGACGTATGGAGAGACTCTTTGGTAACAAAGAGATGAGGATGATGTCTCCTTGGGGTATAGTACACCGAGAGGAGATGGAGATAAAGGGTCGTCAGCAGATCATATACAACATGTATGGTATCAATGTGCTGGACTACCTTGACTTGTATAAGAAGTTCACTTATACTAATCAGGAATCATACAGGTTAGATCATATTGCTTTTGTAGAACTGGGACAACAGAAGTTGGATCACAGTGAGTTCGAGAACTTTAAGGAGTTCTATACTAAGGACTGGCAGAAGTTTATTGACTACAACATCAAGGACGTTGAACTTGTCTCTCAACTAGAAGACAAGATGAAACTGGTAGAACTTGCTATTGCTTTAGCGTATGATGCTAAGGTTAATATGAAGGATGTTTACTATCAGGTTCGTATGTGGGACACACTCATATATAATTTCCTAGGTAAGAGGAACATCGTAGTTCCACCAACAAAAAGATCAGATAAGAATCAACAGTACGCAGGGGCTTATGTCAAGGAACCGAAACCAGGACGCTATGATTGGGTGGTCAGTTTTGACCTTAATAGCTTGTACCCTCATCTTATTATGCAGTACAATATCAGTCCAGAAACCCTCCGGGAGACTAGACATGCCAGTGCAAATGTTGAAAGGATCTTAAACCAAGAGTGTCCTATTAATCCTGAGTACTCTACGTGTGCTAATGGAGCACAGTATCGTAAGGACATAAGAGGATTCTTGCCTAAGATAATGCAGAAGATATACGATGAACGTGTACAGAGTAAGAAGCTCATGCTTATGGCAAAGCAGGAGTATGAAAAGAATCCTAGTAAGAAATTAGAGAAGCAGATTAGTAAGTACAATAACATTCAGATGGCTCGTAAGATCCAACTGAACTCTGCTTATGGTGCCATTGGTAACCAGTACTTTAGATATTATAACCTTGCTAATGCTGAGGCGATTACTCTATCAGGTCAGGTCTCTATCAGATGGATAGAGAATAAGATGAATGAGTACCTTAATAAGTTATTGAATACAGAGGGAGAAGATTATGTCATCGCAAGTGATACCGATAGTATTTACCTTAATTTGGACCGCTTGGTATCTACAGTTTTTGGTGATAAAGAAGTATCACAGGAGAAGATCGTCAACTTCCTCGACAAGGCATGTCAGGAGAAGATCGAACCATTCATTGATAGGTCGTATAAGGAACTAGCAGACTATGTAAATGCCTATGACCAAAAGATGTCCATGAAGAGGGAGAACATTGCTGCTAGGGGTATCTGGACTGCGAAGAAGAGATACATCTTGAATGTCTGGGACAGTGAAGGTGTTAGGTATAATAAACCTAAGCTTAAGATGATGGGTATTGAGGCAGTCAAGTCATCAACACCATCACCATGTAGGACAGCGATTAAAGATGCTCTTGACATCATGATGTCAGGTGAGCAGGACGAGTTGGTAACCTTTATAGATAGATTCAAGGATGAGTTCTATTCGTTACCGCCTGAAGACATTGCATTTCCTAGGTCGGTCAATGGAATCAAGAAATACAAATCAACAACAGACGTGTATTCAAAGGGATGCCCGTTACATGTTCGTGGAACTCTCTTATATAATTTTTATGTCGCTAAGAAAAAACTCGAACACAAATACCCCTTAGTACAAGAGGGTGAGAAGATAAAGTATTTGTTCTTGAAGCAGAAGGATAATAAGAACTACACTAGAGAGAATGTCATATCATTTTTGAATACATTTCCTAGGGAGTTGGAACTTGAACGTTGTATAGATCGTAAGGCACAGTTCCAGAAAAGTTTCCTCGACCCTTTACAGATCATCACTAACGTGATAGGATGGGAGACAGAGAAGACATCAACACTTGAATTTTTATTTACATGAGTTTTTTAAAGGATGTCGTTAAAGAAATAGGTAACGACTACGCAGGACTCCTCTCAGACGGATCAGTCGGAGACATCGGAGGGTATGTGGATACTGGGAGTTATATTTTTAACGCTCTTGTTAGTGGGTCTATTAACAGTGGTATCCCTGCCAATAAAATTACCGCCATCGCTGGTGAATCCTCTACAGGAAAGACCTTCTTCTGTCTTGGAATAGTTGAGAACTTCCTTAAGCAGAATAAGAATGCTGGAGTAGTATACTTCGAGTCAGAGTCTGCCATCTCTAAACAGATGATGGAGGAACGTGAGGTTGATACCAGTAGGATGATCCTAGTACCTGTGACTACAGTACAGGAGTTTAGAACACAAGCAATACAAATCTTAGACAAATATTTAGAACAACCCAAAGAGAAGAGACAACCCTTAATGTTTGTTTTAGATTCTCTGGGTATGTTGTCCACCTCTAAGGAACTAGCAGACTCAGCAGAGGGTAAGGACACTAGGGATATGACTAGAGCACAGGTGGTCAAAGCGATCTTCCGAGTACTCACCTTGAAGTTAGGTAAAGCAAATGTCCCTATGCTGGTAACTAACCATACATATGATGTGGTCGGTGCCTATGTGCCAACCAAAGAAATGGGCGGTGGTAGTGGACTTAAGTACGCTGCTTCTACTATAATATACTTATCCAAGTCTAAGGAGAAGGATGGTAAGGAAGTGGTAGGCAACATTATTAAAGCTAAGACTGCTAAGTCACGATTGTCTAAAGAGAATGCTCAAGTTTCTATTCGTTTATTTTATGACAAGCGAGGACTTGACAAATACTATGGACTCTTGGAACTTGGTGAGAAGTACGGAGTTTTCACTCGTAAAGGCAACCGCATTGTTGTCGGCGATAGCTCCGTTTATCCTTCTGCTATGCTTAAAGATCCCGAAAAATACTTCACGTCCGAAGTGATGGAGAAGTTAGACTGGGCTGCTGGTGAGGAATTTAGATACGGAGGTCACGGTGAAGGTTGATATATTTCCTACTAAGATATTCAGATATCATATAGAAGATCATGCTCCTATTAAGGAGAGGGTTGAACAGTATTATGAGGAACACAAACTAGAGACCAGTACACCTGAAGGGTGGAACTGCAATCTCTTTACTACATTTGGCACTAAGATGTTTCCTATTGTAGAATGTATGGAGGAGTTTGGTCATGTCTTTGATGAGTTCCAAGATGAGGCAAGAATACCTGGTAATCTTTTACTCACTGACCTCTGGATGAACTGTTATGATCGTACCAACTGGCAGGATAAGCATATACATGCTCCTGGTCAGTGGTCTGGTGTATATTATGTACACTTTGATCCCAATGAACACAAGGGTACTCAGTTCTATCACCCTAACGAGACATTATTGGCTTGCCAAGGTGAAGAACAGAATACTATAATACCTTGGGTAACTGAAGGTGATTTAATTATCTTCCCCGCATGGTTAGAGCACTCTGCTCCCATGAACAAGTCCTCTAAACTGAGGTCTACTATATCATTTAATTTTTTGATCACCGAGGAAGTCTATGAAGGTGGAGAGTTTGATCCTGAAAAACTTATTGTTGACGGAGGAGTATCCTAGAAGGGTACTTCCATTCGTAAAGCAAGAGTATTTCCAGGACTTTACAGACAGAGTTCTGTTTGATCTCATTAATAAATACTTCGTAAAGTATTCTGCTGTTCCTACAGTTGAAGCTCTTACCATTGAAGTAGGGCAAATCTCTACACTTAGTGATGATCAGTTCAAGCAGATTACTACAAGCATTCAATCCTTAGACAAGGAGGCAACCGAGTTAGATTGGCTCCTTGACACTACTGAAAAGTGGTGCCAGGAACGTGCGATCTATCTTGCTCTCATGGAGAGTATTAAGATTGCCGATGGTTCTGATGAAAAGAAAACCCCCGATGCGATACCTAGTATCCTATCGGAGGCACTTGGTGTGTCGTTTGATAATCACATTGGCCACGATTACATTGACGATTATGAAGAAAGGTATGAGAGTTATCACAAGGTCGAGTCGAAGGTACCCTTCGATATCGAATTTTTTAACAAAATTACCAAAGGTGGCTTACCTAATAAGACTCTTAACATCGCGCTTGCTGGTACGGGTGTCGGAAAAAGCTTATTCATGTGCCACGTCGCTAGCTCCGTGTTGTTGCAAGGACGGAACGTTCTATACATTACAATGGAAATGGCGGAAGAGCGCATTGCTGAACGAGTTGATGCAAACCTCCTCAACATCGACATCCAACAACTAGCACAGTTACCTAAGCAAATGTTTGAGACGAGGATCACTAACCTCTCTCAGAAGACACAAGGTAAGTTGATAGTAAAAGAATACCCGACTGCTTCAGCACATGCGGGTCACTTTCGAGCACTCTTAAATGACCTAGCACTAAAGAAGAATTTCAGACCAGATATAATATTCATAGACTACTTGAATATATGTGCCTCTCAGAGGTTCAGAGGTAACTCAGGTGTAAACTCATACACTATGGTTAAAAGTATAGCAGAAGAATTGAGAGGACTTGCCGTTGAATTTAATGTACCGATTGTCAGTGCTACTCAAACTACTCGTGCTGGTTTCGGTTCTAGCGATGTTGACCTTACTGACACGTCAGAGTCTTTCGGACTCCCTGCTACTGCTGACCTTATGTTCGCTCTCATATCTACTGAGGAGTTGGAAGCCCAGAATCAAATAATGGTCAAGCAGTTGAAGAATAGATACTATGACCCCACACTCAACAAGAGATTTGTGATAGGTATTGACAGATCTAAGATGAGGCTGTATGATGTAGAACAATCAGCCCAGAATAATATTATGGATTCTGGACAAGAAGTAGTTAGTGTGGAAAAGAAACATAAGTTTGGAGACTTTACATTCTAATGCATGATCAAGGTAGTGTAGACACTCATGAGTGTCAGGATACTAAATGGAATAGAGCACTCGACATCTTCATCGAGTCCGTACAAAGACCAGACAGTCAACTTAGAGGTTGTGCTCACAACCAAGGCTGTTTCAATGAACTCCTCTGGGTTCGTGAAGAAGTGTTAGAACACTTGACAACTATGCGCCGTAAGGTGTAAAATATATTTTATAGGAATTAAAAATTATGGCTGTAGATTTTGATAGGTACTCTCATTTCGTGGATGCTGTCACAAGCGATAGTTCTAAGGATTTTGTCGCTCTTGCTGACCGTTTGGTTGAGCTTGACAGAGAGGGTGCCAATATTGAACGTCTTACCACTGCTGGTGTTGGGCTTGCTGCTGAGTCTGGCGAGTTTCTTGAGATCGTTAAGAAGATGGTGTTTCAAGGCAAACCTTGGGACGACGCAAACAGAGAGCATCTGCTTATTGAGTTGGGTGATATTATGTGGTATGTTTCACAGGCTACCCAGGCATTAGACGTATCATTTGATGAGGTCATCGAGATGAATATTAAGAAGTTAGAGAAGAGATATCCTGGTGGTTCATTCGACATATATTATTCGGAGAATCGTCAACCAGATGACAAGTGATCTCTACGAGGACATGGCGAAACTCAATGCTCTATATGAGGAGTTGATGTGGCCTCCTGACGATGAGTTAGAATTTACAGCAGATTATAATAACGATAGGATAATTATATACAACAAGAGTAGACTAGGAGATAACCCTAGTCTTATAATACATGATTAATATATTTCCAACCTCTATCTACAAGCATTCTTTACCTGAATATGTTAGGTGGATTAGTAGGAGGTGGGAACATCATAGATTTAATCAAGGATTGACTGGTGAGTTAGATGGTAAGGTGTTAGTACACCAAGACCCTCAACTTGCCAGTTTCTTTTGTGAGGTTAATGATCATATAGTAGAGTACATGGACTCTATGAATTGTTTCTATGATGTTCATTTTATGAAGACATGGTACGCTGTCACTGATGAAGAGAGGTCAGTACCTGACCACTGTCATGACCCTGCTCATATCTCATGGATATATTATGTGGAGACACAGGATCCACTTCATTTCCAGGCAGACGCACCTAATGAATGGTTCCCTCAGGCATTTGCTGACCTTGAGAAGACATTTAATAACACAACAGTATGGGCTGAACCAACAGAGCCAGGAGATCTCTTTATATTTCCTAGTAAACTACATCATCACACCTTTAATACTGGTCCTCGTATGAGTTTAGCAGGTGATGTGCTCCTCACTAATCCAGATCTAAATAGAGAGGGAGGACTTACTCATCCGAAGTACTGGAAACAATTCTAATGGCAGCTGGCAAACTAGGATATGTTGATATCTCTAAAGAAAATAAATTAAGTAAGTATCCTTACAAGTCAAGGGCTGGTGTACTTCTTCATGTCATAGAAAAGGGAACTCCTATAGATGTAGTGGGTGGTAAGTATGCTATACAATATAATCAAGATGGAATAGAGGACTTACTTAGAGCAGCATCTGACGTTGTTGGTAGTGATGAACCACAACATATAGCACTTAAAGAAGCATTGAAGACGAAGGGAAAGAAACCTTTTAAGTTAATCAAGGATGGGGATACTGAAGAAATTGCTTTGACCAAGATAATGAAGACATCTGATTTTGGTGGTGGTAGTTCTGGTTCAGGTGGTGGTAGTGCTAATACAGCTTTGGAAGAGAGTGCCGCAGCATGGTTCTGTGCTGTTAGGTTTAGTATGAAGAAGTCATTAGAGACAGAGGGTGGTGAAGGTATGCCATCTGATAGGCAGTTTAATAGAGTTAAAGATCGTGTGTTCACAAAGAGTAAGTTAAGTGATATAAAGCAACATCTGGAAGACCTACCTGACTGGATAGATTCATGTGCTAAGACTGCTAATGCATTGTACGAAGAGTTTGGAGAGAAGAATGCTTATAATTGGTATAGAGGTGAAGGTCTAGTTAAATGGATGGACGATCAGTTTAAGGTTATTAATGGTGATCACATAGAACCTGAGACTGGTGTAAAAAGGAAGCCTTTCGCTAACTTAAACAAGTGGACACCCGCAGATATATGGGCATGTCGGTGTACTCTTAAGGAGGAACATATAACTCAGCATCGTACCTTTGCTGGATTAAATAGGTGGTTGAAGGAGTGTATGGATGCTCAACAATTGTATGGGATATCTTTGAAAGCAGTAGAGGGTAATGAAGCACACTTAACTGCAATTAACTACACCTCGGCAAGACCAGTAGCAACATACGATAAGATATATGCTAAGAGCTATGACGCATTGGATGTATGGATGTATACCAAGGGTGTATCTTTGGAGATACAGTTTCGTGATACTTCTGGTGGAGATCCTTTAACATGGCAGGGTGAAGTCATAGGTACAGCAGCAAAGCATGGTAAGATTGGTGGTGGAGTTTATGATATGATTATAGATCAGGTGTATGGCAAACCTCTTTATACTAATCTTAGTGGTATCAAATCTGAATCTAGGAATGGTAACCTTAATGGTAAGGTGTTAAAATTATCTTTGAAACATCAGAACATTATTGATGGGAGTAATAATCCTAAGAAGACTTCTAAGTTTACAGCACCAACGATTGATGCTGATTTGGTTGAACGTAATAGGTTGAAGACATCAAATAAAGGACAGTGGATCTTCTCAAAGTATCTTGGTCTCAAGGTGGTCGATGTATTGGAATCAGGTACTAATGCTCAAGCAAATGAGGCAGCACAGTTGATTCATTTGTATGCTACCTCTCAGTCCAGAGACTCAGCACCATTCTTAAAGACATCATAATGGCAAATATTACTCAACTAAAACACCTCGAACATATTGAGGATGAGATGCTTAACTACGGAGTAGATGGTTGTATAGCGTCTGTCTCTGCTATGAAAGAGATGCTTCGTATGTTAGGTAAGCAACCTAGTAGTGGATACATGCAGACTAAATGGGACGGTGCTCCTGCTGTAGTATGTGGTAAGCATCCTGTCAATGGAATGTTTTTTGTTGGCACTAAGTCAGTGTTCAATAAAACTTCTCCTAAGGTTTGTTATGATGAAGCTGATGTTGATAGAATGTATGGAGATAGTAGTCCTGACTTAGTGGAGAAATTAAAATACTGTGTAAGATACTTTCCAGATTTAAAAATACCTACTGTTGTACAAGGAGATCTATTATTCACCACGGATGTAAAGGAAGAGAGAGTTGATGGTGAGAGATTATATACCTTTAGACCAAACACTATCACCTATGGTATACCTGTTGACCATCCTATAGGAAAGAAGATTGGGGATGCTAAGATAGGTATAGTATTTCATACTTCATATAATGGTAGTGAACTTGCTACCATGACAGCAGTGGGTGGGGCACCTACATCACAGTTTCAAACGTCTAGTAATGTTGCTGTTGTTCTTAATGATACTCCCTTGATGGATGTGTCAGTGGAGACAACTCAACTTAAGAAGTTTGAGGCTAACCTTACGATCATTGATCAGATGTGTCGGAAGGCTGGTAATTTTCTAAACACTTTGGTATCTCAGATGGGTACTACTGGTGATAAGAAGTTTAATGTAGCATCTTATCTTAAGCAGTTCTTTAATGCTGAGATTAAAGCAGCACGTAGTATTACTGATCCTAAGATGGCATTGAAGAGTCTTGGTAAGTTCTATAAAGATAAGATGGACAAAGAAGTATCTAAGATGAAGAGTATTCCTAAGCAGACTGAGAGGAGGAACCAGTTGTTTGATGGTTTACAGTACCTTGAGGATAATGAGCAAGAGTTTCATGCTATGTTTAATCTTTACAGGAAGATACAGGAGAACAAGACCATAGTCATTGAGGCTTTGGATAAACTTGAATCGTTCAGGACTTTTGCCATGACTGATAAAGGTTATAAGGTAACAGCACCAGAGGGTTACGTACTACATCACAATGGAGACATGATCAAGTTAGTAAATAGAATTGAGTTCTCCTATATTAATTTCACATTGGCAAAGCAATGGAAATAGTAGATTATAAATGCGTATACTTTACCTTCGGTAGGTTTCAACCACCCACCAAGGGTCACGCGGAAAATTTTGAGGCTGTTAAAAAGAAAGCAGGTAACTGTGACTGGTACATCTATCTGTCACAGACAGAGAAGAAGGGTACCGATCCTCTACCACCTAAGAGGAAACTATTCTGGGCACAGAAGATGTTCCCACATCTAGCAAAGCAGATTCGCAGTGGTCCTAGAGATCCTACTGCTGTACTGAAAGAGTTACAGAGTCAGGGTTATGATGACTGTATGCTTGTGGTAGGTAGTGACAGGGTACAGGCTATGCAATGGATCAAGAGATATAATGGTAAGGAGTTTAGGTTCCGTAATTTGGATATCATATCCTCTGGAGAACGTGATGCTGATGGCGATACCTTTGCTATATCTGGGACTAAGATGCGTAGAGCAGCAGAGGTGGGTGACTATCAAGCATTCAGGGATGGCATACCAAAAGCTTTAAACAACACTGACACCAAGAAGTTAATGGAGGAACTAGGAGATTTGTTATAAATAAACTTGTACATAAAATTAGTAATTGAATGAAGTCGTTCAGCGATTTTAAAAAGGTACGTGAGACTGTCAAGCATCAAGATGTGCGGGACAGATACTACCGTGAAGA
>Ga0315326_10000130_pt1 | contig 32025 bp, 31 predicted proteins | sample M180m32315metaG_FD_203457 | JGI IMG/M metagenome (GOLD analysis project Ga0315326, IMG submission 203457) | Ammonia-oxidizing marine archaeal communities from Monterey Bay, California, United States - M1 80m 32315 | ecosystem: Environmental > Aquatic > Marine > Coastal | place: USA: California... | reverse complement strand
AATTGCACAAGTAGCTAACGCAAGATTGGGAACACGTATTTTTTATGCTCAACATGGAAGTTTTGATACCCACACAGATGAATTAAAAAATCATTCATTATTATGGAAACAATTATCCGTTGCTGTAAATTGCTTTCAAAAAGATTTAAAAGAACAAAATCTTGAAGAAGAAACTGTAATATGGATATTTTCAGAATTTGGCAGACGAATTGCAGATAATGGAACAGGAACAGATCATGGATCTGGTGGACTAGCATTTTTATTAGGCAATTCCGTTAAGGGTGGTTTATATGGAGAATACCCTAATTTAGAACCTTCAGCACAATTAGAAGGAGATATTCACTACAATACTGATTTCAGAAATCTATATTCAACTATTCTAGAAGACATATTAGATGTAGATTCAGAAAATGTTTTAAACGAAAAGTTTTCTAAACTAAACCTATTAAAATAAAAATGGTAACAACTGAGTTAAATTATAGTCACACTATTGGAATTGCTTCTTTTGAAGGAAGAGGATTCATGAACCCAATAGATATTAAATTTAATAATGATTTTTTATATGTATTAAGTAGATCTAACGGAAGTAATAAAAATAATAGAATCAGTGCTGTAACTTTAGATTCGGAGCATAAATTTGAATTCGCTAATTGGGGTGAAAATGAGGGCAATTCCATTTTACCAACATCTATAACTTTTGATAAAAATAATTTTCTCTATTTGAGTGATGAGCATTTAAATAGAATTTCTGTTTTTGACTTGGAAGGTAAATTTATCAAAAGTTGGGGTGAATCTGGAAGTGATAATCACCAAATAAATAGACCTTCTGGTTTAGTATTTAATAAAGAAAATGAACTTTTAGTCGTAGACCATATTAATTCAAAAATTAAAAAATTTGATGAAAACGGAAAGTTTATTTCAAGCTTTGGGTCATTTGGCATAAATGAAAGTGAATTTAATTATCCTTGGGGAATAACATTAGATAAGTTTGAAAATATTTTTATAGCTGATTGGAGAAATAATAGGGTTCAAAAGTTTGATAAAGATGGAAATTTCATAACTTCTATTGAATCGTTTAATGATACTAATTTTCATAGGCCTTCATCTGTTCATATAGATGAAAGAGGGTATTTATATGTGTCTAATTGGGGTAAAGACACTGTTGTAATTTTTGATAAAAATGAAAATTTTATTTGTGAATTATCTGGCGATGCAACACTTTCTAAATGGTGCGAAGAATTTTTAGATGTCAATCCTGAACAATCCAGTTGGAGAGAAAACGCTGATTTGTTTGAGGAAGAAAAAAAATTCTGGAAACCAACAGGAATAGATACAAATAAAGATTTTATATTTATAACAGACTCCTGTAGACACAGAGTTCAAATTTACAAGAAATAGACCTTAAGAATTTTCTAATACTTCTTTTACTTTTTCAGCGTGTCCCTTAGCTTTAACGTTCGTCCATTTTTTTAAAAGTACACCATTTTTATCAATTAAAAATGTTGATCTTATAATTCCCATGCTTTTTTTCCCATACATATTCTTTTCACCCCAGACTCCATAATCTTGGATCATTTTTTTATCCGGGTCACAAAGAAGAGTGAATGGCAAAGAATGATTATCAATAAATTTTTTGTGAGACTTTTCATCATCAGGACTTATTCCATAAATGTTGCAGTCTAGTTTATCGAATTCACTGTAAATATCTCTAAATTCACATGCTTCAATAGTACAACCAGGAGTTTCATCTTTTGGATAAAAATATAATACGGCAGGTTTTCCTGACATAGAACTAAGATTTATATTTTCTCCATTTTGATCAATCAGATTAAAATCAGGAACTTTTGAACCTTCTGGTAACGACATAATTCTCTCCTACAAAATTTGTTTATTTTTTTATTATAGAAAAAAAATTATAATGTTACAGCATTTCCACTAAGTAAATGAAAGTGAAGATGCATTACTGTCTGCCCTCCACCTTCTCCTACATTCGTTAATATTTGATAACCACTTTCAGAAATTTTAAATTTTTTCGCTAACTTTTTACAAACTAATAATAAATGTCCTAAGATTTCCTTATCATTTTCATCTGAAGAATTTATATTTTCAATAGGTTTTTTAGGGATTACTAGAATATGAATTCTAGCCTTGGGATTGATATCATTTATAGCTATACAAAGGTCATCTTCGTATTGAATTTCGCTTGGAATTTCTCTATTTATAATTTTTGAAAAAATACTAACCATAATAATTTCATCCATATACTTGTTTTTGTATTTATATTTAAAAGATTATATTGAAATTGTATTTTTAAGTCGTAGAGTTATAGAATAGTTTTAAATAAAGAATAGGGTGTGATACGGATAGTATCGATACAAACATTTTGATTGTCGGTGGAATAATTATAATAGTTTTAGCAATTTTTATAGTTATGAAAATAATGAAACCAAAAAAAGAACTAATCTAATTGGATAATTACTTCGTATTCTTTTCCGTTTACTGTAACCTTCGTAACATCTCCATTCATAGGATTAGGATTATTAGAATTTTTAGATTTATCTTCTGATTCATCGGATTTATATCTAATGCCCAAATCAGCATTTCCTTCTAAGAAAGAAATACCTTTCTCTCCGCAAGTAGCAGAAATAAATATATTTTCTTCTGAGGTCTCTAAGCTTTTTTCTTCAAGTAATTTTTTATTATATTCAATACCTAGATTAGGATTATCATCATTAATGTCATGGACATCTTCTTTAGTAGGTTCTAAATTTAATTGTTCAGATGCAATTTTCATTATTTCTGGATCTGGATCAGTTGGAGTATTCCCGAAATATCCAAGGATCATTTTCCCATAACTTTCAGAAATCTTTGACCATTTTTCTTGAACTGTATTAGTAAATGCTTGTTGAAAGTAAAATTGAGAAACAGGTGTTACAGAGGTTCCAAAACCACCTTTTTCAACAACTTCACGCATATTTTCTATAACTTTACCAAAAAGATCTAGAGACCCGTTGTCTCTCATCATTTGAGTGTTAGCAGTTAATGCTCCACCAGGCATAGGAGAGAAAGGAATAACAGGATTTACTGTTATGGCTTCAGGTGGAAGGTAATATTTTTCCATTTGATCTATAAACATTTTTTCAACTTCAAGAATTTTTTCTTCATCTATGTCCAAAGTATATTCAGTACCCCTCAAGGCTTGCCACATAGTCAATATATCAGCTTGAGAAGTTCCTCCACTCACGGGAGACATAGAAAGGTCTATAATATCTGCACCAGCTTCAATCGCAGCCATATTACACGAAACAGCCATACCCGCTGTATCATGAGTATGGAATTGAATAATCGTATCTTTGGGTAACAACTTTCTAGCATTTTTTATTGATTCAAAAACAATAGATGGAGGAGTTGTTCCTGAAGCGTCCTTAAAAGCAACACTGTTAAAAGGAATATCTGCTTTTAGAATCTCTTTAATTTTGTCGGTGTAAAATTCTGCAGAATGAAAATATTTCTCATTTAAACTTGGCGGCAACCCCATTAATGCAATAACAATTTGATGGTTCAATCCTGCATTTGTTATGCATTCCCCAGAATAAGATAAATTTCTGATATCCATAAGAGCATCAAAATTTCTTATAGTAGTTATGCCGTGTTTCTTAAATAGTTTTGCGTGAAGATTTACTATATCTCTTGATTGAGAATCAAGCCCAACTACATTAATTCCTCTAGCTAAAGTTTGAAGATTGATATCTTTACCAACAACCTCTCTTGATTTATCCATCATATCAAAAGCGTCTTCTTGACAGTAAAAATATAGGCTTTGAAATCGTGCGCCTCCACCAATTTCAAAGTTATCATTCCCAGCTTCAACAGCAGCTTTCAAAATTGGTAAAAAGTCTTCAGTTTTAACTCTTGCTCCATAACATGATTGAAAACCATCTCGAAATGAAGTATCCATAAATTTAATTTTTTTCATAAAGGCAATTATAAGATATAAAAGTATATAAAAAATTATTCATGATAAGAAAATTGATATTTTTTGTCTAATTATTTTTGTCTAATTAATTGAATCTAATCGGGTAGAATCCCTTTTTGGATCTAAATCCCATCTCAAAGTATCATCTGGATCAGTTTGATTAGCCCAATCAAACTGTAATTTTTGTTCTTGTTTTAAAATTCTCATTTTTTTTGCAATACTAGTTGGGTTCCAATCTTTTAAAACCAATTTTTCTAAATTTTCTTTTATATTTAAGTATTTTTTATCACTAGATAAATTATTTTTTTCGTATGGGTCTTTATCCAAATCAAACAATTCGGATTCATAGCCATGATAATAAATCAGCTTCCAGTTATCTGATCGTACCATCCTATTCTGAACACCTCCAGACTTAGCATGTATATCCTCGCCGCCTAAGTTTCCAGAAAAAGCACCAAAATCAGAATCGTCCATACAATACTCTGAAAAAGCTAAGTTTTTCCATTTTGATTTTGGATTTTTTATATGCTCCATAAGACTTTTGCCATTTGACCTAGGAAGCTTTTTTGAATTTGTTGCATCAAGCATAGTTGCGATTAAATCATACTGGTTTATTACAGAATCAATGGACTGATCTGATGGCAACCCGTCTGGCCAGGATATGATAGCAGGCACTTTAACAGAATTCTCATAAAATGTTTGTTTCCACCATAAACCATTTTCTCCTAATTGCTCGCCGTGATCTGAGGTATAAATGATTATCGTATTGTCCAATAATTTTTTATCTGCTAAAACTTCTATTATATTACCTATCAGTTTATCCATTTGATCTACTAGTGCATAATATGCTGTTCTGCAACGTATGATTTCATCTTCTGTTACTTCTTTGATTCCAGTTCTCATTTTCCACCACTGGATATAAGGATGATAAGAAGACAATTCTTCTGATGGAATTCTAGGTTTATCAACTTTACCTAAATATTTTTTGTAAAACTTTTCATCGGCTATAAAAGGTTGATGTGGCAACATTAATCCTATAGATATTGCAAAAGGTTCATCAATGTTTCTCAAATAATTAATTGCTTCATCTGTTACAACTTGATCATGAATTTGATATGCATTTTGACCAACTCCAGAAAATTGTAAGCTTTCTCTAGATGGGCCTGCTGTAGAGTGTAAGTCTCCGTGAGTTTTTGCTGGTTTGGGTGAACCTAGATGGTTTCTGCCATGATCTCCTACTAATCTATTTGAAAATCCATGATACTGGTCAATTCCATTAAAATGCATTCTTCCTATTTGAACAGGTTTATAACCATTTGAACCCAAAGAATGGGCATAAGTAGGAATAGCAGAATTTAATATTTGATCGTTTGTCCAAACTTCGCTCTCATGAGGAAGCAGTCCTGTGATAACTGATGTTCTTGAAGGAACACATATTGGTGAAGCGCAATATGCATTTGTAAAAGTTGATCCTCTTTTGGCCAAATCATCAAGAGTGGATGTATCAATAATTTGATCACCATTATTACCCATAATATACGGGTTATGTTGATCTGATTGGATGTATAAAATATTTGGCTTAGTCATGATTAGATATTATATTGTAAAAAAATATATTCAAGATATGTCAAAAAAAATATTATTTAGATATAAAAAAAGAGAATATTTTAAGATATTCTAAAATACATAAGCGGAAGTAGCTCAGTGGCTAGAGCATCTCGTTGCCAACGAGAAGGTCGCGAGTTCGAATCTCGTCTTCCGCTCCAAAATTCTAATTTTTGATAACATTTAGTTGTATAAAGAAAAATCCTCATGAAAGATAATAATCTAAAATTAGACCCTCCTTTAAATTCTTTTTTAAATTATGCAATCAAAGCATTAGACGTATCTAGAAAAATTACAAAAAATATAGATTCTTCGAAAAGCACCATAAAAAACGATGGTAGTTTATTAACAGAGTTTGACTTAAAGGTTGAAAAAGAAATTTTTAATATTCTTAAAAATTCTGAAGCAGATATTATTACTGAAGAGGTTTTAGGTAGACAAAACAATAAAGAGTTTTGTTGGTTTGTAGACCCTATTGACGGGACAACCTCATTTTCTAGAGGGATTCCACTTTTTGGAACAATAATAGGCCTAACTCAAAAAGAACAACCTATTATGGGCTTTATAGAACTTCCTAAATTTTCAGATAGATTTATTTCTGTAAAAAATTATGGATGCTATAAAAATGATGTAAAAGTTAACGCCTCGAAATGCATAGATTTATCTAAAGCAATGATATCTTACGGATCTCCCCAGAGATTCATCAAAGAAGATATGATAGAGCAACTTCATATACTAGACAATAAAGCCTGGGACTCTAGAGGATTTTCAGATTGTTTTGGGTATAGTTTAGTTTTTGACGGATCTATAGATCTTTTTATAGAAGTAGACTTAAATTCTTGGGAAACAATCGCATTAGAATCTTTGTCTTTAGAATCTGGTGCTGGATTTGCAGAATCTAAAAGCAAAAATGAGAAAAAAAATATTATATTTGGTTCTAAAAGTTTAGTAGAACAAGCTATCGATGTTTTTGGCGGAGATTGGAAAATAAAATAAACAATAATTCTACTGGAACTTTCACTGCTTTAAAAGCAAAAAAATACAGACTCTTTTGGACAGCATCAATTGCTTCTGTTGGAGCAACCCAACTATTAAGCTTAACTGCAGGAAAACTAGTTTTTGACCTTAGTGGTTCTGAGTTTCTATTAGGTTTAGCAGCAGCAGTATTTGGCATAGGTACAATTCTCGTAAATTTTTTAGGTGGGGTTGTTGCGGATAGAATTGATAAAAGAGTTTTAATGATTATAACCTCTTTCTCAATGAGTATTTCTTTATTTTTACTGGCAATAATCGATTCATTGAATTATGAAACTGTTTTATTAGTAGTAATTTTTTCTTCTATCATGGGATTAATTAGCGGTTTTGATTGGCCTGTAAGATCTTCTATTTTTCCACAATTTATTGATAATAAATCGCAAATGATGAGTGCAGTAGCTCTTAATGCCATAATTTGGCAAGGATTAAGAATTCTTGCTCCAGCTTCTGGGGGATTCTTAATTGCATACTACGGAACACATTCAGTCTTTTTTATCAGTGCATTTGGATTCTTTATTATGGGATTAGTTATGATCATAATAAAACCAAACAATATTGAAAAAAAAACAAGTAAGCCAAAATCTATCATCAAAGATACTTTTGAAGGAATAAATTTTATTTCAAAAAACAAACTCTTCAAAGTTCTTATTTTATCTACCTATATAACTAGTGGTTTAGGTATGTCTTATTTGCAATTACTACCATCATTTTCCACTATTTTCAGAAATACAATTCACGGAGATTTATCAGCTCAAATGCTTGGGATTTTACTAAGTGCTGGTGGTATTGGGGCTTTAACAGGGTCTGTAATTACTGCTAGGTTAAGAACTAAAATAAATCTTGGAAAGTTAGTTTTATTTTCAAATGTTATAAGTGTTGTTTTTCTTTTCTTATTTGGATTGTCAAATAATTTTATATTTGAAGAAAATATTTACCAAAACCCTTGGATTTCATATAATCTAATTTTTTCTTCATTACTCATAATTTTCACAGGATTATTCAACTCAATTTTTATGATAGGTTCAATGTCTTTGTTGCAATTAAATGTTCCTGAAAACTTAAGAGGTAGAGTAATGGGGATTCACACCATTACCTTTAGTCTAATGTCAGCAGGAGCTCTGTTTTTAGGATTTTTAGCTCAACTTTTATCATCTAGTATAGCTGTGATGTTATCAGCTGCTTGTTTGATAATTATTAATCTTTTAATTTATTTAAAGAATCCTGATATACGAAAAATTTAACAATCTATTAATTTAATCAAAAATGAAAACTTAGATCTATTTTTTGAGAATAAATAATATCCTAAAAAGTAAAATGGATATAAAAATTTTAGAGAAAGAAACAATTTACTAAAAAAACCTAAATATCCTCCACATTTACTATAAATCTTAAGAATAGCAATTCCTCCATAAAAAATAGATTCATCAATACAAACAATTTTTGAATTTACAGTTTCTTCTTTTATACCTAAGTTTTTTGATCTTACAGTCTCAAAATCATTAGGTAAAAAATTCCAATAATTCGTTCTCTTAATTACCCACTTTGAAAAGCAAGTACAAATCTTGCAATTATGATCATAAAAAACTAATTTTTCATTCATCATAATTAATAATTATTTTTACCATTGGTGAAATATTTTCATTGTCTAGTAACCAGTTAATATAATCAGGATGTTCGTTTTTTACTACACTAATACTTTTATTTTGATATTTCCCTTTTGCAAAAAATATTTCATTAGATTCTGAAATATTAAAAAAGCCATCATTATCAATTGTCTTATTTTGAGAATCAAAAATTGATTCGATGCTTATTTTTTTTTCTGACATTTCACTTTGTTGGGATATAAAAAGTTCAAAAAGAGCATAAGATTTTTCATCCGTTTTTCTATCAAAGGAATCTATATCTATAGAACAAAAATCTTTCAATGCATTTTGTAAATTTCTAGGTCTAAGTTTTTCATACAATATTTTTAAATCAATAATCTTTATTTTTGAAATATCGAATTTAACATCTGATCTTAAAAATTCACTCATTAGAATTGGAATATGAAAGCTATAAATACCAAAACCAATAATACGAGAGTTCTCAAAATAGTTAGATATAGATTTTGCATAAAATTTAAATTCTTTATATTCTTCTAGTTCAGAATTAGAAATTCCATGGACATAAGTTGATTCGTCAGAAATTTTTGTTTTAGGATTAAAATATCTACTTTTTATTTCAGGTTCAGAAAAAGTATCATCCTTAAACGAGGTCGTTGTAAGTTTTATTATTCTGTCATTTATAGGATCTAGGCCGGTGGTTTCTAAATCCAAAATAAGATATTTTTGATATTCCATATAATGTTAAAAATATAAATAAATATTTATAAAATCAATGCATAAAAACAGATAAGAAATAACTTCTCTCTTAGACTTTAGGAATGCTTATAGTAAATTCAGTTCCTTTATATATTTCACTTTTTACATCAATATCCCAATTATGAGCTCTACACAACTGTTTAGTTATAGCTAAACCTAATCCTGAACCTGAAATATTTCGATCTCTATTTTCATCTGCTTTAAAAAATCTTTCAAAAATCATTTCAAGCTTTTCATTTGAAATACCAGGTCCGTTATCATTAAATTTTAGATAAAATTCATCTTTGTTTTCTTCAAAATTTATTTCAAGTGTATTTTCAGGTTTTAGATATTTTAGTGAATTTGAAAATATGTTAGAAAAAATCTGTCTTATTCTATATGGATCAGCATCCACTATTATAGAATTTTGAAAATTATTAATAAAAGTTATATCTAATTCATTTGCTGAATCTTTAAAAATATCAAAGGTTTCTTTCAATATATTATTAAGATCTATTTTCTCTAGGTTTAGTTTCAATTCTCCTGATTCTGCATTGGCTATTAAGCTAAGATCCTCAATTAGTTTTGATAATAAGATAATTTGATCATTTATTTGGAGTAATTTCTTTTGATTGATTTGGATTTTATTTTCTAAGATGCCTTCAACATTTACCCTCAAAACAGTTAAGGGATTCCTTAATTCATGGGATATATCAGAAAACAATTGCTCTCTTTGTATTTGTATTTCTTTCATTTTTTCAACCATTAAGTTAAAAGAATTAGTTAAATTAGAAAGCTCATTGCTAGAATTTATATCTTCAATTGGTTCAAAAACCCCTTTAGATAATTTGTTAGTTGCAAATGTTAATTTTTTTACAGGAGAGGCTATTTGTAGTGATATAAAATAAGCAACTACAATACTTATTAAAAATATTCCTACAAAAGAAACTCTTATGATGTTTTCATATGCTTTTATAAGGTTTATTTCTTTATTTACAAAAACTAAATATCCTACAGTTTTTATATTTTGGGATTGGTCTGAATCAGATACTTGAATTCCAAAATAATTATTTTGTTTCCCCTGCAAATCCAATAAATTTTTTTCTGCTTCTTCTCTAGAAATAATTCCTAGTCTATACCCCTCGTTAATTCTTCTAATTTCTCTACCAATTAACAATGGGAAAGAATCTTTTGTACTAAATTCAACATCAATAGGAGAAATTATATATTTACCATCAGAAATCATTTCTTGAAGAATATTACTATCTAAATCAATTGCGTTCGGACTTGCTATAATCCATTGATAATTTTCATCAACCACTCCAATAGAATCTTCATTGGGATCCAACCCTAAATTAGTCATTTCTCTAACTAAAACATTATCAAATCCTTTTTCAAAAGATCCCCAAGATTGATAATATGTTGCTAAAGAATCGGAAATAGATTTAGAAATTTTAGATCTATATTCTTCATTTCTTTCTTCAGTATTTCTTTGCCAAATAGTTTCTGTAGCTACATAACTTGCTATAAAACTTAAAGAAATAATCACTAAAAAAGAAAAAATTATTTGGGTTTGTAATTTAAATCTAAACATTTACTAATCTGAGGCTCGATAGCCTATTCCTCGAACTGTTAATATTTTCATTTCAGAATTATTTTCTTCTAATTTTTTCCTTAGATTTTTAATATGAACATCAACGACTCTATCGTCTGAATCTAAATAATCGTATTTAGTATATTCTAATAATTGATCTCTACTTAAAACATTTTCAAAGTTTTTAATAAAACATTCAAGAAAATCAAATTCTGTTTTAGTCAGATCTAATTTATTATCATTTATTTTCACTTCTCTTTTTAATGAAAATAAACTTAGGTTTCCTTTTATAAAAAATTGATCTTTATCAACATTAGAAACTTTGTTTCTTTTTAAAACAGCTTGGATTCTAAGTAATAACTCTCTCATACTGAAAGGCTTGATTATATAATCATCCGCACCAAGCTCAAATCCTAGTATTTTTTCATCTACAGAAATCTTAGCTGTTAAAAAAATTATAGGGATCTGTGATTCTTCTCTGATAATTTTTATGACTTCAAGTCCATTTAAATTAGGCATCATAATATCGAGTAATACTAAATCTGGATTAAAACTTTTAAAATTATCAACGGCTTCTTGGCCATCATTAACTGCAGAAATCTCATAATCCATTGCTAATAGATATTCAGATAGAGATTCTGTAATTATTGGATCATCATCACAAATAAGTATTTTATCAGTCATTAATTTTATTCTATTTATTATTTTTTAGAGAACAAATCATTAGATCTAGTTACTTTAGAAATTTCAGCAAATAACAAAGTAATTTTTCTTTTGACTTGCCCTCTTATATTTATGGGGGAAAATTATAATATAATTTGTTTTTGATTATTTTTTCCTGGTCTTTTACCTTTATGTTCTCCTGATAATATTGATTCAAGCTTTGCATCAGCTTCTTCTTGTGTCAAACTACCAGCCTCTACTGCACTATTAAGTTTCTCTCTTATTTGTTCTTCAGTAGGCTTCTCTCCAAACATTCCTGGTCTTTTACCTTTATGTTCTCCTGATAATATTGATTCAAGCTTTGCATCAGCTTCTTCTTGTGTCAAACTACCAGCCTCTACTGCACTATTAAGTTTCTCTCTTATTTGTTCTTCAGTAGGCTTCTCTCCAAACATTCCTGTTCTTTTACCTTTATGTTCTCCTGATAATATTGATTCAAGCTTTGCATCAGCTTCTTCTTGTGTCAAACTACCAGTCTCTACTGCACTATTAAGTTTCTCTCTTATTTGTTCTTCAGTAGGCTTCTCTCCAAACATTCCTGGTCTTTTACCTTTATGTTCTCCTGAAGGTTTTTCATATTTTTGAGTTTCATCTGCACTTATAAAATTCTCACTAATCATAATTGATCCAACAAATAACGTTACTGAAATTAATAAAATATAAATTTCCTTATGTAATTTATTGTTTTCATTCCAAAATATTTTCTTCATTTTTATCTCCAATTTTTCAATTTATAGATAAACTCTAAATTTCCCATATGTAAATCATATAAAAGAATTATGAAGATTATATGAAGACTTTATAAATATTTAGAAATACTTATAACTTATATTCATTATTATTTTGATATTATTTAAAAAGTGATTCAAAGTATGCCGAAGTGGCGGAATGGCAGACGCGGTCGACTCAAAATCGGCTGGGGAAACCCGTGTGGGTTCGACTCCCACCTTCGGCACCAAAAAATTTGATAATAACTTTAATATAATAATTTTTATGTTAAAATTGAATCTATGCGGGGGTAGCTCAGTTGGTAGAGCGTCTGCCTTCCAAGCAGAATGTCGCGAGTTCGAATCTCGTCTCCCGCTCCAAGAAATCCTCATGAAACTTTCCAAAGTTTTAATTGCTAAAAAATCGGTCAATTTTATTATTTTTGTAATATAGTAATAAAAAAACGAATGCAATTTGAAAGGATGATACATGAAAGCTGCAGTTCTTTTTGAAACAAAGGGAAAGTTATCAGTTGAAAATGTAGATATCTCAGAACCTAAAAAAGATGAAGTTATGGTTAAAATTTCTGCTAGTGGACTATGCCATACAGATTGGGAGACTATGCACGGTTATCAACCTGTAAATCTACCAGCAATTATAGGACATGAAGGAGCTGGAATAGTAGAAGCTGTGGGAGAGGGTGTTGACCATGTAAAAGTAGGAGATCATGTGATCTGCTCATGGAACCCAAATTGTGGAATTTGTTTCTATTGTGATAATGGGCAACCAATTTTATGTGAGGTGCAAAAAAAAGCTAATTCTCGAGGAGTTCTTTTTGACGGAACTACAAGAGCGTCAATAAATGGTGAAAAAATACATTATTACAGCCTGGTTTCTTCACACGCAGAATACACTATAATTCCCAAGCAAGCTGCAGTTAAAATTAGAGAAGATTTTCCTTTAGATAGAGCTGCTTTATTAGGATGTGCTGTTATGACAGGATATGGAGGAGCAGTATATGCTGGAAATATCAAACCAGAAACTTCTGTTGTTGTTATTGGATGTGGAGCGGTAGGTCTTAGCGCTATTCAAGGAGCAAGAATTTCAGGCGCATCAAAAATTATTGCTGTAGATATTTTTGATAACAAATTAGAATTTGCAAAACGAGTTGGAGCTACACATACAGTAAATTCAAAAAATATAAATCCAGTGGAATTTTGTGCAGAATTAACTGATGGAAGAGGAGTTGACTATGCAATTGAATCAGCCGGCCAAAATGAAACTATTAGGCAAACACTTGAATGTTCTCGACCAGGTGCAAGAATAGTTATTTTAGGGAAAACTCCATATGGAGTTGAAATAAATCTCCCTTTTTATACGATGATGGGAGAAAGAGAAATAATTAGGACCTCTTATGGTAAAAGCAGACCAAGAATTGATTTTCCAAGATTAGCAAATTTATATATGAATGGAGAACTTTTCTTAGATGAAATGATAAGTAAGACTTACAACATTGAGGATATAAATAAAGGTTTTGATGCTTTAGAAAAAGGTGAGTTAGCTAGAGGATTAGTAATTTTTTAAGAAGGGAAATTATGGGTAAATTATTAAAATTTTCAGGAAATAATATAAATAGACTTGAAGTTGAAAGAAGAGATGATAATTGGATTGAAGAAAAATTAAATGATCCAAAATCTAAAGTTCTTGTATACTATCGATCAAAAGTTCTGGTAAAAAAAATTTTCACAAACATAAGCTTAAAATTTCTAAATTTAGGAGATATTAAATCAAAAGGGATAGATCCAGAATTGATCATTTTAGGTTCGATTACAGACGATATATATTTAGCTACAGATTTAGCAAAATTAGATGAAAATTTAGTAATAGACAGTCTTTTATCTGATAGTGATGAATTTATTGATTCTAGAACTGCAGGAGATCAATTATCTCAAAACCAAGGGGGGATAATTAGCCAAAGTAAAAGTCAATTAGAATGGAATAGAAAAAATTCATTCTGTGGAATTTGTGGTGGAAAAACTCTAGGACTTAGAGGAGGTCAATCAAGAAAATGTTCTAAATGTGAAACTGAACTATTTCCAAGAACAGACCCAGTAATTATTACTTTAGTGAGTAATGGGGATTATTGTTTATTAGGACAATCTAAAGGGAGGCTTTCTAATTTGAATATTTACTCATGCCTTGCGGGTTTTGTTGATCAGGGAGAATCTATTGAAGAGGCAGTAGCAAGAGAAATAATGGAAGAATCAGGAATAAAAGTTAAAAATGTTAAATATTATGCTTCTCAACCATGGCCTTTTCCATGGTCGCTAATGATAGGTTGTCATGCAGAAGCTGACTCAGATGAAATAAATTATGATGAGCATGAAATGCACTCTGTAAAATGGTTTCACCGAGATGAAGTACTTTCTGCATTAGAAGAAAAGAATGACAATTTGAACGTTCCTGGGAATATAGCTATTGCCCATCACTTAATAAAAGCTTGGGCAAATAAAGAAGTTTAATTAATCTTCAGATCTTCTTTCGTCTGCTATATCTAAAGTGTCACTAAATTCACCAGGGATTATCCCAAGAAATTGACCTCCTAATAAATTTTTGACATCTATAACTACTCCAACCATGATACTTTCACGAATCATCTTATCTGCTGCTTCTCTTGAAGTATCTTTTATACTATTTTCAAACATTTTAGCAATAGCTTCTTCAGAAATTTCTAGTCTTCCATTTTCTTCTTCTTCAGGTGTATAAGTCCATCTTGCTGTAATGTTAACTATGATAGTTGTTATTAGAAACCCAAGAACAAGGCCTGAAACTAATCCGCCTATCGCATTAACTTTATCTCCTATTCCAAATGTAAGTTTGTTCATTATCATTTCAATAGTTCCACTGAATAGCTGAACTGATAAAAAGCCAGCAATCAAAAGTATTCCGTAACCTATTGAAGTCACCAATCCGTCACTTTCTAACTCAAGGCCTATGGCATCAACTATCAATTGAGATAAGAGCCCCCCAATAACCATAGTTATTGCAACTAATACTATATATAGAACGTTTTTAATTAAGCCCATTCTATAACCCAATATTACTCCTAAAACAATAGGTACTATAAGTAGCCAATCATACCAAACCATATTTTAACCCCTTCTCGCTGTAGTTGTATTCATAAAATCAATGCTAGCATATACACAATATTTTCTATTAAATTTGTTATTTTAATATTACTAAATTATTTGTTTATGTTAATATATTATATAAATTGTTGCTTGTAGAAATAATAACAGAAAATTATAAATAGAACAGCGTAGTGTAAAAATGCCTAAAATAAATCTAACTAAGAAACTATCAAAACTTTCTTTGCTATCCTTCATTTTTGTCATCCTTATGACGCTAGGCATCTCTGATACAGAAAAAATTTCTGCTCAAATGCCTAATATGCCCGGTGGTATGCCTGGTGGAATGATGGGGGCAATGGGAATGGAAACAGTTCCTTCAGAATGTAGGAGTAATCCAGGGACTGGTGAAGTATTTTGCGAAGTAAAAATGGATATAAGTATGATGTCTATGACAACAACATATGCTCCATTTGAATATTATGAAGGGCAGGGAGTATGGTTCCAGGGATGTATGCTACCGGGACAGAATTATGAAAATTTTGAAGCTGCTTGGATTGAAAGACAATACATAGGTCCATCTACAACAGATCCCTCTAATCAAGGAACACATATTTTCATAAGAGGAAATATGCCTACTGAACCAAGAGCACAATCTGCCAAATGTAAATATCAATTTTTCTTAATTGATTCTCCACTAGTTAAGCCTGGTGGACCATATCACAACCCACAATGGGAAGCTGATCAAGAAACGCAAAAAATGTATGAAGAAGCAGACAACATTCGAAGAGAAGGTGAGCGTAAAAGAGCCGAAGAAGAGCTTCTTAGGGCTAAGCAACAAGCAGAACTAGATCTTCAAATGCAAGAAGAAATGAGAAAACAGCAAGAGACTCAACAACCAAAAAATGATCAAGGAATTGGGAATATTTTTGGACAGAGCCCCGTTGGGAATATTTTTGGAAATCAATTCCAACCTCCTCCTGACAATGAAGTTCCAATAGGACCATATATAAACCTTACAAAAATAAGAACTGAAGATAGATGGAAAGTTATGGAATGTATCGCTCGTGAAATTGAAAATTCTATAGGTATGCCTTATGAACAAGCTTATATGGATTTCGCATTTACTTTGGGTGTAAGAATGATGAATGAGCCTGATTTTTATTACGATGCAACAACAGGTTGTATGCATTTGAGCTTCAGTAAGCTTCTTAGTGGTGGATGGGGAGAAAATTTACAAGACAATTCATCAACAGGAACTGCTCCAAGAGCTGATCTTAATGCAATGATGGAAGCTTGTATAGTTCCTCATCTTTCTGACAGTATGGATATACCAAGAAACATTATTATGGATGATATGGTGACAGTTGAAACTGGAAAAAGATCAATATCCAGAGAAGAAATGCTTGGGGCATTAGATTGTTGGACACATTGGGATCAGAATTTAAGACACAACCCTATGGGTGGAGACTATTTCCCAATACAAAGTGATATGTTAGTTACGTATATATTTGGAGACCAAGAAATTCAAGGACAAGCTTGTATGATAGGTGCTGTAGCAGATGCCCAAGGATTCGATAGAAACCAAGCAGAAAGAGTAATAGGAGATTTAGTAAACTTTGCAGTTGGAAGATCTGATCAATGGGGATTCTTAGAAAGTAGTGCAACACCTCAACATAAAAATGAAGTAGTAAACAGAGTCATTGGATGTAATCAAGAGCTAGATTGGCTTAGAGATTATCTTCAGTCTGTAACAACAAATCCTCAATCTGATGAATATACACTAAACTTTGATTTTTTGATGGATGATTGGTCAAGAAATTGTAATATTGGTGAAATGTCTGAAATTTCTAATCAACCCAAGCAAAAAGTAACCCAGCAATATGAAATGATACTCGATGGATTATTAAATGATAATGATCCAACTGAAGTGATAAATAGACCACTTGCAGAAGATCAATATCATTCAATTATAGATTGTGCTAATCGAATTAATGCTGAAGGTTTAGAAGGTTTTGATGTGTCTAAATGGGAAGGCTTTTTTAGACAATTTTCAGTATTCGCTGATGATCTTAATGTTAATCTTATGGAATATGCTGACCAAAATAATCCAAATGATCAACTAGCAAAAGTCCACGGATGTATCGTTAGTATGTGGCAAGGTCGAGATGATCAAAGAAAAATAGATATGGCAGCTTCTCATGTTATTGATACAATTTTCTACCATGGTGGTGATGTTTCTCTAAAACCTAGTGGTCAGCAATATGCACGACAGGGATTAGAAGAAATTTGGGCCTGCCTAGAGAATAAACCGGAATTTGAATGGGTAGTAAATGCTGCAGAGCCAAATTACAATTATGAACCTATGTTTGTAAGTGATGTTTTTAGAGTAGGTTCTGATAATAATAATAATGATAACAATAAGTCAGCTTCTGACTTTAGACAGACAATAACTTCAAACACATCTAACCAAAATAATCCTGGAAATATGGTTCAAGGTTCTTTAGCTGGAGGAGGAGCACTAGAAAACATGAGAATGGAACTAGTAAATATGTCTAGAAATTCAGGTGCAGAAGATTGTATGATTGCAAACTTAGCAAGAGCTAAAGGTGAAACTGAAAACTACATAAAAACTTCTTATATATCAAATATTGTTTGGGATCCTAAAAATAGGCCTACAAATAAAGAAAAAGAAGCATTATCAAATTGTGAATCTCAAATAAGATCATCTACGCAAGGTAAAGGAGGGCTAGATGCACTTCTTAAACTTGGTAGATATGGTGATCCAGATTACTTATCTGAACCTGATGATAGCCAAAGAGCCTGCATGATAAATGAATATGTTAAAACATTTGGATATATGATAGAAAGTTCAGGAGGAAATCCTGAAGAAAGCGCAGCTAAAGCTGTTTCAGAATTCTCAATGCCAGGACGTTATGAAGGATTCCACCCGTTGCTAGGTGAAGATGCTCCAAATCTTAGACCTGCATCTGCTATAGAGCTTGATGCAATATCCAACTGTAAACTAGTAGACTTATATGTTTATGAAGGATCAAGATTAAGGAAATTAATACCTGGAGTGGATACTTCTGATTTACCCGTCGGTGATCTTGCCTCTCCAACAGGATTAGCTATCATGGGTATTATGATAACTTTATTCTTCTCAGTACTACAAATGATAAGAGGTAAATAATGACAACAGCAAAAACGCCATACGGATTTAGACTAATTGTAAGATTAGTCGTTCGAATGTTTATAGCTCTAATAGTATCTATACCAATAATTGCACTGGGTGGAATTTTACTAGTTTATTCGCAAACAGACGGAACTGTTCCAGCATGGTCTGGTATAGCTGCGATAGTAACAGGACTCACACTTCTTGTTCTAGGTTTTTATATGACTGCCGTAGGCTCTTTCCCTTATCCAAGTCTCGGAGAAGGTGAGGACGTAAAGATTGAAAGGCACCCTACTATGAAGCCTGCTTATACAAGAATTTTTATTAGCTTGCCATTATTTTTTATTACAGCTGTTTTCTACATAGGAACAAGTTTTGCTCTTATGTTTCCTTTCATAACCTTTTTGATAGGACTATGGTTTTTCTTTAAAGGAGTAATGAGGTATTTTAGAAACCTGCATATCACATACATTGTTACAGATAGAAGAGCTATATATATGTATAAATTCCTTTATCTCCATACAAACGAGATTCCTGTAGGAAGAATTGTGCAAATTTCTGAAAAAAGAACATTAATTGAAGCTTTATCAGGAAGAGGTACAGTTGTTGTATCTTCAGGTATAGGAAGCAGAATGACAATAAATATGGAAGAAATTGATAACCCAGGTGCCGTTGCAGAAGCATTAAGAAGTATGCTTCCTTCAACATCAAATTAATTAGGAGGAACAAATTATGGATATAGGATTAGTAACTAGTATAGTATCTATACCATTGGTTGGAGCTTTGGGAACAGTAGCTTGGAGAATTCAAGCTACTATTACAGCTAGAAAACAAGGTGAAATAGATTCCTTGAAAACAGAAATTGAATCAATTAGAAATATCCATTCTGAGCAAATGACTTTGATGAAAGAAAAAAACGATCTTTCTGTTGAACAAATAGAAACTGTTGTTAATACAAGAGCAAAAGAAATTTCAACAAACATTGAAACTACTTATTCTGGAACAATAAGAAAATGGAAATCATACGCAACAGTTGGAATTACTTCTTCTATAGGAATGGCTATTTTCGTATTTGGCCTACTTTTTTCTATGTTTCCAAGATCAGCATCAGAAAATGCTGTTATGACTTTAAAAAATGCTGATAATGTTACAAAAGAAATTACCAAATTTGGATTACATAATCACTCAGAAGCTGGATCAATTCTATTTGCACATGGACCGACATTCATGTGGGGTACAATAATAGGTTCAGTTATATTGGCTGTTTCACTAGGATTTGTTTTAGTAAATTCATTCTTTAAATTAAAAACTCCTTCTGAGGAGAATGCTGTAGAAACCTCTGAAGAAAAAAAGTCTGAAGACGAATAGTAAAGTGGAACCAGTAATAAAGAACAAAAATGATCATAAAGAACACCCTATTCTAGGATCAAAAGACGGAGTGCCTACAGTAGTCTCTTTATATCATGATCATCAGCCAGGAGAAACAAGTACACATCATACTCATCCATGGGAGCACCAAGCATATATAACTAGAGGTGAAGGAATAATTTTTGTTGATGGAAAAAAACATCCTATAAAAGAAGGGGATTTTGTTTTAGTTCCACCAAATGCAGATCATTATTTTGAAAATACTGGGACATCCGTATTAAGCAGAGTTACATTTAATCCTTTAGCCAGTGAAGATCACTTAGGGTGAATTTTACTTATTATAAATTTTCCAAATAAAAGCAGGAGGGATATTAAAAGGTGTAAATCCCTTTAATTTCTTTGAAAGTTTATACTTTTTTATTATTTCATTTGGAAAAGAACATCTTATAAAATAAGTTATTTGGAAAAACTTTCCAGATTCTGAAAGATTATTTACTGACATTTCACAAATCTTGTTTCTTGTATTCTTATCAAGAGAAACAAGAGGTATACCTGAAATAATTATATCTATTTTCTTATTAAATCTTTTAGGAAAATTTTCAAAAAAGGAAATAGCATCTTCTGAATAAATTTGAGCTTTTGGAAATTTATTTTTTAAAATTTCAGAAAACTCTTTATTGATTTCAACCAAAATTAAATCGTCTTCATTTATTCCTTTATTTAAAATAGAATTAGTAATGTGACCTGTACCTGCACCTAATTCAACAATTATTTTTGAACTTGAATTTACTTCGGATGCCATTAAGTCGGATGCAAATCTTTGTGTTGGCAGAACTGCTCCCAACACCATTGGGTATCTTATCCAATTTTTCAACCAAATTAGTATTAATTTCATATCGTTATATTTTTATTATAATTAATTTAGTTCTAATAGATTGCTAATGTTTTTTTGATGAAAATTGGAATCACCGAAAGATAATTTTTGGTGTTGCATTTTTCTGGTATATACCTGCAAGTCATAATCCCAGGTATATCCAATAGCACCATGCAATTGATGAGATATCTGGCAAATGTCATGAAATGCTTTTGAGACGTATGCTTTTGAACGGTTTACATCAAGAATAGATTCCTCTGAGTTTGATAATTTCCAAGCAGCCTTTCTTGCAAATTGAGTTGAAACTTTAGTCAAAATAGCCATATCAGCAGCGTGGTGTTGAACAGCTTGAAATGATCCAATAGGTCTATCAAACTGTTTTCTGTCTTTTATATAATCAAGAGTCATATCCATCACTTTAGAGGCCGCCCCAGACATTTCAGAAGACTTACCTGCTGCTCCATAGTTAAACACTTCTGATAAAGTTTTCCAAGCATCACCTTCTTGTCCTAATAATTGAGCATCATCTAACTTAATTTCAGAAAATTTAATTTTATATATTTTATCACCACCAATACTATCCATTTTTTCGATCTCTATTCCCTCTGAATTAGCAGGTATTAAAAATAATGAAAGTCCTTGACTGTTTTCAGATTTAGAAGCAACTACAAAATAATCAGCAAATTTTGCATCATTTACAAACAATTTTTCTCCATTTAAAGTCCAGCCATCCTTAGTTTTATTTGTAACAGTGTTATTTATTTCAGACTCATCAAAGCTACCTGTAGATTCATTAAATGCCAAAGATATCTTTAGTTTCCCTGTAGAAATTTTAGATAAAATTTCATTTTTTTGAATTTCATCTCCTGAAAGAAGTATTGTTTGAACTCCAATTATAGCCGTGCTAAAAAATGGCCCAGACAAACAAACTCTTCCCATTTCTTCTAATAAAATAGACATATCTTCAAAATTGAAGCCCGATCCACCATATTCTTCTGGAATCATCAAACCTAACCATCCCATTTCAGCCATATTTTTCCAAATTTCATCACTTATACCTATATCATCTGTTTCCATTGCTCTAATAAAATCCATAGTACAATTTTCTTCAAGATAGCTTCTTGAGGATTCTTGTAACATTTTTTGTATTTCAGATAGTCCTAAATCCATAATTTTATTTCGCTTTCAATTTATCTTCTCTCGGCAATCCAAGACCTCTTGTTGCTATTATATTTTTTTGTATTTCAGTTGTGCCTGCAAATATTGTATAAGCAGTGACAGTCAATTGTTGTTTTAAATATTTCCCCTCAAAAGGAGCAGATGAGTCAGATAATTGACCATATAAACCTGCAAAATCAGTTCCTATTTTTGCTACATTTTGTGCTAATTTCGTTCCTAGAATTTTTGCTACAGATCCTTCAATACTAGGGATCTCTCCTTGGGACTGTAAATAAGCAACCTCATAAGCAACTAATCGTGCTGCTTCAATTTCAAGATCTAAATCAACTAAAGTTTTATTTATATAAGGATCTTTTATCAGAGGAATTCCAGATGAGTTTTTATTATTTTTAACAAAATCAACAATTTCTTCAAAATTTCTTTTCGCAGAGGCCGGATACTCAACTCCTGATCTTTCAAAATCAAGTAATGTTGCTGCTATATACCAACCTTTATTTAATTCTCCTATGAGTGCATCTTTTGGAATTTTAACATTTTCAAAAACAACTTGATTAAAATGATGTGTTCCAGCCATATTTATTATAGGTTTTACTTGGATATTTGAGTCTTTAATATTAGCTACAAAAAAACTTATACCTTTATGCTTAGGTGCAATGGGATCAGTTCTGCCAAGAAAAAAAATCCATGTTGCTTTATGCGCCATTGATGTCCAAACTTTGCTCCCATTTACCAGCCAATGGTCGCCTTTATCCTCAACTTTAAGCTTTAATGATGCTAAATCAGACCCTGAGTCAGGTTCAGAATAGCCTTGGCACCACTGAACTTCACCATTAGCTATTGGAGGTAAAAATCTCTTTTTTTGTTCTTCAGTTCCATGAACCATCAAAGTTGGACCAAGCATTTTAGCTCCAAATCCATCTCTTCCTGGCATTCTGTGATAAGACATTTCTTCATTAAAAATAACTTGCTTCATATAAGAGGCTCCTTGCCCGCCGTATTCATTTGGCCAAGCCATTGTAAGCCATCCTTTTTTAGCCAATTTTTTTCTTATTTCTAAAGAATATTCAAAATCATCTCCTGCCTCATCTACACCTTGCCAATGTTTAAAGTCTTTAGGGAGCTCACTTCTAATCCAATCTCTTAGTTCCTTTCTAAAAAGCTCATCTTCTTTAGTAAATTCGTATCTCATATGAAAAACCTTAGTTGAATATATTTTTTATAAGTCTAATACTTTATTGATAATTATCAATTTAGTAATGAATGAATTATGATCTTAATTTTTTATAGAACCAATTTATGACTATAAATGGGAAAAATATCAAAGTATAAAGTTTTTTTATACCTGTAGATGGAGTAGATCTTCCTTTCCATTTAATATCTCCGTCAAAGGAAGAAAGGAAAGATCTGTACCCACTAAACAAAAGAACCAACATTGCAATTGGATTTAAAAAAGATGAGAAAATACTTAGAGAAAATGCCTTTGTTGAAATCAGGATGGATAGAAAAAGAAATCCAATAGATAAAAATGAAATTAATATATGCTGAGCGCTTAATTCAATTTGAAAAAAATATGAAATAAGATTAAGCCAAGGTACATAAAAAAGCAGAATCAAACCAAAAAACGCGAATGCAAACAGTAAAATATTGTATCTAAATGTCGCAAATATTGCTTTTGCATGACCATCAACTGCTTCTATTGATGAAGTGTAACCTTTTGTCTCTATTAAATGAGTTCCATCTAGAATGTCTGAGTTAAAGCCATTAGATTTTATAGATCTAGCTAGCTCGAAATCATCTAGTACTAAATTAGATATTTTTTTATGACCACCAATTTTTAAATATGCTTCTTTGTTAAAAAATAAAAACTGTCCAAACCCTGCTGCAAAAATACTAAAAGGTAATTTCTTCGCTATATAAAAAGGTATCCAAGAAAATATAAACCAAGAAACCATTATCCAAATGAGGTAATCCGTAAAATTAAATATATTTCTTTTTGGAACAAGAGTAATAAACTCAAGATTTTTATCCTCTAAATGCTTTAGTGCGGATGAAATTGAGTATTTAGCTTGTTTAGTATCAGCATCAATAAAAAGGAAATATTCACCTTTAGCCTTTTGGGAAAGTTGGTGGCAAGCCCAATTTTTACCCGTCCAATTATTAGGAAGAGCTCTTCCCTTATAAGCACTAACATGAGAATATTTTTCTGATAGATTTTTTATTTGAGCCCATGTGTTATCCGTTGAATTATCATCAATCAATAATATTTCTAAATTTTGATAATCTTGAATCAATAATGATTCAACGCATTCAACTATATTGTTTTCTTCATTTCGGCAAGGAATCAAAACAGACACTTTAGATTTATTTTTTGGAGATAAAGGTTTTGGTTTTTGAAATGAAAATAAATTTAATATTGAAATTAAAACAGAATAAGCTGAGACAAACAAAATCGCTATTATTAATTTATCAAAAATTTCACTCAAATTTTACTCCGGTCAAATTTCTAAAATTTCTAAATTTAGGGAATCCTCTTAATTCTTTTCTATGATTATAAATCATCAAAGATGTAGCTAATAACCACAAAATTATAAACTGATTATTAGAAATATACGATTTCGAAATAGATGTAATAAGACCATATCCAAAAAAACAAATATGAACTATATTTACAGTCCATGCATCATTTTTTTGGATGGCAAAAAATACTGCTAATAATCCAAATATTACTATTGCTGACTCAAATTGAAAAAGAGCTAACCACATAGCGGCTGTTACTGCTAATGCTTTCCCTCCCTTAAATTTAAGAAATGGTGAAAAAGAATGACCAAGGATTGGCATAATACTAACTATAACTAAGTCAAACCCCTCAATACCAAAATATTTTATCGCTATAGAAATAGGTAAAATAGCTTTAATAAATTCTACAAACATAACTAGAATTCCTATATAAGATCCACCTGTTTTCCAAGCATTAACGGCTCCTGGATTGTTATCCCCTATTTGTCTAACATCTTTTCCTGAAAAAAGTTTTGTTAAAAGCACAGGAAAGGGAATAGATCCACTAAGAAATGAAATTATGGAAAATATTAAAGTTAACACTATGAAAAATTATAATTATATTTTTGTATTCTAATATTACTAAATTACTTTATATAAAATATAAATAATCAATGAACTTATTGGTTATTATTTATACTTTGAAATAATAGCCAAGCTTTCTTCATAATTTTCTTCCGTAAGACCTACATATCCTCCTTCATTAGCAAGCATCTCTCCATTTTCTAGATAAAACTTTACAAACTCATATACTTCAGGTCTATTTAATTCGGAATTGTTCACATAAATTAATAAAGGTCTTGATAAAGGTGAATAAGAAGAATCATTAATAGTTGTATCAGTCGGAGTTATGCACCCATTCCCTCCATCAATAGACAATATTTTTAAATTATCTGAATTTTCAATGTAATAAGCATAACCAAAATACCCTAAAGAACCTTTGTCTCCAGACACCCCTATAACTAGAACATTGTCATCTTCTGAAGGAGTAAAGTCAGATCGAGTTCTACCTTCATCACCATTGATTACATCTGTAAAGTAATCAAACGTACCAGAATCTGTACCAGGACCGTATAGGTTCAATTTAACATCAGGAAAGGATGGTCTTATTTGATTCCAATTGTTTACTTCAGATCCATTATCCCAAATCGTATTTAGTTCTTCAGTAGTTAAGCAATCAACCCAATTATTAGTTTTATTTACTACGACTGATAAGCCATCAAATGCAATTTCTAGTTCAGTAAATTCAATCCCGTTTTCTGATGCAACTGAAGCTTCTTTCTCTTTAATTGGTCTTGAAGCATTATTTATTGTAGTTTCACCAACAATAAATCTTTTCATCCCACCTCCTGTACCTGAAATGCCTACTGGAATTTGTACATTTGAATTTTCTTCTCTAAAGATTTCTGCTGCAGCTACTGAAATTGGAAAAACTGTAGATGATCCGTCAATTTCTATTGTTCCTGATAAGCCTGATTCATTATTTTCTTGAGAGGAACAAGCAAATATTAATAAAATCATAAAAACTAAAAAAACAAACAATTTACTCATCATTGAACTCCTTAAAATTTTTATATTTAAATACCAGCCAAAATAGGTTTTAAAAATATCCCAGAAAAAATTAGTGTTATTTTTTAAATAATAGAGAAAAATTGGTCTTGATACTCTTCAAAAAGGTCCCAATCTTGAAGTTCTTTATGAAGATCTTTTGGCCTGACTTTACCTAATTTAGCTTGATTGATAAGTTCTTCAATTCTTTTTCTTGCTGCTACAGGAACACCATTTTTTACTTCCAACATGCCTGAATTATTTAAATCTTGAAAATTACTCTTTGCAGATGTTTTAGTATATTCAAAAATAAATTTTAAAAGAGACACATCCCACAAATTATTTATTCCTCTTATAACAGCATGATTTGTCTGACTATTAATTAATCTAGATTTTATTCTTTCTGAAACTTCTTGAGGGTTCCCTGAAACAATTTCTAGATCAGTAGATTCATTTTTATAGTTATATAATAAGGCTGGATCGTTTTTCCCAAAAACTCTATTTAATTCCTTAAAAAATTCTTTGGCTTCCTCTCCAAAACCAGACATCTTATAAAGAAAATCATTAGTAACAACTTGTGGAGTTTGAGCTGTAACCAAACCATGACGAATTACAGATTCTTCTGACTTATAATTTGAGACTTCTTTATACAAAGGTTCAGTTACTATATGATATCTAACCTTTGTTTGATTATAAGTTGAAAGGGCATTTTTAGGAGTAAGAATAATCTTAGTATTATTCATTACTAAATTAAATAAATTCAATATACTAAATTTCCTTAATATAACTTGATAATTTAATTATAACTAATTTAACTCAATTGCCTTAATCTAGGATCAAATCTATCTCTAAACCAATCTCCTAGAAAGTTTAGAGACATAACCACTAAGAATATTCCTAAACTTGGGAAAATAGAAACCCACCAAGCACTATTTAAATAATCTCTTCCTTCAGCAACTAAGGCACCCCACACTGGTGTGGGAGGAGGCACTCCAGCTCCGAGGAAACTTAATGATGCTTCAGCAAGGATTAATTGACCAATTCTTAAAGTAGCAATAACAATAACTGTATTTAACACTCCTGGAAGTAAATGGTATAACATTAGTCTTATTCGAGAAGCTCCTGCTACTCGAGAGTACATTATATAGTCTCTTTCTTTCAAGGTTAATATTTCTGCTCTCACATTTCGTACAAAAGCGGGCCACGCCAAAAATGCCAGTAAGATTATTACCACAAGTAGCGAAGGATCGAATACAACAGCTGCTACTAATGCTAATAATAAAAACGGGATTGAATATACTAAATCTAAAATTCTCATCAAAATATCATCAACAACTCCTCCAAAAAAACCTGCTACTAATCCATAGGTCGTTCCAATGATGGTTCCACTTACTGCTGAAATTACTAGTACATAAAGAGTTATTCTTGCTCCATGCATTATTCTAGTTAATGTATCTCTACCAAACTGATCTGCTCCAAGCCAATGCCTTGTTAAATCTTTAGTCATTGGATCAACTGGCTCTGAAAACAGAGGGAGGGTTCTATCTCGTAAAGCTGGTAATTCTGGATCATATCCGGTTATATCTGCAAATACAGCCAAGAGAATCAAAATAGATAACATAAATATAGGAATTACAGGCCATTTTTGAAAAAAGCGTACTACAAGATGTAGTTGTTTATATAAAGGTAAATTTCTTTCTAAAAATGAAGGTTTATCTATTCCAATTTTTGTTGATAATGTCATATATGATTCCTAAGAGTACCTTATTCTAGGATCAACTAATCCATAAGTCAAATCTGAAATAAAAATAATAATTGCATAAAAAACAGCAAACAATAAAACTGAACCAGTCATTACAGGGAAATCGTTTTCAGAAACTGCGGTTGTTGCTAATAAACCTAATCCAGGCCACACAAAAACAGTTTCAACAATTATAGTCCCTGTTAAGAACCCTACAAAAATAAGAGCAGCCATTGTTAATGGAGGTATAAGAGCATTTTTTAATGCATGTTTCCATATCACTGTAAATTCAGGAACACCTTTTGCTCGAGCAAGTTTAATATATTCAGAATCTAAAATCTCTAACATTGAAGATCTTGTTAATCTTAAATAACTTGCAGAGGCTGCTAATCCTAATGTTCCTACTGGTAATACATAATGTTTCCATCCTCCTGTAAAAAATGCAGGGATAAGAGAAAAATCACCTGAAGAGACACCTCTAAAAATGCCTTTAATTAAATGGGATTCTCCGCTTCCAGCTGGTAACCAACCAAGTTTGACAGCAAAAATTAAAATTCCAACTATAGCTATTACAAAAGGAGGGGCCGCCTGCCCTACAAGTGCAAGAAATCTACCTGCCCAATCCCAAATTGAGCCTCTTTTAATTGCCGACAGTACGCCTAAGGGAATACCAATTAGAGTAGAAAGAATCCAAGAGAATATTGTAAGTTCAAGAGTATTTAATACTTTTTCACCTATTAGATCTGCAACATCTTTTTGGCCTAATAAAGATCTTCCTAAATCACCTCTTACTGTTTTACCTAACCATATAAGGTATTGCATATAGAGAGGTTTATCTAAATTAAGCATTTTGGTTAAATGTTCATAAGTTTCTTCAGTTACTCCATACCCTCCTTCTTGAGCGAATAGATCCCTAGGATCACCTACTGCTCTAGAAAGTCCAAACACTATTGCTGTCGCACCAATTAGTGTAAAGAAACTAAATAAAAATCTTCTGAATATGTATTTACCCATTTTTCCTTTAAATATGGTCGCCCTCTAAATGAGAGCGACCATTTTTTTAAGTTCTACAAAACTGTATTACTTAAGAACTAAACTTTCAACGTTGTTGATACCATTTAGGTTACCATTACCATTTGGTAGCGGTTCCCATGAAGCAACAACATCAGGGCTGTACATTACCGTAACTGGCTCAAGTACTATACCCACACATAAAGCTTGTCTGTAACCTTCATCAGCGAATGCATTATTTAACGCAATTCTTTCATCTTTGTCAGTTGATTTTGCAACTTTTGCATAATTTTCAGCTGCAAAAGCTACTTCCATACCAACACCATATCCACCGTCTGACCATGAACTCATTACGAATCCTCTAGCCCAGTCCCATGGGAATGCGTAGTTTGAATCATCACCACAACCAACAAATGGTTCTGATGTGCTTCTAGCTACCAAACCAGGTCGGTATGTAGAATAAACTGCATTGTTTAGAGTAACATCAATTCCAAGAGTAGCTTTCCAAGAACCAGCAATAGCTGTCATAAGCTCTGATGGTGCACCTGGAGGTCCTGTCCAAACATTTTCCATTTTGAAACCTGAACCATGGCCAGCTTTCTCTAGTAGAGACTTAGCATAGTCAACGTCATAAGGAATCTCCCAACCACCGATATCACAACCAGGTGTGTCACAGTCTTGGTATGCTCCTTTTTTAAAGCTTGGATTCTCTGTACTTGGTGAGTAAGCAAAGTAAATTGGTCCACCAAATCCATCCATTACTGAATCAACTAGACCTTCTCTGTCAATTGAATGAGCAAGAGCTTGTCTAACTAATCTAGCATTTTCCATACTTGTAGCATCTCCAGGACATCCTACCCATGCTTTATCTTGACATTCTCTTTCAAGAACTTTGTCATCATAATATCGGTTAGATTCCCAGTAGTTACCAGTTAGACCAATGTTTCTTTGGATAACGTTACCTGTTCCTGTGCTTCTTACAAAACCTTTAGATTCTAATTCTTTCCAGTCTTTCAAAGCAGGAAGAACGATAACAGCTTCTCCTGTTTCCAACATTGCTCTTCTTGTTGAAGCTTCAGCAACTTGTTGCCACACTACAGTGTCAAGACTTGCGTCGACTCTGTGATGTCCTTCAACTTTATGAGTTACTGCTTTATCTGAGTCAACCCATGATTCAACCTCATAAGGACCCGTTCCAGCTAGTACATCTCTCATACCGTCTGCACCTAGATCATCAAATGCTTTTTTAGAAACAATTCCAGCAGTTTGCCAGAATGTACTGAATCGATGTCTTATACCTCGTGAATCATAGTTTGCATAATTCATTCTTACAGTATAGTCATCAATTTTTTCCAAATTGGCTATAAGTGGAGCAAAGTCTCCAGCTTGTCCATGAACAGATTCTGGGTTTGTTGCAGCGTTAGCATTGTTAAATGAGAAAACAACGTCATCAGCTGTCATTTCTCCCCAGTCACCATGGAAAGGAACACCTTCTTTTAGATTAAATTCTAGGTATGAATTATCGTCAGCTAGGGTCCAGCCAGTAGCTAGAACTCCTGCTTCAGGTTTCATTCCCATATTGTCTCCAAATTCAGGTCTAAATAGAGTTTCTTGAACACTTGCTAGATATAAGTTCTCAGCACAACCTGCTGTACAGAATTGTGGAGTACCAATACCTGGGTGTAATCTAGAAACAGCTATTTTTACTTCTCCGCCACCAGAACCACTTGGAGCTGATGCTGAAGAAGAAGATGAACTTGCAGAAGATGTTGTTGAAGATGAGCTTGAATCAGACGAATCGTCATCTCCTCCACAACCTATTGCAAATAACATCATAGAGATAACCATCATTGAGATGATTAATTTCATGGATCTAACCATATATCCCCCTATTACTTGTTTAAAATCTTGATCAAACTCTGAAAAAAATCTAATATTAAATCTTAAAAATCTGATCTCAATTTTTTATATTTCAACAACCTTAGTAGATAAACTATTTTTTATCAACGCATTATTCATACTTTTCTTACTTTTTTGAAGACTTAAATTTACTAATTTCGTAATACAATTAATGGTTTTTGTGTAAATTATTTAAAAATGTAGTATCTAAGGTTATTTATTATTAATGTTTTGATTTTTAGCCCATTCAGGATAATAATCATTTATGTCGATATTAGGGCTTGGTTTACCAAGGGGTTGAGGAGGAACGGCAAATTCTTTTGTCCCAGTCATATCAACTCCTATATATTTCATGCCAGAATTTATCTGAGTTCTTGTAGATGGTATATTAAACGGGCCTACTGAACTAAATGGGACCATCCCATTTTGAAATGCCCATCTTCCAGCAGCTGAGTAAACTGTACTTCCTAAACCTGTCAATTGTGAATCAGGATGTGTATCAACTCCAATCTCTACAAAATTATTACCTACATCAGTAAGTGTAGCTGAAGCTAAGATTTTTTCTTTTTCAACAACAACAAATGCTTTAAGACAATTGAAATCATTATGCCAAAAAATTTTTTTATCAACAATTTTATTAAAACTATCACTAGATAATATTTCTACATTGTGTTTCTTTATATCAATCCAATCATTTTCTTCTGCAAACAAAACCCATGAAGGACCCCATACATAGTATCCAAATTTGTGAGTTATTCTTGATAGTTCATAAGTTCCATAAGAAGAAAAAATCATATCCTTATGTGTTTTTGACAAAAAGTATTGAATTTCTTCTCTAGCATCTTTCTCAACTCCTAGATAAATATTTTGATCATATTCAAAAATCCAAATAGAGTCTTTAAAGCCATGTCCAGCTAATGGTTCATGTGTGGTAACACTGGGAGAGTCAGATGATTTTTTACTTAATTCCCCCACAAAAATATTAGGGTCGCACTGCTCATAATCAGATATATTATTTCTTATCCATAATTTTACTGTTTTATCTAAATTTTTTGATATTTTTTTCATATTATTCCCAATCGAAAAGTACACCTAACATTTTCTTATCTCTTTTTGTCATCAGATCGTATGCTTCTGGAATTTTTTCATAACTCATTCGATGTGTATTCAAAATACTAGGATTTAATTGTTTTTTATTCATAAATGACAAAACGCTAGAACATCTGTTTTTCCAAGAAAATCTATCATCATTTGGGTATTTGTATCCAAAATTACCACTGACTGCAATTATGCTTATTCCTTTATTATAAAAATGTTCCATGGGAAAAGGATTAAAGGCTCTGTCTTCTTCTCCTCTTCCAGATAAAGCAACAATTGAAATTCTTCCATCAGGCCTAACAGATCTTAAGCTTGAAACATAAGCGTCCCAAGGATTAGCTGTTAAAATAACAAGATCAACACCTTCATTATTAGTCAATTCATTTAATTCTTCTTCTAAAGTTTCAGAATGACTAAGGACAGCATGATCAGCTCCCATTTTCTTTGCCATTTCATTTCTTACTTCAC
>Ga0315326_10000115_pt1 | contig 33096 bp, 39 predicted proteins | sample M180m32315metaG_FD_203457 | JGI IMG/M metagenome (GOLD analysis project Ga0315326, IMG submission 203457) | Ammonia-oxidizing marine archaeal communities from Monterey Bay, California, United States - M1 80m 32315 | ecosystem: Environmental > Aquatic > Marine > Coastal | place: USA: California... | reverse complement strand
TGGATAGGTGGGCCAGTGTTTGTTCTTGGCACCCTGATTTCATTATGGCCATACAAAAATAGAAAAGGTTAATAGTGTTATATCTAATTATTATATTAATATTACTGACTTGCATTACATATGTTATCTACCCGTTTATATATCAATCAAAACATATAGACCCATTGCTATATAAAAGAAATATTAAAATAAGGAAAAGAGGGTTAATTTCAGAATTAAATAATGAATTAGAAAGCGGTATATTGTCAAATGATTTATATAATCAGCTAAAAGATGATGTAGATGAAATGATTAATTCTGAATTAAAAAATTTAAATAAAGAAATAAAAATAATAGATCCTATAGAAAAATTAATCCAATCAAAAAAAAATGAAAAAAATAATTAACTTAACGATTTTTTTAATAATTTCTTTTATTCTACTAAATAGCTCCTCAGCCTATCTCTTTGCAGATCATTTAGATAAATATAATGGCGAAATAAATTTGAAAGGAAGCATAATTAATGGAACTAACTCAGATGCAATTTATGAATATGAAATAAAACTTATGTCTACTCAAAATGCATCTACTGAATTAGTAGAAATTTCATCAAAAATAACTAACGAGGATTTTGAATTCTCTAATATAGATATAAACGAATCGTTCACCTATTTCTTAATGATTACACATCAAGAAATACCTACTATTGTTTTTCTAGAAGAAATTGAGGATCAATACAAAGTCGATTTTGTAATATATGACAGAATTCGTATACCCGAAAATATATCTATCATAGATTATTCAATCATGATTCCGCACTTATCTCCTGAGTCAGATGTAATATCTATATTAGGGCTTATATCTTTTGAAAACACAGGAAATAAGACCTTCTATGCAGATTTATCAGACCCTAATCTATCAGGATTAAACTTATTAAGATTTAGTCTCCCAGAAAATTTTGAAAATCTCTCTGTAGATAGTGACTTGCCTCCTGGCAATGTTATGCAGATACCCACGGGATTTGCACTATCAAATCCCGTTCCGCCTGGACAGCATCAAGTGCTTTATTCATATTCTATGCCAAGAAATACTACTAGTATAAATTACAACATTAAGCTTCCATTTGGAGCTAAAAAGTTCAAGTTACTAGCACCAGAAAAGACCGATATAAATAAACATGAAATCCTAATAAAAGAGTCAACTCAAGTAGATGAAAAAATATATGAAGTTTTGAATGGAACTGACATAGAAAAAGGAGAAACAATAAATATTCAAATCAACAAAATAGCAACACCTAATTTTTATGATAAATTCTCATCATTTGTTAAAAAAAATAGTATATCTGTACTTATTGGAACATCTTCAGCACTAATATTGCTAATAATTATTTCACTGTCTGTATATAGAAATATTCAAAGAGATAGTACTGCTAAAAATAATGATGATCGATTAATAAAAAAAATATTAGATTTAGATGAAAGATTTAAAAATAATCAGATCAAGGAAGAAGAATATATTATTCTGAGAGATAATTATAAAAAAAGAATAAGAGAGAAATTTTGAGAAAAATATTATCAATTTTCTCTGTAGTAATTATTTTAGGTTTTTTCATATTATTGATCGTATCTACTGTAAATTCAGGCGGGAAGCAAGGCAGGCCGGGCCTAAATGAAATTTCTGGAGAGGTCAAAGTAAATTATAAAAACTATATTCCCATAAAAGGAAAGAATATTTACGGAAAAAATTTACTAAAGTCAGATGATGAAATAATTATGATTGATTTTTGGGCATCATGGTGCCCTCCTTGCATTCAAGAAGCAAATTCACTTTCAAGTTCTTATGATTACTGGAAAGATAAAAATGTGAGATTCATTGGGATAGCCCTTTGGGACAATGAGAAATCAGTAAAGAAATTTGTTGAAAAGTATGATTTTAAATACGATATAATATTAGACAAAGATGGGGAATATGCTATCACCTATGGAGTAAAAGCTTTACCAGAAAAATTCTTTATTAATAAAAATGGAGAGATAGTAAAAAAATATATAGGCCCAATAGATAAAGAATCGCTTGATAAAATTATTGAAGAAATAATAAGAGAAAAATAAATGTACCTAAGTCAATTTAATACCAAAGATCAATTATGTGAATTTGAGATTGAATTAAATGAGAAATATATTTCTGACTATTACAATTCATGTGGAATTAATATGCATAATTACCAATATGTATTCCCTACTGAATTAGCCACATTATCTTTAAAATATTTTTTAGGAAAATTTCCTATACCAAATGGTTCTATACATACATCCCAAGAAATTGAAATATATTGCCCCATAGAAATTGGAAGTAAATTAACTTGCGTGGCTTTTCTTGACTCTTTTAAAGAAATAAGAGGCAGAGGCATAGTTATAGTAAATATAAAATATACTAAATCGAAAAATATACTAGGGAATGCTAATGCAACATTATTGGTGCCATCATCATGAACGAAGAAACAAAATTAAAATCGGTAGAAAAAGTTATTACTAAAGAGATGGTAGAAAATTATGCCAATACTTCCGGAGACTATAATCCAATTCATATAGATGAAGACTACGCGAGAAGTACAGATTTTAAAGGAACAATTGTTCATGGAATGTTCTTAATATCTTCTATATCAGAAATGTTAATTCAAAATATAGGAGCAAATTGGGCTAAATCAGGCAAGTTAAAAATAAAATTTAAAAATCCTTTAAGGGTGGGAGAAGAAATTATTACCGAAGGCAAAATAAGTAAAATTGTAAAAGATAACAATGGAACTTTAGTAACTTGTGAAGTAATGTGTAGTGATAATAATAGAAAGATATTGATTTCTGGCACTGCACAATGGAGGGAATAATGAAGATAGCTGTTGATGCAATGGGAGGTGATTCTCCTATTAATAATATAGACGGCGCAATAAAAGCTCTAGTAGATCCAGAAATTGAAATACTTCTCGTAGGTGACCCAAAAGAATTAGAAAAATCATTATCAGGTAAGGATTATGATAAACAGAGATTATCAATAATACCTTCCGAGGGTACTATTTTAGATACCGAACAGCCAGGTATGGCAGTTAAAAGAAAACCAAATGCCTCTGTAAATATATGTTCTGGTTTAGTAAAAAAAGGCATTGTGGAAGGTTTTATTAGCGCTGGAAATTCAGGCGCTACATTTGCATCATCTGCAGGAATATTAGGCATGTTTGAAGGGTTAAGTAAACCGTGCGTGGGTGGTCCAATTTTTGGATTTTCTCCAGAAACATTAATTTTAGATTTAGGTTTGAATGTGGATCCATCTCCAAAACAGCTTATAGATTTTGCATCTTTAGGCATTAGTCAATCAAAGCTATCATACGATATCGAAAATCCTACTGTAGGATTGCTAAGTAATGGCTCTGAGCCAAATAAAGGTAATAAGTTGGTAAAAGAATCTTTTGAGTTATTTGAAAAATCTAGCCTTAATTTTTTTGGAAATGTAGAAGGTCATGATATAGCCACAGGCAAAGTAGATGTTATAGTCTGTGATGGATTTACTGGAAATATAATTCTAAAAGCTATAGAAGGAATGGGTCATGTAATTAATAAATTTATAGAAAAAAATATCACAGACAATAAGTACGAGAAAATAATTAATACAATCTCAAAAAATACAAATATAATGAGAGAATTTGGGGGTGGCCCGGTTATGGGAGTAAATGGAATTGCAGTTATTGCACATGGAGCCTCAAGTTCAATTGCAATTTCTAATGGAATAAATAGTATTTCATGGCTTTCAAAAAAGAATTATATTAATCAATTAAGAAATGAACTGGAAGAAGTCCGGAGCAGTATTTAAAATGACTGATCAAAAAAGACATGCGCTAATTACAGGAGCTTCTAGAGGCATTGGAGCTGCAATAGCATTAGAATTAGCAAAGGCAGGCCATTCTATAAGCGTTAACTACAATTCTCATCCTAATGATGCTGAACAGGTGGTAAAAGATTTATTAAATATCGGAGTTAAAGCTAAATCGGTTCAGGGTGATGTATCTGATAAAGAATCAGTTCAAGAGATGGTAAAAAATGCTACAGATTCCTTGGGGCCCATAGATATACTAGTTAATAATGCAGGGATAATTTCTGATAATTTACTAATGCGCATGAAAGATGAAGAGTTTGATAAGGTCTTAGATACAAATCTTAAAGGGACTTATTATTGTTCTAAAGAGTGCGTTCCTTATATGGTAAAACAAAGATGGGGAAGAATAATAAATATAACATCAGTTGTGGGAATAAGAGGAAATGTAGGTCAAACTAATTATTCTGCATCAAAAGCTGCAATACATGCTTTTACATACTCTTTAGCAAAAGAATTGGCTACTAGAGGTGTGACTGTTAATGCGATAGCGCCTGGATATATTAGCACTGCTACAGTAAATGTATTATCTGACAAACTTAAGGATCATATTATGACATGGATCCCTATGAAAAGATTTGGAACGCCTGATGAAATATCTGGAATGGCCGCCTTTATGGCATCAGAAAGAGGACGATATATGACCGGCGAAGTAGTTAAGATTGATGGCGGAATGGCAATTTAATTTGTTATGAAAAGATTTAAAAATAAATTATCTCTTATTACTGGAGGATCAAAAGGAATAGGAAAAGCTATATCTTTAGGATTAGCCGAAGAATCTAGCGATATTTTATTTACATATTTTAGAGATAAAAAAAGTGCCTTAAAAACCAAAGATGAGATAATTAAATTAGGAGTTAATTGCGATATAATTAAAATCAATCTTTCTGACATAAGTAGCGTTGAAGAAATATCTAACCATATTAAGGATAAATATAATAAGATTGATTTTTTAATCAATAATGCTGCAACTGGAATAAACAAACCTTCGAAAAACATAACCTCAAAGCACTGGGATTTTGTTATCAATACAAATTCTAAAGCTCCATGGATTCTCATAAAGAATTTAAGCGAAATAATGCCCAATGGAAGTTCAATAGTAAATATATCAAGTTTAGGATCTAAAATTGTACTTTCAAATTATTTTTCAGTGGGAGTATCAAAATCAGCACTAGAAACTATTACAAGATACTTATCTATAGAATTATCTGAAAAAGGAATAAAAGTTAATTCTATATCTCCAGGAATTGTAAAGACAGACGCCCTAAACTCTTTCCCTGAGGGTTCTGACGTAAGGAATCTTGAAAACTATGACACTCCTGCAGGAAAACCATTAGAAGCAAAGAATGTCAGTGATTTAGTGAATTTTCTATGTTCAAAAGAGTCTGAAATGATTAGAGGGCAGAATATTATTATAGATGGCGGTCGATCTTTAATCACCTAAATTAATATATTTTTTTTAACAACTGCAAGGCAATATTCATCATCTGAAGTAGTAACATCACAACCTTTAGATGAAATAATATTTAAATCTTTCTTATTATCAAGAATCATTAATTTTCGCTGAACTTTATCATAAGTATCAAGCCTAGCTATAACTTCTTGACCTACATAACAACCTTTATTGAAGTCAATCATATGAGATATTCCAATCTCCAAAGGGTTGTATAAGCTAACAATTTCATTCCCGCAAATAGGTATTCTGTTCTTTATTCGAAAAGAATTGAATTCATTTTCTTCCATTTGAAAAATATCTTGTAAATTCAAATATGATTCAATAAGTTCAGCGCTTTTAGGATCATCATCCAAAATTAAATTTATAATTTTATAATCATTGAAAAATGAAGTATGTGCGAAAATAACTTCAACACCTCCTAAATTCCTATTTATTATTTCATTTTTTTTAATTTCACCAAATATATTTAAATTATTATTTTTATTATTGCTAAATATTGAAATAACTTTCTTTTTTAGAGGGCTGCTGATAGATATATCTTCTTCAAAAGTAAACTTATCTATCCAATTTAAAAGATCCTCATGATTTAATGAATTAGAAATCATTAGGGCATATTGAGGAGCATTCCATACAGATGCTATATCGATAAATTTGCCATTCTCATTTGTAAATATTGAATCAGTGATTAAATTTTTTTGATTAGGTATGTTATTTGTAGAAAGCCGATTAAACAGATCTATAAAATCGTCACCTTTTATTTCAGTAATAACCAAACTATTTTGATAAATAAAGAGAAGCTTGTCATTCATTTAAACAGAGAACGAAGTCCCGCAGCCGCATGATTTCTTTGCATTTGGATTGGAAAAAACAAACCCTTTGCCATTGAGCCCATCAGAGAAATCTAAAGTTGTGCCAGCTAAAAAAATAAATGATTTTTTTGGTATCCTAACCTCTACTCCATGCTGATTAATCATCTTTTCATCATCATCAAGAGGGCTATCAATGATTTTAAGATCATAAGTTAGCCCAGAACACCCTCCTCCTTTAACTGCAACTTTTAAAGCGAAGGATTTAAGCCCATCTCTTTCAGCAAAAGATTTTACCTTTTCTGCAGCTTTAGGTGTTATTTCAATTGTATTTATGGGTACTTGATTCATAGTTATATTATAATTTTATTATACATTACTTTATATCTCTAATATTAGTTAAACTATATATTCAATAAAAGGTAAATATGGCAAAAATTTATACAAAAAACGGTGATAAAGGGGAAACTAATTTGTTTTTAGGAGGATCCATATCAAAAAGTGATATACGAGTAGAAGCATATGGCACAGTGGATGAAGTTGTCTCAAGCATTGGATTTGCTAAAATCCAATGCGAAAATAATGAAGTAATAGAAATAATTGAAAAACTGCAGCATTCATTATTTAAAGTTGGCGCAGAACTTTCTATTAAAGAAAATGGAGAAGAAAGTAAATCAGTAGAGCCAAATGACATTCTAAATACTATTGATTCAAAAAATATAAAAGAAATTGAAGGTATTATTGATTCAATTATTACAAAAATTGAAATCGGTAATGAATTTATAATGCCTGGGACATCAAGTGGATCTGCCGCTTTAGATATATCTAGAACAATTACTAGAAGGCTTGAGAGATGCATAGTAAGGGTAGATAAAAAATACGGATTAAAAAATAAAAATATAATTATTTATATAAATAGATTAAGCGATTTGATGTTTGTATTGGCGAGACTAGAAGATAAGGACAAATATACAAAAAAAATAAGAGGGATAAGAAAGTCAAAAAATGATAAATAATCCTAAAATTGGAATTATAAATCATAATTTTGCTAACCTACACAGTGTAAAAAAAGCACTGGATTATTTAAATTGCTCTAATAAAATTATAGATACACCAAATGACCTGTCTAATGAAATAGATGCGATAATTCTTCCTGGAGTAGGAGCATTTGATGCAGCAATGGACTCTCTCCAAAGATCAAATTTTATAAACCCAATAAAAGATGCTGCTAATCTAGGAACTCCAATATTTGGAGTATGCCTTGGAATGCACCTATTATTTACTGATTCAGAAGAAGGAAAATTAAAAGGCCTTGATTTAATCAGAGGCAAGGTGACTGAAATAAAGAAAAAGAATAAAGATATGAAAATTCCTCATATGGGATGGAATTCTATAACAATAAAATCTAACTCTACTTTATTTAATAATATTGAAGATGGAGAATATTTCTACTTTGTTCATGGCTATAAATGTGAACCTAAAGATAAATCTATAATTACCACCTCAGTAAGTTATGGAGACGAGATATGCTCATCAATTGAATATGAAAATATATTTGCAACTCAATTTCACCCTGAAAAAAGTGGCGAAATTGGACTAGAAATATATAAAAATTTTATTTCGAAGGTTTCAAAAAAATGAATTTAATACCAGCAATAGATTTAATAGATGGTGAGGTTGTAAGGCTGTTTAAAGGAGATTATTCAAAAAAGACTGTCTACAACATTGACCCAATCAAATTAACTGAACAATGGAATGAAATAGGAATAAAAAGAATACACATTGTTGACTTACAAGGAGCCAAAACTGGCAATCAAAAAAACTTAGATACAATAAAAAACATAATTAATCTTACCAATTTAAAAATTCAAATAGGAGGAGGGATAAGAAATTTTTCTGTTTGTAAAAAAATGATGGATTTAGGTGTATCAAAAGTAATATTTGGCACAGCTGCAATAGAATCTCCAGAAGAAGTTGAAAAATCTTTAAAAGAATATGGGCATGAAAAAATAATTATTGGGGTAGATATTAAAAAAAATAAAATTAGAACTAATGGATGGGAAAAAGAATCTTCGCTTAGTCCAGAGGAGCTAATTGATAATATGACTAAAATTGGTATAAAAGAATTTATGTTTACAGATGTAGAAAAAGATGGAACGCTATCAAATCCTGATTTTTCTTTTTTAAAAAATTTATTTGATAAAGCTGGGAACAAAACTATTGTTGCTGGAGGAATATCAAAAATTGATCATATTAAGATACTAAAAAATTATGGAATCAAAAATATAGTGATTGGAAAAGCAATCTATGAGGGTCAAATTAACCTAAAGGTTGCTTTGCAAAATGTTTAGGAGATAAATGTTCACAAAAAGAATAATTCCTTGTCTTGATATAGATAAAGGAAGGGTCGTTAAAGGGAAAAGTTTTATTAACCTAAAAGATGCAGGGGATCCAAAAACTTTATCTAAATTTTACAATGAGCAAGGTGCAGATGAATTGGTATTTTTAGATATCACAGCAAGTCATGAAAATAGAAAGACAATTATTGATGTAGTTGAAAAGGTGTCCTCAGAAGTTTTTATACCACTCACAGTCGGAGGAGGTATAAGAAATATAGGTAATATATCTGAATTACTATACGCAGGCGCAGATAAAGTTTCAATAAATACTGCAGCAATAGAAAATCCAGATTTGATTCGAAATTCTTCAAGTAAATTTGGTTCGCAATGTATTGTTGTTGCGATTGATGCAAAAAAAGTTACATCCGGTTGGAATGTTTTTACATACGGAGGCAGAAATGATACAGGGATAGATGTTATTGAATGGGCTAAAAAGTGTGTTGATTATGGTGCTGGAGAAATACTTTTAACTAGTATGGACATGGATGGAAATAAAAAAGGATATGATGTAGAACTCCTTAATGAGGTTTCAAGCAAAGTAAGTGTTCCAGTTATTGCAAGTGGTGGAGCTGGAAAAATTGAGGATCTTTATGATGCGATTGTTATTGGTCTAGCTGATGCTGTTTTGGCAGCTTCAATATTTCATTATGGCGAAATTAGCATTAAAGAAGTAAAGCAATTTTTTAAGTCTAAAGGGATTCCGGTAAGATTATAATATGAGTGATTTAGATGTCAGCTTAATACCTGCAATAATTCAAGATATTAACACCAAAGAAGTGTTAATGCTTGGGTATATGAATAATGAGGCTTTAAAAAAGACTTTAGAGGGCCCTAATGTTTGGTTTTATAGCAGGTCAAGGCAAAAACTTTGGGAAAAAGGTGAAACAAGCGGAAACCATCTTATACTAAAAAATATTACTACTGATTGCGATAAAGATACTTTACTAATTCAAGCAGAACCTTCTGGCCCCTCTTGTCACACAGGCGAAAATTCCTGCTTCCACCAATCAGAATTAAAACATTTAGTTTGGCACGATTCTAATATTTTTTCTGACATATTTAATATTATTGAGGATAGGAAAAATAATCCTAAAGAGAAATCTTATGTTAATAGCCTACTAACCAAAGGGAGCGATCATATTTCTCAGAAAGTAATTGAGGAATTATGTGAAACTATTGTTGAATTTAATTCTGACAATAAAAAAAGGATGATTGAAGAGACAGCAGACTTAATATTTCATATATTTGCATTAATGTCTTCTAAGTCAATTACTCTTAATGACATAGAAAAAGAGTTCAACAAAAGGAAAAAGCATTAATTCTCATTAAGCTCAATTGCATATTCCATACTTTTTATTGCAACTTCTAATTGAGATTCATCTGGCTCTTTAGTAGTTAATTTTTGAATTAGTATTCCTGGCCCATTTAATAGATTCTTTACCAACTTAAATCTACTCCTACTTCCAATTTTTAATAATTCATAGCTTATACCTGCAATTATTGGAACAAGAATTATTCTAAGCAATATAAAAATTATTAAGTTATCTCTTGGAAAAAGCATAAATACAATTATACTAACCATGACAACCAGTAATATAAATGAAGTTCCACACCTTGGGTGCTCTTTAGTAAAATTTCTTAAGTTAGATTTGTTAAGATCCATACCATCCTCATGCGCCCATACTGCCATATGTTCAGCTCCATGATATTGAAAAACTCTTCTTATATCTTTAGAAAGGCCAATTATGTATATATAACCTATTACAAATATCAATCTGATTAATCCCTCTAAAAATGATACTAGTAAACTATTAAAGCCAAGATAATGAAAACTCCTCGAAACTAAAGCAGGGGTTACAAAAAATATTCCTATAGCAATAATTAAAGACAACGAAATTACAATTGCTAAGTTTATTCCTTCTGATGAATTTTTCTTTGAGTCTATTTCTCCTTCAGCAACATTTGCTGAAAAATTTAATGCTCTTGTGCCTACAACCAAGCTATCAGCCAAATTTAAAATACCTCTTAATATAGGAATTTTTAATAATGATCTATTGTAAAATCTACTAAATTTAATTTGTTCTTTTACAATTTCACCATTAGGATTTCTAACTGCTAATACAGCAGCATTTTTACCCCTTATCATTACGCCTTCAATTAAGGCTTGGCCTCCGTAGGAAATTTGAGAATCTTTTTTGTTAGAATCAGACAACTTTTTACTATTTTGCGCCGTATCTTCTTCTCATTCTTTCGACTCTACCCTCGGTGTCCACGATTCTCTGCTCACCAGTGTAAAAAGGATGGCATTTACTGCATATCTCAACTTTTATTTCATTTTGGGTAGCCCCTACTGTATACGTATTTCCACAAATACATGAAACAGATGCATCAAAATATTCTGGGTGAATTTCTTTCTTCATTCAGCTAACACATTCACTCGTTTTTGGGTTCTAGTATGAAAATCAAACATAACTTTTCCATCAATTAATGCAAAAAGGGTGTGATCTCTACCTATTCCGACATTAATTCCGGGTTTTACCCTTGTACCTCTTTGCCTAACTAAAATAGATCCTGCAGAAACCTCAGTTCCAGCATAAGCTTTAACCCCAAGTCTTTTCCCAGCGCTATCACGTCCATTCTTCGAGGTACCTCCACCTTTTTTATGAGCCATCTTCTTCTCCTTTAGATTTTTTTGGGGCAGCCTTCTTCTTAGCAGCAGGAGTTTTCCCTAAATCTTTAATCACTATAGATGTTAAATTTTGTCTATGCCCAATTCTAACTGTATGTCTAGTCTTATTTTTGTATCTTATACCTCTCACCTTGGGACCTTTGTATTGGTCTTCAATTTCCCCTACAACCTTTGAATTTTTTACAACGGGCTTTCCTATTATTACTTTTCCAGATAAAGAAGTCATTAAGACATCATCGAAAGTAATTTTTTCCCCTGGCTTTCCTTCTAATTTTTCAACACTTATCTTAGTGCCTTGCTCTACAAGGTACTGTTTTCCACCAGTTTTTATTACAGCATAATCGTTCATAGTTTTTTCCTAGATTAAATTAACTACCGAATTTTACATTTCTATCTAATGTAGGTCAATAAGCTTTGTATATTTATAAATCATAAAAATTGGATTTATGCCAAACAAGTGGAGAAGAATCATTTGAATTGACTTTCGTTACATTTGCAGCAAATAAAGTATGATCAGATACCGAAGTTATAAAATCTAATTCACAACTAAATTGAATTAATGAATTTTCAATTACATAAATACCATCATTCAATGAAATGAATTTAAATTCATCAGGTAATTTTTCTTGATTATTACGACTAAAGAACTCCGCGTATTTTTTCTGCTCGCTATTAAGAACAGATAAACCAAATATACCATTATTAACAATTAAATCATGGCTCGTAGCACTTTTTGATATAGAAACAAGAATAGAAGGTTTTTTTATAGACAAAGAAAAGAAGCTATTTATAGTTATACCGTGCACATCTCCATTATTTTCTAATGTGGTTAGCACAGCAACTCCTGTGGGAATTTTTCCCCACGATATTTTTAAGTTTTCTTCAAATGAAGTCACTTTTTACTCTTTTTTTTACTATCTCCTTTTTTAGGCTCCTCTTCCTGTGTGCTTGGATCTGAAGACACAGCCCGAATAGCTGAAATTTTATCTCCTGGTTGTAATTTCATGAGAGTGGATCCTTGGGTAGATCTTCCATAAATACTAATCTCATCCATAGGTATTTCTTGCACAACAGCTTTTTCAGTAAGAAGATAAACACTATCAGAAGTTCCTGATTCCTTGTCCAATTTAACTGCCTGTGCATCAGCAACTTTTCCATTTTTGGTGGTAATTTTCATGGTCATTAGTCCTGTTCCACCTTGCTTTTGAACTTTAAAATGTTCCATCTTTGACAGCTTTCCAAAACCTTTCTGACTAGCCACTAAAATATAACTGTTTGGATCCTTGGATGTAAGAACCATTGCAACTACTCTTTGCTTTGAATCTAACCTCATGCCTCTGACTCCTCCAGCAATTCTGCCTTGGGGCCTAACACTTTCTACTGAAAATCTAATTTGTTTGCCTGCATTTGAAACCATAACTATATCAGGGTAAACTTTAACGGCTGTCTCTTTGCCTTTATTGTCTACAATGCTAAAGTATTTTCTGCCGCCTTCCTTCTTTAAGATATTGCTATCTTTCTTATCTGATTGAGGATCAATTAAATCTTTATCAATATTATTGGTATCAATTTCAGTCAATGAATCTATTACATAAGATACTCCTCTGTCAGGATTTTTCTTGTTCACAACTAGTTTAATTATATTATTTTTTTCTACTTCAATAAGCGGTAATGCCAAAGCAACTGACACAAGCTCATCATCAGGCTTCAATTTAAATGAATGTAGCCCAGACTTCCTTAAGTTCTTAAACTTAGAAATATCCATAGTTTTTATTCGGCCATTCTTAGTAGCCATTACAATATATGATTCCAGCTTTTGATCTATTTCAGGAACAGTTAAAATTGCATTTACTTTTTCTCTAGCCTCAAGAGCTACAATATTATGAACAGGAGTGCCTCTACTATTCCTACTCTGATTAGCCGGAAGATCAAAAACTCTTGAGGAAAATACTCTACCTCTATCTGTAAAAAGAAGTATGGTGTCGTGAGTATCTGCAATCTGCATGTATGGAGTTACATCATCCTCCTTGGTCATTTTTTGTCCCTTAACTCCCTTTCCTCCTCTATGCTGACGCCTAAACGTATCACTCTTAACTCTTTTCAGGTAACCATTTCTACTAAGAGTTACCACAGATTCTTCGTGGGGCTCAACATCCTCTCTATTCCACTGCCCCAGCTCTTCTTTGTGAAGTTTAGTCAGTCTTTTATCTCCATATTTTTCTTTTAGTTCAGAGGTTTCTTGCTTGATTACCTCAAATATCTTTTGCTTACTACCTAATAATTCATTTAGGTCTTTAATCAAATCCTTCAATTCATTGTATTCAGATTCAATTTTCTCTGTCTCTAGAGCTGCTATTCTTCTTAATTGCATATCTAATACAGCCTGAGCTTGGATCTCACTCATTGAAAATTTTGACATCAAGGCTTCTCTTGCCTCTTCAACAAGGCCAGCAGATTTTATAGTTTCTATTACATCATCAATGTTTTGAAGGGCTATTCTTAGTCCTTCTAAAATATGAATTCTACTTTGAGCTTTTCTTAATTCAAATTCTGCGCGCTTAGTAACTATATCAACTCTAAAATCAACATAATATTTAAGAATTTGTTTTAAATTAAGCACTCTCGGCGAACCATCTACAAGGGCAACCATATTTATAGAGAATGATGATCTTAATGGAGTCTGTTTATAAAGATTATTTAATACTACAAATTCACTTGCTCCTCTTTTAAGCTCAACAACTAGCCTGGTCCCTTTTCTGTCAGATTCATCTCTTACCTCAGAAATACCTTCAATTTTTTTTGTTTTTAGTAATTCGGCTATTCTTATTACTAAATTAGCTTTATTTACCTGATAAGGAAGTTCATCAAAAACAAGTCTTATTCTGTCTTCTTGTTTGTTCATAAACTCGACTTTATTATTTGCTTGAATCATTACCCTTCCTCTGCCAGTAGCATAAGCTGATCTTACTCCGTCAGTGCCCCATATATGAGCTCCTGTAGGAAAGTCTGGGGCTTTAATATACTCCATCAGATCTTCAACAGAACATTCAGGATTATCAACTACTTCAATAATCGCATCACAAACCTCACTTAAATTATGAGGTGCCATGTTTGTTGCCATTCCTACTGCAATCCCTTGCACTCCATTAACAAGCAAATTAGGTAACCTGGCTGGCAACGTGCTTGGTTCTTGTATGGAAGCATCAAAGTTATCATTCCAAGGCACTGTTTCTTTTTCGATATCAGAAAGCATTGCATCAGAAATCGGCTGCAATTTTGCCTCTGTGTATCTCATAGCAGCTGCAGAATCACCATCAGTTGATCCGAAATTTCCCTGACCTTCTACTAGCATATATCTCATAGACCATGATTGAGCCATTCTTACCATTGCTTCATAAATAGCAGAATCACCGTGAGGATGATATTTACCCATAACTTCACCAACAAGTCTTGCACTCTTCTTAAATGAAGAATTGGCTCTCATGCCTGTGTCATACATAGAATATAAAATTCTTCTTTGAACGGGTTTTAAGCCATCTCTCACATCAGGCAATGCTCTTGATACTATGACGCTCATAGCATAATCAAGATAGGAATTAGACATTTCCTCTTCTATTCCTATAAGTCTTATATTATCTTTATTATCTCTTTCAGGAAGTACCATAAATAAACTAGATTGTTACTACAATTTATGTTAAAAATCCCCCAAATAAATTACAATTATTTATTCGGAAATCCAACTTAAAATATTTTCAAAACCGGAAGGTATTTTTTCTGCTGAAAAAATAGGCCATGCAATACCCATAATTTCCCATTCTCCTACCATCTCTAAAGCTTCTATGGAGCCATTACCAACATTAATTCCGGATAGTAAAAATTTATCTGGTAAAAATTTTATAGGTATTTCCCAATCTAAGGCATAATGAGTATTCAGTGGCCCTGCACCACCAATGATTTCAGCCAATTTAGAACCTAAAGCTAAAAATGATGAATTAGAGCCTTCAAATTTTCTAATTTTACATTCTTTCTTATTAAAATAACTGATCAATGATATAAGCCCTCGCTCTGTAAAAAGTGTCTTTAAATTATTATTTTTTGCATATTTTAAAAAAATAGATAAATCGCTTAAAGGCACTTTCTCAGGAATTATTAATCCACTTAAATCTTCAGGGATATCCTCTATATGGGTTGCTAAAACAAGTTTTGAATTTATAGAAAATGAATTGAATTTATTTTTTATCTTATTTAATATTTTTTCATCATTAGATATCACTAAAATTTTCATTTACTTAATTGGGTATATCTTCAACACCAAACCAATTATCTTGATTCTTATTTATATAAAGATTTTGTTTTAAAGCTAGATCCATAATTTCTAGTTCTGAAATGGGCTGCCTGTGCCCATTTTCATAAACAAGAGGATAGTATCCAAGAGGCTTTTGATTAAAAACTAAATAATAATCATAATTATTATTTAGAAATGAAGAGGATTCAGAATTTTCTATATTGAAGTTAAATAAAATCCCCATAACTGCATTAATGTTTATCAGCTGAGATAGAGCGTTAAATACTGTAAATGTAGTAGAAATTAAATCACTAAAATTCTTGTCTTCCAAAATAATCCAGGTTACCTCTCCAGGCTCATTTATTAATCTAAAATTTGTATTAGTGCCTTGGTCTCCTTCTGAAATAATTTTTTTTAATTCTCTTTTTGAAAATTCTTCAATTAGGTTTTCATTATCCCAACACATAATCTTTGAATCTCTATAAAAATTAATCCAGTTAAAACTATTTTCAAAATTCTTAATAGACGCCATAGAATTCCATAAATCTATATGAGAATCTTTCTTAAATAACCTAGAAAACAATTACAGATCGCCTAACTGTTTTTGCAAATCTTTTAATCTTATTATTCTGTAAATAGCAGGTGGGTGAGTAGACATTAATTTACTATCTCTATTTAATTTAACTTTCATAAAATAATCTAAATTATAGTTTATATAGTATTTATTATATTCTGTTTTACTGTTTAAATAAATAAAAAGAGGTTACTTTGATATCTAATTCTGAATATAAAAAATTCTGCATTTTACTTGCTGAAGAAGCAGGAAAATTTGTAATGAACTATTTTGATAAAGATTTTGAAGTATTCTCTAAAGATAGAAAAAATAATCTAGTCACAGAGGTTGATAAAGGCTGTCAAGACCTAATAAAAAATAGGATCTATAAAAGGTTTCCAGATCATAATATAATTGGGGAAGAAGATGATTCTTCAGAGATAAGGAATGCTAGTGAATTCGTATGGGTAATAGACCCAATTGATGGCACAACAAATTTTGCTAATGGATTACCAAATTTCTCTATTTCTATAGCACTATTAAAAAATTCAGAACCCATAGCAGGGTCTATATGGATCCCTTGGCCTAATGAAAAGAAATGCCTGATTTTTTCAACAGCAAAAGATGGAGGGTCATGGATTGATAATTCGAAAATATCTATTAAAAAATCACATTTTTCTATAGGAGAAGGCGCAATTTCTTCGTACTCATCATTTAGCCCAATATTCGGAAATAAAGATAGAAAAATTAAACCCATGAATAAAAGATTGAGGGGGGATAAAAGAGTAATAGGAAGCGTGGCTTATGAAATGGCAATGTTAGCAAAAGGGGTAGTTAGTCTTGCATTATTAGGACCAGCATTTATTTGGGACTTTGGGGCAGGATTGTTATTAATTAAAGAGGCAGGAGGCATAGTATTAGAATTAGATAATAATTATGAACCTAAAGCAGAATTTAATTCTTTTTTAAATGGGAATTATCAGAGAGACCAAGAAACATTCACAAAATTAAGGAATTGGACTGGCAAATTCATTGCAGGAAATCCAGATATTATGAAACTTAATAATCATGGAAAATTCGTATAACAATCATATAGCGTGTTATATTAACCTCTTACAATTTAAAAGGAAATGAATTGAATATAGAATTATACGATACAACTCTTAGAGACGGTGCTCAGCAATCAGGTATTTCTCTATCTTTAAAGGATAAGATAAATATTACTCTAAAATTAGATGAGATAGGCATTCCCACCATTGAAGGTGGATATGCTGGATCAAATCCGAAGGATGATGAGTATTTTAAGTTAATACAAAAAGAAAATTTATCTAATTCAACTATAAGTGCATTTGGGAGTACAAGAAAACCTAACTCAAAAATTGAGTCCGATCAAATCGTTAATGCAATGCTTTCATCTGAAACAAAAACTTTAGCAGTTGTTGGAAAATCATCATCAAAGCAAGTAGAAAAGGTTCTTGAAACAAGCTTAGATGAAAATTTAAGTATGATATCTGAGACCATTACTCATCTTAAAGAAAGAAATAGGAGAGTGATATTTGATGCTGAACACTTTTTCGATGGCTTTATAACAAATAAAGATTACGCACTTAAAACTTTAAAGGTAGCAGTAGATTCTGGCGCAGATATAGTTGCCTTGTGTGATACAAATGGTGGCATGATTCCTGAAGATATAAAAAACATAATAAATGAATCTAAAGATTTTGGAATAGATGTTTATAAGATTGGAATTCATTGCCATAATGACACAGACACTGCTGTTGCCTGCTCTTTAGTAGCTTTTGAGCAGGGAATTAATCATATCCAAGGAACAATTAATGGATATGGTGAGAGATGCGGTAATGCAAATCTTATAAGCATAATAGGGAACCTGCAGTTAAAAAAGCAAGTAAAAATATTTTCTGAAGAAAATCTAAAAAAGATAACTGAATTATCAAACTATGTTTCTGACACTGTTAATAGGACTCCTTTTGCGTATGCGCCCTTCGTAGGAAGTAAGGCATTCACACACAAAGGTGGCATGCATGCCTCTGCTGTAAATAAATATGTTGAATCATACCAACATATTGACCCTGAGATTATTGGAAATAATTCAAATATTACAGTTTCAGAACTAGCTGGGAGAAGCAATATAATTTCAAGATTAAAAGAACTACTTATATACGAAGAGTATTCTCCTGAAGATATAAAAAAATTAACTTCTATTATCAAAGATAAGGAAAATAGTGGCTTTTCTTATGAAACAGCCTCAGCCTCACTAGAATTACTACTAAAAAAATACAAAAAATTAATTCAAAGCCCTTTCGAGCTAAATGAATACAATGTGACTTTAAAAAGTAGTCCTAAAGATTTTGGAGAGCCTATGTGTGAGGCAAATATAAATATCTCTGTTCAAAATGAAATTCATAATTCTAAAGCAGAAGGAAATGGGCCTGTAGCAGCATTAGATAAGGCACTTAGACAGGCATTGTCATATTATTATCCTGAACTTAGTAAAATAAAACTAACTGATTACAAGGTAAGGGTAGTGAATGAATCAGAAGCAACAGAATCAATTGTAAGAGTTTCAATTGAATCTGCTGACCATAAAACTGTCTGGACAACTGTTGGGGCTTCACCGAATATAATTGAGGCGAGCTGGATGGCCTTATCAGATTCCATGGAATGGTGGTTAACGAATAATATTAGCGACTAATATATTTTGGCCCATCAAAATCTACTATGACTTCACTAATATCACCTTGACTACTTATTCTATATGCTCTCAATACAGGTCTTGTTTTTTCAACTAAAGAAACTATTACGTAAAATTGTTGCAAATAACCAGACATAAGAGCGTTCTTAACATCTGTCTCAGATAAATATGCTTGAGTATGTGTATGAGAATGAAAAATGCCTATTATCTCTTCTTCCTCTTCATCTGACTTTTTCTCTGCACTAAGATGTTCACTAGGATCAAAAGTATATCGATTCTGAGGGTTCTCATGGATATTTTTTAATGGATGAAATTTTGAAACTATTCCGCCAGAACCTTGAAGGACCCCACAACTTTCATTCGGATCATTGTTCAACGAATGTAAAATTATTTCTCCAATAATTTTTTTTGGTATAAAAATTGAATTATTATTCATTGTTTAAAATTTTACTGACTATTTTATCGCCCATTTCTTGGGTGCTTAAAAATTCCTCGCTAGCCAAAGATATGTCTTTTGTTCTGGCTCCTGATTCTATCAATTCATCTATTGCACTTTCAATGCAACTTGCTTCTTCATCAAGACCAAATGACCATCTCAGCATCATGGCAGTGCTAAGAACTGACGCCACTGGATTAGCTAATCCTTTTCCAGATATGTCTGGAGCCGAGCCATGAATAGGTTCATAAAGGGCTGGCTTAGAAGAATTATTTTCATTTGAGCCCGGAATACTAGATAAACTAGCAGAAGGCAACATCCCCATTGATCCCCCTATTACTGCTGCTTCATCAGAAAGAATATCTCCAAAAGTATTTTCAGTTACAATTACATCAAATATGGAAGGGCTAGTAATAATTTGCATTGCTGCATTATCAGCAAGCATATGAATTAACTCAACTTCAGGATATTCAGATGAAACTTCTTCAGCTATTTCTCGCCATAATCTAGAAGTAGCCATTACATTCATTTTATCAAGCGAATGCAATACTTTTTTTCTTTTTTTTGCCATTTCAAATCCAACTTTAACAACCCTTCTTATCTCATCTTCGTCATATTTAAGCGTATCTACAGCTATTCTTTTTCCGTTATCCTTCCATCTTTTCTTAGGTTCTCCAAAGTAAAGACCCGACGTCAATTCTCTAATTATTATAAAATCAACATCTTCTAGAATTTCTCGTTTTAGTGGACTTGAATCTATTAAAGACTTATACACTTTTGCTGGTCTTATATTTGCAAATAAATCTAATTGCTTTCTTAATTTTAAGATTCCATCTTCAGGTCTAATTTCACTGTTAGGATCATCCCATTTAGGGCCTCCAACAGAACCAAAAAGTACGGCTTGATTTTCTAAGCAACTACCAAGCGCTTCTTCTGTAATAGCTACTCCATTTTTATCAATTGAAACACCACCTACCTCTTGATAATCATATTCAAATTGATGCCCAAATTTTTCAGATATTGAACCTAATATTTTTTCAGATTCTTTTGTAACTTCAGGCCCAATTCCATCACCACTTAACACAGCTATTTTATATTTCAACTTTTACCACCTATCTATTCTTGATGATTCATAATTATTGATTTTATCTTCAGATGTTAAAGTTCTACCTATCTCATCCTGACCTTTTAAAAGTGATTCCTTTCTAAATGCATCTATATCAAATTTTTCTGAAAATCCATTTTGATCTTTTATTACTTGATTTTCAAGATTTACTTCCAGTTGATACCCGGTATATTTAGGAGATGAAGCCATTCCCATTAAATAATCTACTTTTTCTTTATCTAGACTTATAGTTAGTATTCCATTTTGAAAACAGTTAGTTCTGAAGATATCAGCAAAACTTGGAGCAATTAAAATTTTGAACCCATAGTCTAAAAGAGCCCACGGAGCATGTTCTCTTGACGACCCAGAACCAAAATTTCTACCTGCTACTAATATTGATGCACCTTTATATCTATTGTTGTTTAGGATGAAATTAGGGTCAGGAACCCCAGGCTCTAAATATCTCCAATCGAAGAAGGCAAATTCCCCAAAGCCTGTTCTTTCAATTCTTTTTAAAAATTGTTTAGGTATTATTTGATCAGTATCTACATTTGCAAGATCTAAAGGAGCAACCAAACCTTTATGATTTAAAAAAACTTCCATTATTTCCAATTCCTTACATCGACAAAATGACCTTCAATTGCTGCTGCTGCTGCCATTTCAGGGCTAACTAGGTGAGTTCTTCCTTCTTTTCCTTGCCTTCCTTCAAAATTTCTATTTGATGTAGAAGCACATCTTTCTTGGGGCACAAGAATATCTGGATTCATTCCTAGGCACATTGAGCATCCTGCATCTCTCCATTCAAACCCAGATTCTGTAAATATCTTATCTAAACCTTCCTTTTCAGCCATCATTTTTACTAATCCTGAACCTGGCACAACCATTGCTCTTACATTTTTATCTATCTTCTTGCCTTCAATTATATTGGCGGCGGCTCTCAAGTCTTCTATCCTTCCATTTGTACAAGAACCTATGAATACTCTATCTAACTTAATATCAGAAATTCTTTGACCTGCCTCTAAACCCATATAATTTAGAGCATTTTGGGCATTCGATTTTTCTTCAGGAGTTGAATAGCTTTCTGGATCAGGAACAGAAGAATTAATTCCCGCAACTTGGCCAGGATTTGTTCCCCATGTTATATGAGGTTCTAAATTAGAACAGTCAATATCAATATTTGTATCAAATTCTGCATTTTCATCAGTATATAAATCTTTCCAAATATCCATTAATTTATCTAAATTAGAACCTTTAGGTGAAAATTTCTTTCCTTGGACAAATTCGAAAGTTTTTTCATCAGGTGCAATCATTCCAGCTCTTCCGCCACCTTCGATAGTCATGTTGCATACTGTCATCCTGCCTTCCATAGACATTTTCTTAAATACATCTCCTCTAAATTCAATTGCATGTCCTGTTCCGCCATCAACTCCTATTCGTTTTATTATTGATAAAATTAAATCTTTTGGAGTTACACCAAATGGTAAATCTCCATTGACATTTATGGCCATAGTTTTAGGCTTCTTTTGTACTAGACTTTGAGTTGCTAGTACATGCTCAACTTCTGAAGTACCTATGCCAAAAGCTAATGCACCGAATGCACCGTGCGTTGAAGTATGACTATCTCCACACACAATTGTCATGCCTGGTTGAGTCAGCCCTAATTCAGGTCCAATTACATGCACTATTCCTTGATTAATATTATCAATATCATACAATGGAACTCCAAATTCTTTGCAATTAGCCCGAAGTGTCTCAATCTGTTTCTTTGCTATAGGATCTTTAATATTGAATCTATCTGAGGTTGGGACATTATGGTCAATAGTAGCGGCAGTAAGATTAGGTTTTCTTACAGTCCTAGAATTTATTCTTAAGCCTTCAAATGCTTGAGGTGAAGTAACCTCATGAACTAAATGAAGATCTATGTATATTAAAGCCAGATCATTATCAATTTGATCTATTACATGAGGTTCCCAAATTTTTTCAAAAAGCGTTTTGCTCATCTTCCTGCTCCTGACCCAGGTGACTCAGAGCCTTCTTTGGTCATTTGAATTGATCTATTTATTGCATTTAAGTAAGCCTTGGCAGATGCTACGACAATATCTGGATCTGAGCCAGTTCCAGTAAAAGTTATGCCATTTAAATTTTCAATTCTTATAGAAACTTCTCCTAATGCATCTATGCCTTCCGTAACAGAATTAACACTAAATTCAGTTAATTTAACTTCTATATCAATTATTTTATCGATTGCTTTACAAACTGCATCTACTGGGCCAGTCCCTTCTGATTCTGAAAAAATCTTTTTATTATCAATATTTATAATTTCGATCTTGGCTTTTGGTTTCTGCTGATTTCCGCAGAGCACTTCTATAGAACTTAAAGCAAGATAAGATTTTTGAGATTTATACCTAGACTGCTCAAATATCAATGCTTCAAGATCAACGTCAGTAATCTCCTTTTTACTATCAGCAAGATCTTTAAATTTTATAAATAAAGTATTCAATTGATCATTATCAAAATCATAACCTAAATCATTTAGTCTTGATTTTAGTCCTGCTCTTCCTGACAATTTTCCTAAAACAAGAGCTTCTCCTCTCCACCCTACTGTTTCTGGCTCCATTATTTCAAATGTACTTTTATCTTTTAGAAAAGCATCTTGATGAATCCCTGAAGAATGCCTAAAAGCATTTTGCCCCACTATTGCTTTATTTGCTTGCATTGGGAATCCAAAAATATTACTAACCAATCTACTAGTAGGTCCGATCTCGGAAGTATTCACTTTAGTTTTTACATTAAAATGATCTTTTCTTACCTCTAAGCCCATAATTACTTCTTCTAAAGCTGCATTTCCTGCTCTTTCTCCTAAACCGTTTATACATCCTTCAATTTGTCTTGCTCCATTTTCTACAGCTGCCAAACTATTTGATACCGCGAGTCCTAAATCATTATGACAATGAACACTTACTACTACATTATCAATGTTTCTAATTCTTTCTCTAAGGATTTTTATTGAGTCTCCAAATTCTTTGGATACAGCATAACCAACAGTATCAGGAATATTTATAGTAGTAGCTCCAGCTTCAATAGTTGCTTCAAGTAATGTAACTAAAAAATCAATGTCAGTTCTAGTAGCATCCATTGGTGAAAATTCAACATCATCAACATAATGTTTTGCTTTAGCTACTGCTTTAACAGCCATTTCAATAATTTCTTCTGGATCTTTTCTCATTTGATGTTCCATGTGTATTGCAGAACTAGACACAAATGTATGAATTCTAGGGCTTGAAGCTTTTTCTAATGCTTGAGCGGCTTTATCTATGTCACCTTCTATAACCCGAGCTAAACTAGCAACTTTACAATTTTTTATTATTTCTGCTATCTGACTCACTGCGTTGAAGTCACCTTGAGAACTAACAGCAAATCCTGCCTCGATTACATCAACTCCTAAACTCTCAAGCTGTCTTGCTATTAAGAGCTTTTCATCTACGGTCAAACCTGCGCCAGCAGATTGCTCTCCGTCTCTAAGAGTGGTATCAAAAATTATTAAAGATTCTCTATTCATAATTTATTAACTCTGATCCTTTAAAAAAGGCATCATTCCTCTCAACCTTTTACCTACTTCTTCAATTGGATGCTCAGAATTTTCTTTTCTCAAATCTTTAAACTTATGCAAACCTTCATCATTTTCAGCAATCCACTCTTTAGCAAATTGACCACTTTGAATTTGGTCTAACACTTTTTTCATGTTTTCTTTTACTGAAGGATCCACAACAACTGGACCTCTAGTATAATCTCCATATTCAGCTGTATCTGAAATTGAATATCTCATTTCGCCTAATCCGCCTTGATACATTAGATCTACAATTAATTTTAATTCATGCAGAACTTCAAAATATGCAGATTCAGGTTGATAGCCTGCTTCTACTAAAACTTCGAAAGCGCTTTGAACCAGAGAGGTTACACCGCCACATAATACTGCCTGCTCGCCAAATAGATCAGTCTCAGTCTCCTCTTTAAACGTTGTTTCTAATATTCCTGCCCTAGCTCCTCCTACTCCAAGACCATATCCTAGAGCAATATCCTTTGATTTACCGCTACTATCTTGGTGGACAGCTATTAAACACGGCACTCCTTGCCCTGACTCAAAAACTCTTCTCACAATATGACCAGGACCCTTAGGTGCAATCATAGCTACATCCACAAAATTTGGAGGTTTTATCTGTTCATAAAAAATACTAAATCCATGACAAAACATTAACATTTTGCCCTCTTCTAAATGTGGTTCTACATCCTCTCTGTAAACCTTTCCTTGAATGGTGTCTGGAAGGCAAAACATAATTACATCTGCACTTTTTACTGCTTCAGAATTTGATAGGACTGTCAGGCCTTTCTCTTCCGCCTTTTGCTTACTTTTGCTTCCTTCATACAAACCAACTACTACATCAAAACCTGAGTCTTTAAGGTTTAATGAATGAGCATGCCCTTGACTACCGTAACCAAGGACAGCAATTTTCTTTGATTTGATTAATTCCTTATCTATATCACTTTCATAATACATTTTCATTTTTATTTTCCTTTCGCTCTAAGCTTTTTAATACAGCAACTCTGCCGGTTCTCATAACTTCTATAACCCCATAAGGCTCTAAAAGTTCAAGTAATGATTCTATATCTTTTGAATCTCCCGTAGTCTCAATCGTCATTTGATCAACCCCAACATCAACCGTCTTAACATTAAATATGTTTGCTAATTGTAAAATTTCTCCTCTTTTCTCATTATCGGCATTCAACTTTATTAATACCATTTCCCTGTATACGTGTTCTTTGTCAGATATATCTTCAACTTTCACAACTTCAATTAATCTATCTAGTTTAGCAGCTACTAACCTAACAACTTCTTCCGGCCCTTCTACAACAAAAGTCATTCTTGATAAGCCTTCTTGCTCAGACTTTCCGACTGCTAAACTAGCAATATTAAAGCCTTGGCGCCTAAATAGTCCACAAATTCTCGCAAGTACTCCTGCTCTATTTTGAACAAGAGCAATCACTGTTCTGCTGCCTTTGTTACTAGATACCATCTACTGATTCCTCTAACAATTCATTTACGCTTTGACCAGATGGTATCATTGGGAATACGTTTTCTTCCTTTTTTATTTTAAAATCAATTAAAAATGGTCCATCATGGGCATTTGCTTCTCTTATGGCTGGCCTAACATCCTCATTATTATCCACACTTAGTGCTTTCATTCCATAAGCATTAGCTAGCTTAACGAAATCAGGATTAGCTGTATAAGAATTTGCATAAAAATCTTCATTAAAAAACATCTCCTGCCATTGAGTTATCATTCCTAAATGATTATTGTTCAATAATGCAAATTTAACCTTAATATTATTCTCAACAATGGTTGCTAATTCAGACAATGTCATTTGGAAGCCACCATCTCCAGCAATTGACCAAACCATTTTATCTGGACAACCAACTTTTGCACCAAGAGCAGCAGGAACTTCAAAACCCATAGTTCCTAAGCCTCCAGAAGAAATCCAAGAATTCTGACTGCAGAACGTGTAGTGTTGAGCAGCCCACATTTGATGTTGACCTACCCCTGTTACAATAACAGATTCTCCTTTAGTCTCGTCAGAAAGAGATTTAATTACATATTGGCCGACCAAATCGTCAGTTTTCTTAATTTTTAAAGAAGGGTGGTCAGACTTCAATTTGTCAATATGGCTAATCCAATCTAGATGAATCTTAGGTTTTATCTTAGGCAATAACTGATTAAGCACATCTTTAACGTTACCTATTAAAGGAACATCTACTTCAATATTCTTATTTATTTCAGCTGGATCAATATCTATATGAATTTTTTTTGATCTTGTAGCAAATCTGCTTGTATCACCGGTTATTCTATCGTCAAATCTACTGCCTATTGCTATAATTAAATCTGCCTGATCCAAAGCTAAACTTGCCCATGCAACACCATGCATGCCCGGGAAGCTTAAACTCAAAACATGATTTTCTGGAAATGAACTTATGCCTAATAAAGTAGTTACAACCGGAATTTGAGCACTTTCTGCTAATTTAAGCAGCTCCTCATAAGCTTGAGATATAATTACTCCATGTCCTGCTAGAATAACAGGTCTCTTGGACTGCTCAATTAATTTAATAGCCTCATCCACTTGAGTATTATGAGCAAACTTAGGTGGTTTATATCCTAAAATTTCTACATCTTCTTTCCAATAAGAACTATCGAATTCTACTTCCTCCAAAAAAACATCTCTAGGGATATCTATAAGTACAGGACCAGGTCTGCCAGTAGTAGCAATATAAAAAGCTTCTTTAACAACTTGAGGGATCTCGGATGCATTCATAACAAGATAATTATGCTTAGTTACAGGTAATGATGCTCCGGTTATATCTACTTCTTGAAAAGAATCTTTTCCAATTCCAAGCCTAGAAACCTGACCAGTAACTGCAATCATTGGAGAAGAGTCCATCATTGCAGTTGCCATTCCAGTTATCAAATTTGTTGCGCCTGGGCCTGAAGTTGCAAAACATATTCCAGGTTTTCCTGAAGCTCTAGAAAATCCATCTGCAGCATGAGATGCACCCTGCTCGTGCCTAACTAATATGTGTTCAAGTTCAGGGTACTGAGAAAGAGTTCCATACAAAGGTAATATAGCTCCACCAGGAATACCAAAAATTTTTGTACCCCCGTGATGAATTAATCCTTCACAAAGTAATTGTGCTCCAGTTTTTTTCATTTTTTATCCTTAAAATAAAAATATCTCGTCCAAAGGACGAGATTAAACCCGCGGTACCACCTTTGATTAGGTAAAACACCTCTCTCAATTAAGGTTATTTCGTAACCAACGTCTTAAACTACTTTGTTTCATTTAAGCCACTCCAGAGCGAGTTCTAAATCATAAAAATCACGAGTCTCACCAACCCTCGATTCTCTAAAAGATTTTATAATTTATACTACTCTCTTTCAACGTGTAAAAATCGTGATGAGAATAGCACAGCTCTATCTTAGGGTCAACTTATTAAACAAATCCATAAGTCGACCAATTGCATTATCCCAACTAAGCGACATCGCATGGTTCCTACCAGCTACCCCCATTGAATCTCTTAATCTTCTGTTACTAAGTAAAACTTCAAGTTTATCTACAAATGGGCCAGGGCATCTCCATTGAAGCAAATAACCTGTTTTCTTGTCTAACACTATAGAAGACAATCCGCCTCTTTTTGATGCAATAACAGGTATTCCACAGGCTGATGCCTCTAAAGCTGATAGACCAAAACTCTCGTAGTAAGAAGGCAAAACACATAGATCGGAAGAATTATAATAATGTTTTAATTCTTTTCTATTTATAGATCCAACAAAATGAACATTTTGATCTAAATCTAAATCCTTGCAAATTTTTTTTAACCTAGACAATTCTTGTAAATTGTATAGACCACCAACAACTAATAAATTTATATCTCTTTGATCCAGCAATGAAAGTGCTTCTAATAAAGTATCAAGACCCTTTAATCTTTCCAATCTTCCCACATATAAAATTACTTTTTCATCTTGACTAATATTTATTATCTTTCTAGATTCAGATTTATCTTCTGGCTTAAATATATCTACATCTACGCCTGGAGGTATAACCTCAATATTTCTAGAATTAATTTTAAATTTTTCTTGAATGAATTTTTTTTCATGATCTGACCATACAACTATTGCATCAGATCCTTTAGAAACATTCCTCTCTTCCTTTCCTCTAACTGGATTATCTATATTGAAAGGGAATGCTTCTTGTTTTATTTCTTGAATTGTATGAAAGCTAGTCACTACTGGTTTTAGCCAAAGTTTTTTTAATTTTAATGCCACAACCCCCGAAAGCCAATAATGAGCATAGATTAAATCATAGGTTTTATTATTATCTTTTGAATATTTATCAACTTCATTAACAAAAGTATCTAAATGTGAAAAAATTCCTAATTTATCAAGAGATTCTTCACCGGCTTTTACATAAACTATATTAAAATTAATTAAAGATTCTTCAATTTCTTCATGCCTATCATGCATTCTTGTAAATACATCAACATCTATGCCTTCGCCAGCCAGTCTCTCTGTCACTTCCCTTACATAAATATTCATTCCTCCTGAATCTTTTCCGCCAGCTTGCAATGCAGGGTCTCCATGGACACTAATTAAAGCAATTTTCATTACATCAATCTCCTAAAGACAATGTTAATAAATTACTAGAAATACAACCTATTTTAAATTTATAATCTTCAGACCCTCTTAAAAAATCGATTATAGGAATTTTTCCTGAATAATTATTTATATTGTATATATGATTCATTAAACCAACTGAATATGATGAGTAATGCGGATCATAGCCTGAGTTATATATACTTAATTTACTTTTTTGCTTAAAAAAGAAGGTAGTAGCAACAGGCTCTTCATTAAACAATAAAAAGTTTAATTCTCCGAACTCATTTTCTACAGAATTCAATATTATATTTTTCATAAAAGATTTTCTTTTCTCAGTTAAAAATATCTCTTTTTCAGGATTATGCATCATTAAGTTAAAAAATATTTCAATCCAATCTGCAACTTCATCACTGTTGCATTTTTTAATAGATATATTGCCAGCAGATTCCAATTTTTTCATTTTTCTTCTTATTTCATGCCTATTTTTTTTATTCAATTTCATTAAATAATTTTCAAAGGAGCTATCTAAATCTAAATAAGGACTTAAATCCTCATTATGAGAAGTTACTTTTAAATCTAATTCATTACAGGATGAAATAATTAATTTATGAGTAAAAGATTCTTCTGGAACAGATTTAATTTTTAAATTTTGAATATTTAAGTTGGAAAAGCAATAATCTATAATTTCTTTAACTTTTATAGGGTCTAGATTTTTTTTATATATAAAATCATGATAATCAAACAAATCTTGATCTCCTGTAATTTCAGCATAATCATTATACAGAACAAGAGGCATCAATATGCTATCTGAATGATTAATGATATATAAACTGCCAGGTTTACCAAAAAGTTCATACCATGATTTATGCAAAAAGAATTTTAAAAAAGGAGATGAATCATTATCTGATGTTAAATTATCCCAAATCTCTTTGAGCTCACTAGAAAAATCATTATAAATTGATATTTTTTGAACCAAATTTATACTTTCTTATTGATAGCTTCTAATACTTCACTTAATTCAGATTTAGCCGGATATATATTAGTGCTAGCAAATTTTTCTGATGTAGAAGGATCCTTCAAACCATTGCCTGTAACTACACAAGTAATTTTTTTTTCATTAAAGTCAACTTTTTTTGAGAGTTTTAATAACCCTGCAATACCAGCTGCAGAAGCTGGCTCACAATATACTCCATCTTTTCGTGCTAGATTTACATATGATTCTATAATTTCATCATCAGTCACAGAATGAATTGATCCATTCGATTCTGCAAGGGCTATTCCTGCACTCTTCCATGAAGCAGGATTTCCTATTCTTATTGCAGTAGCTATAGTATCTGGACTATCAATAACTTTTCCTTTTACTATCGGGGCAGCTCCTTCTGCTTGAAATCCAAGCATCTTAGGAGGATCAAAATTTTTCAAAGAAGAATATTCCTTAAATCCTTTCCAATATGCTGATATATTCCCTGCATTTCCTACAGGAATGCATAAATAGTCAATTGAGCCTAATGAATCTATGATTTCAAATGCCGCTGTTTTTTGACCTTCTATTCTATGAGGATTAATTGAATTAACAATTTCTATGCTACTCTCATTTTCTAGTTTTCTTACTATATTCAATGCATCATCAAATGATCCATCTATGGCTATAATTTTTGCTCCAAATGCCATTGCTTGAGCCAGCTTGCCCTTAGCTATATTTCCGCTTGGAATAATTATAGCTGAAGTAAGGCCAAACTTAGCTGCATAAGCCGAAGCAGAAGCGCTAGTATTGCCGGTAGAAGCACAAACCAAAATTTTTTTATTTTTCTGCAGAGCTTTACATACTGCCACAACCATACCTCTATCTTTAAATGAACCGCTAGGGTTGCAACCTTCAATTTTCAAATATACAGAAGCTCCAGTTTCTTTTGATAAATAATCAGAATAAATAAGAGGAGTATCCCCTTCCCCCATAGATATAGGGGCGGCACCATCCAGATCAATATGATCTTTATATTTATGTAATATGCCAATACCCATATTAATCATTGATCCTTATAACTACTGGTTTTTCTTTAACTGAAGATATTTTTGAGACAGAATCAATAGCTATATCAAAATTAACGCCTTTTGAATCATGAGTCATTATTACTAGATCCACAACATCCTGATCATTATCTATATCTTTCTGTATAACTGAAGCTATACTTATTTCATTCTTTGAAAAAATTCCTGAAATCTCAGATAAAACGCCGTACTTGTCCTCTACAGAAAGTCTTATATAATTCCTAATCATCACTTCTTCTTTACTCAGGTAATTTTCTTTATTTCCAGACAAATTTACATCATCGCTTGATCTATAATATATCCCCATCAAATCCCCTAATACTGCACTCGAAGTAGAATTCTTTCCAGCACCTTCACCTTGTATCCAAAGATTTCCTACTAAATCTCCAAGGATTTCTACTGCATTATAATTTCCTCCTACTTTAGATATAGGTTGGCTCAAGGAAACTAAGGCAGGTGAAATATTTGAATATATCCCTTCAGAAGATTTCTCTGTAATTGCCAAAAGTTTAATATTATATCCAAATTCTTTAGCATAATTCATGTCCTTATTAGACACTCCTGAAATTCCTTTTACGTATACAGTTTCTAGTGGAATTCTTGTACCAAAAGCAATTGAGCCTAATATATTTATTTTAAACTTAGCGTCAAAACCTTCCACATCGTTAGTTGGATCTGATTCTGCAAAACCTAAATCTTGAGCTTCTTTTAATACATCTTCAAAATCAGAAGAATTTTCAAACATTGAACTTAAAATATAATTTGAAGTACCATTAATTATTCCCGTAATTTTCTTAATCTGATTTTGTTTTAACATGTCAGATAGAACTTCAATAATAGGTATTCCAGCACCTACTGAACCTTCAAACCTTAACTTAACGGAATTATCTTTTGATAATTGAAGAAGTTCTTCAATGTGAGTGGCGATTAAATCTTTATTGGCTGTTACTACATGTTTTTTAGATTCAAGAGCTCTTTTCACATATCTATATGCAGGGTCTATCCCTCCTATAAGTTCAATTAATATATCAATATTATTATTGCTAAAAAAATCATCTTCATTATCCGTTATTTTCTCTAAAACATTATCTATTTCATTTTTAAATTCATTATCTTCAGAGATAATTTTTGTATATTTTTGTTTATCTCTTACTAATACTGATTCAACAGAAAATAATTTATTTAATTGAGAATTTAAAGTCAGTTGCTTTAAAACTTGTAAGCCAATATTACCTATTCCAATAATACCAATATTTAAGTTTGATCTTTTCATATTAATTACCCTCTATTCAATAATAACATTGTTCTGATTGCCTTCAGGAAGTATAGATGCTATCTTCACTCTCTCATTGATCCAATTAAACGTTTCATTATCTAGGCCATACTCTAAATTTACTTTCATACTTTTCAAAGCAAAAAAAGATATTAAAGCTTGATTAGAAAGAATATCAAGATGATCACCTGATAATTCTTGGGAATCACTAATATCAGCAATAATATAAAATTTATATAATGAATTTTCTTGATCAATAAATGGGTCAGATAATTTTTTCACTGGCAAAGCTAAAATGTTATCTTCCAATGATCCAAACAAAGTTTGATCAAGTGAAGAATAGATTCCTCTCGGAGTCCAACCTAGATCACCTATTCCTCTCGAAACTTCCGGATCAACTGAATATCTTTTAACAATTTGATCAATATCTTCTCCTCTATCAATATTTCTCTGAATTTCAGAAATCATTGACTGGGAAATTTCATCTAAAGATATCTCATAAATATATTTATGTAATTGAACACTAGGTATTTCTCTGGATAATTCTCTTCTCAGTTTCTCCCTGAACAAACCTTTTCTTACTATATCTTGATAGGATGCCTCATCTAGTTGTATTTGGTTCAGAAACTGTAACTTTTTTTCATTGAAAGCTTGTTGAGCTTCTTCTGTGTCAATATCAAAATCATTAAAAAACCCAAGTCTAATGAAGAAGGCTTCATCTATTTCCCACTGATCAACTACTAGTCCATATTCTGTAGCTGACAAAAAAGCTATTTCATTTTCTGCAATCAATTGAAGTGACTCAAAAAGTGATGAGCCTAAATCAAAATTGACTCCTTGTTCTTCTGAAAGCCTTTGATTAAATCTTATAAAATCAACAACATTTTCTCTAGTAAAAATTGCATCCCCAACTTTTAATGCTGTCTTTTCGTAAGGTATTTTAACTTGAATAAAATAATTTGCTATAGGAACTATTGTTAATACAGCAAATAAGATAAAAACTATTAATAAAAGTTTGGATCTAATCCTTCTTTTTGAATGAATTTTATTAAGAATTTCCATTCTAGATAAGGATTGACTCATAACCTACCTCGCAAAATTAATTATTACTGAATTATACCTTAGTCCGATTTTTCTTCTTCTTTTGCTTCTGGCTCAGCTACTTCTTCTTTTGCTTCTGGCTCAGCTACTTCTTCTTTTGCTTCTGGCTCAGCTACTTCTTCTTTTGCTTCTG
>Ga0315326_10000113_pt1 | contig 33164 bp, 31 predicted proteins | sample M180m32315metaG_FD_203457 | JGI IMG/M metagenome (GOLD analysis project Ga0315326, IMG submission 203457) | Ammonia-oxidizing marine archaeal communities from Monterey Bay, California, United States - M1 80m 32315 | ecosystem: Environmental > Aquatic > Marine > Coastal | place: USA: California... | reverse complement strand
GTCATTCAATTTGGCCTCGGAAGAAGAAGTTAGCATGCTCAACCTAGCTTCTATGATTTCAGAAATCACCGGTGCAAAAATTGTTCACACAGGAGAAAACCATGGAGATAGCAGACGCCGAGTTGCAGATCTATCTGGAAATGATAAGATTGGATGGAAGGCGAGCACGAGTCTTGTCGAAGGCCTTGCTCAACTACGATGACGTGTTGCAATGTAACCCCAATCATTAGGGCTTGGAGTCAATCTATCAAGGCCGTGTTGACATAATACGTTGAGTCCTTCCTCTGGAGGTAAGTATGAGGAAACTGTCATCGCTTCTACTCTTAGAGTAACTAGTCGAGCCACTGCACCATCTGGTAATTCACGGTCTTCAATCATCTTGCACTTCAGGATTGCAACAGCAAGAGGGTGAATTGGTCCATCGGATTCCAACAATCCCCATTCACTATCTTTACTTGAAGTTCCAGCAAGGTCAACATCCTTCGCCGCATCCTTGGTTGCCGCTAGGAATTGTAGTTTGCATTCACCGTTTTCTTTGAGATTAAGATAGGTATCTCGAGGTGCACCATCTTGATTTTGTGATAGAGACATCACAATCAATGGAGGCGTGTTTGAAACAACTGCTAGGCTGGAAATCGGTGCGATATTTTCGCCGTTTTCTCCAGTTGTGGATACCAGTGCTAGTGGACGAGGTGAAAGAATTCCAGAGAGCCAAGTTGCTCTTGTGAGATGATCTAGTTCATCGAGTTCAAGTTCATTCTCTGCCGGGGAGAATGGCGATTCAAGCCAGTGGTCTAAATCTCCTTTCTCAAGTTCATCAAGAGCATATTGAGTATAGCCTCGGTACGCTTGCCATTCGGCAATTAACTCCTCATTATCGCCTCTTTCACGCTTACGCGACATGGTGTTATCGCTATACTCGATACAACGTCGAAGGAAGTCCATTATGGCAATCTTACTCACTGGTATCCCTCCTCGCTTCGTATGCTGCTCTATCCATGATGTATTTGGCAGGATTGCCTACCATGACATTTCCGGGTTCAACATCTGATGTAACTACAGCTCCTGCGCCGATAACACAGCCCTTGTGCAGAGTTACTCCGGCAACGATAGTTGCGCCTCCGCCTATGACAACATCGTCCTCAACAATGACGGGGGACCAGATGCCTCCCGAAGGGGGATGACGGTCATTGGTTAGAGTCGCATTGGGGCCAATGAATACACGGTGTCCAATATGGCACCCGTCAGCGATGTATGCCGAACCCTGAATTCTGCAGTCCTCGCCAATAATAACGTCTCTACCTATATGTGCTAAAGCGCCAACATTAGTTCCTGCCCCTATTATCTCACTACCGATATGACATGGCCACCATGCGGTTGCCCCGCTCGGGAGGTCAATTCTTCGGCCCTTGAGATCACTCATCTAGTCCCAACTCACGAGTGAGCATTGCCACATGGCCCTTGGCTTTGACATTATATCGTGCGAAAGTTAGTTTGCCATCAGGGCCAATTACAAAGGTGGAACGGGCACATCCCATGTACTCCTTACCGTAGTTCATCTTCATTCTCCAGGTTCCATATGCTTCGTGAAGGGAACCATCCTCATCCATTAGTAATGGGAAATTTAATTCCTGGTTATCGATGAATTTTTCATGGCTTTTCACAGAATCTTTCGAGACTCCAAACACTAAATGATCAGCATCGGAGAGTTTGGAAAGAGACTCTCTAAAGTCACATGCTTGTATAGTACATCCCGGTGTAGAATCACGTGGATAGAAGTAGAGAATTACAGTTTTTCCCGCTGCATTCATCTGTGCGAGAGAATGACTCTCACCCTTGCTATCAAGGGCGGTAAAATCGGGCGCATTTCCTCCAGTTTCCAGTGTAATTGTGTCGGACATGCTTACCCGATACACTTTACCCAAATCAAGCCTTCCAAGGCCGAATTTGAGTTGTAATAATCTCGCAGCGTATCGATTATACATTATGCATGAACTATCTATCAAAGTGCATGAATGTTGCCCTATTCGCCGATTGTCTTATAATCCGCCCTATTCTAACCAAAAGCCATGGCGTCTGTACGTATGTCCCGGAGGTGTCGGAAATACATGCGTCAAATTCAGAAGGCAACGGACAGATATTCTTTGCAAGAAGTCGCCTCTTCTATTCAGAGCGATCTCGATCGTCGCAACATCTCATATGACGAGGCATTAACCCTCGGAAACATTCTCCAAAACAGTGCAGACGAACTTCCAGGAGATGAGATTGTCTATGCAATTTCTGATAGGGATTCTTATCGTCGAACTTTGGAGTTGTATCTCAGAGATGGAGTACTAACTCAGGCCGAACAACTTCTACTGTGGGAAGAGAGGAGACGACTAGGTATCGACGACGAGACTCACAACCGTTTGATGGAACAACTTCTCGCTTCTTGGATTCGCAAAGGTAAGGGAGTGCACATCCATGCATTTAGAGGAGGAATGACTGATGCATGAGAGAAGGTTAGCTTTCGGCCTCATCATGGTCATGATGATTCAAATCCTTGTTCCAGTAATTCCAGTAGATGCAACAATGGGTCGGACTACTCCCGACTTTACAGTTTCAGTAATGACGCTCTCTGCCGGGGGTTCTATCGATGATGGGATCGATAAAATCTTGGCACCTGGGGACCATATTGTTCGAATCGTTGTGTCAAATCAGGGCCCAGTAGATGGTACTGCAACACTTAATTTGGTTCACCAACCATCACCTGCATCAGCCGAATCATCTGTTACATCGATAAATCTTGGAGTAATTGCAGCGACCTCTTCCAGCAATCCGATTCTGATTAACTGGACAGCGGCCTCCGGCGATGACCAGACCCTTTTTGCTCGAATTTCATCATCTGCAGACATCAATCCGAGTAATGATGAACGCCGGCTTGATTTCCATGTACGTGATTTCCACTATGGCGTGGTTCTAACCGATACTGTTCCAGGTCCAACGAGTGGATTTACCGATGTACGTCTAAATCATTCAATTCATACGTTCAATGCTACAGTTAGAAACGATGGAGTTATGATGGTTTCCTCAATATTTGAACTGAATTTCACCGATTCACTCGACCCAAATAACCAGATGTCATTTTGGGGTAATACCGAAAACCTTCAACCTGGTAATCTTCTTTATCAGGCGGGTGGTATTGAGATTAGTACGTCGTTTGATGCAGCAATGATACTAGGTACATGGACACTTGCAACGAAAGTACACTTCAATGGAACCCTTTGGAATAATATCATCGTTTCAAGTGTTGAAACAGTGACATTTTCAGATTACATCATCGATGTGTCTCCTCCCGGTGATAGGGCAATAGAACCGGGAGCAACCACTGTATTAACGTGGATTATCACAAATTTAGGAGTCACAGATTCTCTCCAGATGGAATTGGGTAGCGACCAAGGTTGGCACGACGATTCACAAGAAGGAACAATCATCAATCTTCCAGCAGGAGAATCCACAACTGTAGTTGTCCCGGTGGCAATACCATCCAATGCAGTGAAGCCAACTCTTGAAAACGTCTATCTCAACTTGACCAGCCTAGGTCCCGATGTATATACTGCAAGAAGCGTTGGACATGTGATGGTTGGAGATCAATTCCAAGCCACAGTAACCGCACCACTAGGTCCAGTCACTGTTACACCTGCACAAACTACATCCTTGCTATTCACAGTGGAAAATAGCGGAAATGTACCATCAGCTTTCAATATCAATGTAGGCCTTTCTGCAGCAGCAGATAACTGGGATGTTGTTTCTTTAGCATCGCAGACAGAAGTTATGCCAGCAGGGACAAATGTCACCATTACTGTACAGATTACCCCTGCTCCAATCTCTTCACCGTTGGACCCCGGAGAGAGAAACGCTGCTGGAGACAGCATCTATTCTTGGCTCCAAGCAACTCCAATGGAAGGAGGAATACCTTCACTAAATTCAACTCAATTGATAATTAGGCCAGTGATTGCAGTTGACCCTGGCCCCGAAACCGAGACGATTTATCTCACGAAGCAGCAAGTTCTGGAGGCAAATGGTTCTGGTGGAATCGATGAAATTCTTTCTCTTCAAGTCGAGGTTCGTCATAACTTGGGCGCTGCAGTTACTGGTGGAGTAGATGCAAATCTAAGCGTTGGCTCAAGCGTCTTTACTCCAATAAATACTGGAGGAATTAACGAAGCTGTTCGTTGGGGTGCAACTGTTACGCCAGATTCGGTCTCCGCTTTACAAATCGGTGAAATTTTCCAATCTTGGCTTGGGATAGATGGGCCCGGAGATGAACTTCCATTGGCGGGTACACTGGTGCTGCCAGTAACCGCTACTCCAATTCTAACTGCGGGCCAGCAAGCAAATGGTGTACTCGCAAGTGCTGTTACCCGTAATATCAGTATCATCATCCCTTCAATAATAGATGGTGCCATTCTAACTGAAGGTCCATTGGATGCAGATGTTGGAAATGAAACAAACTTCACAATCGACCTCGCAAATACAGGTAATGACCTCTCGAGTTATCGCCTTTCAATCGTCGATGATCTTCCAGATGATTGGTCTGCTACACTAGACACACTTGAAACGGACAATCCTAGCGTCATTTCCAATCTTACACCGTCGATGGCTGACCACCCAGCAACAGGAAATACTCACATCAAGTCATTCAATCTTTCAATTATTACTGACCCTCAGGCTCCTGCTGACACATTCCAGCCTCTGAATATCACCATTGAAGACCGGTTGACTGGAGAAGTTCTAGATGTACATACTCTAATGATTAGAGTACAAGAATCAGTAAATTTTGAACTATACCCAACAAATGACACGGTAGATCTCTCAATTTATGAGAATCCACTCACGCGCGTATACATCAACAATACAGGAAATGTAGCAACAACATTCACTCTATGGCTTGATGAATCTCAAGCAGGAGACATTGATTTCATCATCGAGTCTGCGACGGAAGTCTTAGTTGCTCCTGGATATTCTGAATCAATAAAAATCAGATTGAATCCGAATGAGTATGCGAGTGCAGACGACTTCCACATGGCAACTTTGTGGGTAATAGCACAGAACGGAATGAACCTCTCAGCAGCCATTGTCGGAAATATTAGTGGTGATCATAGCCTTCAGATTGATGGCCCAAGCAGTATCGAAGTAACGCCTGGAATCAATGAAGTGATACCATTTACATTCTCCAATGATGGTAATCTTGAAGAAACTCTCAATGTGACTGCAGTTATCGAAGGCAATTGGTCTTCCTCTTGGGTATTAGATCAAATTGTATTGCCAATTAATGGTTCTCTTGGCAATGACCTGATAGTAAATGTCCCAGCACTTGGAGGAGAACAAGAGCTTGCAAATGGTGACATCCACAACCTAACAGTCACTCTCTATCAATCAAGTGATGGTGCTTACCTCAACTCAAGGATCATCCAATTAGTGGTAGCACCACTATTCCTTGTCGAAGTTGAAGATTGGCCAGAGGACATGTATTTCCATCGCAATTGGGATAGAGATTGGAAAGCGAGTATCACAAATGTTGGCAATAAAGATGTCGTTGTCAATTTGTCGTGGGACATTCTCAAACCAGGACTCGAGGTACCAAGCAGTTCTTGGGAGATGGTTGGTGGTGCACCAACCGCCCTTATTCTTCCTCGGGGCGTTAGTATTGAATTAACATTCACTGTCGAAGCGAAAGACTTCGAACCAGATATCAATCTCCAAGCATTACTCAGGGTTTCACTAACACCTGTGAATGAGAATGTTAGTGGAACATCAGTACTTGAGACCAATCTCAAGATGTCACGATTATTCTCATATTGGGATTTCCCATTGCAACCATCAGAAGACGATAGCGATATCACTCAGGAAATAATTTGGTCTCACATCCCTGAAGGAACTGATACAAATGCAGCATATATGATTGAGTTGTGCAATGCCAGTAGAATTGTCAATCTAAGTGCACTTGGATTATCCGAAGAGAATTACTCATGGGAATTCGCTCTCGATACTGGTGATTCAGAACCTGAATTCAATCTTACCAATGATTGCGATTCAGGTGGTTCACATCAAGCGGTTACTCTTCCATCAAGAGCAAGTTGGGTTACAGATAATCCACTACTCGTCGTAATCGATACACCCGATAGGCCAAATATCCTACAAAATGATGGATATGATTTGACTTTCCGCTTATACCATCCTGATGACCACAATGGATTTACCGTCTATACTGAAGCGACATTCCGCTTCTTCTTTGATACATATTCTGAGCCGGTAATTGAGGATTTAAAATTCGTAGATGGTGAATTGATCGAAGGCTCTACAACAAAGATAACAGCTACTCTGAGGAATACTGGGACATCAATCGCAGTAAATGTTCAGGCCGTATTAACCTGTGATGGAATTACGGTCACAGAACCAGTTATCTACAGAGGACTTCTACTTTCATCAGAATCAGAAGAAATCGAATGGGTCGTAAAATCTGACCACTTAGACTGGTGGATACAAGGAAGAGATGTAGAGTGCAGTGCTAAATTAATCGCACAGAACTGGGATGGTGAACTCATTGAGAATGATCCGATAATACTCTCAGGAGAGGTTGACTCTTGGTCACCAGGAATAACCATTTCATTCATCGCTGTCATTGCACTAATTCTCGCGTCCATTGGTCTCTTGAGACTTGTTGGTCAATCAGAGAAATTCCGTTTGGCTGCCGTGTATAGCGGAGTACTTGCACTCGGATTTGCATTCCATATAGTTAATCTCACTTGGTGGGGTCCACTAATCTTGATACTCGCAGCAATTTGGGTCTGGGGCATGACTTGGCGTTCAACTGAAGAATTCCAGTTAATCCATGAGGATTATCAACGCGCTCGCAAAGGTATCTCAACCCTATACAGTGATCACTTCGAAGCTCTTAACGATGCAAAGAGACAACTTTCCATTATTCTAGCAATGCCGATACTTGGCATGGTAATCGTCATCTTGGGAATCCCTCCACAGATGTCTCCTGATGCGAATAATCTCAGTAGTCTCATCGGTTATATCGCCGTGGTACTTCTTGGAGTTTGGCTCCTGATTTGGCAGGCTAACAAGATGTACGGAGGCCTCTATGGGCGCCTAACCGATGTAGAGGTCAAGGCGACACGCATAGAACGTGATTTGGGTGACCCTGCGCGATTGCTTACCGAGTTAGCAGTCGGAGGAATCGACCTTTCCAGTATTATGTCCACCCCACGGCCGACAATTCAGGCTGAAGGAGACGCTAGCACTGATGAAGTCAATGCTTGGGATGAGGACATGAACGCCTTACTCGAATTCGACGACGAAACTGAAGCAGAAGTCGAATCCGAAACCGATTCCGAAGAAGAGGAGGTGAGCGACGATGCCTGAAGAAGAAGGAGGGGAAGTTGAAGTCGGCGCATCGGACCTAGAACAGGCACGTAGTGCTATTCGCGATTCACAGATGGGTGCAGACCGCTTGATGCAAGCGAGTCGTCAGTTGGAGCACATGGTTTTCGGAGTTTCAATCGATGATGCTTCTTCCCTTGCTGCAACCGAGTATGATATTGTGGATGCGAGGACAAACCTCGAACAGCATAAATTGCATCGTGCACGCCGTTCTGTACGCCGTGCTGAGAAGGCACTCAAGATTCTGGAAGGAGATGTAATCGAACTGCGTAGAAATATCGCTATGCTCAACCGTCTACTCATGGAAAAGACGGTAACTGAGGCAGAAGTTGAAACAGTTTTGCGCCGATTACGTAATGCTACTAGTGCTGCAGAAATTGGCGATGTTGGCGTCGCTGCTGTAGAAGTGGAGAGCCTAATTGGTGATCTAATCGTAGATTCAGCAAGCGCTCTCAATCCATTCTTATTCCGTTCGTTCTGGATGGGCATCGATACTCGATGGCCAGCTGGTGGAGACGATGGTGTACTCATGGTACGCATCATCAATGACGGAGACAGGCCTTTGCCTGAAATGCGCCTAAAGCCTCCAATTCCAGAGGGATGGCAATGCTCACCATCATTCATAGATTTGCCTTCGATTAGGCCGGGCGGATTCCTTCCAGTCAGATTTGATGTCAAGCCAGGCTTGAGATTCTCTCTCGATGAAGTTCCACTTTCACGAAAACTTGCAATTCAGACCGCATACGAGGTCAGGTCAGGTCAGGTCAATGTGATGGTCCGTGCTCAAAACCGAAGCATGGAAACCTTGCGCGACGTTCTACTCCAACCATGGATGCCTCCGGGCTACATTAGCGGTGCATTACCTCTCATGGAGAGGCTAGCACCAGACGAAATCGGTGTGATTAGAATACCTCTAATCATCGACATGGGCGTCGGAGGTGAAGCCGGCGCCTGACATCCTGTTCCACCCTGCAGGCGGTTTCGCCGGTAAGGGAGGATTGTAGAGATACGAGAATAATAAAAAAGAAAAGAAATAGAGGTGAAAACCAAATGCAAAATGAAAAGAGAAACGAAGAAAGCGATGACCTAGCGGCTATCGGCATCGGTGCGATGATTGTATTCATCGCTCTGATTCTTGTAGCTGCTGTTGCGTCCGCAGTCATCATCCAAACGGGTGAAAAACTGCAACAAAACGCACAGCAAGCAGGGTCTGATACACAGCAAGAGATTTCAGGTAAGGTGTCAATTGTCACTATCTGGGTCGGTGCTCAAACAGGTGGTGCTGAAGAGATCACAATGGTCTTTGAATTGGCACCAGGTTCCGAACCAATAGATTCAGACCAAATTCACTGGGCAGTCATTTGTGATGATGGAGCAGGTACACCGTCTTTAATTGATGATGATCTAGCAGCAGCAACTGAACTTGATGGAGCCACACTTGTGGCTACATTTAACCCTGGAGAAACCTACATGATCGACTTGGTTGTCGGTGGTGGCGCAGGTGCATCTTGCGCTCCAGCATTAAATGAAGTGCATCAGATGGTGATTTCTGCTAATCTCGGTGGCACTACTTACGAGTCGCTATCATACATTAGCGTAACACAGGGAGACATCGTAGTTTGAGGTGATTATCATGAAGAATCAAAATAATGAAAATGTTCAGAAAGACGACATTGCAGCAATTGGAATTGGTGCAATGATTGTCTTTATCGCTTTGATCCTAGTTGCAGCAGTAGCATCCGCAGTTATCATCCAGACGGGTGAGAAATTGCAGCAAAATGCACAACAGACAGGGTCTGATACAGAGAAAGAAATTTCAGGTAAGATATCCGTAAATGCGGTATTTGTCTGGGATGATGCCGCATCATATCTGGTATACTTTGAAACCTCTCCAGGATCAGGAATCTTGGATGAGGCTAATATTGACTACCAGTTGACCTGCGAAACAGCAGCTGGCGCATATCAATATGTGTCAGGTACATTAGCAGCGGCAACAGAGTTCGATGGGGCAGCGTTAACTAACAATCTTGAGCCAGGTGTTTCCTACTCAATGATTATGGACGCAACTCTTGGTGACGATTGTTCAGCAACATCTGTTGGCATTAATTCCAAGGTTACGCTTTGGATACACGTGGAAAGCGGTGGCTCAACTTATGAGTCACTTATCATCTCTGATACAACTAGAGGTTCAAGCGTTATCTGATTCAAACCGAACCCCAATTATTGTTCTACGGAGCAAAGGGGTTCGATGTGAATCAGGAGGTGACACGGAATGGCATGGCCATTCTCCAATAGCGGTCGGCCCGCAGAAGGTGAGGGCGACCTCTCCGAGGAGCGCTTGCGCATGATGGCGAATATCGCTATCGAGCAAGTGCCTTTGCCCGAAGAGGGCGAACTCTCGGAAGAGGATGCTTGGACAATTTCTCCCGGACCGACGAGAGCGAAGCTCAACAGCATGGGATCTATTCCCAGTCTGGCAGCAGCACCGGCGCAAACACAAGTAAATGCTCAGGTAGATACATCTGGCCTCGAACGGTTGATTTCCAGCCGTCTCGATATGGTCGAGGACGTCCTGCGCAATGTGGAGCACCGACTGGTGGAAACACCAGGAGTGTCTGAAGAGAGCGGCGAGCAAGAGGAAGGAAAACCTGCAGAAGACGGCGACGTGATTGTCACCGCTTCTGGAGAAGTGATCTCCGTAGAAACTGGATCAGACCGCCTAATGGGCGCCGATGCAGCACCATTGCTCGAACTGTACGAGGCGCAAGCCCTAGCATCGAACCCATTCCTAGTCGCTCCGGCGCACTTAGGCGATGGTGGAGATGGCTCGGTAGGTGCCCCAACAGTGGCCGCACTTTTGCTGGATAACCTCTCAGGCATGGCTTCAGTTTCCTTCACACAGAAGGCGACCAGTTCAGGAATGCTCTCTGCCGAAGAAGGCAAAGAAGTTCTTGCAATTGTCAACATGGCAGCTCCCGGTGACCCCGAGAGTGCGCTTGAAGACCATTTGCCACATAGAGAGTTGTTGACCTTCTCTGCCCTAGTCAGTAATTGGCGAAGGGCAAGATCGCTCAGAGGTGGAATCTGAGATGGGGTCGGTGGCGGTAGGAGCCATGGTCGTGGGGACCAGTATGCTCGTCGTTTTCGCATTAGCGATGGCGACATTAGAGCAGCAGGTCGATAACTCACTGGCTGAGCTTGAAAACGCCGCCGAACCTATTCCAGGTTTCACAATTGAAGATGCAACGAATGTGGAAGGAGCAGTTGTGTCATTTACCATAAATAACGGCGGGACTGGCTATGGAGCCGGTCAAGTCGAGGTAAATGGCAGTGCTGGCTCATTCCTAGCGGATTTAGTAGTTACATTAGGGGTAGTAACCGGACTCGATATTATTGATCATGGATCATCGTATCTCTACACCTCCACGTACTACCTAGAACTAACTGGACCCAATATCGGGAGTAGCCTGAATATCACGGCTACTCTCGGTAACATCGTTTACACTAATATCACGAATACGGGAAGTGTTGATCTCAACACGGAACATTCGTGGGTATTTTCTGATGGAAGCAATCCTCACAATTTGAGTGACGACTTCCAAGGTTATCTCCCGGAGACAATTTTCCCAGGGGAAACTTACACCCACCACTACTACAGTGATTCTCAATCCACTGTTACTAGAATCGCCGTCAGCAATGATGGCGTGACTAAGGTAGCCCGAGTAGTCTGAGGTGAAATAATGGCAGATGGTGGCGCTTCAACTATGATTATTCTCGTCGCGTCACTTATTGTCAGTGGACTCGCATCCGTAGTTCTAATCGATTCATGGGGGGAGGTTGCTGATACCAGTGGCAAGATATCCAGTTCGCGTCTCGCCGATATTGAAACTGACTTTGCATTCAGTGGTGACAGAGGAATGGTTCTTCTTGATACATCGGGAGCAAATCAAGAAATCACTTTATTCTTCCAAAATACAGGTGAGCGAACCCTCGATAAAAACACAATTGCAATCTTTGTCGATGGAGTTGCCGTAGGTTCAGGTAGTGGCTCAACGTTGCATCCTGCATCAGGTGATTGGGCCCCAGGCACTGTTCTTGAGGTAGATGTAGACGACCCTTCATTTTCATACAATGATAGTGACCGCGTAATCGTGACAATGATTGCACAATCTGAAGTCAGAGATGGAGTAAAGGGAACTGCATCGGAAACCGTCGAGGTGAGATTAAGTGTCTGAAGCACCAAAACCAGTAGAGGATGGATATCCATTCGAGTTAGAACAAGATAGCTTGTCTAATGCAATGGGGGCACGTCTTCCTAATCGCGCACTGTGGACTATCCAAGGAGAGGTTGGTTCAGGTAAATCTCTGGTCAGTCAAAGACTGATATTTGGATTGCTGGAGAATGGTTCCAAAGTATTGGTTGTCACTACTGAACTCACTACTAGAGGTTGGATTGAGCAGATGGAGTCCATCGGATATCCTGTAACCGAACACATAGGCTCAGGACGCTTACTAGTATTCAGCCGCTACGGCGTAATTGCTGAGGCACGTGCAGATGTCGGATTATTCGATGTCCTTGAAAGTGAAGCGGTTGAAAAAGCTGACATCATTGTTATCGACAGCGCTTCTTCACTAATGCCTGATGGACTTTCAGATTCTGAAAGAATAGGTTTCATGCAGAGAATACGTCGAATATGTTCCGATTCACATTCACTCTTACTCACCATCGATTCATCCGAAATGGATGAACGCTTACTCCATACTCTCAGAAATTCTAGCGAAGTCTTGCTCGATATGAAAGCAGGTTTCGTTGGAGGTGAAATCAAACGCAATCTCGTCGTTACTAGATTCCTTAGGGCCGCAGGCCCTGTTCAAGCCACGGTCGGCTGGCGTGTTGAGCCATACATGGGCTTCATCGTTGACATTACGGCGGTGAGTTGAGATGGACGAAGAACAACGCTTCCAAAAAGGAGATCTTGGAGCCGTAATGGCTGCATACCCACATATCGCAGACTGGGTAAATGACTTCGAGGCTCAATATGGGTCCCGTCCTTACTACTACGGCCCATTGGATAGAGATGCAAGAAAAATGGAACCATTGAATCTCATCTATTTGGCAAAGGAGCCGATTTTTGTTCATATGTACCGGCCAGTTGATGAAAGCGGCGATGAAAGTGGGCAGACATTGTGGTTTGGACTAGAACCACAACTAACCGATGAGGAGGAGAATATCCGTCGAATCCTAACGGAAATATTGCTGCAAGAAGCACCCGCTGCTCCGTCTTTTACCACAGATGATGAGTTTGAGAATATCCTGACTGGAATGATTGACCGTTATACTATGCTCGAAAGTGAAGCACGTGGATTAAGTCGTCGCCAAGGGCGTATGTGGGAAGCACTTGGAATGGACGACAAGAGAATTGTTGTCACAGGAGAACAAAGGGAGAGGCTGCGTTACATCATCATTCGAGATTTGATTCGAAATGGGCCACTAGAACCCTTGCTCAGCGATGAGATGCTTGAGGATATTCACTCGGTGGGTTTGAAGCATGTTCACATGGATCACAAGGTATTCGGCATGGTAACTTCGAATATTAGATTCCGTGAACGCGATATGCTTGCGAGATATCTACGTGCAATGAGTGAGCGTATTGGCCGCCCTGTATCGGACAATAAGCCAATTATCGATGGGGCTCTCCTCGACGGTTCCCGTATCAATATCATTTTCTCTGACGACGTGAGTATGCTCGGTCCGTCATTCACAATTCGTAAATTCGCTGAGGAGACAATTTCCATAACCCAATTGATACAATGGGGGACGATGAGCGCACAGGTAGCTGCTTATGTCTGGATTTGTCTCGAATACGGAATGTCGTTATTGGTGAGTGGAGAAACTGCATCTGGAAAGACAACGACTCTCAATGCAATCCTACCATTCATCGACCACAATGTCAAGATTTACTCAGCTGAAGATACACCTGAAGTGAAAGTACGACACAAGATTTGGCAGAGATTGGTTACTCGAGATTCAAAGAATGAGGATTCTAGAGTAGAGATGTTCGATCTATTGAAGGCCGCATTACGTTCCCGTCCTCGTTACATCATCATTGGTGAAATTCGTGGTGTCGAAGGAGCGACTGCTTTCCAAGCAATGCAGACTGGTCACCCGGTAATTGCGACATTCCACGCATCATCAATCGTAAAGATGATTCAGAGATTTACTGGTGATCCAATCAATGTACCAATTCGTTTCTTCGACAACTTGAACTTTGCAATGTTCCAAGAAGTTGTAGAAGCCCCAGGTGGAGGAATTGCCCGTAGAATCACAGGAATCGATGAGATTATTGGTTACAATAAGCACTCTGATGGTGTTCTAACACGTGGAATGTTTGAATGGGACCCGGTCAAGGATAAGCATTACTTCAGAGGAATGTTCCAATCTCACCTGATGGAGAATAAAATTGCTGCACAGATGGGCTTTGAAAACAAGCGTGAAGTTTACGATGAACTTTCAAGAAGAGCGGAAGCGATTCAGAGAATGACAGACCGAGGATTAACTCATTATGACGATGTTTTTGATTTGTTAGATATTTACTATAGTACCGATTTCGATACATTCAGTGCCGCAATTGACACTTGGGTCAGCATTACTGAGCGCTGAATACAGGAGCAGGGGTGAATTACAATGGAGCGCATGGCGACATGGCAAATCGCCTTACGCCGCTTGGAAATGCCCGTTGGCAAATTTGCTCTTACGCACATACTTCCTGCTGTTCTAGCCGGATTAGGAACAGCCGGTCTGATGATTTGGATGACTGGAGGTTTTTCAGATGGCGGATTATTTTCTGGTTTTTCTGGAATATTCCTACTATTGCTTCTCCCATTACTAACCGGTGCGGCAGCAGTATATTTCCCAGTACTAGAGGTAAAAAAATCTGCAATGATGATTGAGAAAGAGATGCACATGTTCATCACAAGAATGGGAATTCTTTCACTTGGAGAAGTTGGCGCTGACACGATTTTTGATATTCTACGGCAGATGAAAGATTACGGCGAATTGGCCCAAGAGGTCAAAAGAATCGAGACCCTTGTTGAGAAATGGCATACCTCTTTACCCGAGGCTGCAAGAATTGTCGGCCAGCAATCTCCTTCGTCGATATGGTCTGATTTCCTTGACAGGATGGCATTCTCAATTGAAGCAGGCCAACCAATTGATGATTTCATGCGAGCTGAGCAGGAGACCGTTGCTGAGCAGTATAACACTCTGTATGATACTCGCCTCGAGAGCGTAGATATGTTGAAGGAGATTTATGTCTCTCTAGTATCGGCAGGTCTTTTCGGCTTGGTAATTGCTGGAATCCACTTGGTTCTTTTCGAAGTTGGTCAAAATGACGATGCTCCAATTGAGATAGCGAGCCGTATTCGCTGGCTACTATTGTCTGGTTTGATTTTCGTTGTGATTCAACTTGGAGCGTACTTTGCTTTCCGTGCTACAATTCCTGACGACCAGATATTTGCAAGAGATGAATTTACTACTCAATTCAGATCGCTTTTCCGCCAGACATGGATCGGCGCAGGAATCGTCAGTTTTGTATTATTGATATTGACAATAATAGTGGTAATATCCTACTGGAGTGAATTGGGTTCGACTTGGGATAAATATGGATTAATATTGATTGCAGTTCCACTTTCACCACTCCTGGTTCCAGCAACATTGGTTCGGCGTGAGGAGAAAAGAGTACTACGTCGAGATGAAGCATACCCCGATTTCGTACGCGCACTTGGAGGCACGGCTCAAGCCCGTAGTGCAGAGCCTTCAGCAACGGTTAGAGCATTGAGAGGAATCGATTTCGGTATGCTTGATAGTTCAATCGACCGACTCGAAAAGAGATTGTCAACCCGAATAGATTCTGAACGTGCGTGGGATTATTTCAGCGCAGATACCAATTCCTCAATCATTAGTCGTTTCAACCGTATTTACATCGAGGGTAGTCAGTCGAGTGGCGAGCCAGCAGCTACTGCTGACATGGTTTCCAAATCGGTATCCAATATCCTGTCATTGCGCCGAAGACGCTCTCTTTCTGCTTCAACGATGTGGGGTGTAGCGCTTGGTTTGCTCATCAGTACAGTCACAAGCCTCAACGTTACTATTACGATTGTTTTGAAACTTGGAGAGTCAATTGCAGGCGTTGCTCAAGGGATAGCAGATAATACTGATGTCAGCCAATTGACCGAAGCCGCAGGCGGCTTCGCTTTACCTGTAATGGAAGACCCAGGAGGAGTTGCTGACAATATCATGATGTTCAAAATCATCGCTTCTATTCTTATCTTAATTCAGGTACTTGCAGTATCTTTGATTTCAACTCGTTTGCGTGGCGGTGGCTTCACAAGTGCAATTGGTCAGACTGTGCAATTACTTTGGATAGCAGCGATTACCAGTCTAATATCTGCATACATTCTTGAAGGCGCTTCATCATTATTCGGCGCCTAACGTCGTGCTTCTTCCAGTATTCTCTTTTTAGTAGCAGCCCAGCCACAGATAGGGCACTCAAGTAAATCATGACCTCTTGCAGGACATTGTTCACGACCAAAGAAGATAATTTGCAAGTGTAGTCGATTCCAAGAATCTCGAGGGAATAATTTCTTCAGGTCCTTTTCGGTTTGCTCGACATTCTTACCATTTGTTAGGCCCCAACGAGTTGCTAGTCGGTGAATATGTGTGTCAACAGGGAATGCCGGGACTCCAAATGCTTGAGCCATTACAACCGATGCGGTTTTGTGTCCGACTCCTGGCAATGCTTCCAATCCATCAAATGAGGTAGGAACTTCTCCATCGTTATTTTCGACGAGCATCACAGATAGACCCTTGATGTTTCGCGCTTTTGTTGGAGCAAGACCGATTTCGCGAATAATCACTTTGATTTCTTCTGCATCGAGTATTGCCATCGAATGGGCATCAGGACCACGGCGGAATAATTCTGGCGTAACTTGATTCACTTTTTTGTCAGTAGTTTGTGCACTCATCAGCACGGCTACCAATAGTTGGAATGGTGACTTATGATCAAGAGGAATTGGAGTTTCGGGATGTAATTCGTTGAGTATCTCCATGATGCGTACAGCCTTATCAGCACGCTTCATTCTTGCTCACCCTTGGTAGTCTACGCCGTATTCTTCACCGGTCTTCCAAGCCCATACACAACCCAGAATCATACCTGCAAAAGGAACGACATTACATGGAAACCATACGGCGAAAGAGTAGTTATCTTCACTCCCTCCCATTCCAAGCCAGAGCAAGTATCCAAGAATAGTTGCGGGGAAGAAACTCAACAACCCGATGATGAAAGCGCGTAAGGACCTCATGATATCACCCCAACAGTCGGTGGTTCATCTCATCTGCGGAAAGAGAATTTAGCACATCACCCGATTCCAGCCACCCCTTACGGGCGATCATAACACCGTAGTCAATGTCCCCAAGCCCTTTGATTGAGTGTGCATCTGGATTGATTACAACTGGTACGCCAAGTTCCTTTGCTCTCTTACACAAACGCCAGTCGAGGTCTAGCCGGTAAGGAGATGCATTGAGTTCAACTGCCTTGAGGATGCCATTGGAATTCTGCTCAGCCATAGATTCTAGGATTGTGTGGAGGTCAATTTCGTAGCCCTCTCTCCCTTGAAGAATTCTGCCAGTAGGGTGACCTAGTACTGTTGTAGCAGGATGGTCCAGACATTTTAGCAAATCCTCAGTATTTTGGCTTTCATCACGGCTACGCCAGCGGCCCATTGCGTGTACTGAGGCGACGACATAATCGATTTGTGACAGAACATCATCGGGATGATCCAATTTTCCATCTTCTAGAATATCTGATTCTACTCCGCTGAATAATCGGAAGTCTACACCGTCATCAGCCCACTCTTTGTTGTATTTCTGCATGGTTTCATGCTGTGATAGCAGGTCCTCTGCAGATGCACCATGAGCGACTTGCAGAGTAGGTGAATGGTCTGCTATTCCCAGCCACGACCAGCCTAGTTTTTGTGCAGCTGCAGCCATTTGCTCTAGACTCGCTTCGCCATCTGATAACACAGTGTGATTATGCAGGGACCCTCGAATATCACTCAAATCCATTAGATTTGGTAGATTTGCTGTAAGGGATGCTTCAATTTCCCCCATGTCCTCTCTGAGTTCAGGAGTTACATACTCCATACCGAGGTGTCGGTAAATATCGGCTTCATCTGTCGCAGGTAGAGAGGTTGCCGCAGCCTCAAGTCCAGTAAGTTCAGTCTCTGGCATCAAGCCGAACTCGTTGAGTTTCAATCCCCTATCTTGTGCAGCTTGCCTCATGCGGATATTATGCTCTTTACTTCCGGTGAAATATGCTAATGTGAACGCGAAGACATGAGGAGGCACCATTCGGATTTGTGCATCCATTGTTCCACCCGACTCGAGTTGCTCGTAATCTTCGCCACCGATTGCATCTAAGACATTGGCATCGAGATGACCGAGAGCGAATCCACCATCGAAAATCGAGGTGTCAAGGATTACAGAAACTTTGGAATCACCTGCGCCTTTTACATCGGCAATTCCCTTGAGTGATAGGATTGCCTTGGTCACTTCTTCGACATCATCTGGCTGAACTGCTGCAACGATATCGAGGTCACCAATAGTTTCACGCCTACGGCGTGCACTACCTGCAAGCTCTGCTTTCATTATTCCATCAAGGCCTTCGACCATCGAGAGGAAAGTATGTCCATAGCGTAAGCCGATATCAATCCGGCGTCGGGCACTGAAACGGGCGAGTAGATCGATGCCATCGAGAATCCTCTGCTGACTTTTCGCTCCGAATCCCTTCAATGGTGCGACTTCATTCTTCACACAGGATTCCTGAAGGTCTGCAACACTTTCAACACCCAGTTCTTCGTTTAACATCTTGATTTTCTTGGGCCCTACTCCAGGTATTCCAAGCATTTCGATAAGGCCTTTAGGGGTGTCATCATGTAATCTAATCCAATCTTCAGGCCAACGGCCTTCACCAACGGCTTGGCTAATTGCTGAGCCGAGGCCTTTGCCGATTCCTTTGAGGTCGAATAGTTCTCCTGATGCGACTAATTCGCCGAGATCTTGTGATAATGAGCCAATCAAGCGAGAGCCATTTTGGTATGACCTAGTGCGAAACATATTCGCACCCGAGAGTTCGAGCAAGACCGCCATTTGATGCAAAGCGCTCGATACTTGGTTGCGGCTGAAGTACGGAGGTCCATTTGGCCGGGCCTTCGGCAATCTCCAACTTCCACCTGCCATGTACTGTGGAGTGCGGGCCGGGTTGAAGAACCCCTTCCTACTGCCATGTGCATGCTCGGCCCCGAAGGAATTGAGGTCTTAGCCGAGTCTATGTGTGGCATCTCGTTGTTAGCATTCATTTTCATTGCTACATTTTCACGTTCGGAGAAACTCGAAATAGCGGCTCAGAATTTCATTATGGTCTCGTTGCTCTTCACCGCGGTGATACTTTGGTGGCTATCTTATGCCGGTGGAAGCTTGTGGGGGTCTTACTATCTGGCCAAGCCTCTTTCAGTGCTCTGCATCATTATTGCAGTTGCAGCCCGAATGAATATCAAAGGTCAAAATGTTTCATTCGGTGCAAATCCTCACACCATTGGAAAGGATAAGGAATCTGAGTAATCAGACAATTTCGCCGACTTTTTCCGCTTCATCGGCCATTTTTTTGTCGATGAAGGTCCGCATGTATTCCGGTAATTCACCGTTTACGAAAATGACATCTTCTACGTTTTCAAGTTTCATCAAAGAATAGTAGATTTGCATTGCTGTCATCGGGGTGGATGAGCAACCGACGCAACCGCCATCAAGGGATAGCATTACAATTCCTTCTGCGGTATCGATGACAGTGACAACTCCATCATGCGCATCAAGAATCTCTTGAACAGGCCCAATTTCAGAAAGGACCTCCTCCGCACTGATTGTCATTGATACGGGGTCAACGGCGCCCACCTATCAACCATCGCCTTCATAATTGAGTAATCATTGGGACCTACATGGGTCTATTCAGTAAGACAGAGATGCATGATTTCAAGGTAAATGGAATGGGGTGCGGCTCTTGTGAGCGCAAGATCGATTCTGCACTCAAGAGTTTGAAAGGCGTAAAGAAAGTGGAAGCATCCTCGTCCGAAGGACGAGTGACCGTCACTGGAAAAGGTCTGGATTCAGAAACAATCGTTACTGCAATAGAGAGCGTCGGCTTTACTGTAGAGTGACTGTAAACGCTGTACGGCGTTGATTTAAGCAGGGATGCCCTTATGAAGGGTATCAAGGTCGGCGGGCCAACAGGTGTATCATATGATGGACATTGCATTAATCGCCGTGATAGCATCCCTAGTAGGGCTAGTTATTGCTGCATTGTTATACAAGAAAGTAGTTAGCGTAGAGATAGACAACCCAACTGTTGCAGATATTACGCAACAAATTCAGGACGGAGCAATGGCTTTCCTTAAAGCCGAATACAGATATCTGTCCATATTTGTTGCTGTCGTTGCAGTTCTGCTATACTTCGTAACTGATACTGATGGTCATTTGACCGCATTGGCCTTCCTTGGAGGTGCCATAGCAAGCGTACTTGCAGGTCTTTCAGGAATGAAAGCAGCAACTGCTGCAAACGGCCGTACTGCAATGGCTGCACAAAATGAAGGTCAAGCAGGTGCTCTTGCCGTTTCGTATAACGGTGGTGCAGTTATGGGACTTTCAGTAGGAGGTCTAGGATTACTTGGTATCTCACTAGTCGCTTTCTTCTTTGGAGCGGGCGATGATGGTACAACCAATATCACACACGCTGCTGGATTCGGAATGGGTGCCTCATCTATTGCACTATTCGCTCGTGTTGGTGGCGGTATTTACACTAAGGCTGCGGACGTTGGAGCAGATCTGGTTGGTAAGGTCGAAGCAGGAATTCCTGAAGATGACCCTCGTAACCCAGGTGTTATCGCAGATAACGTCGGTGATAACGTAGGTGACGTCGCCGGAATGGGCGCAGATATCTTCGAGTCTTTCGTAGGTTCAATTATTGCTGCAATGGTTATCGCTGATTCGAGCACTAACATGAGTGCAGACTATGTTATCCTTCCAATCTTCTTGGGACTAGTTGGATACCTCGCTTCCTTAGTAGGTGTCTTCTCTATGGAGTTCCTAAAGAATAGCGAGCCTGGTGCTGCGCTACGAAATACTACATTCATCGGTGCAGGATTATTCTGGATCGTTGGATGGTTCGGAATCGATTTCATGGATCTAGATACTGGAACCGAGCCAATGATTGCAGTAATTATTGGTTCAATCGTTGGTATCCTAATCGGACTAGTAACAGAATACTACACTGGAATCGAAGACGTCTTCGGATTTAAGCCAAAGGCTATTCCTCACATTGGACAAATGTCCAAGACAGGTCCTGCTACAAACGCAATTGCAGGACTTTCTGTTGGTATGATGTCTACATTCATCCCAATTATTCTAATCTGTTTCGGAATATTCGGTGCTAATCATTTCATGATGGATGGTCACACTGCTAGCAGCGCTGGTGGATTTATGCCAGAATTCGGTCTATACGGTATCGCAATGGCTGCAATGGGAATGTTAGCAACAGTCGGTGTCACAATGACTGTCGATGCTTACGGACCAGTTGCAGATAACGCAGGTGGAATCGCAGAGATGAGCGGCCTAGGAAAGGAAGTTCGTGAAATCACAGACGGTCTTGATTCAATCGGTAACACTACTGCAGCAATCGGTAAAGGATTCGCAATAGGTAGTGCTGCTCTTACAGCATTGGCTCTATTCGCAGCATACTCTGCTGCAGCAGGCCTCGGACTCTCACAATTAGCACTATCCGACCCTAAGGTCGTTATCGGACTATTGATTGGTGGTGCTCTACCATTCGTAGTAGCTGCAATGACCATGACTTCAGTTGGTAAGGCTGCTAACGAAATGGTAACTGAAATCCGTCGCCAATTCGGTGTAATGAGAGAAGCACTAACTGCAAACACTCCAGAAGGAGTCGATCTTGAGGATGTTTCTTCATGGCCAACTACAATTGAACACAAAGGAACAATGTATCCTGATAGTGCAAAGTGTGTTGAAATTTCAACAGATGCAGCATTGAAGGAAATGGTTGGACCTGGTGTAGTAGCAATTATCGCTCCAGTCATCGTTGGATTCGCTTTAGGTGCTCCTGCACTTGGTGGTCTTCTTGCTGGTTCTCTAGTTACTGGAGTTCTTATGGCTCTATTCATGGCTAACGCTGGTGGTGCTTGGGACAATGCAAAGAAAGCAATCGAGCAAGGTCACATTGAAGGTGCTAAAAAGGGCGATGATGCTCACGAAGCTGCCGTTATTGGAGACACCATCGGTGACCCATTCAAGGACACAAGTGGACCTTCTCTAAACATTCTAATCAAGTTGATGAGCATTGTAGCAGTAGTAATTGCTCCAAGCCTAACAATCACCGGCTGGCTTTGATTCGGTCCTAGGACTGTATGAGCATCAGCCTCAAAGCCCACAAGGGGACAGGGTATACCATGCGAGCGCTAATAGCAGCACTGCTTCTGGTTTCGCTTAGCCTATCTGGTTGCCTGGATGGCGACACAGATTCTGATGGCTTAACCGACTTAGTAATCGAGCAACCAGGATGGCAAGTTGGGGATTGGTGGTTATACACATTTAGCACTCCTCAATTCGGAGAGGATAGCGCTAGATTAGTAGTGGCTGATGCCAATGATGAAGACGGCCTATACATGCTAGGTATATCTTCAGAACGTGAAGCACAACGCCATGCAGTAATCAACCACAACCCATTTTTGGGACGAGTCACAATGGAGAATCTCTCGGTATTTGAAAACGGAGAGCCCCAGCAAGTATTCAATTTCCCTTGGACAATCGGTGAGGAATGGGAGTTTACACTTCTTGGGCAAAATTGGCTTGCTGAGGTAGATTTCTTCGTTGAAGGACAAGCGATAATCAATGCTGATAGCGATGAAGGCCACAGGCTTCAGTACCGATTCAATGGCGAATGGGGATTCATTCAGGAATTCAATTGGTGGGACCAAGACGGTGAAAGTCAACTAACCATGAGTCTAAATTCACTAGGCAGTGATTACGAAGGTGATGCTTGGTTTATTCGAGCAACCGATCTAAAGGATGCAAGGTACGAATCAACAGACAATGATGTCTACGATTCATTTGTTGATAGCGGTCATCCTTCAGGAGTGGATTTCGATTACCTAGTATGGTATCTCGATGTTGATATCGCCCAAGGTGGAAGTGGCTCACTTACAATCAAAGATCACGCAGGTGCTTCACCCCTGACAAGAGCATGGGGTTCTGGTGCAAGGGAATCTGGAGCCATTGGGACTATTCCAAGCCAAACAGACGAGTATAGCTTAACAGTAACTCTACGGGGCCAAGATTCGTACATTCACCTGAAAGTTGCAGGTGGAATAGAGAATCACTGGGTTCTATGAGGCGTTATCCATGCCAACACTGGTAATGATGCACGGAATGACTGGAACCGCTGAGATGATGCGGCCTTTTGCCGAGAGCATACTACCCGAAGGATGGAATCTCATCATTCCCGAGGCAACATTCCCTCACCCCAATCGTGGATACACTTGGTGGCGTTATGAGCAAGAAGATGATCCTAACAGAAGACACCTCTCCGCTACTGAGTTATCAGACGTTGATTCTTCTCTTCTAAAACTCAAGCAATTATTGCCAGATGACCAACTCGTAATCGGTGGATTCAGTCAAGGCGGCGCAATGGCACAGGAATTATTGCAGTTCAATATCGATGTAATTGGAATTATTGCTATTGCAACAAGGTCTGTTAGGCCACTTGAATTACGACAGCGCCTAATCGAGACCTCAAATTCCAACATATTGTGGATGCACGGTGAAACCGATCACCGTGTGAGAATCGAGGCCGGACAAGAAATCGCAGACATATTCGACGAAGCCGGGTGGAATGTGACTCGAATTCAACATTCCAAGGGCCACATGATACCTGTAGAACACCATGAAGATGTTCGTATTTGGTTATCTTCCCTTTGAATTTTCCAATTGGGAAAATCAATTTTCCAATTGGAGTTCAATATATATTCATATATTTTCTTAGCGGTAGTTCCCATAAGTGATGACCCATCCCTGTGTACATGGTGAAGACCCGGGCACCGGTTAGAATCGATCTTGCAGGTGGATGGTCTGATGCTCCTCCGTTTTGTGAGCAGGTTGGCGGCGATGTCGTCAATATCGCCATCAATCATTATGCGCATGCGGAAGTTTCTATCGACGAAAATGGAATGTTGCAGTCTTCATACTCTTGTGAAGTACCAGTTGGTTCTGGTTTGGGCTCATCAGGTGCGATCAATGTAGCTTTGATGGCAGCGATAAAAGGTGCAGAGGGTAGTGAAGAATTAGCATATCAATTCGAGCGGCTCCTCGGTAATCATGGCGGGCGCCAGGACCAATGGGCAGCACGTAATGGGGGCATTCAGCACCTGAAATTCATCGGTGACCAAGTGGATAGTCTTCCTCTTCAACCCGGAGAACGTTTCAACAGGTGGATAGAATCACATTTGATTCTAGCCGATACCGGAATTCGTCATACTTCTGGTGATTTACATTCTTCAGTATGGGCAAGATACGATGAAGTCCTCCCGCATCTCATGGCGATTCGCCAATCGGGTAGAGATATGGCAACTGCTGTACAAATCGATGACCGCTACAAGGTATGTGGTGCTATGAAAGCATATACTGAATCGGTTGGCAAACTCAATCCCGCGCTCAATGAGCCATATCTTCTGCTTGACGAAATGAGCGAGGTAATGGCCTGGAAGGGAATGGGTGCAGCTGCAGGTGGTTTCGTGGGAATTATCTCAAGAGAGCCCGAGAAAACCAAGGCTGCAATCCCATGGGATGTTCTCGATTGGAAAATCGATAACGAAGGACTCGTAGTTTCTTGAGTTCACACAGAGATTCAAGAAGGACACGCCAGAGGGTCAGGCATGAGCAGAGTAGTAGACGATGCCGCAGCAGCGGATACAGACTTCTTGTTATACACTACTACATTCTGCCCTTATTGTGTTGCAGCAAAGCGTTTACTCAAATCGAAAGGACTAACTTTCAGCGAGATCAATTTCGATAGTGATAGTACAGCCCGTATGGAAGTAGTCGAGGAAACCGGTCATCGAACCGTTCCGGTGATTATCGATATCAGAGGAGAGAACCCGATGTTCATCGGTGGATTTGATGAGACCAATTCCTACCTGAGAAAGCAGGGATAATTCACAAAATATGCACTCTAATTGTGCGAAATAACTCCAGCGCAGCACGTCGTTTAGAGTAATTGGAGTGCTCGCACCGGGATTCGAACCCGGGTCGCCGGGATGAAAACCCGAAATGATGGGCCACTACACCATGCAAGCAACTAACCCTCGCCCAACGCTGATTATTCATGAATGTTGGGGTCGACCGTTAACGTATTCCACCAGCGTAGACTGTACCACATAGCCGCAATTCCGGCAATGAGTAGCACTCCAATCAGTAACTCTCTATCCAGTAGCCACCATAATGCATCGAGTGCTTTGTCACCATATACTCCAACAAGTATTGCTTCTAATCCGAATCGAAGACCACGTCCCCACAGTCCGGCTGCGATGTATGATTTGAGATCCATCTCACCCATGCCTGCAACCCATCCAAATACCTTGTAGGGAATCGGAGAAAATGCGGCAATGAAAATTCCAATTGTTCCATATCTCTCCATCAGCGCTTCGATTTTCGTAACATGGTGCTGCTTTCCAAAACGATCGAGAATCGCCCTGCCCCATTTCTTACCAATCCAGTATCCAACAAGGCTACCTAGAACACTTGAAATTGTGATAACAAGCCACAACCAAACCACAAGTGGGGTGTCTCCCATCGCATTGACAAGCATGGGTAAAAACAACAGGTCAGGAGGCACAGGTTGTATGATTGCTTCAGTGAAAGACATCGCACCAAGGCTCAATGAACCAAAGCCATCGAACCAATAGACCACGCCCTCCTTCCACGACATCTGGCCTTCGGGCGGCATTCCTACGCATGAATGCTATCCTTTCCCGAAGCGATGAAAGAGGAGTTATCCCTCATCGGGCATGATGCCGGTACTCGACACCGCAGCCCTTCTGCACTGGCCAGTCGAGAGAATAGCCGGTGGGATTGCCGCTCATTCACAACTTGCCGAGTTAGAGCGGCTAAGTCCAGAGCGTGCAATGCTAGTCGAATCAATAGAGATGGAATGGATGAGTATTGGGACTGGAGATGCCGAAGATGCAGCCCGTCGGACAGGGGACCTCCCCCGCCTTTCCGAAGTCGACCTCGAAGTACTAGCTCTCGCAATGGCAACCGGACAATGCCTGTTTACAGATGATTATTCACTGCAGAATGTTTGTCGCTCCCTTAACCACCCTTTCGAGGCAGTAAGCAACCGCCCCTCGAAAAAACAGTGGGCTTGGGAATTGCGTTGCATTGGTTGCCGTGCGACTAAACAAGCCGATTCAAAGGATGCTCAAGAATGCAGGATTTGCGGCTCTCCGATGGAAGTAAAGCGCGCACGTCGCTGAAGTTTCACTCGTCGGTTGAGTCGCCGATTTCCTCTTCGATTTCCTCAGCGGTTTTTCCTGAGGGGTCTACACCCGCAGCCTCAGCCTCTTCTGCAAGTGCAACAGTAGCAGTCTTGCCACCAGCCTCAAGATCAGCCTCGGTTGCTGCGGTATTTGGGGAATGTGTGGCTTCAGAGATTCCTTTTTGGAATTCGCCTTTTGATTGTCCAAGCGCTCTTGCTAACTTAGGTAGGCGTTCTGCTCCAAATAGTATGAAGAATATGGCGAGTAGGATAATTATCTCGGTTGCTCCAAATCGCATGGGGGGTGTCCTCCAATGTGTTCCAGCAGGACCCGCCTTGTCAATCAATCGGCTGTTTAACCGCCTGAGACCGGTGGAAGTAGTGCGATTTCATCCCCATCACTCAGTGGAGCATCTTCGCTTACCTGGTGCCCATTCAAACTAATCGCAAGTCCCTTTCCAATCCATATTTCCATACCGATTTCCTCAACGAGGAAACGGGCACTACTATTGGCGGGCAATTCGATATGATGTGTGCGCCCCCCTAGTGCTTCTGCAATTGGCCCGAATGCAAGGACCGTGACTAGCATATCGTTCTCGATGAAGGGGGGTCTTATCAACCTGCACGGCCTGAAGGTATCCATGTCAGCCGCTCTAGAGTGCCAAGGTCTGTGGAAGGTCTACGAGATGGGCGAGGCTAAGGTACAGGCCGTGAGAGGCGTGAGTCTCTCCGTAGCAGCAGGCGATATGGTCGCAATCATGGGTCCAAGTGGATGTGGGAAAACGACCCTGCTTAACATGCTGAGTGGCATAGATGAACCATCTGCAGGACAAGTGAGCGTTGCAGGACTACCCCTATTCGGCATCAGCGATGATGAGAGAACCGACCTCCGTGGTAGTCAAATGGGTTTTATCTTTCAGAAATTCTATCTCATCGAGGTACTGAGTGCCGTTGAAAATGTTGAGATTCCATTATTGATGCAGAAAATGTCAGCCGACGAGGCTCGTAAAATTGCTTTTGAAGCTCTAGAGATGGTAGGCTTAGGAGATAGAGCAGATCACCGACCAGCAGAATTGTCTGGAGGACAGCAGCAAAGAGTTGCAATCGCCCGTGCATTCGTCCATTCACCCAGTGTCATCCTTTGCGATGAGCCAACTGGAAACTTAGACAGTACTACGAGCGACCAAATTCTTGAACTCCTCAGTGAGTTGAATACTGAGCGTAATGTCACCTTAGTTGTCGTTACGCACGATGATGCGGTCGCTGATAGATGTGAACGCATAATCAGAATGAGTGATGGTAGGGTAATCGGGGAAGAGGAGTGAATATGCTCACTGAGCTGATTATCACTGCGCTTCTGGTTGCACCCTTCAGTCTTGGTGCGACATACTCCATACGTGGAGATTTGAGGCAATGGTGGCATGCGTTGATCATTGGCATAGGTCCAATGCTCGATGCAATGATTGCTTGGTTAATCCTCGATTGGCTCGATGTCAGTTTCATGGCAATGTGGACCACTATTCTTGTAGTAGGAATTATCTCAACTCTGCTAATACAACCCTTTTTCTCATCACGTCGCCTTCTAGTGTTCCGTTTAGCAATGCAGCAAGTCCGCAGAAAACCACGGCAAGCCGCATTGATGATGGCGGGTTTGTTAGTTGCATCAGCAATCATCACATCCTCTCTAGTAGTTGGCGATAGTCTTGATGCAACCGTCAATGACGAAGTTGAGGCGATGTGGGGCGACACCGATATCCTCGTGTATTCGATAGACAGTCGAACTGGACTCTCCGATGACCTTTCGGAAAATCTCACTCTTTCTTTTGGCGAGGCATTGCGTTCTGATGGCTTGTCCGATTCATTTGAAATGGGACTTGAGACTTCATCTACTCTTGCGAGAGCCGATGGTAAAGCCGACCCAAGCGTGTCTTGGTTTGCATATCGCGGTTGGGAAGGCGTTCGAATCAATCAGGTAGCAGCAGATGAATTGGAGATTGGTGCTGGAGATATCATCGAAGTATCGTGGTACAGCATTAGCACCGAAGGAAAATATGTTCGCAATAGTGACAATATTACCATTGATTCGGTGATTCCCAACGAGGGAATCGGTGCATGGTCTGGTACAAGAGGGCCTGGACTTTTCACTTCACTTTCCCAAGCTCAGGAACTTCAAGGCAAGGAATGGGCGGTAAACCGTTTGCGAATATCAATGCCTGAAAATATCGATGCTTCAGATAGTATTCCCCAAATCAAAGAAAGCCTCGACGAATTAATTTCATCTTCAGATGCCTCATTTGAAACTCAAGTCGATGGTGATGTAATGTCAATTGCTCAGACCAGCGGATTCGGCCGACTAGGTTCCGATTTCATCGCGGCATGGCGCGAGAATGCTAGCGAATTAGCAGCGGGCGGAAATACTCTTGAAGTTCTTCAAGTGCCTTTGATTCAAATATCTCAAGGATACAATATTCTGGTTCTACCGGATGAAACTATTGAGCAGATATTGCCCTCTGCAGAAGGGGATTGGTACATCGCGGCCGGTTCGGTTTCTTTCCAAATCGACCGCGGGGGAAAGGCGCATGGCTGGGAGGTTCCAGATGGTGGACTGATCAATGATGCTGAGTTGGTTGAAGGTGGATTGATAGTCGCTCATGATAATGGCCTTACAATCATCCCAGAGGACCCTGATGGTGAATTGGAACATCTTACGAAAGGTCAAGAAGTACTACTAGCATCCAATACATCAATTCCCCTTCCAGAGTTACCTGAGACTCTATTCGGTCTTGAACATGAGATTGCTGGTGGTGAAGAGTGGCTTCGCATAGAGGGCTTATTTGGTTCAACTTTCTATGCTGTAGAAGATGGAGAATGGGTCGACCAACAAGTTGGTGGGGACATGCTTCATTCGGATGAGGTCATCATGTATGGCGATTCGTCGGGATGGACAACCGTAGATGGCAGTACCTCCCCTGCAAATTGGACTGCCTTTCCATATGGTTTACTAATCAATGAAACCGGTATGCTTCATTCATTCAATTCAGCTGGCACTACCGCTTTGGCTATTCCAAATAGCGATTGTGACCAACGGTCATTCGCCTGGGATGGAGATTTACTTTGTACCACTTCAGCCGGCGTTTTAATTGATTCAGAAGGGATACTAACCCCACGTTTACCACTCACAGTTGACATCAGTGAAATTGGCACTTTGCCCCAACTCGTTATCGCAACAGATTCTACCTTTGCACCGCAAAATGGTGGAATGTTAATCTCAAATCAACTTTCTCACCTCGATGTAAATGAAACGATATGGGTCACTGGTTTGATGCCATATGCCTATGGAGATGATTCGCCTTTGATTATGGATATCGAAGGTTCGATGTCATCTATCAATGCTCCAGGCTTAGATGAATTGGAAGGAATCATCATCGGGATGGTCGATCTTGAAACTGGAACAGAATTGGCAGCAGCAGATACCGATGAGCGTAGTATGATTATCGTGACAGGTGGCGATACCAATGCAATCAATCTCTGGTTAGATGGATTTGCAGGTACCGATTCAATGGGCCTGAATTTTAATGCGGTGAAGGAAGAGTCCTCAGAGGCGGCTGAAGAGAGTTCAGGCGTCCTTTCGGCAATGTTCCTAGTCTTTGGAACCTTTACTATCGGTGCTGGAATATTGTTGGTACTGACAATCGTCATAATGCTAGCAGACCAAAGGCGCCAAGATGAAGCGGTAATCCGTGCACTTGGTCTCAAGCGTTCAGATATGCGCGCTCTCGCAATGATGGAAGGAGTTCTGACATCAGCAGGTGCTGCAATTCTTGGAGGAATAGTAGGTCTAGTTCTAGCATGGCTTATTTCATTGGCTTTCAGCAGTATATTTGCATCAGTTGGCGCCGAAGGTCTCGCGTTTTCATTTAGTCTCTCAAGTATGCTAGTAGGGATGTCATGGGGATTCATTATCGCAATGTCGACCCTATGGGCAACTGCTCTCTGGACCAGCCGTTTAAACATCGTAGAAGCCTTACGCGGCTTGTCTCCAATTCGGGCAAAAAGCATGCCATGGTGGATGCTCCTTGGCCTGATTATATTGTTGGGTGGAGGTTTGTTATCGGGATTGACTATGTTCACACTGGATAGCGGCTCTTCCCTTTACATAGCGATGTGGCATATTGCAGCCGCACAGTTCATCATTGCATTGGTGCCTATGTTGACGTGGGTATTACCGAATATGCTAGGACGTCCGATGCGCAATGCTGGTAGCAATACAATGGCCGCAATCGGACTGGCCCTTTTCGCATGGGCACTCCTTCCGGATTCACTTGACCCGGTAAGAGCTGGAGTCGAACCGGGTAACATGGAATTAGCATTCGCAGTACTCGGTATGGTCGAAGTATTTGCGGGAGTCATGGTATTGTCTGGTCTCGCACCTAGAATTGCAGGGTACATCATCAGTAGGACCTTCGTAAATCGCTTATTTGGCCCGGTCCCGAAAATCGCTCTAGCCCATCCTGCTTCTGCACCGTTACGAACTGCAATTGTAATGGGAATGTTTTCACTAACTGTGTTCAGTGTAATCGTTCTCTCTGGATATTCAGTACAATTCGAATCACACTCTACCGGGTATGTTGACGATGCAAGTGGCGACTTTGAGATTCTTCTTGCCTCATCTAGACAAGCACCAATGGACCTCTCCTCTGATCCAAGCGATTGGAATCTTTCAGAGGCGACTTCTTCAGATATTGACGCAGTGGGTAGAGTTTCACGAGCAGTAGTATGGCTGGAGAAAGGAGAAGAGCGCACAGGGTATATTCTTCGAGGGGTTGACGATGGTTTTGTTCAGCACGGAGGGATCCCTCTTTCAGACTGGGATCGTAACGCCTTAGGTCCAACCGTGCAAGAAGCATGGATTAATCTCACATTACGCCCTGATTTGGTATTCATTGACAGTTCATTTGCTTTGATTGATCCCAATACTGGAGAGTCGATAAATGGAATTACAATTACAATTGGAGAATCGATTTCTCTAATTGATATTTCAAACCCCGGAAACAGCCGTGAAGTGGTAGTTGGAGGCATACTTTCTCAGTCTTCAAATCTCTTTAGTGCCGGTATATGGATGGGCGGAGAAATTGTTGAGGAACAGTTCGGTGGAGTCCACACTAGAATCTATGTTTCTGCATCTCCAGGAATAGAGCCTTCTGTTCTCGAGGAATCTCTTTCCAATGATCTAGCAAAGGATGGCGTCCATACATCCGTCATCGAGGAGGAGGTGCTGGTGATTCTTGGCCTAGTATTTGCGATATTGTCAATCTTCCAGGCATATCTAGCCTTAGGGCTCATCGTAGGTATTGCAGGAATTGGTGTGGTAACATTCCGTTCAGTTTCAGAAAGGGCTGGTGAGATTGGAATGCTACGAGCGCTTGGATGGAGGCGCCGTTCGGTGATGTTTTCGATGCTTACCGAAATCAGCTGGGTCTCGGTTCTGGGGATGCTGAACGGAGCAGTGGTTGCTTTGGCATTCCACCTCGCACTTCATGGAGCAATTTGGGAAGAACAAGGGGTCGAACTCATTCTACCCTGGGGGACAATAATTTCAATGCTGATTGGAGGATGGATTCTTGTTCTTTTGGCAACAATAATTCCAGTTCGTCGAGCAATGTCAATCACTCCGGCACAGGCTTTGGCAAGTTCCGATTAATGCGGCCTTGGATATTATGCTCTGGAGGGTATAGAATACACAAACGCATTGTACCACGGAGAGAAATATTACTCCATTTTTGCAGTATTTTTGTTATTTTTCGCTGTACTGCGTTGGGTTAAGTTTAATTTGACAAAATCAATCTTCTAGATGTATAATCCATAGGGGTTGCCCAACTCCTAAATACCCTACATGGCGTGGGGGAGCCAACCGACCCAAGTTGGAGGGAATGACATGCGTAAGTTAACACCCATAATCTTGGCGCTTTTGATGATGGTAAGCACCTCGCTTGCAGTAATTGATATCGCTGAGTTAGACGATAGCCCAATGACCAATGCAGATGGCCGAACAGGCCCTGATGCTATGGTAAATGAAATACTAAGTCCTAAAGAGACTACAACCGACAGCATTACTGGAGAAATGAGAAATACTCTCAAGTCCGGTGAAGCTGTGAACTTTGAGGCCTTCATCAGCAATGCTGGTGATACTGCCATCGATGAAATGGGCGTATCCGTCACTGTATATCTAGCAGAAGACGGCGCTCGCGGTATGGTTGCAAAGGACTCCAGCGGCAATGATCTGTCGTGGACTAATGGTGACGTCGTTTGTGACGACACCAATGTCTGCCCATATCTTGAGCTGGCAGCCGGTGCAAATCTTGCTAACGGTAAGTACACTCTGAACTACCAGGGAGCTGCAATTGAGTGGCTTCCTGTAACTGGCGACTATCTCGTCGTAGTTGAGGTCAGTGCCGGAGGAGATAGTGACCCTGGAAACGATTTCCAAGAAATCTTGGTATCTGTCACAGAGTGGACCGACATAGTAGTCGATCTATCTTGGGACTCAGGTAAGGAAATTGAGGGAGGCGGCGGAGACAAGGCCTTCACTCTATCTGTATCGACCGATGGTTCAACAGATTGGTCTGCTCGCAGTATTACCCTTGCTCTATCTATTACAGGAACACTATCCTCTGCAACTGATGGTGCAGGTAACGATATCCTTGGAACCACAACCGTAAGCGGTGTAGGTACCTCGGCTGTTGTCGAAACCTGGCGCCACGAGATGGATGCAAACAATACCACCACAGATACCCGCCATACTCTGGCTACACCAGATACTTGGGAATTCTTTGGAAATGTTCTTCCTGACACAAGTGGTACCTCTGGAGATTACTCCATTGAGGTCAATCTTGTGAGTTATGTCCTATATGGACAGATGGCTGAGTGTGAAGAGACAGTTGAACGAACTTCCGCAGCAGGCGATCCTATAATTGAGACCAACGTTCACTTCTGTGAGGTAACTTATCTGCAAGATGATGTTGCATCCACAAGTGAGGATGAAATCGAAGGTAAGGTCCAGACATTCCACGACATTGGTGT